>Ga0265603_1000156_pt1 | contig 7327 bp, 5 predicted proteins | sample saktaT_7_FD_197238 | JGI IMG/M metagenome (GOLD analysis project Ga0265603, IMG submission 197238) | Metatranscriptome of saline water microbial communities from Sakinaw Lake, British Columbia, Canada - sak_2013_6_6_40m (Metagenome... | ecosystem: Environmental > Aquatic > Non-marine Saline and... | reverse complement strand
TCTCAGACCATCCGTTTGAGTTGATATAATATCTCATTTTTGAAGTTGTTTGTTCCTTAAAACAACTTTTTCTTTCAGATGTCAATATGGTATAATGGTGTGTGAGGTGAGTTTGTGATAGCCCAGGTTTTAGTAGATGTAAAAGCAAAATCCGTAAATAAGCGTTACGACTATCTCGTTCCCCAAAATCTAAGCGAAATCTTGGAAATCGGAATGCGTGTGATCGTTCCATTCGGTCCCAGAGAAGTGATGGGATTTGTTTTGTCTTTGATTGAAGAAACCGACTATTCACAGCCTTTGAAATCTGTCATTCGTATTCTTGATTTGGAGCCTTCCTTGACAGAAGAAATGATTGAACTAGCTTCGCTTATGGAAGAAGATACAGCCACTCCTTTGATTCATGTCATTGAAACGATGTTGCCATCCGCTCTCAAAGCGGTATATAAAACCTCGATAGAAATCAAAGATCTTTCCAAACTGAGTGAACCGCTTCAAAATTTATTCAATGGAAGAAGCAAAATAACATTACAAGATAACCTCTCTCCATACTTAAAGGAAATCAAATCCGCAGTTCAACAAGGATATTTGAAACAAATATATGAAATTTCATCCAAAAGCAACCCCAAGACGACAAGGTGGATTGTGCTCAAGGATGAAACAATCTCTTTGAAAAACGAGAAACAAAGATTAGTCGTTAACTACCTTAAAAACTTGAATCCTCATGAAGCAAGTTTTCAGGAGACCCTCAAAGATTTAAATCTGACTTCGAGCGTATTCAATACTTTAGAAAAATACGGTGTGATCGAAGTTGAGGAAAAAGAAGAATATCGTGAGATTCATTCAATCCTTGAACCTTTGAAAAAAGACGTGACTCTAAACGAAGAACAGCAGATTGCTTATGAATCAATCAAAGGTGCTTTTGATACTTATAAAACATTTCTTCTTCACGGAGTCACAGGTTCCGGCAAAACCGAGATTTACATGAAAGTCATAAACGATGTTCTAAAAAGAGGAAAACAAGTCCTGTTTTTGGTACCAGAAATTGCATTGACGCCAATGATGGTCAATCGGTTTAAAAGCCACTTTGAAAGTCAAGTTGCAGTACTTCACTCAGCTCTTTCAATTGGAGAAAAGTATGATGAATGGAGAAGGATTATTAGAAGTGAAGTATCGATTGTCATAGGAGCCAGAAGTGCCTGCTTTGCGCCACTTTCCAATATTGGCGTCATCATTGTTGACGAGTGCCACGAATCCACTTACAAACAAGATGAAATGCCTTCTTACTACGCAATTGATGTCTTAAATCATCGCGCTCTACACTTTCAAGCTCCCTTGGTTTTGGGCTCTGCAACACCCAATATTGAGTCCTATGCAAGATATAAAAGAGGCTACTACGAACTATTGACGATTAACCATCGCGCACTCAATTCCTTTGAACCAGACATCGAAATCATAGATATGAAACATGAATTTAAAACTGGAAACCAGGGGCTGTTTTCTGCAAGACTCCAGGATGAAATCAATCTTCGCCTTGAAAAGAAAGAACAAGTGATTCTTTTAATCAACAGAAGAGGATATTCAAATTTCGTTATATGCAGAAATTGCGGGCATGTCGTAAGTTGTCCTGACTGTGATATTTCACTCACTTATCACGATACGGATCATACAATGAAATGCCACTACTGTGGTCATAAGGAAAATGTACCGACAGAGTGTCCAAAATGCAAATCTACCGATTTGAGCTATATCGGATCCGGTACTCAAAAAACAGAAGCTGAGATATCCAAATTATTCCCATCAGCTAAAGTCGTACGGATGGATAACGACACGACAAGAACCAAAAATGCACATGAAAAATTACTCTTTGAATTTGAACAAACAGGCGATATTCTCCTTGGCACTCAGATGATTGCTAAAGGCCTAGATTTCCCAAGAGTAACTCTGGTTGGAATCTTGCAAGCCGATGGCAATTTATATTCTCCCGATTTCAGAGCTCCTGAAAAAACGTTTCAGTTAATCATGCAGGTTTCAGGTAGATCTGGCCGACGTGATTTAAAAGGAAAGGTCATCGTTCAGGCATTTAACCCTGATCACTATGCAATCGCTTATGCAATTAGAAACGATTATCTCGGATTTTATGAATATGAAATGAATCTTCGAAAATTTGCGAAGTACAGTCCGTTTTTCTATATCAACCAGATCATGCTTTCTGGAGAAAAAGTAAGAGACTTGTTCTTAGCCGGAAGAGAAATTGTGAAGTATTTAAGAAAGACGTTATCAAACGAATCCATCATTTTAGGTCCGACACTTCCAATTGTTTCAAGAATCAAAGGAAAGCACAGATGTCAAATTCTTTTAAAATACCGAAATGAGCCAAATCTTTCAGAAGCGCTATCTTCCATCAAGTCAACATACGATACTGATTTGATTTACACCAGTATCGATAAATTTCCAACAATATAGAAACGAGTGATAGATATGAAAATTGTATTTATGGGAACCATGGATTTTGCAGTTCCAATTCTAGAAGGGTTAATCGAGTCTCAAAACGTTGTCATGGTCGTGACGCAACCCGATCGTCCTTTCGGAAGAAAACAGATTTTAAAACCTTCCGCAGTTAAATTGAAAGCTTTGGAGCACGGAATTCAAGTGTTTCAACCTGAACAAATCAAAACGGATTTTAACCCAGTATTAGAATTAAATCCAGACCTTGTTATTGTCGCAGCGTATGGTCAAATGATTCCCCAAATCATTCTCGATACACCAAAATATAAATGCATCAACGTTCACGCATCTCTATTGCCAAAATACAGAGGCGGAGCTCCAATGCATAAAGCCATACAATTTGGTGAGAAGACTACAGGTGTAACAGTGATGCGAATGGCAATGAAAATGGACTCTGGACCAGTATATGTACAAAGAGAAATTCCAATATCTGATTCAGATGATGTTGGCACGCTTCAAGCAAAACTAGCTTATATTGGAAGAGATCTACTCTTAGAAACTCTACCACAGATCGTTGAGGGAAAATTACTTCCCATACCACAAAACGAGACGAAAATCACTTTCGCCTATAACATCAAAAGGGAAGAAGAACATCTTAACTTCAATATGCCTGCAAGATCCGTTGTAAACCACGTGAGAGGATATCACCCATGGCCTCTCACATATTCGACACTCGATGGAATTATACTCAAGGTTTATGAGATGAAGGTTGTCGATGACTTCAAAATGAAGTCAAACGTTCCAGGGGAAATCATTGAAGTTACAAAATCATCTTGCTATATACAGGCAAATCCCGGAATCGTTTCTTTAGAGAAAATTCAGCTTCAAGGAAAAACCGCAATGTCAATTCAAGCTTTTTTAGCAGGAAACAACAAATTTATCCTCTCAGAAGGAAAGATATTGAAATAGCTTTGAAAATACAATGAATATTATGTTATAATATTTAGTTAGATAATCATGAGAAAGGTGATGATTTTTACATGAATCGTCAAAAAAATCTATTTTCAAGAGATGAAATGTTTAAAATGAATGTGGACAAATTACTTGAAAGAGGAGTCACGTTAGACGATATCGCTGCAGTGGCTTTTCGTCAGCAATCCAAATGGAAACCAGACATCTCCTATCAAGAATGCAAAGAGTCTGTTGAAAAGATTCTCTCTTTGCGCGATGTTTTTCATTTGCTTCAACTTGGAGCTGAAATTGATCGTTTAACCGAAGCAAAGATGTTTAGAGGACCGATTCAATCGATTTTGGAGAGCGATCTCGGAATGTTTGGAATCGATGAACTATTCGGATTAGAACTTGCTGGACTATATGGCACCATTGGAAAAACCAATTTTGGTGACATCGATGTCAATAAACCGGGAATTGTCAATCAGTTGAATGAACTCGGAAAATCTGAAAATCCAGCTTGCCATACTTTCCTCGACGACATTGTCGGTGCGATTGCAGCGGCAGCTTCCACAAGAGTCGCTCAGATTGAAAACGAAATTGAAGCGAGAAAAGATCCATCTGTCATTGAAGAACCAAAATTATTCTAAAAAAGATTAACAAATTTAATTCGAGGAGGTGAACTGATTGGATAGAAGAGAAAAAGAACTTGATGATTTTTTCAAGAAAAATGACGCATCAAAGAAAAAAACGACAAAAGACTTAAAAAAAGAAGAAACAGGCAAGATTGATGCCTATTTTGAAACAGTCGCCATCCAAAAAGCACCGAAGAAGAGATCAGGCATTGATAAAATCGTTGATTTCTTTCGTATCACCTCATTTAAAAACAAATTTGATGAAAAAAAAGTAAGTGCAAACAAAAAACAACTTGAAGTCGAAGGATCCAACCGGACCTCCAATCTGTGGAAAAAGATTACAAAAGTCGTAATCAATATGTTTTCCTTTGAAGCAGGGGTTGATATTCTCGATGAGACGAGCGTTTTGTATCGCAGAAATCTCGTTATGAAGAACATCATTAAAATCACCAACTTCGTGTTCGTCATCTTCATTTTCGTTGGCTCTAAAAGCATCGGAATTAGCGTTAATATCATCGTTTCTTTCGTCTTTTTTATGATTATGTTTTTTTCCAATCTTTCAATCAAGAAGATTATCTTCGGAGAACCTAGAACACTTCAAAAACAAGTGATGGGCGAATATGCATCAGGATTTTACATTTTGATGATGGCCGTTGCCGTATACTCTAAATTGAAGTTCAGTTTGAATGGACTAACAGGCGAAGGATATCTTTCGATTACACTTGCTGGCTATACTCTAATCTATTTCGCGCTTGTCGTTCTTGCGCTCTATCAGGATTCTAAATTGCTTAAGAATGTATTTAAGATTGCGATTATTTTGATGACTCTTGTTCACGTTCTTGTTTTATATCCGCTCTTCACATATGCTAGCGACATCACGACACTTTGGAACTACATCAGAGGGCCGATTCTATCGGATATCGTTCTTAGAACCATTGTCTTAGCCGTGTTTATGATTGCATTATATTCTACTGCAAAGATTTCAGAAGACATGAATGCCAAGAGAAAAGAAGAGTTGATTAAGAGAAGATCGATGGAAAAAGATTTTAAATCCGTCGTCAATGACGTATTCGACGTCATTAGCGTATATAAACAAAGAAGCGAAGACAACGAGGAAAAACGACAAGAAAAAGTATCTCGTAGAGTAGCGGAACTTGCAGGAAAACTTGGAAACTTTCTTGGATACTCTCCGAAGCTTTGTAAGGAAATCTTTGACTTTTCGACAATACACATCGACCAAAAAGGCTTATTGTCGCTTGCTGATTATGACAATAAGGAAGTTTTGGACGAAGAGGACTTTAAGAAAATTAGAGATAAAACCATTATTGGTAGTGTTATCATCAAAAGACTTCAACTAGAGAAAAAGGGCGAAGACATCGTCAGAGCCCATTTTGATAAAACCGCTGATCCAGATTTTGTAAAGGAAATGAATTCGATTCAAAACAATCGAGAATCTCAAGTCATTTTGCTTTGTGAAATCTATGATATATTGAGACAACCCAAAAACTATAAAAAAGAAATCAAACATGCTAGGGCTATGGATTTGATCCAACTGGAATTCTATCCCTATTTCGACCCACAGATAATTGACCGCTTCGTCAAATACACAGATGATTTCGAATCGATTTATTACAAACTTACCGTAGAATAGGAGATTTTATAATGTACCGTTTTTTTACTTCTGAATCAGTTACCGAGGGGCATCCAGACAAAATTTGCGATCAAATTTCAGATGCGATTCTCGATCAACTATTGACACTTGACAAAAATGCCAGAGTCGCTTGCGAGACCGTTGTTACAACCGGGCTTGTTCTTGTGGCTGGAGAAATTACAACTGATAGTTATGTCGATATCCAGCAAATCGTTAGAGATACTGTCAAAGAAATTGGATACGATCGTGGGAAATATGGATTTGACGCAGACAATTTAGCTGTTTTAGTATCCATCAACAATCAGTCTCATGATATCGCTATGGGCGTTGACGAAACCAGTAACCACGAACAAGGTGCTGGGGATCAAGGAATGATGTTTGGTTATGCCACCGCAGAAACGAAAAGCTATATGCCTATTGCTCATTACTACGCAAACTTACTCGCAAAAAGGCTCGCTCAAGTCAGAAAAGAGGGCATTCTCGATTATCTTCGTCCTGACGGCAAAACACAAATTACAGCTGAGTTTAATGATGATGGATCCTTTAAACGATTCGATAAAATTCTGATTTCGACTCAACACTCTCCAAACGTTACCCAAGCGACCATCCGCAAGGATTTGATTAAACATGTGATTCAATACGTTATCGACGAAAAAATGATGGATGAAAATACTGAAATTCTAGTCAACCCAACTGGCCGATTCGTCATCGGCGGACCGGCAGGCGATTCAGGACTCACTGGAAGAAAAATCATTGTCGACACGTATGGCGGAAGAGCACATCACGGTGGAGGTGCTTTTTCAGGAAAAGACCCCTCAAAAGTAGATCGAAGCGCAGCTTACGCATTAAGATACGTTGCGAAAAATATCGTCGCAAGTGGACTTGCAAAAGAAATCGAAGTTCAAGTTTCTTACGCGATTGGTATTGCCAAACCAACAAGCATCGGTGTCAATACTTTTGGAACAGGATTGCTAACGGATGATGAAATTGTCGCAATCATCAAAAAGCACTTTGATTTGCGCCCAAGAGCCATCATCGAGACCTTCGACTTGAAGCGTCCAATCTATCGTCAAGTGGCGGCGTACGGGCATTTTGGAAGAGACGATTTGGATTTACCCTGGGAAAAACTAGACATGGTGGATACCTTGTCTAAATATGCGAAATAAGGTGAACCTATGTTTTTAGTCAATTGGAAAATCGTTATTGAAATTTCACTACTTGCCCTATTTTTTATAGGAGCGATAGCAATTTCATCGGTATTCCTTGTACGTTCTGTGATAAGTTCTTACAAAGAAGTGTTCAAATATCAATCAAAGCTTGACATTGAGCTCAGAAAGATTTTAAATCTACTATCAAAAGTTTCTAAAGATGAAGTGACTGAATTCGCTTCAGGACAAGTCATCAAGGAATTGCCTTTTGAAGAGAAGAAAAAGCTGATTATGCATGTTGACGAAATGCTCAAAACCATCGACATAGAAAATCAGGAAAACAGTTATTTGAAAGAAACCTATGATAATCTGCATGAGATCAGAAGAGTTAGAGATGGACTTGCGTTAATATATAATCAAAAAGTCGCAATGTTCCCATTTAACCTTTACTCAAGGATTTTGAAACTGTACGCATGGGAGATTTATACTGATACCCT
>Ga0265603_1000153_pt1 | contig 7429 bp, 4 predicted proteins | sample saktaT_7_FD_197238 | JGI IMG/M metagenome (GOLD analysis project Ga0265603, IMG submission 197238) | Metatranscriptome of saline water microbial communities from Sakinaw Lake, British Columbia, Canada - sak_2013_6_6_40m (Metagenome... | ecosystem: Environmental > Aquatic > Non-marine Saline and... | reverse complement strand
CCGAATATTCATATTTAGGGTAGATACAATAATAGGAGGAAAAAATGAAGAAAAGTTTATTGTTACTATTTTTCACAATAATTGCTTTATTCGGTATCGTTTCACCGGCAGTTTCAAATCAAACTGTCAGCGCAGATGCGACGGGTAAAGTAGTATTCCATTATCAAAAGTGGGACAGTACCTATACAAACGTAGGACTTTGGGTATGGGACACCGGAACTGGCGGATCAGTTGACGCTGTTGAAAAAACCGGAGATGATGCTTTCGGAGCATATTTCGAAGTTACAATTGGAACAGAAGCTGTTACAATGGGAGCTATTCCCATTGCAGATGAATTTTCTGATTCTACAAATCGTTGGAATCACAAAGACACAATGCTAAATGAAGCTGGTGACGACAGAATTAATTTGGCGATTGAAGTTGCTGCAGCCGCTGCTGGAGCAACCATCGATGTTTATTTCTTTAGTGGATCTGACACTGTATTCTATGCAAGCGCTGAATATGCAAACATTTTTATTGTCTATTTTTCAGCTGCTGAAGAATATGAAGCCAACCTTGGCCTTCATGCATGGGGCGGTTGGTACACTGATGAAGCCCTTGGCGCATGGTCATCATGGGGAAATCCAACTCAAGTTTTCACTGGTAATTTCTTAACTCCAGAAGGAAAAATGGGTAAAGTTGGTATGGCACAAGCCCTTACTGGTGAAGATGCAGCAGATGCAAACTTAATCGTTTATGCTGGAGATGACGCGACTAAAAAAACGGGCGACGTTACAGCAATCAATAAAGTTAGCGGAGCATTTCTTACTGGTGGCGAAGTCAATGCTGTTTACGTAGCTGGCGATACATTTGTTGGTTTAAGCGAAGTGGCTCGATATGCAGAGTCTTCATTTGCATTCAAGTTTATTCCTTATGCGAATATTTCTTATGAATTATCTGGAACATATGCTTCAAAACCAGATTCAATTCTAGTTAAATTCTCAGCCGACGTTGCAATCGCTTATTATGATGAAACTCAAGAACCAACAATTATTGAGTATGATAATTACGAAATTGTTGGCTACAATTATGTTCAAAAAGCAAATCCAATCGTTCAAGACGAAACGGTTTATGATCCTTATGTAGCTACAGCTATTCCTGCCGGTATGGCAAGACTTGTTGTCCATTATCAAAAGTGGGATGGCGATTATTCTTCAGTAGGATTCTGGAACTGGGGAACTGGAACTAACGGAGCAACTGCACCTGCTGTAAAAGCCGGCGTTGATGCATTCGGAGCCGTATTTGAAATGAATTTAGGAACAGACGCAACGAGCGTTGGTTTGATTCCGATTGCAAAAGATATTACACTGGATACCCGTTGGAATTATAAAGATTCATTTGGCGGAGCCGATATGAGTTATGATGTAACCGGTATTCAAGCGGGTGAACAAATCGATATTTATTTCTTCAGTGGTGGATCTACATTCTATACAGCTGATCCAACAAAAGCGAACGTTATCGTTCTTTATATGAACCAAACAGGCACTTATGAAGATAACCTTGGCGTTCACTGCTGGGGTTGGGATCAAGCACCTGCTTGGGCAAGTCCTTATCCAATGAATCAAGGCTTTGCAACTCCTGACGGATTAGAAGGAAGAGGCGTTTTATTAACAGCTGATCCCGCTTCCGTAAACAGTGCTGGTTTATTAATTTATGCCGGAGACGACGCTACGAAGAAAACTGGAGATATTTCTGGTTCGATTTATGACACTCCAGCCGCTGGCAAAGTATATGTTGTTTATGCTGGTGTAGATCCTCTTACCAACGATAGCAAAGATTATACTTTTAACCGCGCTTCTTATGTAAATGAAAAAATGAATTATGAAAAAGGCGACGCAATTTGGGATTATGTTACTTATGAAAGATCAGAATATCCAAGAGAATTAATCGACATTTCATCATTCTTCACATTCACAAAAGATGGCGTAGCTGTTACAAGTCCATTTAAATCAATTGATTATAACGATACGAAAGATACAGCAACTGAATTTGTTCTCGTATTAAACGATGATAAATTGTTAGTGAACACTTCAGAATATGTATTATCATTCAGCAACGGTCTTACAGGCATCGATTTACAAGAAGCTTCCGTTACTGTTAATCTAGACACAACAGCTCCTGTAATCACATTCATCACTTCTCAAACAGTGACTATCACTGCTGGCGATGGCTGGGACTCAGCTTTATGGCCAGACATGGTAGCTGTTGATAATAGAGACGGGTATGTTACCGACCGTATTTATGTCAAAGCCGGCGATGGAAAATTTGACTTAAACGAAGTTGGAGATCACATTGTCACATTAACTGTATTTGATGACTGGGGCAACGAAAGCACATCACAATTTACAGTTAAAGTACAAGCAGCAGCAACAGGTTGTGCAGCAAGCAGTGCTTCTATCATTGGTTTAGGATCGTTAGGTCTTGTCCTATTCTATGTGACTAGAAAAAGATGGCTCTAGGGATTGAGAGGAGAAAATAAGATGAAAAAATTAACAGGTTTATTCCTATCACTTATCGCGATTTTCACTTTAGTAGCTTGTACTCCTGCACTGGCAGCAAACATGATTGATTTTAGTGAAAGTCAAAAGAAAGTTACAACAATTACCGTTTGGATGGATGACTCTGAATATAAATTTAGAGACGAAATCATTCCTGCATTCAATGCTGTATATCCAAATATTGAAGTCAACTTTATTAGTAAAGGTGCATTAGATTCACGTGAAAGTTTAAAAACATATGGTGTTTCTGGTAATGGCGCGGACGTATTTATGTTTCCTCATGACCATTTATCACTTGCCATCTTAGAAAATTTAGTTTATCCACTTCCTGGCGATGTCTTTGATTCATTAAATGATACGATATTGGATGTTGCAATGGATATTGCGACTGCAGGAACAAGAAACAGTGAAAACCCAGTATTATACGCTGTTCCAATTTCAATCGAATCAATTTTCATTATGTACAATAAAACATTGATTACCGACGAAGTTGCGGCTACTTTAACTTCTTGGAATGCTATCATTGATTATTCTGCAACATTTGCAGCAGCAAACCCCGGAAAACAATTGTTAACAACCAATTCACATTGGGCTGATAACTATTATCTCCAAACAGTTTATTCTGCATTTGGATGGAGACCACACGGAGCTCAAGGAATCGATGAAACAGCTGTAGGATTTGAATCCGTAAATCTATTAAATGCTTTAACTTGGTTAACAACAGATTTGAAACCTGTTGTTACTGGAAATAACTCCCATGATTCCGCTTCTACAACATTGTTCGAACAAAGTGCTGCCGCTATGATCATTACTGGTCCTTGGGCAATCACTGGTTTTGAAACAAAACTAGGAGCCGAAAATCTTGGTGCAATGGTTATGCCAACATTTGACGGTATTGAAGGCGCAACATATACTCCTTCTACATTTGCTGGTTCACAAATGGTTGCAGTTTATAAGTTTTCTTCAAACATTGAAGCTGCAGTTGCATTCGTATCCTTCTTAGCTACTCCAGAAGCAGAACAAATTCTATACAGAACTTCTAGCGACTGTCCAGCTTTGAAAGACTTATCAACAATCACAAGCGTTACCGGTACACCAATCACTGAAGATAAATATATGAAAGTGATGATTGAACAATTACAAACTTCCATTCCAATGCCAACAATTGCCGCGGTTACATATTATTGGGCAGCAGCGGAAACAATGGTTAAAAACATTTGGAATTCAAATGCTGATATTTTAACTGAACAAAAGAAAGCCGAAGCTTCTTATCTAGCTTCCAAAGCATTAGGTTCATAGAATCTGCAAAAATTAGGTTAGTGGGCCTTCGCAAGGAGGCCTTCTTTCTTAATATGTGAGATTATTCAAAGGAGAATACGATGGAAAAAAAGGCAAAACACGTTCTCAAAGGGATTGCTTCAACACTTTTGCCAGGGTTGGGGCAAGTTTTTAACAAACAATTTTTTAAAGCGATTTTTTTCTTTATTTTCTTTGCCTTGTTTGCGTTTATAGAAATCTCAACAAGCCATTATTTTACCGCTGTTGATCCATATGATAAATTAACAGTAGCGAATGGCGAGTTGTTCTCTGATGACTTTGCGGAAAACTTCTATAATCGATATGCGTATGAAAAAGCTTTGGGATTGGTTGATTTTCCAGGTTTTGAAGAAAATTACGCCACAAATTCTGTAGATGGATATACCATTCGTGAATTGATTGACTACACGGCCAAGGAAATCCTCAGTGTTTCTGATTCAAGATATTTTTTGTTACTTCCGGATTTGGTATCGAACGGTACCAATGCGGTCAAAACTTCTGACACTGGCGAAAAGAAAGATACCGACTTATTGATTGGGATTGATGACGCCGCAATTAGCGCATTGGGATTAAGATCTATCATTCAAGGGGTTACTGTTTATGTAGACAGTACAAACAATGAATATTATGAACATATCGTTGTAGAAGATGGTGTTCGGACCGTCAATTATGTGAATATTAACAATTCAGATGATGTCATCACCGATGTCACGGGGATGACGGAATCACTAAGAACGTCCTCATTATTTTATAACCCTACGACACATGTAGTTTATATTCGTTCGACAACAAGTAGCAGTGTGTTAGGTACATCAACGTATCATTATACGAATGTGACTGATAGTCATGATTTTATTGATGCGACCGACCCGGCAACCGAGAATACGATCGCTAATTTAGAAATATTGACTGTTAAAGGAACCATTATGTATGACGAATCGGCGACGATTTATATTCGTTATATACCTGAAATTGATTATCAAGATGTCAATGGCTACAACGGAACGCCATTCACATACTATTTAAGAAACTATATTACTTCGAGATATAAATCGAACACTGATTATGACGCAGGAAACTATAATCGATTTATTTTAGAAGTCTATCTGTCGGTCCATCCTGAATTAAGAGTTAAATTTGAAAACACGTTTTACAACTTTTTCTTTGATAAAGCCGGATTCTTTGTAAGAGGAATTTGGTCTATTGTCACTTTAGGAACGACCGAAACGATGACATATGAATACAAATCCTTACATGATCCATTAAAGTCCGTTGCGTTCACGCAAAATGGAATTTTGTATCCTGCAGTGGGCGGAATTATTGACGAAACGCCATTGTTAGGTCACGTTTCCGGATATTTATTGATTCAAGGATTAATATCGACATTATTGATGGCATACTTTATCTTTATTTGGATGTGGGCGGTTCGAGATGCCTATCAGACCAGTAAAAAATACGAAAAAACCAAAGAATTTATCTCAGATAAGCAATGGTTTGTGGATGTATATGCGCATGGATTTGAATACATAATGATTCTGCCTGCGGTATTCGTCATCACCTTTATTTCAGTTATGCCAATTTTATTCGGATTTTTGATTGCATTTACCAGTTATAGCGGATTTGATTCGGATTCAGGTCTATTCACTTGGGTTGGTTTTTATAACTTTACCCGTATCTTTACTTTTGGTGAAGGCCTTCCGTTTGCGGAAACCTTCTGGAAAGTCTTTGTTTGGACTTCAATCTGGGCCGTTTTTTCAACCGCTACCGTCTTCTTTGGTGGTATGTTTCAGGCGATTGTTATCAGTAGTGAACGCGTACCTTTCAAGAAATTTTGGCGAACACTCCTCATTCTGCCTTGGGCTGTACCAGCATTAATTTCACAAATGGCATTTGCGGTCATCTTCTCAGAAAAAGGGGTCGTGAACTCCATCTTGTCTCAGGCGGGGGTCATTGATGTTTTGAAGAGTTGGGGAGTCATCGCCGTTGATTATAATGGATTAAATATTGTTCAACAATTCTTCTACTTAGGTCAAGATACAATTCAATGGTTCTCAAATGCCAATAATATTTGGTTTGTCAGAATTGCTTTGATTGTCGTCAACATTTGGCTTGGAGCCCCCTACTTTATGGCTTTAATGACAAGTATCATGACTTCAATCGATAAAACGTTATATGAAGCCGCTGATATCGACGGCGCAACAAAAGGACAGAAATTCAAGTTTATTACCTTCCCGCTAGTGATGTACTCCACTGCACCGATACTAGTCATGGCTTTCTCTGGAAACTTTAACAACTTCGGTGTCATCTATTTCATCACTCAAGGGGGTACCGGTGCCGGCGATTATAATACTGCCTTTGCGGGCAGCACCGATATCTTGATTTCATGGATGTATACATTAACAGTAAGTAAAAAAGTGTACAACATGGCGTCCGTCTTCTCCATTTTGATCTTTCTCATCGTTGGCTCTGTGGCTGCGTGGAACTTTTCACAAACACGGGCTTTTAAGGAGGATTAATCATGATAATCAAAATTATTGTTGTCCTATTAGCCTTTGCCCTATGGTTTACGCATAGCGCAATTTGTGCAGATATTTATGAGAAAAAAGGTTACCCGAAAACGAAGGGTGCATTCATCGGATTACTTCCGATTTATGGAATGGTTCATGCGTTCAGAATCAAGAGTAAGAAACAATTATTCAAAGAAACGTTAAGAAGTGCAATCGGTTTGAAAGAAGTTTCAATGAAATTATTGACTTTTTTACAATTGACGATTGCGGCTGCCTTGGTTTTATTTCCGGTCGTATATTTGATTAGTGCATCGTTCACAAATACGTCCGATTTACCAACCTTGTTGTTCCCTACAAAAAGTTTGTTCACACTTGAAAACTATACAAACTTATTTGTGAATACGAAATTTCCAGTTTGGTATAAAAATACATTAATTATCGCGGTATTAAACATGGTTTTTGGTGTTATTTTCATTACTGGAGCGGGATATGTTTTTGCTAGATTTAAGTTTAAAGGCAAAAAAGCGGGTTTAATGACCATTCTTGTTTTGCAAGTATTCCCATCATTTATGGGATTAATTGCGATGTTTACTTTGTTCTCCGTGTTTGGTCTTCTTGGTAAACCAACGTGGTTAACAGTATTGTATGTGGGTGGATCCATTCCTGGAAACATTTGGCTGATCAAAGGTTATTTATCGCAAATCCCCAAAGATTTGGATGAATCAGCGATGCTAGATGGCGCCAGCAAGACGCAAATCTTCTTTAAAATCATTTTACCACTATCTGTACCAATCCTTTCATTCGTTGCTGTAGGTCAATTTATGGCACCTTGGATGGATTATATGTTACCTAAATATTTACTAGATGTTCAGCTTTAAGCTGGCCAAGAAGTCTCCAATCAATGGACTTTGGCCGTTGGATTATTCTCATTGATTCAAAATCCAAGAACATCCAGTTATACCACATTTGCCGCAGGCGCGCTGATTGTGGCCTTCCCGATTACGCTACTCTACATGTTCTTCCAACGTTATTTGATTGAAGGAATCATGGCTGGTGCGACAAAAGGAT
>Ga0265603_1000146_pt1 | contig 7536 bp, 7 predicted proteins | sample saktaT_7_FD_197238 | JGI IMG/M metagenome (GOLD analysis project Ga0265603, IMG submission 197238) | Metatranscriptome of saline water microbial communities from Sakinaw Lake, British Columbia, Canada - sak_2013_6_6_40m (Metagenome... | ecosystem: Environmental > Aquatic > Non-marine Saline and... | reverse complement strand
CATCACCCTTTGCATCAATCATTATCCTCCATGGTTGTTTGTTTGAAGCACTGGGCGCTAACCTTACCATTTCTAAAGCTTCTCTTGTATCGGGATCTTTAATATTATGATTAAAATTTTCATCGAAAAATAATTCATCAAAATTTATCCTTAAATCGCCTTTGGCAAAAGTTCTAATCATTTTATCACTTAATGAACGTTTTTTGTTGCTATAGCCTACAGGTGATATTATGGGGATAATTTCATCTGGTGAAAGTTTTATGTTTTTGCTTAGTTTTTTTCTGTTAAATGTGCCTCCAAGCCAGCACGTACCCAATCCGTTTTGCTCTAAATATAAGACAAATCTTTCAAATACATATCCGCAATCAAACATAATATCTCTACCGTTTTTGCAGGTTACTATAAGAAAGGCAGGTGCATTTTTAATGATACCGTATGTGCCTATCTTGCCGGAAATATTTTCACCTGTTTCAATTAATTGTATTTTTATTTTATTGCCATTAATGCCAACTAAATTTTCATCGTTATTTATATAATTAATAATTTTTTCTTTGTCAATAGCCGATATTTTTTCGCCCGTATATGTTCTGATTGATTTTCTTGTTTTCATTGAATTTTTTTGTATTGTATTTTTCATTAAAAATTTTCCTTTTGTTTTGTTATTTATTGATTCCTATCCTAACAGGTCTTTCTTTTTCAGGGATATCACTAAAATTAATAGATTCGCCTATAGTTTGCCTTATCGATTTACTCAATACATCTGGATGGTCATTTTGCAGGTAATTATGGGCTTTTGGTATTTGCCAGTAATAAGATTCCTAGCACTTCCAGGACATATATCTACAATAAATATATAATCGCCTGCAGCTACTGCTACTGAAGGACCTTGTCGATTTTTATCCGGCATCGGTGCACCCGAAGTTACCAGCCGACGGTAGCCGATTTTGCAAAAGCATAGAAAACCTGGCACTCTTATTAGGTATTGGTTTTAGGTATTCCAATAATCAACCCTCATATCATAAAATGATATAACACTATACTGTAAATTCAAATGACAGTTTTTAATATTTTTCTAAAAAAATGACTGAAGTTAAAGTAAAAAAGGAAAATCCAGGATACATAGGATTTCTACTTAATCTGTATAGACCGTTTATAAACCTAATGATTCAATCCAATAGAAGAATAAAATTATCACTAAACAAAGTGGTAAAATTACCACCCAGGGATTCAATTTAAAGTATTCGGGAAATGTTATGTCACCAAACCATCCCTTTTTTAAAAAGCCCTGTAAACCAGGATAAAGATGAGCAAAAATTCCTGAGCCGACTACAATCCCGAGTAAACCTCCTAATAATGCATCCAGATTACCCTGGCCAATTGCCGCAGATATGGTTCCGGGACAATAGCCGAGCACAGCAAAACCTAAACCAAATATTATCCCGCCAATAACGGTCATACCTATTGAACCGGGTTTAGGATGAAGTTGCGCTAAACCAAAACCTTTTAAAATGTAAATACCGATCATTCCGGTAACCACGGCAGACAGCATGATTTTAATAACGGTGAAGTCTGTTAGAAGCAATTGTCCCAGGATAACATCATATTTTCCTGCCCCACCCTTCTGTAGCAGAAAGCCAAAAATAATTCCCATGAACAAACCAAGAATGAGTTGAGTTTGTTTTTTTGAATGTAAATTTTTTAACATCTCCAACCTCCTATCCTTAATAAATCAAGTGAGCAGTTAATATACCGCTAACAAAAAAGAGAATAGCGGCAATCCAGCTGCTTACCGCAAGTTGTAATGTGCCGCTAATACCATGACCACTGGTGCAGCCACCGGCCCATCTTGCGCCAATTCCCAAAAGAATACCACCCAAAAAAGCAGTAAGTATTCGAGGAAACACTTCCATGCCGAACTTGGCCATCCATAATTCAGGAAGCCAATTTAACTGGAAATCTCCGGAAAATACAGCAGAAAAAAACGAGCCAATAATAATTCCAAAAACAAACATCCACTCCCAGTCAATTTTGGCAGGAAATTTCTGGTAATAGGGCTGATTGGTTACAGATTTTCCGGTTAGTGCTTGTTCAAGCATACCACTGGTTCGTGTAAAAGCGGTTGAACATCCGATTGGTTTATCGGAAAGCAAAAAAGTAAACCAGCTCAGAATCCCGATTCCTATCCCCACCCAATAAGGCGACCATAGTTTTAATGTAAGAAATGCCATTTCAAATCCCTCCTCTTTCGACATAATTATTTTCGGTGAAGCTTTCTCTGATAAGGGAAAGCTCCCCTCATTTCTATATCGTCAACCGATTTTATCCCAACTTCTCCATGCCGGTCATTCCGCCGGCTACATTAATCAGATGGTAAAATCCTTTTTGCCTTAAGATTGATATAGCCAAACTCGAACGATGACCGGTGCTGCAAATAACATAATATTTCTTTTCTTTATCAAGTTCTTTATATCTTTCCCGGAGATCAGGTGCGGGAATATTTATTGCTCCTTCAATATGTTGCTCCTCAAATTCAGAAAGAGCACGAACATCCAGGATATGAATGGCATCACCCTTTCGAATATGTTCCAATTCCGGGGCAGAAATCTGGCAAATATGTTGAGCGGGGAGACCTTCTTTAACCCACTCAAACATGCCTCCTTCCATGAATCCAACTGTATTATCCACGCCAACTCTCCTCAGCCATATTACTACTTCTTCCGGTTCAATGCGATGAGGTGTTACCAAAATAATCTTTTTCTCCGGAGGTATGACCCAACCGGAAAAAGTTGGAAAATTACCGTCAAAATCAATGGCGTATGAATCTACAATATTCTGACCTCCAAATGCATCATAGGTGCGGCAATCGAGTATCGTATAACCCTCTGTTTTAGCTAACTCACTAAATTCCAAAGGTTTAAAAGATTTCATTTTTTTAAGGTTACAAACCAATTCAGGACCTCTCCGATTAATATCACTGCAACGGCTGAAATGGTCTGGCACCGGAGGCATTTCATTGGTTAGAGAATCAATAAAATCTTCTTCTGATACAAACTGCAGTGCCCCATTGTATTTCTTTTCATACCCGATGGTGCTTCTTCTTTTAGCTCCCATTGCCCTTCCGCAGAGTGACCCTGCTCCGTGTGCCGGTAGCACTTCACAAAAATCCGGTAATTCCCTTAATTTTTTAAGGCTGTTAAATAATTGGGAAGCCAATTCCTTTGCCCTTCCCGGGAAAAGGTCTGGTCTGCCCACATCGCCCACAAACAGGGTATCACCACAGAAAACGACCACTGGTTCCTTTCCCCTTGATTCATCCACCACAATATAAGAAAGGTGTTCCGGTGTATGTCCCGGTGTCTCAATCACCCGAATTGCCACATCGTCAATCTTGAATTCATCTCCTTCCCGTAAGGGTTGATGTTCAAATAGACAATCTGCCGAAGCAGGAGCATAAATCTTTGCCCCGGTTTTTTCTGCCAATTCCAGGTGTCCTGAAACAAAATCGGCATGCAGGTGAGTTTCCAAAATATGGGTAATTTTGAAACCCATTCTTTTTGCTGTCTCAATATAGATAGCAACATCACGTCGAGGGTCAACAATAGCACAATTTTCTTTTCCACCCAAAAGATAAGAACTATGGGCAATTTTTGTTACATAAAATTGTTCGATATACATAAAATAAATTCCTCCATTAATAATAAAATAAGTAAAAGACAATGCTTACAACCAGTAAAAAAAGCAGTGTCATTATTCCTCCGGCTCTCAAATAATCTTTATTTTGATAACCCCCTGCGGTCATCAACATGGCGTTGACCTGATGAGTGGGCAAAACAAAGGAATTGGCAGAACAAACCGCTACCATTAAAACCAGGGGCCTGGGGTCAAGCTGCAACATTCCCGCCAGGTTAATGATTATGGGGACCAGAACAATTGTTGAAGCCACATTGGACATAAACAAAGAAAACAAAGTGGATAGAACAGCAATAGAAAAAAGGATTAAAAGCGAATGACTTCCCTGTACTACTATAATCATTTTTTCAGCCAGAAAAGAAGCTGTTCCGGTCTTCTGCATGGCAATTCGCAGAGGAATCAACCCGGCAATTAAAAAAACTACTTTCCATTCTATTGCTGCATAAAAATCTTCAATTTTTAAAACACCGAACAGCACCATGGCAACTGCACCGGAAAAAAAGGGAAATGGAGAGTGGAAATCCGGCTATGGCCAGACTAACCCCGCCTAAAAAACAAGCTAATGCCACCCAGGATTTATTTTTCTCCCCTTTTTCTTTTTTAATTGAAGTAATGACAATCACTTGATTTGATTCTTTTAAACGATTAAGATTTTTCCACATTCCATGGAAAATTAAAATATCTCCTATCATCATCTTTCTATCTGAAAAATCACCCTTCACCTCTCTACCCTGGCTAAAAACCATGATAGGTTCGATATTGAAATTTTTTCGAATAGCAAGCTGGCGAATACTTTTACCAATAAAATCAGACCGAGGGGGGATAACTACTTCAGTGAAGCCTGCTTTTTCCGGTCTTTCATAATCTTGAAGATTCTTCAATCCTTCTTTTAAATGAAGCCCGTAGTCCTGAGCAAATTTCTGAATATTTTCTTTATTCCCCAACAAGGCCAATTCCTGACCTGCTTTAAAATAAGTCTCCCGCCAGGGTGCATATACAATCTCTTTTTCTTTGGATAAAGCTAAAATATTGAGTTCATATCGGCTCCAGATACGGGCATTCTCAGGTGTCTTTCCTACCAGGGAGCTCTCCCCGGAAATGAAATAATGATAGACCTGATAATGTAGATGCCAGGTATCGATTACTAATTTTTGCTCAGGAAGCTTCTTTTCTTTAGTTTCCCCGGGCAAGATATATTTTCCCAAAAATAGATAGTACAAAATACCTGTGAATAATAATATGAGTCCGATGGGAGTAACGTGAAATAAACCAAAAGGCTGTAATCCTGAATCTTTCAGTAAATCATTCAAGATAATAAGCGGACCTGAAGCAACCATGGTTAAAGTTCCACCTAAAATAGCCGCAAAGCCCATCGGCATTATTAGCATAGATGGAGAGTAATTTTTTTTCCTGGCTATCGTCAATATTACCGGAAGAAAAAGAGCAGCAGCTCCGACATTTTGCATAAAAGCAGATATCAAACCGACTGAAAGTGAGACCAGTAAGATTAATTTTTCTTTACTATGTGAAGCCAGCTTTAAAATCCTGTTAGAGAATCTTTCCATGATACCGGTTTGAGAAATCCCGTAACCCATCACCATAACAGCCATCATGGCAAAGACTGCATTGCTGGAAAATCCGGAAATAGCTTCAAAAGGTTCTAAAACTCCCGACCAACCCAGAGTGAGCATACATAAAATGGCAACTAAATCAATGCGAATAACATCCAGGATAAACAAAATGACGGTTACGATTAAAATAGTGATCACAATGAAATATTGGGTAATCATAATCATTCTCCCCTTTTCTATTCCATTCATCAATCTAAAATTTCTTTAATTATATCATGTAATTATATCATGTAATAGAAATTCTTTTAAGAGGAATCCGGTTGGATTTAACTAAAGGAGCTTTGAAGGAGCTTTGGGGTCAGGCCAAACAAATAACCGTCTCCTGTTTCATTCATAAATACCTTTTAAGAAACTTTTCCGTTTTTCTTCAGGAAATTTTTCAATCGCATAGCGCAACATGGTTCGAGGCATACCTTCGTAATGCCTTTTTAGAAAGTTTTCTTCTAGTCCAAAATCTCTTTTGCCAATTTCTCTAAGCATCCAACCAACAGCTTTATGAATGAGATCTTCTTTATCGTTTATCAGCATTTCCGCGATTTTCAATGTATCGGAAAATTCATTATGCCCTATAAAATACGATGTTGCCATAATTCCTATTCTGCGTTCCCATAAGTTTTTCGACTTTGCTAATACATAAATTGGTTTTTTATCACGAGTGAATAAATAAGCGCCCACAACACGCCCAGCAGAACTATCAACTAAATCCCAGTTGTTAATAAAATTCGTATTTTTTAGATATAGGACATATATTTTCTTTTTATCTTCCTTATCCGCTTTGCTAAAAAGATCTGCTAATATGAAAAGAGAAAATAAGCGTTCTTCATGAAACTGTGATTTGAGGAATTCAAAGGCTTCGCTTATAGATAGGGTACTATATTTTTTTGCTATTTTTCTTATGATAGGAACTCCAATGCCCAAAAATCTATCACCTTCGCCATATTCACCTTTTCCAGTTTTGAAGTACTTTTGTAAACGTGTAGCATATTCCTGATTGCTTAATTTTTTGAATTCTTCTTTTATGTTTTTAATCATGATTTTTCCTTTCTTCTAAATTGTAAAAACCCAGCACTTCTTTTGCTCTTTTGGTAACAAAATGATTTGGCTGGTTAGTCTCACCAATACTTACTACCATATTGTTGACCTTTTTCTCTAAATTCCAGCCCCCATCAGGAATGCATTTTGACCTCAATAAATCAATTACTGGCTTAAGCTTTTCTGATTTGACATTTTCTCTTTTTAACAGCCAGAGAATTTCCAAAAAATCGCTCTTATACATATTGGGAAATGTCAATTTATCAATGTTTTTAATTACTATTTTATTTTTGTGATGTGAACTGAAGCATACATGATGCAACAATATAAAATTGACACATTTATCTAATAATTTATTTACCGAACGGTTTCTTGATTTTTTGGGAATGAAAGAAAGTCCTTTAAGCAATTTTACAATTCCCCAATAACAACTATGTTTACCATAACAACTTTTATTTGTGCAATACTCATTTTTCTCGGTGATATAATCGCCGTCATCAAATCTTTGATATTGAGAGAAAAATTCAATTGCGTTTAAACTTTTTCCACTAATTGACCCAGTAAAATAGTTCTCCAGGTAAATAATATTTCCATTTAAACAGGGAATTGGGAAATGATCTTTTTGTAATGAATAGATGCGCGTTTTTGAATCATAAAAATGATCTTGGATAGTTTTTAGTGGTTGTCTAACTCTAATATCCTTCTTATCATAGCAAATATCTGCAAGCAGTATTAACGTCCATAAGGTTGCTTTAAAGTTCGGAACATAATGAAGGTAAGTAGAATAATGCTTGTCAGATTCCGAGAGCATTTTCCAACATCCATTCCTGTCTTGCGAGCCAAATATGTTTTTTATAATTCTTGAATATTCGTTCATATTTTTATTAATTGTGGGGGTTTCTGGGGCTTCACAAATTCACAAAATGTAAAACGAAAACAAAAGAAGAAAATGTGAAGCTGTGAAGCCTGAATCCATTATTTTTTTTCCAACAAAAATTGGTGTCGCTAACATTTCCGAACTTGTAAGAAATACTTACAAGTTGCCGTTTGGTCAGCTTCGGTATACAATACTTCAATATTCATCGAGCCGTCTAGTGACTTATAAAAAACGATTTGATTGTCAGGTAGTTTTTCATAAGTTTACACCTCAATCGCACCACTCATCCGATAAATAGCTGTCCCT
>Ga0265603_1000138_pt1 | contig 7647 bp, 4 predicted proteins | sample saktaT_7_FD_197238 | JGI IMG/M metagenome (GOLD analysis project Ga0265603, IMG submission 197238) | Metatranscriptome of saline water microbial communities from Sakinaw Lake, British Columbia, Canada - sak_2013_6_6_40m (Metagenome... | ecosystem: Environmental > Aquatic > Non-marine Saline and... | reverse complement strand
GTATGTTGATTTAGGCAGAATTTACAGGGTAAACGCAATGACTCTCTATACTGGTACCGAAGCTTCCAGGTATGCGCTGAAGTCACTGCGCGGTTATGCTGTGGAAATATCACTGGATAAATTCCGCTGGTAAGAGGTAGGTGTTATACACGGAATTGGTGAGGCCGACAAATACGGTGAAGTTAATGAGGGTGGATATGACAACTATACCGTTGATTTTCCGCCTGAATGGGCACGGTATTTGAGGTATAATATTACCGAAGTAAGGATTGATATGCCTTCTGTCGGTGAGATGATGGTTTTTGGAGAGGGATATATTCTGGAAGGTGAGTACGAATCACCATGGATTAATTTTGGTCAGCCTGGGGTTAATAAAAACTTCGATAAAGTTGAATGGGAAGGTGTTATTCCTGATGGGACTGAGATTACCATTCAAACACAAACAGTGAGCAGTCTGGCTGATACCAGTGAATGGAGCAATCCTACTAAATCACTATCATTCGATTTTGAATCCCCAGAACCCGCAACCGGTTTTAGATATCGTGTGAATTTGAAAACTCAGGTTGGAACAAGAACCCCGATATTTAAAAAGTTAAATGTTACGTATTCCATAGTTGATCAGCCTGTTACATACGCTGACGGATATATCAAAGAGCCTGCTGGCAGAACAGTTGCAATGGGTGCAGATTCAACTTTTGTATATGCCTTGAGTTATAATCTTAATACGGGACAAAGTATTAAGAGTTTGGCTATTTCCGTTCCCGTACGTGCAATTCTTAATTCTGTTTATCTGCCGGTTTCAGGTAAGACATTGGTTGTCGGCCAAGATATAACATATGAATCCACTATAGATACTCTATATATGACCTTTGTAAAACCGTTAAGTGATGATGGTGTTGCCGGAGCTGATACACTAGAGATTTCTTTCAATACCATGCTTTATAAGAGTTCTCACACTTTTGATGCATTTTTATATAATGCAGGTATGAATGATAATGCTGGTGGGATAAAGGTCTGGGAAAACAGAGAGCTAGGTTCAAATACGGTTACGGTAGATACTTATTTGAAGAAAGTTTTAATGGATGTTAAGGCAGTTCCGAAGGTTTTGACGCCGAATAATGATGGAAAGAATGATTTTACTGTATTTGAATTCACTCTTGCCAAAGTAGATACGGATGTAATTATAAAAGTTTTCGATACTAACGGCTCGCTTGTTACTGTCGTATCGGATGAGTTTATGCTGCCGGGTCAGTATTCTGCTGAAAAATCTGCCGCTGGAAGAGATGATGCAGAGACGTTGCCTGGATATTGGGACGGTAAAGATGAAGATGGCGACCTTGTACCGCCGGGTATCTATATTTATCAGGTTATAGCAGATACAGATGAGGGTGGCGTGATTGAAGGTGGTACTGTAGTTGTTGCTTATTAGTTATGCTGAAATAAGTTGTTTATAGAATCTGTACATATTTGGTTTTAACTGCTTAAACAGGTAAATGTAATATGACAAGAAAAATTAAAAGAGTAATGGAGAAATCAAGTTTGAGGTGCAAACCGGGTATAGTTATGGTTTTCACTGCAATACTTGTGATGTTCACAGTATCGATAGCACATGGCGCATTTTTTGATACTGCTGGTAAAAGTGCCAGAGCCATGGGGATGGGTGAAGTGTTTCTTGCTTCATCTAGTGATGCATCAGGCTACTGGTATAATCCGGCTGGTTTAACGAGATTTGATGAAAAGCAGATAAGCATCGGATACGGTAAACCTGCTGCCTTTATTTCTGATTTAATGACCTCCCAAATCAACTTTGTTTCTCCTTTAAGTGATAATAGCGGGATTGGGATAGGTCTTTCTTACAGTGGCATAGATGTAGCTTCAGATATGGCCATAAGTGGTGCTTACGGATTATCACTGAGCGAGAGTTTTTCTCTTGGCGCAAATGTAAAAGTTTTAAGATGGGCTGCTGAGGGACAGAAAATTGCATACGGAACAGGGAGTGATGAAGATATTTCTAAAGTTTCATTCTCTCTTGACTTAAGCGCTGTTTACTCATTAGGTGAAGTTTTTGGTCTTAATGATTTATCTACTGGTGTTTATCTGAAAAATGCTATTATGCCCAATATTTCTGAATCTGGGAATGATGGCGGAAAACTTCCGTTAGAAATTGGAATCGGTCTGATGACCCGTAGAAATGATTTGTTGGTTGGCGGTGATGTTGCATTTGTTGATGGTGAGACTGTATTTAGGGTCGGTGCGGAATCAGGTATTGCTGGTACAAGTCTGAATATAAGAGGTGGATTTATTTATGGCAGTGACTTTAAAGATGAACTTGAAAAAGCCGATATCGATTTAGGATTAGGTTATACTTTCAGTTCTCTCATGTTCGATTACGCTTATAACATACCTATTGCTTTTGAAGAAACCAATGGTAGGCATTATGTATCTTTCGGGATTTCTTTCTAATAGAGTGTAAAAAAACAGGATATCGGTACCTATGGAAAAGACATTTAATATAAAAATTTTTGTTGCCGGTATAGCTTTCTTTGGCGTGGTATTATTTGGAGTTGTTCAAACATCTTTCGCTCAAAATTTTATTTCACGTGAAGCTAGACCAAGATGGGATGATCGGTATGAAAACTTCAGTAATTATGATATAAGAAAATATCCTGGACAACTCACAGCCGATAGCATAAATCCTGCCAGGCGTGGTCCTGCTGATCCGGTGACTTTCGATCAATTTGGAAACTTTCTCCTTCCCGGCGGGGATATTTACAATATGGTATGGGATAAATCCGTTGTTGGTGCTTCTCAAGCATATTCTGACAATTCGAGAATATTCAATAATCTCATGATTTCATCGGATGAATATTCTAACTGGGTGACCAAGTTTATGGTAGGTCAGAAGTTACGGGCTTATTTCACACCTTCAACATTAAAGAAAACCACTTTTAATGGAATAAGGTGGGATGCTTCTTCTCGGAAAAACAGCTTTACGTTTTTGGCATCTGTGGGGAATAACCCTGGTGTTGCCGATGTGGTTACCCCTGAAGATTACCGTAATCTTTTTGGATTATACTGGCAAAGTATTTTAGGTGATGTTCTTAAAGTAGGCGGCACTTTTGTTGCTCAACAACGCGGAACACAATCTTATTCCAACAAAGATATCGCAAGTGGGAAAACTGGTCTTAGTTTAAGAGATATGGAGAGATATGTTTATGTAGTGATTACTGATGATTCGCCTGAATCTGATGATGTTAATGGCGCCGTTGTATATGATATAAAAGCTTATATTGATGGTAAGGAAGATCCTAATATTCGTAACAGAGTATTTAAGATCGAAGATATAATTAGCCAAAAAATATATACTAATGGTAAATGGACAAGTCAGTATATTTTCAGAGAGGATCCTTCTGTAGCTTATGTTCATGCGACAGTTGAAGATTATCAATATGCAACCGGTTCATGGTTTTTAAATTTAATTGACAGTGTATCTGGTACTGATGGTCTCAGACAGCTTTTTACTAAGACTGATAAAGCTGGAGTTTTAGGATGGATTAATATTCCGGACGAAAATGATCCTCTCAATCCTGCAGGCAGGCACTTTTATGCAGATACATCAAAAGGTTACATCGAAGCAAACGGGACGGATGTTATTATCTATGAATTTCTTATTCCTGAAGGGACAAGGAAGCTTGAATTTAGCGTACTTGCAGCCAATGATTATTGTATAGATATAATAGCTGCAAATCCATCAAGGCAGGCATTAGGGACTGCTAGCTGGGATGCTAAGCCAGGTGCGGAAAATTGGGAAGGTAATTGGAGTCCTACCTATGATAAGAAACATTGTGAAAAGGCAGCCGGTCAAGTAAAAGATTTTTCCAATACCGGTTGGGTAAAGATTACCTATAATCGTTTGACTGGAATAAGTGTTTACGGTTTAAATATGGAATTAAACTGGAACGGATTGCTCATTCGAGGCGAAGTCAATGAATATAATGCCTTATGGGCTTATCCGATACGCGATTCTTTCGTCGGCGAATCTCATGAAATCACAAGTGCCAGGGCTTGGTTTTTAAATATCGAAAAGGATTTTGGTAATTTTAGCCTTGGCGGGGAATTCTTCGATTATCCCAAAGAATATATGGAGTACTGGGCTCCTATAGATGATAATGATGATAATGATTATCGTGTGGGTACTAATCAGAGTATGTATGATGGGGATACCAGCCCATTTGCGCAAGGTACAGAGGGGGAATGGAGACCCAAAATAGATATTGATACTAGTTCGAATTGGGAATATCCCGGATTAAATATTGATTTCGACCGTGCTCCTGAAGGTCAATATATTGACACGAGGTGGACAGGGGAACCATATATAACATATTATTTTGATAAAATGAGTTTCGGTGATGATTTCAACCATAACGGTATTGTAGATGAAAGAGAAAATGATCTATCGATTGATTTACCATACGATAGAGATTCTAAAGGCAAGCATTTTTTTATGAAGTTAAAGCCCAAAGACTATACTCTTTTAACATTTGGACACTATAATATAGAACAAGAATATCAAGAAGGTAGAAATCTCACTGATTATTTCAAATTAGAGCATTTTCAGAGAATTAATGATATTTTCGAGGTTGCTTTTTATGACAGGCTTGAAAGGGTGCATGACGACTATAAATCAAACAAATTTTACCTTCAATACACCAGTCTTGAAGACCCATCATGGGGTGCATCTGGACAATTCAATAACCTTGCTTATAAAAACAGTTGGGTTAGTACGTCCATGATTAAAACGAAACTTAACTTAATCCCCAACCTAAATATTATAAATAATTTCAAGTATGACTCGATACTTAGGGTTGGAGATCTGGAAGTTAATGGATCTTCTGCACAGAAGGGACTTCAAGCGCCTAAAAACATTATTGTATCAGCATCCGTGCATAAAATAGATTATACATTCAGATTGGCTGATTTTAGAATTAACCGCGATATTTTCTGGCATGGTTATCGTCTTTTGAAAGAGCATCATATAAGGGAATTCACGGTAAAACCTCAGTTTAAATTTGAAAGTACTTATTATACTGCGGATTTAATTTCTCGTAATAATGGTGGACATTATATTAGTTATTTTCCGGTTCTCAGATTTGATTATCAAGTTGCTCCCAGGACTCTTTTAAGATGTGCATTTCAGGGTCTTCCGGGTTTTATGGAAATAAGAAGAGATTCTGGTCGTGAACTTCATGATATAAATAGAAGAAGATTTTTTGTTGGATTTGAAACTACCACTCTTTATCAAGGATTTAATCTTCTTGTAACTACTGGTATAAGGAGAGATAAGCAGACATGGGTAGAGAGTTATGGAAGAAGAGAGATTGGTAATACAGAGTATTTTGTTACAATAAGATGTGAGGCAGGAAGATAACCTATAAATCAGGGTGTTATGAATGATGTTGAAAAGAAAGATAATAAACATTTACACAATTATATTGATAATTGTTATAATGTTCGGTTTTGCGGGAATTTCTTTTTCACAGGATCCTAATCCTTCTTCTCTTTTATTTAATAAATCTATTGAAAGAGAAAATTACGCTCGGACAGGTTATCATTTATACGGGCGTACACAGATATCCAGATCGTTAAACCCAAGATACGATAGTTTTGGGAATTATTTAATGAATGGTGTCTCTATCTTTCAATGGAATGAAGAAAAAATAAATTCCAGGCATACAGATGCGAAAGAAAGATACAGCACACTTTCCAAAAAAAATCCCGTAGACAACAGTGCGTATTTCGAAAATTATTTAGGGAATCTTGTTGTTTTAAATGAAACAAACAGGGCTTTTTCCTCCAGATTTATGGTGGGGAATGAAATCCGTGTAAAATTTTCACCTTTAACTATTGATATGGCAGCACTTAATGGTATTAGATGGGATTTTAATTTCTCAGAAAATAATCTCACTCTTGTTTCTTCTCGTGCGGATATGCCGCTTTGGATAACGGGATCGTTCGGTGGATATTTTGAGGCATCGGCTTTAGAAGTTAATGATCTTTTAAATCCCGTTTACTTAACAGGTGCTCATTTTGACAGAAAGTTCGGTATCTTTAATGTTGCGGCTAATTATGTAAATACATACAAAACTGACTCTGCTCAATCTAGGGCAAAGAATTCAATTACAGGGACGATAGCTCATGATTGAATGTTAGCCACTCCTTTACAACTTGTAGTGAAGCTTGAGGATGGCAGTCGTTTTGATGCAGGAGGTCCTAAATTATATGATATTTTTGCGGTAGTCAACGGTGTTGAAAGAAGAGAACTCCTTATAGGTGTCTCAAAAGGAAACTGGGAACATGATTTACTTGATACAAGAAAAAATATGGATCCCAACCGTGATTTATTTCAATCGAGATATTTTTTGGATCCTCTAAGAGTACCGGATTTCTATCATTTTAATAACTATGACAAGTCTGAAACTCTTCCGGAAAATATTATAGTAAGGCGCTATAGCCTTGATGCGAAAGTTGATCCTTTGATTAATTTTTCCAATCAAGAATTTACTGATCTGAGAAGTAATAATCCGCAAGAAGATTTTATAGAATGTAATGGTGGAGACTATTTGCTTTTCTGGTTTACGGTACCGCAGAATGAAGATGTTGAAAGTTTTGAATTTAAAGCTTTGGTGGGAAATAATTATATATTTAGTCTTTCAGAAGTATACCGTAATGTTGAAAGTGAATTTAATTCTTCTGAAATTGGTTTATCTAACGCAACATATTTTGACCCTGTTCTTTATTCAAAGGGCGATGTAAAGGACATGTCTAATGTTGGCTGGGTGAAGTTTGAGCATGGTAATCCCACGGCTAATATGCTGATGAGCTTTAGAATTGACACTGAGTATAAAGGTTTTATGTTGACTGGTGAGTTTAGCAGAAATATGCAATTCAGGCAGTATTCGAACCTGAACGCAAAGAAAATTAGAAATGATGCTAATGCATATTATATAAATTTCATAAAAGAGTTTGGGGAATTTAGTTTGGGCGGCGAATATTTTAATATGGATCCGGATTACACCACAAGCTTTAAGAATGCAAATAGAGCTTATCAAGATTTGGGAGATTTATGGCAGAATGCTTTCATAGGTGATGCTTCACTTGTTGGAAATACTTTAGTTGCAGCTACTCCTCAAACTTTTATGAACCTTACAGAAATTATTAGTACGGTTGATGATAATGATGATAAAGACCGTTATCCTGATTGGCATTTATACAGTGCTATCAGGGATAGAAACGGTGTTTTTCCCGGTTTGGATGAAAATGGAAATAATAGGACGGATGTTAATGAAAATGATAATCTGACGCCCGATTATGTTGAGCCTTTTTTCCTTTATAATGTAGACCCTGATGAATATGATTACGGTCTCGATTTGAATAATAATTCTACAATTGATGTTAGAGAAGATGACGATAAACCTGACTATCCATATAATTTAGATACAAGGGGTTATCATGTTTTCGGTTCGTACGGAAACGAAATGGGCTGGAAATATTCTTTAGGTTATATCAATTTTGAAAAAATTGCTGCCGGTGGAAAAACAGATGTAAAATATGGTATAGCAGAATATAATAGATACATTCCGTTTTTTG
>Ga0265603_1000128_pt1 | contig 7906 bp, 8 predicted proteins | sample saktaT_7_FD_197238 | JGI IMG/M metagenome (GOLD analysis project Ga0265603, IMG submission 197238) | Metatranscriptome of saline water microbial communities from Sakinaw Lake, British Columbia, Canada - sak_2013_6_6_40m (Metagenome... | ecosystem: Environmental > Aquatic > Non-marine Saline and... | reverse complement strand
GACCAACAGCATAGCAGAGATCGAGAAGGTCTATGGCGTGGAAGCAGCCCGTGAGGCCATCATACGAGAGATGGTAAAAGTCCTAAAGGACCAGGGAATCTCCCTAGACATGAGGCATATACTACTGGTGTCAGATGCCATGACCATGTCAGGCAAGATGCTTGGTGTGAGCAGATATGGAATAGTCAAGGAGAAGCCAAGCGTTCTTGCAAGGGCATCGTTTGAGACTCCGATAAAGCACATCATAAACGCGAGCATGGTCGGAGAGATGGATGAGCTCAACTCAGTCATCGAGAACGTGATGATAAACCAGCCAGTGCCCATAGGCACAGGATTGCCTGGGCTGATAACAAGGATAAAAGAAGAGAAAGAGAAGAAATGATTTTATAGGATCATGATATGCGAGGATGAACAAAATGAGTCTGGATGAGATCAAGAAATCGTTGAAGAGCGACAACATGATATTTGGCGCTGACAAGGTATTGAAGGCCCTGAGAAAAAAAGAGCTTGAGAAGATATTCCTGGCAAGCAACACGCCCGCGGCGCTGATGTCAGACGTCAAGCGCTACACAGAGCTCACAGGCACGCAGCTTGAAGTGCTGCCAATACCTAACGACGAGCTAGGAGTTGTCTGCAAGAAGCCTTTCTCAATATCAACAATAGGCCTCAAGAAGGCGGCAGAGAAGAAAAAGCACTGATGGCATAAAAGGTTTTTGAAAATGACAGGCGAAAAAATAGTTTTTGACACAGAAATCCTGAAAGTCATGGGATTATTCGAGAACATGACCCATGCTAAGCTGAAGGATTGCTTTTTTGACAGGGAAAAACTAGTATTCCTAGTGGATCAGGGAGAGCTTGGAAAGGCTCTTGGAAAGAACAAGGCGCACGTGGTCCAGCTTGAGAAAAGCCTCAACAAGAAAGTCAAGATTGTAGAGTTCAATGCTGAGCGCACAGAGTTCATCAAGAACTACCTTATACCGTTGAGGATAGTGAGCATGGCTGAAGAGGGCGATGTGGTGACGATAACCGGGCCTGACACAAAGACGAAAGGTTTAATAATAGGCATAAAAGCCCAGAACCTAAGGAACCTTGAGAGGATAGTGAGCAAATACTTCCCTGTCAAAGAGATAAAAGTCATTTGATGATACACAAGGATATATAATAATAAAAGGTGATATTTATGGGTAATAAAAGCAGAGGACTACAAGCGGCAAAGAGCCTTAAGGCAAGAAGAAAAGAGAGCAAGTGGCATAATAAATGGTTTGTCAAGAGAATCCTGAAGCTAAAAGAGAAAGCAGACCCGCTTGAAGGAGCGAGCCAGGCATCAGGCATAGTGCTTGAGAAAGTCCAGCTCGAGGCAAAGCAGCCAAACTCAGCCATGAGGAAATGCGTCCGAGTACAGCTGATAAAGAACGGCAAGCAGCTCACAGCATTCTGCCCTGGCGACGGAGCCAGCAAGCTTATCGACGAGCACGACCAGGTAGTGGTTGAGTGCATCGGAGGAAAGATGGGCAGGTCAAAAGGAGACATCCCAGGAGTCAGATGGCAAGTCATAAAAGTGAACGACCAAAGCCTCAACGCCTTGCTCAAAGGAAAGATAGAGAAAGCAAGGAAGTAAAACTGCTTCCTAAATTTTTTTAATATATTTTTTCGAGTTTTTTCTTACGTTTTTCGACTTCACATAAACCGCGCCATATTGCGCTGGACATACTATGAAGGCGCGCCCTATGAAAACATAGTTAAAAAAATAGACATAAAACTATAACTAGAAAAATTAACTAAAAAAATAAAAGAATAAAAAAGTTTTCTTCAGCCTTTGTCTTTCTTCGCAGCAGTACCGCTAGATGAGCTGCTCGAGCTTGAGCTTCTTGTGCTCGAAGACCTCTGAGTGTAGCTCGACTTGCCGGAGCTAGACTTATATGCTCCGGAGCTGCTGCTGGAGCTCCTCCTCACAACCGGCGCAGAATACTTGCTCCCTGAATTGCTGCTCCTCACGCTGCTGTTAGACTTATACACCGGCGTCCTGTATTTTGATAAGTCGGGGAAGTTGAACTTCTTGACTTCCTGCTTCACACCGTAGCTTCTGGTGTTGATCGGCGTGGTGCTCCTAGGCGCATACTTGATCTGCGTCGAGCTCCTTGTTGCGGAGCTGTTTGACGTCGAGTAATCCTTGCTCCCGCTGTACCTGCTGTTGAAGGCAGGCCTTCCTTCGTCGTCTTTTTTCTTCTCCGCAGCTCCTGATCCTTGGTCAGAGCCTCCTTGCTTGGTCGCAGGCGGCGGTGGCACCGGCTGATAGGTTTTCGGAGGATTTTTTTTCACTGCTCTGCTTCCATCGTTCTTGCTGCTGCCGCTGCGCTTGACTGCTCCGCTGTTGCTGCTTCCATCATTGCCCTTGATTGCGCGCCCATCGTAGCTGCCATCGCTCTTTCTCACTGCTCGGTCAAGGTTGATCTCTCCGCTCTTGATTCTGTCGACAACTCTGTTGCCTGGAGTGAGAGAGTCTTTGTTTATGATGCGAATGCCTTTCCTGCCAGTCAGCTCGTTCTTGCGGATGACTATCGGCTTCGGCCTGTAGCCTCCATGCCCGTCGTGTTCAAAGTGGAACCTGTGATGGTTATGGATATTGAACCAGCCCCATCCCCAGTAAGGATTCCAATAATTCTCGAAGGGTCTAGAATCCACTATGTTCGGTATCCCGTCATGGTCCCAATCATCCCATGCATAGATGTTCCAGTAATGCATAGAACTCCAGCATCCATGACCGAACGGGCTTCCCCAGCCCCACAAATCCAAAGCTCTATAATAAGCTCTATAATGACCCATCCATCCGATGTCCGTCGTGTCGATGTCAGTATAAACTGTATCCTCCAATATCATCCTATCCTTTTCTTCGTCATAGATGCTAAAACTCAAGAACTCAGGATTGATATCCCACAAGTCCTGGAATTTTCTTTCTACCTCACCGGTGATCCTTATGAACCTGTTCTCTTTTGTCAAGTAATCATTGTTTGTGAGCTCTCTGGCTCTGTCCAATGCATCCCTGTTGCCTCTTCTCTCAATCTCTCTGAGCCTGATCTTCAACCCAGCATACTCTCCCTCAACTACCTCTAATAAGGGGTTGAATTCTTGCAAACGAGAGGATTCTTCTTCATAATCCGGTTGCAGCACCCTCGTGATGAACTCTACCTGCTCTCCCCCTGAGCTGTATCTGCTTCCATACCTGAAATCGTCCTGAACTCTCGCTTCCAATGCTCCGAAGCTCATGCATCCTCCTGTGAGAAGGCTTCCGCCAAGGAGCACAGTCCCAGCTATCTGCGTCTTCTTATTCCTCATGAAATCCTTGAATCTTGCTAGATAAGATTTTTTCTCAGGCATAACTTCAACTTGAGTAATCGTTTCCATTTACACCACCCTTTTTTTTTATTATTATTGGTCTTTGCCCTTGCCATCCTTTGAGACAGTCGTGTCTGATTTCTCTTTGGCGCCGCTAGTCGTAGATGTTGATTGGTCTGAGGCCTGGCCTGTTGCGCTAGTGGTCTGTCCATTCGAATAGGTCGATTTTTCACTACCCGCAGGATTACCTGAATAAGGCTTCAATGACCTCTCGAAATCGGCTCTGGCTGGGCTTATGGTCGAGTAATTCTTTATCATCCGCCCTTCAGCTCTTTCCAGACTGGTTCTTGGCGCTGACACCTTGCTCTCGATGTTTCTAGTATCAATCTTTCTCTCTCCACTCTGCTCTCGTTGGCGGAGAATGTACTCGTCCACTCTCTTGTTGTGGTCGAAAAGATTGATATATTCTTTTGCAGGAGTCACTCTCACAGGCTCTATAATCCTTACCAATCCTGATTCTTTTGCCCGCACCAAGTTGTGATAGTTCAGGTCTGCATAAGGATTATGAATGACGCCCTGATTCGGTCCGAACTCCAATGGGTGCGCGGGGAAAGGAATTGTTGGATATGGATCCCTATAATTGGGGATTCCATCATTGTCCCAGTCTGGTCCGTACCATTGATTCCACATACTATACCAGGGCATCCAAGAGCTCCAGAAACCGATTGACAGATCTGGCTGGCTTGAGTTAGGGATATAAATTGGAGCGACTCCGGGCAATGTGTATATTGGATCGATATCAGTCTTTACTGTGCTGATGAGTTCTCCATCCCTGTTAGTAAAAGCTATGAATTCGAGATCCATATTCAATCGTTTGCTCGACGTGACAACTCCCCATGCTTTCACGATGTATTTGTGGCTGTTAAAGCCAGTCTTTGCTCTTTTCAGGGCCTGCCTATTAATGCCAAATCTTGCATCCTCGTGCAAGTTCATCACAAGAGGCTTTCCGTCTTTCCCTTTGCTGTCGTAGACTATCAGTGGGCAGTTGAGGTTTTCATTCATATTATCTATTTTCTGCTCATAGCCGGGATAGACTTCTCCGGTCACTTGCACATATTTTCCGTAAAAGAAATCATTCAGAGTCAGCGATCTATGAATGCTCATGCATCCGCTGGAAAAAATCATGGCGGCACCAAGCCCAACCACTTGCATCTTCTTGTTCTTCAAGAAATCCCTAAATTTTCCAAGATAAGATTTTTTCTCAGGCATCATCTCAGCTTGAGCTATCGCTTCCATTTACACCACCCTTTTTTTTGCAGACTTCGCTCTACACCAGACCTATCATACTTCGTAATACCTTCTAGTATTTATATTTTTCCAATTTTCTCTGATTGTTGGCATTTAATCACTGCCTATCTGCTGATTTCTCTGAAACCATAATCTTTATAATATTAACCCGACATAACCGCTTCATGGATGAAATTGAAGGGGGAAAAGGATTATTCGACCTGAAAGGTTTTTTTTCCTTTGACATGGCTAAAAAGATCATCAAGCCGAAAGAGGCCAACCCTATTGCGATAGTCCTGCTCAGCTTCCTAGGAGTCATACTCATAGGAGCAATCCTTCTGTTGCTTCCTTTCGCCTCGAAAGGAGAGCCGACGAGTATCATTGACGCCCTCTTCACATCAACATCAGCTACCTGCGTCACAGGCCTGGTGGTCAAGGACACAGCCACTCATTTCTCTCTTTTCGGCCAGGCAGTGATTCTCCTGCTGATTCAGATCGGCGGATTAGGATACATGACCATAACGACTTTCTTTGCCATTCTCGTTGGGAGAAAGCTCGGGCTAGGCACACGCCTCGCCCTGAAAGAGAACCTTAACCTGTCAAGCATATCAGGGGTTGTGAAGCTTGCGCGAAGAATACTAGTGTTCATAATAACACTAGAATCAATCGGAGGAGTGATATTATACCTGCATTGGAGGAAGATGGGCTTCGGGCTTTGGACCGCCATAAAGTACGCTGTGTTCCATTCAGTATCTGCTTTCAACAATGCAGGCTTCGATGTGATGGGAGGATTCAAGAGCCTATCTGACTACGCATCAGACCCAGTGGTCCTCTTCACAATATCCGGCTTGCTCATCGCCGGAGGCCTTGGATTCATAGTGATGTCAAATATTTATGAAGCAGTCTTCACAAGCGGAGGATATCGCTCCAGACAAAGATTGTCGTGGTGGCATCAATAGCTCTCCTGGTGATAGGATCATTTCTTATATTCTCATTCGAAGCAGCAAACCCTGCGACTCTCGGCCCGCTGTCATTCAAGGACAAGGTCATCAACTCGTTTTTTCAGTCAGCCAGCGCCAGGACTGCAGGCTTCAACACGATAACAACAGGGCAGATGACCCTTAACGGCCTTTTTGCGATAATGCTGCTGATGTTCATAGGAGCATCTCCTGGCGGAACTGGAGGAGGGATAAAGACAGTCACTTTCGTGGTTGTCCTCGCAGCGATTTATTCATTTCTCAAAGGCAAGAGAGAGACTGACCTCGGAAACAGGAGCATAGACAACAGCCTTGTGATGAAAGCCATGAGTGTCCTGATACTGTCATTGTTCCTGATAATATTCATAACATTCGCCCTCTGCGCAGTAAATAATCTCACGTTCATACAAAACCTTTTTGAGACCACATCTGCTTTCGGCACAGTAGGCTTGAGCACAGGGATAACTCCTTTCTTGAATGCGTGGTCTAAGCTAATAATAGCTTTCACGATATTCGTTGGAAGGGTCGGCATATTATCTTTCATACTCTCCATGTATACAACAAAATATATAAACAAGGTGCACCTGCCAAAGGAAGAGCTCTCAGTGGGGTGAGAATATAGCAAGGAAAAGTTTTGCAGTCATAGGGATGAGCCTTTTTGGAAGAAGCCTGGCAAAGACATTGTATGAGCTAGGCCAAGAAGTGATAGCAGTGGATTCTGATTTCGAGAAAGTTGATAACATAAAGGATTTTGTTACTCACGCAAAGCAGGCAGATGTCTCAAACCCTGATTCGCTGAGGGAAGCAGGAGTCTCAAACTGCGACGTGGTAATAGTCGCCAGGTCTGACGAGAAATCAATACTGACAACAATCATATTGAAGGAGCTCGGAGTGAAATCAATAATCGCCAAGAGCCGCGATGATATGCACGGATTGGCGCTGCAGAAAGTAGGGGCTTCCAAAGTGATATTCCCTGAGAAAGAATTTGGAGCAAGGCTGGCAAACCAGCTCATATCATCTGACATCCTTGAGCACATAGAGCTCTCAAAAGATTATTGGATAAAGGAGATGCCTGCTCCCAAGATTTTCTTTGGCAAGACTCTCAGGGAGATAGATACCGTCGAGAAGCACGGAGTGATACTCTTATCGCTGAAAAGAGGGTTTGACATCAGGATACTCCCATCGGCCAATGAGCGCATACAGGAAGAAGACCTCATTGTCGTGCTTGGAAGGACAAAAGATGTTGAGAAGTTCAGCAGCATAGGCGGAATCCTTCCGCGAAAGAGATGATTATCGCTTTCTTATCTTTGCCACAAAAAACCCTTCGCAGTCATTGTCCTGAGGCCAGATCCTAAGACATCTATAAACAGAAGGATTATATTTTTCTCCGCCGAATTCTGTGAATGCTGGGCTTCGCTTGATGTCAAGCTTTATCTCATCAAGCTCAGCGTCAGGGTATCGTTCGAGAAGCCAGCTGACAACTCCTTCATCCTCTTCTGGCTCCATGGTGCAGGTCGAGTAGACAAGCACTCCGCCGCTCTTGAGAGCCTCAAAGCCAGCAGCTGCCAGCTGCTTCTGCTGGGCTGCCATCTTCCTGACAAGCTGAGGGCTCCACATCTTCAATGTGATGAAGGAACGCCTGATGGTACCTGTGCCTGAGCAGGGAGCGTCAACAAGAACCTTGTCAAACTCCATCCCTGTATCCTTGAACCTGTGGCCTGGCATCTGGGTCACAAGAACATTTCTTGCTCCGACTCGCTGGAGGTTCAATCCCAAAGACTTAAGGCGTTCCCCCTGCAACTCATTAGCCAATAATAATCCTTTGTTGTCCATCATGGAAGCCATCTGGCTTGTCTTGCTGCCAGGAGAGGCGCACATGTCAAGCACCAACTCGCCTGGCGCCGGCTGCAGGACTATTGGAGGGATCATGCTCGCAGCATCCTGGACATATATCTGGCCAAGGATGTGCTCGAGCACATTGCCGATGTCATAGCGCTTCTCATCTCCCTCGCCCCGATGGTCAATCCAAAACCCTTCATCGCACCAAGGCACCTGTTCCAGGCGCCAGTTCTTATCAAGCTGCTGCATGATATTATCCACATCAGCCTTCAAAGTATTGACCCTTATGCTCTTCTTGATGTAAGAAGTAGAATAATCCATGAACTCATCGTAGTGCTCGCCAAGCAACGCTTTGTAGCGCTCGACAAACTTCTCTTTTATAACCAGCTTCTCGCTGTCAGGAATCTTCTCAGGCATGGCCCTGAATAATGGGGTTTTGTTTAAAAAGCTTTGTTTGCCCTGATTGTGCT
>Ga0265603_1000121_pt1 | contig 8086 bp, 12 predicted proteins | sample saktaT_7_FD_197238 | JGI IMG/M metagenome (GOLD analysis project Ga0265603, IMG submission 197238) | Metatranscriptome of saline water microbial communities from Sakinaw Lake, British Columbia, Canada - sak_2013_6_6_40m (Metagenome... | ecosystem: Environmental > Aquatic > Non-marine Saline and... | reverse complement strand
TTCAATGAGATATTTATTGCATCAACATTTTATAAGCAGCGATTATTATTAATATTATTCTATTCAATTTTATAGTTTTACAATAGCTCTTTTTAAAGGCCAGAGCATAAAGAAGCGTAAACTAACAGCTGGTACTACCAGCATAAAAAAGTATATTAGGAGGTTACAAATGGAATGGCTTAAGGAAATATTAACTATTGCAGACTTAAGTATTGAGGACAGGCAAGACCAGATACAAAAAGAATTGCCTAAGTATTTTATTCCGAAGGAAAAATTTAACACAGTAAATGAGGAAGTGAAAGCTCTGAAAGTTCAACTTGATGAACGGGACGGGCAGCTTGATACATTAAAAAAACAGGTAAAGGATAATTCGGAGCTAACTGCTAAAATAGAAGAACTGCAAGGAGAGAATAAGAAAGTCAAAGATGACGCAGAAATCAAGACAATAAAACAGAAATTTGACTTTGCCCTGGAGTTGAAATTAAGAGACTTCAAGGTTAAGAATGTAAAGGCGGTTAAAGCCTTGCTTGCAGTAGATAAATTAAAATTAAATGATGATGAGACTTTCACTGGACTGGAGGAGCAGGTCAACAAATTGAAGGAAACAGACGATTACCTATTTGGAGATACTACAGTTTCAGGTACTGGGCCACCAGAGGAGGGCAAGCCTGATTATAAAGGTAAGAATCCATGGTCGAAGGAAACACTGAATCTGTCCGAGCAGGGTAAAATCTTAAAGGAAAATCCAGAGTTGGCAAAGGTCTTAAAATCACAAGCAAAATAATATAATAATTGGAAAATTAATTAGAGATAAAAAATGAGTAAAATAAAAGTCATAAAAAACGAAAAAGATTATGAAGAAGCTCTTCAATTAGTTGAGAGGTTAATGATTCATGAGCCTGATCCTGATTCTGAAGAAGGCGAAAAGCTTAATCTTCTTAGCACTCTAATTAAAGACTATGAATCAAAAATATTGCCAGAGGAGCTTCCTAGTCCAATAGATGCAATTAGATTTAGAATGGAACAAACTGGTCTCAAACCGATTGATCTAACACCTTATATTGGAAGTCGAAGTAGAGTATCAGAAATTCTTTCAGGCAAACGTCAACTAACTCTTAATATGGTGAGAGCATTATCTGAAGGTTTAGGGATTCCTGCGGAAGTTCTGATACAGAAGTATGAAAATCCAGAGTTGGCAAAGGTCTTAAAATCACAAGCAAAATAATAAAATAATTTGAAAGGAAATAAAAAATGCCTAGTTTAAAAGTAACAGACATTATCGTACCGGAAATTTTTAATCCGTATGTAGTAGAGAGAACAGCGGAACTCTCAAATTTAGTAACATCAGGCATAATCAAACCTGACGCAAATTTAAACAAACTGGCAACAGCAGGCGGCAAGTTAATCAATATGCCGTTCTTTACTGACCTGTCTGGCGCTGATGAAGTGCTTGATGACACAAATCCGTTAAGCGTAAATGCTATCGGGTCGGGTCAGGACATTGCAGCTCTATTTATGAGAGGCAAGGCATGGGGCGTAAATGACTTGGCTAAGGCTTTGGCAGGCGCTGATCCAATGAGAGTTATAGGAGACATGGTAGCCGCTTACTGGGCAAGAATGCAGCAGGCTTTACTTCTGTCAATTCTTAAAGGTGTATTTGCAGATAATGTTGACCAGGATAATTCAGACCATGTACTTGATATCTCCGGTGATGGAGCAGGCAAGAGTCATATAACCGGCGGCACTGTAATAACTGCTGCTGCTTTAATGGGTGACGCAATGCTGGGGCTTACCGCTATGATGATACACTCTGCTATATATGCAGAACTGCAAAGACAGAATCTGATTGACTTTACTCCTACCAATGTACAGAATATCGGCTTTGGTACATACTTAAATAAAACCATCATCCTTGATGACGGATGTCCTGAAGATGCAGGAGATTATACTACTTATCTATTCGGGGCCGGCGCAATAGGATACGGCGATGGGGCTGCACCTGTACCAACTGAAACTGACAGGGATAGCTTGCAGGGTGATGATATTCTGATCAACAGACGTCACTTTGTACTGCATCCAAGAGGTATAGCTTTCCAGAATGATAGCATCGATGGAGAAAGTCCTACCAATGCAGAAGTTGAAGTATTAACCGAATGGGATAGAGTGTATGAGTCTAAGAATATTAGACTGGTAGCGCTGGTCTCAAAGGCTGTTGAAGAAACAGAATAAATTAAAGTAAGTAAAATAATATAAACTGCCATCATGGATTTTAATTAACCTGTGGTGGCAGAATCTAAAGGTCACATAAGAAAGGAAATATCATGGGTGAAATATTTAGAAAAAAACCGTTGCGTAGAACGATGAAAACAGTCTACGAGGATATTAATAAGACTATTGATGACCTCGAACTTGGGGTAGTTGGTACTGTGGCAGATGGCTCAATAACCAATGCAAAATTGGCTACTGCTGTTAAAGTGGGTGCTTTGAGTTCACTTACTACAGAAGAAAAAGCCTCAGTAGTAGGTGCTATTAACGAAGTTGATAGCAATGCCAATACAGCACAAAGTACAGCCAATGGAAAATATACAAAACCAGCAGAAGGTATTCCGGCTTCCGATACTACTACAGGGGTGCAGACAAGCCTCGGGAAAGCTGATAGTGCATATCAATTACCAGTAGATAAAATACCCTCAACTGATATGGCTACTGCGGTTGGTACAAGTCTTGGTCTTGCTGATAGTGCTTACCAAAAGCCTGCTTTCGGAATACCAAAATCTGATCTGGTAGCAGCGGTTCAAACTACTCTTGGTCTTGCAGATACTGCATTACAGGATATCGTACTTAACGAAGCTACACCTGTCAATGCTGTTGCTGCAAATAAAAAATTAGGTATAACTGGCACAGCAGATGATGGCGAAACTGTAACAATAGGGGATGAAGTATATGAACTCGATGCCGATGCCTCTGTTATAGAAGGCAATATTACTGTTGATATCTCTGCCGGCACAAAAACACAGGCAACTGCAAAGCTAACATTATCAAGTGATGTTGGTGAAGGTGAAACATTTGATATAGGTGATGAAACCTACGAAGCGGATTATGATGGCGAAGTTACTGAAGGAAATATCCTACTGGACTTATCGGGAGCAGCTGGCGCTGATGTTGCAGTAGGTGTTTTTACTCTGACGGATAGTGTCTCCGATGGTGAAACTGTAACTATTGATACTACGATTTTTGAGTTTGACACAAATAATACGATAACTGCGGGCAATATAAAAGTCAATGTAGCAGGTAATGTCGATAAGCAATCCGCATGTGTCGCTCTTGCAGCTGCTATTGAAACAGAGATGAACGGATTATTTGACGCTGTTGCTTCATTAATTGTAGCTGATTGGGCAGTTACGGTAACTGCCAGAATCAAAGGTACTCAAATGAATGTAGCCAGTACAGATACTTGTGCTAATGGTTCATGGGCTTCTGGTACATTACTTGGTGGCGCAGATGCTACCGCAACAGGCGCAGCAGATGCCATAATCACTACATTCGATTCTGAAACTGCATACGATATAGACGCAGCAGCCGATGGTGCTACCGCAGTTGATTTTACAGCAGATATAGCAGGAGCACTTGACGGAAGTATTGGTAATAGTATTGCAGTTGACGCTACTGGCTTAGTAAGTGGCGCATTTGGGACTGCTTATTTAGCAGGAGGTACTGATTGCACCGAAGCAGAAGCAGGTGCAGCTCTCCTTGCAAAAATTGATAGTGATTCGGCTATTGTTGATGCTACAGATGGCACGAGCAATGATGTAATTGTAACAGCAAAAGTTTCTGGTATTGCCGGAAATGATATTGTCATTGATGAAGATATGGCTAATGGCGCATGGGCTGGCGCTGCTGTTAAACTGTCTGGCGGTGTAAATGGAACTGTAGGAGAAAAAGGAGATGTTGTCTTTGATGCCAGCTATATTTATATAGCCATTGATGATAACACCATTGCTGACGATAATTGGAAGAAAGCAACTCTTGCATAAACGCTCTACATAATGGTACTACATATCTAAAAGGGGGGCTATATGTCCCCCTAACTTCAATAACCTGTCTAAAAGAAAAGAGAATAAAATGTCAAAAGCAAAAGTTAAAGCAGTTAAAAAATCAAGCGGACTTACCGCAAAGCAAAAAGCTAAACTTCCTTTGTCATTGCAGAAAGCTATCCTTAGAAAGAAGGGAAAGAAATAATGTCAGTAACTGGGTTTAATCGTGCAAGGGCAAGGCTTGCAGCAGAACATAAAAAAAGGGTTGAGTCTCAAAAAGTTAGTAAGCCTAAAATAATTAAGGTTACTGCCGGTACTAATATAGATAAAGCAGTTAAAGAGCTTACTCGGCCAAGCGAGGCTATAATATTCAGGGAACCGGAAATAACTTATGAAGATTTAGATAATACAGAGATATCCGGGGAACCTGAAATAGTAGAAACCGAATTGGAACTTGAACCATTGCCGGAAGTTACAAAAGAAAATAATGATGAACTTAAAACCTATAAGCCTAAAAGAAAAATTAAAAAGAAGTCAAAGAAGGGATAAGAAATGCCAGTAGAACCGGGTGTAATAATTACAATAGCAGAGGTTAAAACTCTACTACAAATAACCGATAGTTCAAAGGATGCTCTTATTACCTTATTGATTCCTATAGTCGAAAGTGATTTGTTGGAACATCTGCATAATGATTTCGATGATGACTACCCGGAAGCTCTTAAAGGTTATCTTGCTGATATGATAGGGTACAGAGCTAAAAAGGATCATGGAGTTGTCCTGTCTGAAACTGTATCCAGGTATTCTGTAAGTTACGGTGGCGCTGCTGAATTTATAGCCGGATATCCTGCTACAATAATGACCGGACTTTCTAAATGGCGAAAGGTGAAATGGTAATGGCAATAGAGGATTATTTTAATACTCAATTTAGCACATCGACAATAACAAGCGTACCTGATGGCATGGGCGGGCAAACCGAAGGCGTAACAATAGAATTTACCTTTTATGGATTTGCTGACTTAATTTCAGGAAGCAAAAATATGGTGGCTGCACAATTTGCAGAAAAGGCTACTCATATTTTGTTATGTCCTATTGGCACAGCTCTAAAGACAAAACATTTAATTGCTGACGGCGTGTCTAAATGGCGTATACTTAATATTGATAATCCTATTTCAAGAGGCCATCACTTAGAGGTAATACTGGAATATATCGGAGTGGCATAATGGACTTTATCTATAAATCATATTTTGATGAGGTTAAAAAGAAGATAGCCGCATGTAAGGAAAAGGCTCTTGAAGCTGTGGGAATATTTATCGAGGGGGAAGCAAAATCAAGATGTCCAGTTGGTGATTCCGGCAATTTAAGGGGAAGCTATACCCATCAGGTTGAAGCAAGAGATGATAAGGTGGTTATAGGTTCTAATGTTGAATATTCAGTTTATGTAGAAAAAGGCACATCTAAATCAAGAGCACAGCCACACTTAACACCGGCAGCAGAAGAAAACTTAGGTAAAATTGAAGAGATAGTAAGGAAACATATAAGTTATGAATAATCTACTCACATATATTTACGGGAAATTAGTTTCATTGTCAGGTAAACAGGTATATCAGGAGAAAGTGCCTGAAAATATAACTCCGGTTTATACTTATATTGTATTTTCATTGGCTATACCCGACAGAACACAAGAGCAGAATTTAGGCTTTCTGGAAATAGACTTCTGGGATAACACAAACAATTTAAGCGCTTTGGAGACCTTAGTTTCAAAAGTAGACGGTAACTCCAGCCGTTCCAGTCCTACAGGCCTTGATGAATTAAGATATTTTAGTAATGACTTACAGGCTGTTTTTTATAGGATTTTAAGAACACCGATACCCGACCCTGATATAAAAATCAGGCGAAGGCAGTTACGCTATTTAGTAAAGGTTAGATTTATTTAATGAATTAACAAGGAGGATAAAATGCCGCAGGAATTAACAACAGAACAAATACAAAACATTGTAATTGATACAGGCGTTGTCTATGTCAATTATGGTGAAGAAGGAGAGAGGATACTGGCTCCGGTGCGTGGGGGAAACCAGTTTTTAGTTGAGCGCACAATAAGGGATATTGAGTTTGATGGCCGCAGGGGTAAGACAAAAGGCTTGAGAAGGATTACAGAGGAAAATGCAAAACTTGTAGTAGCTCTAATGGATATGTCTATGGATAATCTTGCTCTTATGCTGGCAGGCGCAACATACGGCGATGCTGCTAAGTATGCAAGATTAACTGAATGGGTTGGCGTTGGGCTTGAAACAGTGGGGGAGAGCTTTACACTTTCTCAAACTCCGATTAATCCGACATCAGCAGGCTCGTTTGAATTTTGGGTAGACGGTGAAAAAGTTAGCTGGACATATGAAGTTGAATATACCGTAACAGGGACTACTCTGGCAATCGCAGCAGATTATCTGGAATTGAATGAAGTTCTGGTCGTATCTTATAAATACGATACTCAGTCGGATGCAGCCACTATCGTACCAGGGGATATATCAGATGATGATTATCTTACAAACGTAGCTTTAGTTGGAATTGACCTTGAAGGCAAAGCTAAGATTTGCTATATCTACAATGCAATGTCAGACAATAACTTTGACTGGAAAATGGTTGACAAAGACGAGTCAGTAATAACTGTAGAATTTGCAGCACACTGGGATCCTAAAGATAGCGCAAGTATACCTTACAAGGTTGAAGAAGTGCCTGCATAAAAATATAAAAATTGAATAATAAAATAGCCTCGTATATTCGGGGCTTTTTTATTGAAAGGGAATAATGGAACTTAAAATCAGAGAGGTTATCTTTGATGACCTGTACGAATTTTTGAAGATACTTGAAGATGTCAAATTCTCGTTTAATCCTGATCCAAATAAATCCACTTCCGAAGTAGGTTTTGAAGCAATTAAACATCTGCTTGCAAACTTTCATACAGCAAAGGATAAGACAAATAATTTTTTTGGTTCACTCGTAGGACTGTCCGGTAAAGAGTTTGGAAAAGTACCATTAAGGGACAGCGCAAAAGTGTTGACATCTTTTATAGCAGAGATTAAGGATAGCGATTTTTTTTCACTCTCTACCCTCTTGGCTCGGAAGAAATAATTGATATACTGGCAAGCCGATATGGAGATATTAGATTTATATTAAATATGCCTGCAAAAGACGGTATAGCACAGCTGCACAAAGCAATAGAAAAAATAGAGCAGCAAAAGCTCTGGGAGTTCTATTGCTCTGTTTACGTACACTTAAAAGAGAAGAAACCATTTGAAGAATATTACAGGCAAGCCAAATCTAAAGTTAAAAGAGTTGGTAGAAAAGAACTTACCAAAGAAGAAATTATAGCAGTGGCAGAAAAGATAAGGATTAAACATATCATGTTAAAAGCTAAACAAAATAAAGGCGAATAAATGAACGCATTTACCCTAACAGGGGAATTTCTACTTAAAGGTGATAAAGAAGCGATATCCTCAATAGATAATATCGATAAAAAAGCCGGCGGTCTTGGCGGTGCTTTTGCAAATGCCGGCAAGGTTGCCGCTATCGGTCTGGCTGCTGTTACAACTGTTGCTGTCGCTGTTGGCGGTGCTGTTGTAAGCATGACAAAAGATGCAATAGGCTTTGAAAAGCAGATGGCAGAAGTCTTTACACTACTCCCGGGGATTACAAAAGAAGCAATGGACTCAATGAATGCCGATGTCCTGGATTTTGCCAAAAACATGGGTGTACTTCCCGATAAGGTTGTGCCTGCTTTGTATCAGGCTATATCAGCCGGAGTGCCAAAAGACAATGTATTTGATTTTCTGGAAACTGCACAAAAGGCAGCAATCGGCGGAGTAACTGCACTTGAAACAGCTGTCGACGGTATTTCATCAGTTGTTAATGCTTATGGTGCTGATATTATTGACGCCGGCAAGACTTCTGATTTAATGTTTACAGCCGTTAGATTAGGCAAGACTACTTTTGAGGAATTATCTGCAAGTTTATTTCAGGTTATTCCAACTGCTTCCGCTCTGGGAGTCAGGTTTGAG
>Ga0265603_1000117_pt1 | contig 8107 bp, 7 predicted proteins | sample saktaT_7_FD_197238 | JGI IMG/M metagenome (GOLD analysis project Ga0265603, IMG submission 197238) | Metatranscriptome of saline water microbial communities from Sakinaw Lake, British Columbia, Canada - sak_2013_6_6_40m (Metagenome... | ecosystem: Environmental > Aquatic > Non-marine Saline and... | reverse complement strand
CTTTAAAGGTATAATAATTTTCCTTTAATAGTATCAATATATCTTCCGATATATCTTTTTCGTAGAGTATCGTATAAGCAAGACCTCCTTTCTTACAAACTCATTCAGTGTTAGCGAAACTCCCCCAGCAGGATCTTGAGATATCTTAAACCTATGACAATGTTAGTTGCAGTTGCCCTTTGTCTTCTTTTTCTTGATGCTTTACGTAGGGGAGGATTTCCTTTTCATTCAAGTCTATACACGATACACAGTATCCTATAGACCAGATGCCGCCTTTCCTTGCATAGGTTTTTTGTATAAAAGGAAATTTCGCCTTGAGCTTTTTTTGCCGACTGTGTTTTGATATACTGAATTGCATCGGCAACTGCAATTCTTGGAGGTATCACGACTACCATGTGAATATGATCCTCTTGTACATTAAGCTTTACTACCTCGATATCGGGATAAAATTTTGGGATATACGAGAGTATTTTCTCCGTATATTCCTTTACTCCTTTTGCACAGATTTTTCTCCGATATCTCGGTAAAAAAATATTCTTTTTTATTTACACAGCACCATATGTTGTTACAATTTCTTAGTTTCCCTATCCTAATCATTGTCAACTTATAAATTAAAAGGCTGCTTCCTGGTCAATTATTATGGTTACGTCATTATGAAGTTGAAGAACAGTTGCCGGTACCTTAGTAGTAATAGGACCATTTATTGTTTTTTCAATAACCCGAGCTTTTCTTTTACCGTTAGCCAATAAAATAATATTTCTTGCTTGCATAATCGTCCCTATCCCCATAGTAATGGCTTGTTTGGGCACTTCCTGAGCGGTATTAAAAAAAAAACGCGAATTCGCCCGAATCGTTTTAGCAGTCAAGTTTACTAAATGAGTTTTAGTATTTAAACTGATATCCGGTTCATTAAAACCTATATGACCATTATTACCAATCCCCAAAACTTGTAAATCAATCCCTCCGCTTTTTTTAATTAAAGCTTCGTATTGCGCACATTCTTTATCTATATTTTCTGAAATTCCATTTAATAAATGTATATTTTCTTTTTTAATATTAACATGTTTAAAAAAATTATTCCACATAAAAAAATAATAACTCTGCGGATGTTCTGGAGGTAAGCCATAATATTCATCTAAATTAAAAGTAATCACTTCTGAAAAATCCACTTTATCCCCCTGATTTAAATTAATTAATTCTTTATACATGCCCTCAGGTGTACTACCTGTAGCTAACCCTAAAACCGATTTTCTTTTTTTTGTAATTTGTTCAGCAATTAGTTGGGCAGCTTGGTAACTCATCTCATTATAATCTTTCACTACTATAATATTCATATCCTTTTTCTCCTGTAAACTACCTTTCCGGCTACCACAGTTAGTTCGGTTTCTAATAATTCCGGAGAAGTCAAAACCGCTCCTACCACACCCGGCTCCCGATGGTGCAATCATCTCATTGCATTAAAATTAGTACACTTTAAAATTAACAAATTAACTTAACCAAAGATCAATTGGTTTAGTAGCATATGATTTAAATGGTAAATTTACTTTTTTACCCTCTTTAGCTGACTTATAGGAAGCAAATATCATCTCTAATATTGCCTTCCCATCTTTGCCTGTTATAATAGGAATTTTATTATTTTTTACACAATCAATAAAATGTGAAAACATTTGGGGGAAGCCACTCTGCCATTCCTCCTCAAATATGGGGTAAGACCATCCAAGAGATATTGGAGCCTTTTCAGAAACATATTCAAAACCAATCTCGCTATATGTTCTAAGAGAAGAACTCATATCAGCAAAACTAATTCCTTTTAACCCATATACTTCGGCTCTATCATTATAACCACCTTTCTTTGCCCAGCTAACTTCTGAGACCCCTGTTATAACGCCCTTAAATTTTATTATAGTTATTGCGTTATCCTCGCCCTTTGTTTTATCCTTATGCATATAAGTTCCCATTTCGGAATAAATATCCTCAATTTCTGCATTATCTGTTAACCACCTTAAAAAGCCAAAAGTGTGACAACCCATATCCATAACCACTCCCCCTCCTGTTTTTTCAACATCCCAAAACCATGCAGAATGAGGGCCATCATGTTTTTGTGAGTGTTTTATAGAATAAATTTTCCCTAGCGATCCAGATTGGCAAAGCTCCTTTAATTTTACATACTTAGGAGCAAAACAATATTGTTCAACATACATTAATTTTACCCCAGCTTCTTTGCAGGCATTGATCATTAAATCTGCATCTCTTAAATTATTACATAATGGTTTTTCACATATAATATGTTTACCCGCAGCTGCACAATCTAATGTCATTTGAAGATGTAAATTATTTGGAACCCCTAAACATACTACATCTATTTCATCCATTTCTAACATTTTTCTATAGTCTAAAAAAGAATAAGGTATTTCGTATTTCTTTGTTAATTTTTTAAGGCTCTCTTCATCTATAGAGGAACAAGCAATTATCTCAGCATCAGATACCGATTTTAAACCACGAACATGTATCCCTGATATAAAACCTGAACCAACAATTCCAACTTTTATTTTTTTATTTAAAGTTTTCATTTAAAATCTTCCTTTCTTATTAATATTCACAGCTGTTATCTATACTTAAAGCAGCTCATCTACATTTTCTTTTATTTTAACCATAGCATTCAGGATATCATTCATATCTTCCTTTTCTGCTAATAGAACTGAGTGATGGAATGTTATACTTTCGTTTTTATAAGCATTTTCACATACAGGCAGCGAAAATCTTAAAGGATTGATTTTCTTAAAATACTCTGGATTTATGTTATATCTTTTTTTAGTAAGTGGTCTATAAAGGTGACAGTTATTTAATGGTTCGTAACAAGATTCGATATCTAGACCAAGTTCTGCAGATAATGCTTTTCTAAATTTACTTACATGAAGATTCTTAAAATATTTTTTTTCATATCTAAATGCGAAATTAAAATATGCTTGTAACTGAGTTTCTTTATCCCTCCTCATAGGGACAATGCCATTAATTTCCTTAAATCTTTTATTTAAATAAATAGCATTTTTATCTTTCTTCTTTAATTGTTCATCTAATCTTTGTAACTGACACAAAAGTATAGCTGCCTGAAATTCAGTAATTCTATAATTGCCAGAATGTATAAAATTTCCTTCTTCCTTATAATAACCCTTTCCTTGCTCTTCTTCTTTTGCATTACTATTTAATGAAACAGGTCTTCTTCCACAATTTCTGAGAGCATCAAGCTTTTCAGCTAAATCTCTTTTACTAGTAGTTAAAGCTCCTCCTTCACCTGATGTTAGTCCTTTTGACTGCTGAAATGAAAAAGAACCTAAATCTCCAAAGGAACCTGGCTTCTTGCCATTAATAACAGTGCCGTGCTGATGGGCAGCATCTTCAATAAGATAAAGGTTCTTCTTTTTAGTTATTTTAATTATTTCATCAATTTTTGGATTCGAACCATAAAGATGAACAATTATTATAGCTTTTGTTTTTGGAGTAATAGCCTCTTCTATTTTTACAGGATCAATACACCAGCTATCCTCCTCAACATCAACCAAAACAGGCATTGCATTTACATCAACACAGCAAGATACCGTAGCTTGCCAAGTAAGACCAGGAACAATAACTTCATCTCCATAACCAATATCCAAAGCTTCAAGAGCCATTTGGAGAGTAACCGTTCCGTTGGCAGCACATACTGCATATTTAGTTCCTATATAATCTGCAAATTTCCTTCTAAACTCTTTCTCTTTTGGACCATTATAAGACCACACACCTGAACTTGTAACTTCACTTATAAGTTCCAATTCTTCTTTTCCTACAATAGGCCACTCCGGCCAAGATTTTTTTCTTATACTTTTTCCTCCATTAATAGCAAGTTTACCCATAATATTATCCCTCTTTCTTTAGATTTAATATTTTAAAACAATCATTTGTTAATGCGACATACACTAATATTTATCTTCCATTATTGTTTTGGATAGTAACACTACCCATACCATCCTATACCCTCACTAAAGCCCTTAATGCTTTTATGCTAATCTTATATTCGCTTCCTTAATTTCGCAATATATAGTCCCAACTGTTAATCTTTACTTACTTGTCTTCTTCATTTATACCAAAAAGGTTAGAGCCTGCACTACAAATAATTTTTATACCATTTTTTATTTCTACTCCTTGCAGCAAAGTTAATTTTTCTATCAATTCAGAATTTTTTTAAAAGATAACTTTTCCCAATCGCCTTTCTTTAGTTCATGAGCAATACCATACAATAATCCATGTTCAGCGGAATAATTAGGTAATTGTCTCAAAGTTTCCTCAATAACATCATTTGGAATGGTATTTAATGGAATATTACAATATTTCATTGCACGTTTCAAAGATACAATATCCTGCCCCTGGATAGTAGCCATGATTAAAATACCAGGGCAAACTAGATTCGCATGAGGTTTTCCTGATCCAACTAAGTTTTCCGCCAAATAAGCAAAGTAATGCTCACTACCTTCTTCGGGCCGGGCATGTCCTATTTGATTCAACATTTGGGTTTCCAAAATAATGCAATCCAATAACTGCTTAAGTCCTTCTTGATCACCCTTACCAGCCGCTTCAGCACAATCAATTGCTCCATCTAGAATAGATGCGGCCATATGATCAATATAGGGAATAAATTTTGTTTCTAGGGTATTTTTTCCTTTTTTTTCGGCAAACTTCCAATCCCAACGTCCTGTTGCAATAGAAAGAAGATCACATATAGCTGCTGCACGAATAAAGGAAGGCGCTTGGGCTATTACTTCAAAATCAATCACGAGTTCATCCACAATCTTTGTAGGTATATATTTTACATAACCGTCTACACGAATAGCTGAAGACCACGCTGTAATCGCATCAACTGAAAGTGCAGTTGGAAGGCAGACCACTTCCAAACCTTGTTTCACAGCCATATACTTAGCTGCATCTGCTGATAACCCACCACCAACAGCATAAATCACTTCTCCCTTAAAATTTTCCATCAAACTGTCCCAGTAATCGGTTGTTGACATTTTGACATTAGTTTGCCAAACAATTGGAAGATCCAACTTGCATTTTACAGCTTCCCATGCTGGTTCACTGGTTACTAATGCCACAGACCGTTTTTCCTCAATTGCCTCATAGGGCATAATTTTTTGCATTGGTACAGGCCATATCTTTCGACTATCCATATCTTATCTTTTAACCCTCCTTATTTTATCCATTTACTAATACCAATCAAGAAATCACACATGAGGTTCCTCCTCATACGACTCTTCAGTGATACATTAGAATAGGACACTTCATATTTGCCTTCCAATCTTTGTCTTGCCTCTTCTTTTAGAAAACGGCTATAATTCTAAATCTTCTTTATAACCTTTTTTCCTGGCTTCATACATAATTTTTTTTGCCGGAAAAATACGAGATGACCCTTCACCGGTAAAAAATATTCTGTCATTTTTTACTTCTTTCTCGTAAGATAATATTTTTTTTAGATCAAGGCGTTTGACTATTTCACCGGTCTCCAGCATTTCCCTGATTAAAAAAAAACTGATTATATTTATTATCCTGTAAATTCATTTCTGGTCTCCTGCTGCTAAGTTACGATTATTGAAATTTTATAAAATTTAATTCACTGTAATTGGGGAGCTTACCCACAAGGGGTTTGATGTATTGGATATATTCATCAGTCACAAAATTACCTTCAGCATTGATGTATTTATCATCCAGCGGTCTTATCTTTACCGCCACCTGATCAAGAGAAACAGTGCCTAATTCAATTTTATAAGGAGAAGAACTCACCCGATGGATTGAAACCATCATCCCCGAGGCACCTTCTTCGGCTAATTTTATGGCTTTCACTCCACAGGCATAGGCCTCTTCCAGGTCAACCTTACTCGCCCGATCTATGGCACACATAGAGAGAGACTCGGTGATCTGGAATTCTCCCCGGTAATTCGTTTCCTGATGAATCAGCTGATGTAAATTAAGTGCTGCACTCCCTCCGCCCATTGCACCATATTCCATATCGAAAAAATCATCCTGTGCCTGAAGGCTGGCTACCAAACTTTTATCTTCCCATAGGATACCTTCGCCACAGACAATGGAAACCCAGCCATATTTTTTGATGCATTCTTTTACGTCTGCTATGAATCTTTTTTTGGATAAAGACCTTTCCGGTATATAAATAAGATGGGGAGCATCGGATTCATTTTTTTTAGCCAGTGCCGCTGATGCTGCCAGCCATCCGGTATCTCTGCCCACCGTTTGTAAAATAACATACTTATCCACGCTTTGCATATCCCGGGCAAGTCTGCCTGCCTGTTGAACTGAAAGGCACACATATCTCGCTGCAGAGGCAAAGCCCAGAGCATGGTCAGTCCCGCAAAGGTCATTGTCTACGGTCTTGGGAATTCCAATTCCGCTGAGTTGATAATTATTTTTTTTACAGTATTGCTCTATCTGCCGAATGGTTGCCATTGAACCATTGCCGCCAATAAGAAAAAAATAACCGATGTTATATTTCTTAAGCTGGCTCAGGACAAGGGGAAATTCTTCCGGTTTTAATATATATCTGCATGAGCCTAAGGCGGCTGAAGGTGTTTGCCGCAAGCCTTGAATGACTCGATGGTCTTCTTTTCCCAAATCAACGATCTCATCTTTCATAAATCCTATAATTCCATCCCTCATACCAAGAATGTTTTTAATTTTTTTTGATTTAAGACCTTCTTGAATAAGGCCACAAAGACTTGAATTGATCACCGAGGTAGGTCCGCCAAATTGCCCTATAATCGCATTTTCATTCATAAGTAGCTCCGATAGATTAAAATAAATTTATATTTAACTCTTCATAAAAGGTGTTTACTACTTAACATCCATAAGCCCTCTTCTTTTTAAAGGCTCAAGCAGCATGACTGCTGCGCCAATTAAAACGCCGTCTTCTCCTAGTTTAGAAAATTCCATCTTAGGAACAAAAGGGATTATTTTTCTGATATTCATCTTCATTTCTTCTAAAAATCTTGGCGGCAAAATGGAAATCCCCCCTCCGATGATGACTAATTCCGGATCAAGTACACAGGATATATTTGCAATAGCGTAAGCAAGATATTTTAGAGTTTCTTGTACAATATTAAGAGCAACGCTATTCCCCTGGGCAGCCATTTTAAATACTTCTATAACCTTGATATCCTTACCCAATTTTTTTCTTGCTTTTTCTACAATAACTTTATAGCTGGCTAATTTTTCTAAACAGCCATAATCTCTAATACTCTTCGAGGCATATCTGGGATCAATGAATAGATATCCTGCCTCACCGGCAGCGTTATTAGCTCCTTTATAAAGTTTCCTGTTAATGATAATGCCAGCGCCTATTCCAGTTCTTTCTCCCACAAAGACAAAATTGTTAATTTTTTGAGCTATTCCTTTAGTTTTTTCACCTAAAGCCATGAGATTGACATCGTTCTCAATAGTAATGGGTATTCCAATTTCTCTTAAATCTAAATCCTCCAAGGATATTTCCCAGTTTAAACATGGGGCAGCAATTATTTTTTTTGATTTAAAATCTACAATTCCCGGTACGCCAATACATATACTCAATATCTTTCCCCTGGGAATATTCATCTCTCTTATAAAATCTGTCAATATAACGCTTAAAGCATTCTTAAATTTCTTACCATTTAAAGACTCTATATTCGGCCCACACTTCTCTTTAACAATATGGTAAGATAAATCCATCAAGGCTACTCTTATACCATTTTCTCCTCCTAAGTCCACTGCAATCATATAAGCTGTTTTTGAATTTATTTTTAGTAATATTGGTTTCTTCCCACCTGAAGAATCTCCCTTTCCAATTTCCTGAACTATATCTCTTTCAATTAAATCCTTAACAATATCAGAGATGGTGGGAGGGGTTAACCCTACTATCCTACCAACATCTGCTCTTGAAATAGGACTATTTTTCTCAATAGTTCTTAAAACTAAACCTTTATTTATATTTCTTATTTCCATTTATTTTTTCCCTTTTTATTTTTTTAGATAGAAAGCAGGTTCTCTTTATAATGCTTTTTATTAATTTTGTTCTTAAATATCCTTTATTAAT
>Ga0265603_1000115_pt1 | contig 8140 bp, 4 predicted proteins | sample saktaT_7_FD_197238 | JGI IMG/M metagenome (GOLD analysis project Ga0265603, IMG submission 197238) | Metatranscriptome of saline water microbial communities from Sakinaw Lake, British Columbia, Canada - sak_2013_6_6_40m (Metagenome... | ecosystem: Environmental > Aquatic > Non-marine Saline and... | reverse complement strand
TATCGGAGACCCTTTTTCAAGTTGGATGTTCCAACATTGGGGGAACTTGCAAGTTTGAAACACACCCGCATAAACAGTGTACGTCAGGATGCAAACGTATTAAAAATTGCGGGAGAGAACTAAAATTGACTGAACTTTCAAAAGAAGATACCCATCTGTTGCTTAAGACTTTCTTTAACGAGAAAGGACTAGTACGTCAACACTTAGATAGTTATAATGAATTTATCGACCACGGATTACAGGAAGTAGTGGATGAAGTCGCAGAAATCCCAATTGAGGTACCCGACAGCCCCTACAAGGTGAAACTTGGCCAAATCTGGGTCATCGACCCTCAATCCAGAATCACTGGACCATACGCCACCGAAGTCGACGGAACCAAACACGAAATCTACCCTATGGAAGGAAGGCTACGAAACTTAGCATACGCAGCCCCCATCGCTCTGGAAATGACCCCTGTCATTGATGGACGTGAACAAGACACTGAGCTTGTCTACATCGGAAATATCCCTGTGATGCTCAAATCAAAATTATGCTTCTTAAGCCAACTGTCCCGCGAAGAACTCATAGCCGCAGGAGAAGACCCAGACGACACAGGCGGCTACTTCGTCGTCAACGGCTCCGAACGAGTTATCGTCGCCATGGAAGACCTTGCGCCTAACCGCGTAATCATCGACCTCGACGAAAAAGGCACCTCTCCCGTTTATCAAGCAAAAATCTTCTCAACCACCGTAGGTTTCCGCGCACGCATTGAACTCAAACTCAAAGCAGACGACGCAATCTATGTCTCCATGCCTGGTGTACCAACCGAAATTCCCTTTGTAGTCATCATGCGCGCATTGTCAGTTGAAAAAGACAAAGACATCGCCGAAGCAGTTTCTCTAGACAAAGATATCCAAAAAGAACTCGCAGGCTCATTCGAAAAAGCCATCGGCGTAGATACTCCCTCGGACGCAATTTTATTCATCGGCAACCGTGTCGCTCATGGTCAAGTTGAAGAATACCGTTTATCCAAAGCCGAAACTGCCCTAGACAAAAACTTCCTTCCACACTTGGGCAGAACCGACAAGCAGCGAAGAGACAAAGCCATATTCCTAGGCGAAATGGCAAGCAGAGTTATCCAACTCAAAATGGGTAGACGCCAGCAAGACGACAAAGACCACTTCAAAAACAAACGTCTCCGACTTGCAGGGCCACTCCTAGCAGACCTTTTCCGTGTCGCCTTCCGCAACCTAACACGCGACATAAAATACCAGCTTGAACGCATCGGCGTTAAAGGACCAATAATAACCGTCTCCGCAGCCGTACGCCCAGGCATAATCTCGGAAAGATTCCAACACGCCTTAGCCACAGGAAACTGGGGCAGAGGCAGAGTCGGCATCACCCAATTACTCGACCGAACAAACTACATCTCAACCCTGAGCCACCTACGCAGGCTCCAGTCCCCGCTAAGCAGAAGCCAACCAAACTTCGAAGCCAGAGACTTGCACCCCACCCACTGGGGACGACTATGTCCCAACGAAACCCCCGAAGGCTCAAACTGCGGACTCGTCAAAAACCTCGCTTTATCCTCATCCATTTCCGTAGGCGTAAACCCTGACAAAGTCAAACAAATCCTCTACGAAATGGGAACCGTCCCAGCATACGAATCCACCGACTCCCTGAAAATTGACGGAGCCAAAGTCTTCGTAGACGGCAACATCATCGGCTACTGCGCTAACCCACAAACCTTAGTTGATGGGTTCAGAGAAAAACGCCGCTCAGGAGAAATCTCAACCTAAGTCAACATAACATACTTCACAAAAGCCCAAACTGAAGCCGAAGAAATCCACGCCAACTGCGACGAAGGCAGAGTCAGAAGACCCCTAGTCATCGTCGAAAACGGCATGCCAAAGCTTCAGTCTAAACACCTAGAAAAGATAGCCATAGGCGAATGGAACTGGGAAGACCTAGTTAAAAACGGATTAATTGAATACATGGACGCTTCCGAAGAAGAAAACGCATACGTCGCCATATCCATGGACAAAACCGCAAAGGGTCACACCCACACCGAAATCGCAACCTACACCATCCTAGGCATCGGCACCAGCACCATACCTTACCCTGAACACAACCAGTCACCACGAAACTCTTACCAAGCAGCCATGGCTAAACAGGCACTAGGCGTATACGCGACCAACTTCCAAAACCGAGTAGACTCACGTTCACACATACTTCATTACCCACAAGCCCCACTCGTAGAAACCGACCTCATGGAAGTTATGGGCTACAAGCAACGCCCCACAGGACAAAACTGCATCGTAGCCGTCATGTCCTTCGAAGGCTACAACATGGAAGACGCCATCATATTCAACAAAGCCTCCATCGAACGAGGTTTAGCACGGTCAACATTCTTCCGCATCTACGAAGCAGAATGCCGCCAATACCTAGGCGGACTCAAAGACAAATTCACCGTACCCGAACCCGGAACCCGCGGATACCGAGGCGAACAATACTACAGGCTCCTAGAACCTGACGGTATAATCAGCCTAGAATCCACAGTCGCCGGCGGAGATGTCCTCATCGGCAGAATTAGCCCCCCCAGATTCCTCGAAGAATACAAAGAATTCGAAGTTAGGGGACCATCCATGCGAGACACCTCCGCAGACATGCGCCCCTCCGAAAACGGAGTAGTCGACGCAATCTTCATAACCGAATCAGGCGAAGGCAGCAAACTCGTCAAAGTCCGCGTCCGCGACCAACGCATACCCGAACTAGGCGACAAATTCGCTTCCAGACACGGACAGAAAGGAGTTATCGGCTTAATCGTCCCACAAGAAGACATGCCCTTCACCGAAGACGGCATGGTCCCAGACCTAATCATTAACCCCCACGCTATCCCTTCAAGAATGACCATCGGACAATTCATCGAATCACTCGCAGGCAAATGCGGCGCAGCCCGAGGCAAACCAGTAGACGGCACACCCTTCGCAAACGAAGGCCCCGACGAAGTCCGCAAGAACCTCGTAAAGAACGGCTTTAGCCACACCGGCAGCGAAGTTTTCTGCAACGGCGCAACAGGCGAAAAATTCGTCGTAGACATCTTCGTAGGCGTAGTCTACTACCAGAAGCTTCACCACATGGTTGCAGACAAGATACACGCCAGAGCCCGCGGACAAGTCCAAATGCTTACACGACAGCCAACTGAAGGTCGCGCTCGAGGTGGTGGTCTTCGATTCGGAGAAATGGAACGAGACTGCCTCATTGGACACGGCGCAGCAATGCTACTGCGAGACAGGCTTCTCGAAGAATCTGACAAGTACACACTTTACATCTGCGAGACCTGTGGACAAATTGCTTTCTACGACATGAAACAACGCAAATATGTATGCAAGCTTTGCGATGATAAAGCAAAAGTCGCCCCTGTCGTAGTATCATACGCGTTCAAGCTCTTGCTACAAGAGCTCCAGAGCTTATGTATTACACCAAAACTAAGACTAAAGGAGAAGGCATAAAATGGCAACCGAGGAACTAATTCACAAAATAGTCGACCAAATCTCATTCGGCTTAATTTCACCCAAAGACTTACGAAAACAATCAGTCGTCGAAATCCAAACCCCCGACACATACGACGAAGACGGTGCACCAATCACAGCCGGACTTATGGACGGCAGACTAGGCACCCTTGAACCTAGGCAACGCTGCAAGACTTGCGGGAACACTGCCATTCGCTGCCCAGGACACTTCGGACACATTGAACTCGCTGTACCCATTGTACACATTGAATTTACCAAAATTATTTTTGACCTCCTCCGAGCAACCTGCAGAAGCTGCGGTCGCATTTTACTCTCAGATGAAGCTGCCAAAAAAACACGTGTACGCATCGAAAGATACATAGAACTCCTAGGCGTTATCCCGGATGAAATTTATAAAGAAATTATCCAAGAAATCAAAACTAAACAGTGCCCCCACTGTGCTTCAGGTCAATTCAAGATAACATTCGAAAAACCAACCAAATTCATCGAACAGACCGAAGCAGGATCTGAACCTCTAACACCAAGCATGATTCGCGAACGTCTCGAACGCATATCCGACGAAGACCTAGAACTTTTAGGTTTTAACCCTAAAGTTGCCCGTCCTGAATGGATGGTTCTGCAAGTTCTGCCTGTTCCACCCGTGTATGTTCGTCCCTCTATCACATTGGAATCAGGTATTCGCTCTGAAGACGACTTAACTCACAAACTCGTAGACATCATACGCATTAACCAGCGTCTCAAAGAAAACATGGAAGCAGGCGCCCCAACACTCATTATCCAAGACCTCTCCGAGCTGCTTCAATACCACGTTACAACTTACTTCAACAATGAGGCTTCCGGTATTCCCCCCGCACGTCACCGCTCAGGCAGAGCCCTCAAAACTCTCTCTCAACGACTCAAAGGCAAAGAAGGTCGATTCCGAAGCAACCTATCCGGAAAACGTGTTGACTTCTCAGCCCGCACCGTCATCTCTCCCGACCCGAACCTCGACATAAACGAAGTCGGTGTCCCAAAAGATGTTGCAATGCGCTTATCAATACCTGAAAAAATCACTGCCTGGAACATTGAAGAAATGAAGAAGCTGGTCATTAACGGACCAGAAAACTATCCTGGCGCGCTCTATATAATTAGACCTGACGGGAAACGTATCAGGCTAGAATTCGTAATTGACCGAACAAAAATCGCTGAAGCAATTGAGCTGGGTTTCGTTATTGAACGTCACCTTAAAAACGGCGACATTGCAATCTTCAACCGACAGCCTTCACTTCACCGCATGTCCATTATGGCTCACTACGTGCGTGTCTTACCCTACAAGACTTTCCGCATGCACCTTTGTGTTTGTCCACCTTACAACGCAGACTTCGACGGCGACGAAATGAACCTTCACGTTCCCCAGAGCGAAGAAGCACGCACTGAAGCGTTGCTGCTCATGCAGGTCCAAGACCAAATTCTTTCCCCAAGATTCGGTGGACCCATCATCGGCGCTATCAGAGACTTCATCACAAGTGCATACTATTTCACACGCAAAAGTAATTACCTGACCCGAAACCAAGTTAACCGAATTCTAACTGCTACAGGCTACATGGGAGCATTGCCCGAGCCCGCAAAGAAAGAACCAACTGAACTGTGGACCGGCAAACAAATCTTCAGTATGTTCTTGCCCAAAACGTTGAACTACAGTTTGAAGGCAAACATCTGCCAGGGCTGCAACAAATGCAAAGAAGAAGATTGTGAACATGACGCTTATGTTGTCGTCAAGAACGGTGAACTCGTTTCAGGCATCATCGACAGACGCAGCATCGGCTCCGAACAATCTGAAAGTTTGCTTCACAGGATAATCAAAGACTACGGCACACAAGCAGGAAGAGAATTCCTCAACAAAATTACTCGACTCTTAAAACTTTTCATCTCCATGCGAGGCTTCAGCTACACTTACGATCAACTAGTACTTTCGCCGAAAGCACGCAATAGAATTGCAAAAACCATGGAACGCATCCAAAAGAAAATCGACGAACACATCGAGAACTACAAAAATGGCACCCTACCCCGACTTCCAGGTCAAACCCTTGAAGAATCATTCGAAATATACGTCATGCACGAACTCGCAACCGCCCGAGATGAAGCAGGCAAAATTGCAGACGACGACTTTACACTAGAAAACGCAGGCATCGTCATGACTCGAACTGGTGCAAGAGGCTCAAGCCTAAACATCGGTCAAATGGCAGCTTGCGTTGGGCAACAGTCAGTCCGAGGTAAAAGAATTCTTCGAGGTTACGCTGGACGCGCTTTACCCCACTTTGTTAACGGCGACCCAAGCCCTCGAGCCCGAGGATTCGTATACAACTCATACCAGACTGGGTTGGACGCAATTGAGTTCTTCTTCCACGCTATGGGCGGCAGAGAAGGTCTAGTCGACACTGCAGTGCGAACTCAGCAAAGTGGTTACATGCAGCGCAGACTCATTAACGCTTTAGAACACATACGTATGGAATACGACGGCACAGTTCGTGACTCCGCAGGCGACATCATACAATTCCAGTACGGCGAAGACGGTGTAGACCCAGCAAAAAGCGACCACGGTAAAGCAGTCAACGTTAGCAGACTCATGGACCAAATCACCATCGGTGAAGAAAAAGGTGAAGCCGCCACTGCTGACTTCATCAAGAAGCAGCTAAAGGCAGTTGAAGGCCAACTTACTCCGATACTCATGGACCAACTCAAGCAACACTTAACCAAGAGCAAGTTCACCAAGAAAGCAGTCGAAAAAGCAGTCACTATCACAGCTGACAGGTACAAGCGAGCTTTGATGGAGCCCGGCGAAGCCGTCGGAATCGTTGCAGCACAATCTATAGGCGAACCTGGCACACAGATGACTCTCAGAACCTTCCACTATGCAGGAGTCAAAGAACAAAACGTCACTTTGGGCCTGCCTCGATTAATCGAAATCGTGGACGCACGTAGAATTCCATCTACCCCAATTATGACAATATACCTCAACAGTGAATACCGCAAGAGCAAAGAAGGCGCCGTAGAAATTGCACGCCACGTCATATACACTTCACTGGAAAACATCGCCTCAGAAATCTACATAGACCCCATACGCGAGGAAATCGTGGTTGAGCTAAACAAGACCATGATGGACGACCGTGCCATAAACATGGAAGAACTCGAAGAGAGAGTCCAACTGCAAAACGCGACGACCAAAGCAAAAGGAGACTCTTTAACCATAAAGCCTAAAAAAGTTGAGCAACTAAAGAAGTTGCTAGAGAAAGTTTCAGGCTTCCACGTTAAAGGCGTCCCTGACATCAAACGTGTCCTAGTCACGGAAGAAAGCGGAGAATGGGTAATCAGGACAGACGGTTCAAACCTGTCTAAAGTCTTAGAAATCCCTGGTGTCGACACTTCCCGAACAACGACCAACAACGTACACGAAATAGCCAAAACCTTAGGCATTGAAGCATCAAGAAACGCTTTGATTCACGAGGCAAAAGGCGTCTTGGAAGACCAAGGCTTAGACGTAGACGTACGCCACGTAATGCTCGTTGCAGACATGATGACTTCCACTGGGGAAGTGCAGCAAATCGGTAGACACGGCATCAGCGGCAAGAAAGCAAGCGTCTTAGCCAGAGCAGCCTTCGAAATTACAGTGCCCAACATCGTTGAAGCAGCAGTAAAAGGTGAAAGTGACCCGCTGGCAGGCGTGACCGAAAACGTAATCGTCGGTCAATCAGTTCCGATTGGCACAGGATTAGTAGAATTATACATGTCAACTTTCGAAAAGCAAGATAAATCAGGAGGAAAAACACAAACATGATAGACATAGACAAAGCAATAGCATCAGCCGTGAAAACTGGCAAAGTTTCTTATGGCGCCAACTCGGCAATGCTCAATGCAAAAACTGGCAAAGCTAAGATGATCGTTTTAGCTTCCAACTGTCCAAAAAAAGTAAGAGAAGAAATAGAATACAACAGCAAATTCTCAAAGGTCCCAGTGTTAAACTACAAAGGTGCATCAATGGATCTCGCTAACATATGCGGTAGAATGTTCATTATTTCTGCTTTAAGCATCCGCGAGCCTGGTGACTCTGAGATTTTGAAGACCGTAGAGATGCAGTATTACGAAAGCGACACTAAAGTTGGAGGAACTGAATGACAACCGGAATAAAAATCACTGCTGACGAAATGCGCTATATCGCTTTGTTCGAAAACGTAAGCGGCGCCAGCGTTAAAGACTGCATCATTGACGAAGAAGGCGGACGAGCCATATTCATCGTTAACCCTGGTCAAGTCGGTGTTGCAATAGGCAAAGGCGGACGAAACATCCACACTCTCGAAAGAATGACTGGCAAAAAACACGAAATCATCGAATACTCCGAAGATCCAGTACAGTTCATGAAGAACGCTCTTAAGCCTGCTATGGTCCGCGAAGTTCGCGTCACTGAAAAAACTGACGGGAAAAAGATGGCAGTTATAACCATTAACCCCAAAGACAAGGGCGTCGCCATAGGCAAAAACGGCAAAAACGCCGAACGACTGCGCTTTTTAGCAAAGCGGTATTTCGATATCCAAAACGTAAGCATCTCTTAGTTCCCAGCCCAGTCTGGGTCTAAGTACTTGCTACATGGCAAC
>Ga0265603_1000112_pt1 | contig 8305 bp, 4 predicted proteins | sample saktaT_7_FD_197238 | JGI IMG/M metagenome (GOLD analysis project Ga0265603, IMG submission 197238) | Metatranscriptome of saline water microbial communities from Sakinaw Lake, British Columbia, Canada - sak_2013_6_6_40m (Metagenome... | ecosystem: Environmental > Aquatic > Non-marine Saline and... | reverse complement strand
TTTAGAGATGAGTTAATAATAGAATTAACAGAAAGGACAAATCTTTCATATAGAGAAATAGCAAGTATTTTAGGATTTAGCCGATGGGTTGTTGAAAGGGTGGTTAATAAAAAATGACAGAGAACCGTCCCCTGGTATGTTTTTCGGTATGCCCCAAGGATTGTTTTGGTTCCTGTTCATTGGAGGTAGAGGTAGAAAAAGGGAAGATAGTAAAAGTTGGGGGAAATCGTAATAGTCCGGTAAATCAGGGCAGAATATGCGGTAAAGGGAAGAATTTTCCAGATATGGCCTATGGCCCGGAAAGATTATTGTATCCGCTGCAGAGAATCGGCAAGCGCGGCAAAGGTGAATTTAAAAGGATTAGCTGGGGGCAGGCTTTAGATATAATTTATGAAAAACTTAAGAATTTAAAAGGGCAATACGGGCCAGAATCTGTTTTATATTATAATAGATTTGCTAATTTGGGTGTGGTGAAAAACTGTGCTTATGGTTTCTGGTATCAGTTTGGCGGCTTCACCTCCGCTTACGGCGGTCTGTGTGATGCTGCTGCTCAGGAAGCGATTGATTTAACTTATGGAGAAATAATACATAATAAGATTTCTGATTTAGAGAGCTCAAAATTGATAATATTGTGGGGTATGAATCCCGCCTATACCAATATTAATATGATGCATTATATAAATAAGGCAGTGGATAAGGGAGCAAAATTAATAACCGTTGATATTAGAGAAAATGAGTCAGGAAGCAAAAGTAACTTGTATTTACATCCTCGACCGGGAACTGATGGCTGCCTTGCTCTGGGGATAGCCAATCAACTTATTGAAAATAAATTAGTAGACCATAATTTTATTAACCAACATACTTTTGGTTTTGATGAGTTTAAGGAATTAGCAAAAGATTATCCTTTAGAAAAAGTCTCGGCCATAACCGAAATTCCTCTGCATAAAATTAAGAACATAATAAATTATATAAAGAAAAATCCTGAGTATGCCCTTATCTGTGGAATAGGGGTACAAAGATATACAAATGCAGGGCAGACGGTAAGAGCTATTTCTCTTCTGCCGGCATTAACCGGAAGTATAGGCAAAAAAAGTTGCGGATTTTACTTTAACGATAAACAGGCCCCCGAATTAAACTGGCCTTTTTTTCCCGAAAAACCGGATAGGATTCGTAATTCCATACCAGTGGCAAAACTGGCTAGCGAGATGGACAATCAAATTGATCCACCGGTAAAAGCTATATGGGTTGAGCAGGCGAACCCCATGACCAGTAATCCGAATATTAATCTATTGGCTCAGGCAATGAATAAATTGGAGCTTATCGTGGTTTCCGATCTTTTTCTGACCGATACCGTCAGAATGGCAGATATATTTTTGCCTGCAGCTTCGATGTATGAGTACTATGATCTTATCAGTGGATATGGTAATTCTTATATTCAACTTCAACAAAGAATAATTGATCCCCCCGGTGAATGCAAACACGAAAGTGAAATTTATAGACTTTTAAGTAAAAAATTTGGATTTAATCTAGATTATTTACCGGAAAATAATTTGAATACTATCGAAAAAATAATCGACAGCTCTAATTTAAATACCAATACTAAAGAATTAAAAGAAAAACCATATCTTCATCTCTCAGATTATCAAGAAATAGCCTTTAGTAATTTAAAATTTAATACTTCTACCGGTAAGATAGAATTTTACTCTCAGCAGATGGAAGATAGATGGGGACAAAATCCCCTGCCTTTTTATTATGAACCAATGGAAAGTAAATATTCTTCTCCCGAGCTTTATGCTAAATATCCCTTAACTTTTATAAGTGTTCATGCTTTAAATAAGATGAATTCTCAGTTTTCAAGTAGAGAGATTTTTAAAGAAGAACCTTTTATCTGGATTAACCTTAAGGATGCAGAAAACAGAGGAATTAATGATGGCGAGAAGGTAAAAGTATATAACCAGAGAGGCAGTTTGATTTTAAAGGCCATTCTTGCCGAAAAAGCTCCTCCGGGAATTGTGTATACTCATTTTGGCTGGTGGGATATAGTACACCATGCCAACCTTAATAAACTCACCGGAGAATATATAAGTGATATAGGATATGGTACCGCATTTCACAATTGTTTAGTCGAAGTTCAAAAAGATTAAAAATAAAAAAAATGAGGGATGCCCCCATGATAAGCGAGGAAATAAATGAAATTTTTAGATTTGGTTAAAGCCAGACAAAGTGTACGAGAATATCTAAGCAAAGAAGTTGAGCGGGATAAGATTGAGCGCTGTTTGGAAGCGGCGCGGCTTGCTCCCTCAGCTAATAACTCTCAGCCCTGGAGTTTCATTGTAGTAGAAGACCCAAGATTAAAAGACGCGGTGGCTAGAAACACTTTTGATAAACTCATCTCTTTTAATCGTTTTTCTCTGCAGGCACCCGTTTTAATTTTAATAATTTCAGAAAGGCCAAGTTTTTTTAGCAGAATTGGAAGCGCAATTAAGGACAAGCAATTTAGTTTAATCGATATTGGAATTACTGCCGAACATTTTTGCCTTCAGGCCACAGAAGAAGGATTGGGAACTTGCATGTTAGGATGGTTCAACGAAAAAGGAGTGAAGGCACTGCTTAATATTTCCCCCTCACAAAGAGTTGAACTTATTATAACTATGGGCTATCCGGAATCTAACCAAATACGCCCCAAAAAACGAAAGTCAATAGATCAAATCAGAAGTTATAATAGTTATGAGTTATAGAAATGAAAAAGACTAATATTCCACATCTTATTTTTTCGATTTATCTTATACGAATACGAAAAAAGGTAGAATAAAAAAATGACAGAGAACCGTCCCCTGGTGTGTTTTTTAAGGAGGATATGCGAGGAGAATTTAACCGACAAGAAAAATTTAATTATGCCTTCTTATTTAGACGGTAATACCTTTAAAAAAAGCTTATCCAGAGAAGGTTTTGTTGCTTTAAACCTGAACATCACTACCCTTTTTGATCTGGCCAGGGATTACTGTGATGGTTATATTTTAAAAAATAGATTAAAAATTTTAGATAATTCTTTGGGGCAGATATTTCTTTTTCAGATATTGAAAAAATTATCCCGGGAGAATGCGCTGGACTACTTTCAGCTCACTCTATTTTCTCCCGGAATCAGCCGCTCGATTTACCTGGCCATAAAAGAACTGAGAATGGCCGGATTCTCTTCCGGTAATTTCCCGCAGTCCGCGATAACCAACTTTAAAAAGAGCGAAGACCTCCTTAAATTAATGCAAGAATATGAAAAAATACTGAAAGAGCAAAATTACATTGATGAGGCAGATGTCTACCTTCAGGCAATCAATTACACAAAAAAGAGCCGGCCGGAAAAGGAGTTATTCATCGTCCCCTCCAATATCGAATTGGATTACTTAGAGGGAATTTTTTTTCGGGAGAATATTCTGCCGGCGGCAAAGATAATCTATTTACCCGTCCCGGGGAACTTGAAAAAACCAGCTTCCTTTTATTTTTCCAAGTCCTGCAAAGAGGAAAAAAATTATCCGGACCACCCGCTTGATTATTTATACGACATAGATAAACTGCCATCATATGTGCCTGGGGAAATTAATTTTAATATAGTCCAATCTCATGGAGAATACAATGAAGTAAAGGGGATCATTCGAAAGATAAAATCCCAAAATATCCCTTTAGATAAAGTGAGTATTTTTTATACCGCTCAGGAACCCTATTCCCAGTATCTCTATCAGCTGTCCAGACAATATTCCTTTAATATTACTTTTGGCAGCGGGATAAATATCAAAAATACATCTCCGGCGAAACTTTTCTTCTCCTTGATTGACTGGATGCGAGACAATTACAGCATGGCAAAATTATACCATTTGCTTACCGGAGGCGATTTTCAGTTCAAAGAACAGCAGTCGAACCCGGATACACCTACCCCGCAAAGAGCGGCTTCATTACTGCGCAATTCTCCGATCGGGCATAAAAGGAACCGATATATCAAGGGGTTGGATCTAAGTATAAAGCAGCTAAAAAGGGAGATTGAGCAGGTTTCCGAAAGCAGGCAGGAAGGATACCGCAAAAAAAATAAAAGATCTTTTATGGGTCAGAGAATTTATAACCCGAATTTTCCGGGAATTACCTCAGGAGAATTTTGATTATACTATTTCCCCGAAACATGTTGCCCGGGGGCTTATAAATATTGTTACTAGCTACAGTAAGATAGACGAGTATAATAATTTAGACGAAGAAGCAATAAAAAAGATAACCGAGAAGTTAACTGTTTTAACAGACAGCGACTATCCTCTTCTCGATATACCCGTAAACGAAGCCCTCACCCTGATAACTGATTTAATTAAAAATGAACGGGTTAATTGTTCAGAACCCCGAGGAGGTTTTCTTCATACTGCCAGCTACAAAAAAGGAATTTGGCTTAACCGCCCCAATGTTTTTATCGTTGGGATGGATTCTGCAAAATTTCCCGATTCGGTGCGCGCTGGTTCTATCTTACTGGATGACGAGAAAAAGAACAGTGGCCGCATTAATCCCGACAGAGAAAAAGGTAAAGAAAATCAATACAAGATGCTTCAACTGCTTACTTCCCTGGAGGGCAAAATTATTCTTTCTTATTCCCGTTTTAATACTCAGGACAATCGGGAGCTGGCTCCTTCGAGCTTGATGCTCCAGCTGTACCGCTTGAAAACCGGGGATAAGCAGAAAGATTATTCTGATTTTTACAGCAGTTTTCCGGAAACTTCCGGGTTCGTTCCCGGCAAGCTTCAGGAAATTCTTGATTCCGCAGACTGGTTCTTGTATTCTGCCAGACAAAACTTTTTAGATATCGCCCCCCTTTTTGAGCGTTTTTATCCTGCCCTGTCCGAGGGTTTTTATGCCGCCCGGCAGAGGGAACAGGAAGAGCTTAACCGGTTTAATGGAAAAGTAAATGTGGAACCTGATCGGGTAGACCCCCGTCTTAACCGTGGATTAATAATGTCAAGCTCCAGGTTGGAATTGATTGCCTTTTGCCCTTATCTATATTTTTTAAAATATGTTCTGAAAATAGTGCCGCCCAAAGAAATGGTCGAAAACCCGGGTGTATGGCTGGAACCTTCGGAAAAAGGAATTATTTTTCATCAAATTTTCGAGAAATTTTACGGAGAGTTAAAAAAAGCATCATCGGCCGGAACTTTTGTTTCGCCATCTTATAAGAACCACTGGCCTATCTTGGAAGAGATTACACTTTTCCAGCTGAAACAAAAAAGAAAGAGGTTGGCACCTCCCAATAATCTGGTTTACCAGCATGAGAGTAAAGAGATACTTGATTCCTGCCGTTTTTTTCTGCATTGTGAAGAGAAAAAATATAAGGGAGAAATCCCAGCCTATCTTGAGCTTGCTTTTGGAACCCGGGACAACCGGAATGGGGAATTGGGCAAGATAAAGGCAATAGAGCTGTCTCTGCCCGGCGGCAGGTCAATCAGTTTTCAGGGGAAGATCGACCGCATAGACAAAATAGATGAGGATACTTATCGCATTATTGATTATAAAACCGGAACTCCCTATGAGCTTAGCCGAAGCAAATATTTTCAAAACGGGAAACAGATTCAGCATGCCCTCTATGCACTATCTCTTAAAATAATATTAGCTAAAGCCGGGATATCTGAATTTCCCAAAATTGCGGAAGCGGGTTATTATTTTCCCACATTGAATGGCCAGGGCAGGCAATATTTCTACGGAGAAGAAAGAAGGGAACGGGTATTGGAAATAATAGATATATTACTTGATATTGTTGCCCGGGGAGATTTTGCCGTGACTCAAAAAGCAGAAGATTTTTTATGCAAGGATTATCTGGATATACTGGAACAAAATCAGGTGATGGAAGTAAGCGGACCAAATGCAAAAAAATATGACGAAGAACCTGCTCTTGATAATTTGAGGAGATTAAAAGAACAATATGAATGACAATTCCCTTAAAAAATTAATTGATAAAGAAGATAGAGAAAAAATTGTAAAAGTAATGAACCGTAATATGCTGGTCGAAGCAAGCGCTGGATCGGGGAAGACTTCCAGCCTGATTCACCGCATGGCTGCCCTGATCAGATCGGGGAAATTTAAAGTTGATGAAATTGCCGCCATAACCTTTACCAGGAAAGCCGCTATTGAGTTAAAGGAAAGATTCCAGCAGGAAATCGAAGACAGCTTTCGGGAAACCGAAGATGAAAAAGAAAAATCTTACCTAAAAGAAGCCCTTTATAACCTGGAGCAGTGTACCCTGGGAACCATTCATTCTTTTTGTGCCCGCCTGTTAAGGGAAAGACCGATTGAAGCCGGACTTGATCCGGAATTTGTCGAAATTGACGACCTTGATGATACTTTATTGAAAGAAGAGGCCTGGGAAAGATATTTACTTAATCTTAAAATAAAAGAATCTCCTTCTTTGGTGCACCTGGAAGAGTTGGGTATAAAACCTTCCGAACTCGCGGATTGTTATAAAATGGTGTGTACTTACCCGGAAGTTAAGCCCTTTTTTCAGGAATCACCAAAACCGGATTTAAACGAGGCGGTTAAAGAAATCGTATCTTTTAGCAAGGAAGCCGGGCAGTACATTCCGGATGAAGAGCCGGAAAAGGGTTATGACAAATTACAGGAAGCAGTCCAAAGCGTAAAGAGGATGAAAGGTTTTAATGATTTTTTTAAGGAAGATTATAATAAAATAAAATTATTGGAAAATTTTGACCGGGATTTCAGCAAACCGGGAAATGTTACTTTAAACCGGTGGATTTCCAAAGAAAAGGCAAAAGAATACAGAGATTCCGTCGTTTCGGAACTCAAGGAAAGAGTTATCGACCCCACCCTCGAGCAATGGAGGGAATACTGTTATATCTATACCATCCAATTTGTTCTGCCGGCGGTGGAATATTATCACGGACTTCGCCGGAAGAACTCCATCCTTAACTTTCAGGACTTACTTTTAAAGACTTCTTGCCTATTAAGGGATTACCCCGAGGCGCGTAAATATTTTCAACAAAAGTACAAATGCCTGCTGGTAGACGAGTTTCAGGATACCGACCCCATTCAGGCGGAAATAATCTTTTATCTTACCGGCCAGGATGTTTACGAAAAGAACTGGCAGAAATTAATACCTCGCCCTGGTTCCTTATTTGTGGTAGGGGATCCCCAGCAATCCATTTACCGGTTTCGCCGGGCTGATATTTCCATTTATAACCTGGTAAAGGGGCTGATTGAAAAAGGGGGAGGGGAGGTTTTGAGATTACAGGCCAATTTCCGCTCACTGCATTCCATCGGTTCATACCTTAATCCCCTGTTTGCAGAATTATTTTTAAATGGTCAGGGAAAATTCCAGGCGGTATATTCACCAATGCAGACCGTCCGGGAAGATGATCCGCAAAACTTTACCGGGGTAAAGCAGATGATTATCTCTAAAGAGCGTAATAAAAATGATACTATCAGGCAGGATGCCCGGGCTATTGCCCGGATCATTCGTGACATGATTGATAAGGGGTTTGAGCTGGCACGTACAGAAAAGGAGATGGAGGCGGGGATTTCGCCCAAAGCTGCTTATAAGGATTTTATGATTCTTCTGCGCTATAAAGGCGGGATGGATATCTATGCCCGCACTTTTGTAGACTACGGGATACCTTTTACGGTTTCAGGTTATGCTTCTTTAAATGAATCCTACCAGGTAAGAGAACTATTAAAACTGTTCCGCTTAATGAGGGATATAGAAAATCAGGTGCTTGTTGTCGCTGTCTTGCGGGGAATGTTCTTTGGATTTTCTGATGATGATTTATACCGGTTTAAAGAAGCAGGCGGGGAATTTGATTTTTACGGGAAAGTGCCCGAAAAATTAGAGCTTAAATTAAAGGAGAATTTGGATAGGGCTTTTTGCTGTTTGAGGCAATTTCATCTGTGGACTCAAAAGCTTCCGCCGGTTACAGCTATGGAAAAGATTATCATTGATTCCGGCCTGCTTCCCCATTCCTGTTCGGAAGGTTATAATCTAAATAAATGTGGCGAGCTTTATTTCATTCTGGAGAAATTAAGGAAAGCAGAGGCGGGGGAAGTTATAGGATTTGCCCCAATGGTAGACCAATTAGAAAAAATGCTGGAAGCCGGAGTTGAAGAGGAGCTGGATATACTGACCGAAGAAAATACGGTTAGGATCATGAATTTACATAAAGCTAAAGGGCTGGAATCACCGGTGGTATTTTTGGCCATTCCTTACAATACCGCTACCCATGAACCAAACTATTATATTGAAAGAACCGGGCAGGAACCGTATGGTCATTTTTTGGTCTGC
>Ga0265603_1000108_pt1 | contig 8373 bp, 1 predicted proteins | sample saktaT_7_FD_197238 | JGI IMG/M metagenome (GOLD analysis project Ga0265603, IMG submission 197238) | Metatranscriptome of saline water microbial communities from Sakinaw Lake, British Columbia, Canada - sak_2013_6_6_40m (Metagenome... | ecosystem: Environmental > Aquatic > Non-marine Saline and... | reverse complement strand
TAAACATCCAAAGAAGAACAAGATGCCTGTTAAGGTCACTTATAATAATGAAGAAGGCTGGAAAGCGGTCTACAAACTCGCAGAACTTTCAATTGCTGACACGTATGTGGTTGAAGATATTATAAGGAGGCAACGTAATTTCCTAACTTCGCGTATTTTAACATCAGATCCTTTTGATCCAAATCCTCACTTTGATGGGCTTAAACAAGAACTCGTCTTTGGTGAAGAAAGTAGTCGCGCTCGTCTTGAGCTTGCTAAACATAGAAATAAATTGCAACACGCTTTAAATGGCAATATAATCCAAGTTGGTGACACTCATGTTTCTGATGGTTACATTGTTGTTTGGGAAGAAGAAACAATCAAGCGGCTAACTCTAAAACAATATATTAATTGTACATGTAATAAGGAAACGGTTGATTATGTTAGTTTATTGAATGAGCTTGATATGTTTGAGAACAAGGGAATAACATGTAATTTTGAAATGACTAAACTTAATACAGGGATGGTTTCAATGATGGTTAGAGAGGTTAAAATCTTTGCAACCGGAAGAGGCTCAAGTAAGAGTAAAATTAAATCAAATGCAAGTTTTAATCTTCTTAAAAAATTAATGTCAACATATTATTTTAATCTTAAAATAGGTTTAAATATGAAAATGCGAAATATTTTCCCTGAAGTTGCAGTGATGCAAAGTGAATTTAAGGAAGATACAAAACGAAATAATAAAACAAAGAAACATGATAATTCTAAGCGTTCAGAATTATTACAAAATAAGGGTCATACAGAAAATGCACGACAACATCTTAAATTTGAACAACATAATAAATTGAAGAAAATATATGCAATTCAACGTAAACAAGATCAAGTTAAAACAGATAAATTGATTGCACAGTTGCAGACATGTTATGCGAATCGTGATCTCGCGAAATTACAATGGTCCGTTCCAGTTGATGTTCGCTTCGGTAATTTTGAAGAATTCTTAGAAACACTTTCAGCTTTCTTTTCAGATGATGTTAAAAAGTTGTTTGATTGGGCTTCGGTCTGTAATTGCGTCTATTTGATTTATACAAATCCAGATTTGATGGTTAAGTGGAATGCATGTGATAATTTAAGAAGAATTTTAGGTATTAAATGCATGTCAGTGGCACTTTTTGCTAGCATGATTATACATGTTTTTAAACAACTTGGATTTGTTTCAAGTGAGTCACATCCAAAATTGCAATCTTTCGATCCAGGTTCAACAGTTTCAATTATAATCACATTGGTATTGACAATGCTTTATAGAAATCATCCAAAAGCATCTACAGTTGAGGTACTTGTAAACTCATGTAAGGATTTGCCACTCGCATCACGAGGTGTAGGACTTTTAGAAGAAGTAGTTAAACGTATTTGTTGCTTTGTTCAAGGAAAGGAAAATCTCGAAGATATGATTCCAAACAAGATGGCGAAAATTGAAGAACAAGTTCGTATTTTTAGTTCCAAAGAAGGTATTGCACGGGCAACAACAGAAGAGAAAGCCTTTGTTGAAATTTGTAAACTCCGTTTTGAAGTTGTTAATCTTGCAGCTGTGATAGATTCAAAATCAATTTATTATCAGAAATTTTTAGTTTTAAAAGCTCACGTAAATAGTATCTATACCCTTGCTCAACGGTCACCTGTGGCTGGTTGTGGTAGGCGTAAAAGGCCAGTTGTATTCCATGTTTGGGGAGATGCTGGTATCGGAAAATCACGTATTATAAAATTAATTTCAGCAGACACAATTTCAACAATTTTGACCTTAGATGGATTTGATGAAGAAGAATTGGATGGCGCTCTTGATGAGTATGATCAATATGTATATTATCGTCCTGTTGGTGTACAATATGAACAGAATTTTGTTTCTAACAGAGCAAAGATTTATGTTTGTGATGATGCCAATCAGGTTGATGCGAAACATTTGCAGCATGGAACACCATTTCCACAGGCACTCATTCATTTGAATAACGAACACGATCATATGTTACCGGTAGCAGAGATAGAAATGAAATCACAAGCTCTATTTAAGTCAGCTCTAATCATAGCTACAGATAATAAACAAGCACCAGATTTATCGTATTTGCAAAGCCCTGAGGCTTATTTCCGTCGTATTGATTTCTCATATAAAATGGTTTTGAAAAAAGAATTTGCAAAGAAAATTAAGGGTATTAATGTAGTCGATGTAAGTACGCTCAATTTAACAGAACCGAATGAACACATTTATGAATTTCACAGTGGAGAACAAGTTTATACATATCAAGAAATTGTTGCTTTGCTTCGCAATGAATTGAAAGATGTTCATAAAAGATACATGGATGAGTCAATAGTTTTTAAAAGACGTGCACAACGTACACGACAAGACATGAAGGGTATTGAAGAAACACCAGCATACATTGCAGATCTTATACCTAATAAGGAGCGACCCAGCAGAGAAGAGGTGACAGAAGTAAATTTCATCAAACGTGCTCGTTTAAGTATTCCAACAAGACCAGTACCATCACCACCCACGGATTTACCAAGTACATCGGGAGAGAACATTGCGAAACTTGAAACATCTTTCTCTCTACCAACTTTTTCTTATTTCAGTGTAGAGAAACCTGACCGACATAGTGTTTTTAGAAATTTTATGTTGTTATACGTTTTTCGCTTTCTGCCACTCACGTGGTCAGAACGTTGCAATAATTTCCTTTTTGGACGATCAAAAGAAGAGAAAAGGCGTAGAAATATAGTTCTTGGAACTGCTGCATTTTTGTTAGCAGCTTTTTCCGCCTATAAAGTTTACAAGAGCTATTTTCCGAGTGGGAAACAAAAAGAGAAGAAAAGTGTGAATGTTACGAAGATTGCTGCTTTAGAAAAGAAAAAGGAGGAATTGGAGAAAGAGATCGCGGAAGAAAAAGAAGGTGAAACACAACATTATAACGATGGTCAACCAAAATCGGTTAAACAGAAAGATAAACAACCTTCAGATTCAAAAGTTGTTGTTGTTCCAATTTTCAAAACACAACTTAAAACCTTTGATACGGATAAATTTGATATTAGGGAATTTGTACATTCAGGAGACGCACAACTCGCATGTCCATTATCTTATGTGACGGAAAAGAAAGTTTTGCAAAATATGTATATCATGATTCTTGAATTCAAACGTGATGACCGTCTTCAATACGGCATGCTAAGAGGAACTTTCCTAAATGCACGCACACTGATAACAAATAGACATTTCTTCTCTATCACTCGTGAAGAATACTCGACTGCTACAGTTTCGTTGTTTAATACTTTTAGAGAATTCGTGAGAATCCCAACATCACGATTAGATGTAATGTCATTTGCACATGAGGGTGAGAAAGAAAGCTTGTATTATGATCTAATAGCAATTAAATTTCCAGATTCAGTTAAATGTCACATCGATCTAACTTTAAGAGCTCCAAATGTATCAAATTTCATTAAAATGGCAGATATGGATAAACTATTGAATCAGGAAGCAACCATGGTAGCATTATGTGAAACGATAGAATTCGAGAAAATTAAAGGAATTGATTCAGTTGCAAAGAATCCCATGATCACACTTATAGCAGAGAAACAAAGGATAAGAATAAAATCAATAAACAAAGAGCCTTTGGTGGCTACGGATCCAAACGGACAAGCATTATTCACATGGAAAACAGTATCATACGAGGCGCAGACATTGCCTGGATCTTGTGGAAGTATTTTAATATCTAATTCTTCAAATGAATCAGGAAAGATCATTGGGATTCATATGGCAGGTTATTGTGTAACAGATGATGCTTTTGGTCAACTTATAACTGCAGAAATGATTCAGGCATTGCAACCATATTGTCAGATGATGTATAAACCAGGAAGAATTGTGTCAATTTTATCAGATGAATTCCCGGTGATTGATACCATCCCGCGTTCTCTTTTTATGCCTTCAGAGACAAAATTGAGACATTCTATATGTCATGGAGAGATTTTCGAAACATCAAAAGCACCAGCAAAATTAAGGTATAAGAAAGATGAAGAACATGGAGCAGTGATTGCAATGAGAAAATATCTTAACCCAAGTTATTTTCTTTCTGATGAAGATATTGCAGTATGTGGAGCATATTTATACCATCATTTTAAACCCAAGAGAAGTATACATCAGATGTCAAAAGAAGTTGCAATAAGAGGAATTGAGGGAAATCAGTATATTCAAGCAATAAATCGAAGTTCGAGTGCAGGATATCCTCTTGCGATGGAAACGAACCTAAAAGGTAAAACCGAATTTCTTGGTCAGGATGAAGAATTCATAATTGATCATCCACGTCTAACACAACTTATTGAAGAGATAAATTTACAGATTAAAAATAATATTCGACCTGAAATCTATTTTTCCGTGACAATGAAAGATGAACTAAGAAAACTGGACAAACTCCTTGCTAGAATCTTTGCTGCAGGTCCATTACAATATACAATTTTATTTAGAGAATACTTTATTGATTTCTTCGCTGCTACAATGGAAAGACGAATTTTTAACACTTCTTTAATCGGTATTAATATGTTAAGTTCAGATGTTGATGTGCTTGTAAATTACCTTCTTGAGGTAACTCATCCTTCTGAAAAAGCGTTTTTGGCTGGTGATTTTAAAAATTTTGATGGTACACTCATGTCCTGCTTATTATGGGAAGTTTACGAACAGATTGAACATTTTTATGGTAGGAAGAGTGAAGTAACGAAAGCACTTTGGCAAGAAATCACGGATTCAAGACAAATTTTTGGGAATGCTGTTGCACACATATCAGCAGGACAACCTTCAGGAAATCCGGCAACAACGTTTGTAAATACAATGTATAATACGTCACTTTTATATCTAGTCATTTCAAAAATCCTACTGGAAATGGGAACACAGGAGTCATTAGAAGTTAGATTAGAATTATTGGAACATTTTAGAGTAGTAACATATGGGGACGATAATCTTATGTCCTTTTCACATAAATTAAGAAAACTAATTAACCCACCAGAAATAACAAAAATGATGGCGACCTTCGGACACACTTACACTAATGATGCAAAAGATGGAAAAGAATTGGAATATAAGTTACTTTCAGAGGTTTCGATTTTAAAACGCACATTCGCACACGATCCAAATCATGGGTGGATTGCACCTTTAGAATTAATTTCAATATTAGAATGCTTAAATTGGGATAAGGTAAACAAACGGAAAATGGGAGAAAAACGAGCACAAACCGTAGTCAATATGCGTGTGGCAATTCGAGAACTAAGTCTACACACGCAAGCAATATTTGAAAAATACAGACAACTAATTCTCATCTCAGCTGAGAAACATGGTTTAACATTACCCCCTGAATGCCGCTTTGCACAAAGTGATTTGCGCAATATGACACGTCATGGTGATAATTTATTCTATTTTTCCGATGATTTCAGCATCATTGTTGATCATAAGCTACGTCAGGGTATTCACCCAGAGCATGACGATAACCCGCTCATTTATGTTCAAGATGTTTGGCCGCGTCTTGAAATGAAACAATGGTCAAGCGAACAAAGAAATGAAAACCAGTCACAAGAAGTGACAAACACACAAATCATCACATACGACAAAGAAACAACATTCCTTGAAGAAACAGTCCCGGCACCAAAAACATTGTCGGAAGAAAAATTTTATCAATTTGAGGAAATTAGAGATCATACAGTACGAGATATTGTAGGCAGAGTTTACAACATCGCAGATCTTACCATACCAACAGGTGGATTACCAGGCGATATTTTATACACATTTGATCCATTAGCAGCATTATTGTCACAACCTAATGTGCGAGCAAAATTGTCCAAATTTGCTGCTATAAGAACAAATATTGTCATTAGAACTTTGATAACAACAGCACGAACATGTTCAGGTGCTATCATGCCACAATATATTCCACCTCTTGGAACACAAAGAGCAGCAACACTTTTACAACAATCACAATCAATACGACAAGTAGTTTCTCTTTCTACAGGTGGACAAGTCGACATCACAGCCCCGTGGGTAGATGCTTTCTTAGCTCGTAATTTAGTTGTAAACACAGGAACTTTAGGAACATTTAGGATATCACGTGTAACACCTTCACAAACAGATTCAGTACGTGTGAAAATTCAAATTTTCTGTCCAATGGAATCACTAAGAGTGGAATATCCAACATTCATGGATCAATCGTTGACTAGAGGAGAACTCGTAATTGAAAAAGAAAGAATTGATGATTTATTGGCTAGAATGGATGTAAGACCAACAATCAAAGTTTCAAAACTATATCCGCAAATGCAAATGAATTCATTGAGAAATATCATGAAGAAAGTTTCATCCATGAGACCAACACATAGTCCATCAGACTCACCAATAACAGCAGTGAAATGGCAACCTGGAATGGGTATGTTAAACGATCAAGGAGTGACACCAATGCATAATCTAACTGTGAATAAAAATCAGCAAGTGGAAACTGCATGTGGTCAATTTGGGTCCGATATAGATGAAATGGAAATTGAAAGAATAATGAACAGCGAAAACATCATTGGTCAATTCGGCTTACAAACTTCTGATGCAGTGCGTACAGTTTTATATGCACGACCCTGCACTATAACCGATTTTATTGGGTCTACAACGGGAACACCTCCTATAACAACCTTATCAATATCACACCAGATGTTTGTTGCATCGATGGCGCAACAATGGCAGGCAAAATTACATTTTAAGATTAATGGAACACATAATCAAATGCATTCATATCAATTAAGATCAGTTTTTGTACCAGAAGATGTGGGCAAGTATACAGTTGGTCAGGTCATGTCAGCTGATGATTTAAATGCAGTTAAAGGTCAAATTCATAAATTCGGAGCAGATATGATGATGGGAGAACATGTAGTTGAACCAATGGCAACAACAAATATGAAAAACGTTCCTTCACCAAGGAATGCAGCAGGAGTCGCAAGTTTGGCAAATTTAACAGCAAACCAATATACTAATGAATGTTCTTATGGCATGTTTTACATAGTGTTAGAAGTTCCATTGATTGCATCAGCACAAGTGTCACAAACTGTATATGTATACATCGATTTTCATGCATCAGAAGTCATTCTTTCAGAGGCAGAAGCTTGGTTATACCTTCTTCCACAGACACAAATGAAAGGTATTGAAGGAGAGAGTTTGGAACAAAATCGCAGCAAATCAAAGTCAGAAATTATTGAAAATGGGGAATTTGGGTGGACAGTTGGGCGCATGCCAAATAAGCGCTCCACCGTTGCTCAATCCTTAGGCGAACAAATAACTAATTTGAGACAATTGGCAACAGCAGCAACAGTTTTTTGCAATTCTTATACAGCATCAGTTTCACAAACATATGTGATAAATCCATTCATTTTTAGAACAGCTGCAACACAACTTGCAGTGGATGCAGGACAATACAACGATCACATTGATTATCTTTATTCAGGTTATGCTTTTCAAAAAGGAGGAATGATCATGTCAATTGGTAAGCGAGGCGAAACAGTCTTGATTGGAGAATTAATTTTGTTAAATTCACGCAATAATTTCGCTGGGGTTTCACTTCCAGGAAGCCCAAATGGAATTCAAACAATAACTGCTGCAAATTCAGCTAGCTCTTCTGCACGTGTTCAAACAGTCTATTCAGAAGAGTGTCTGACAAGAGTTCACATTCCATACATTCAACCTTTCAACATCAACCGAACAGCAACATCTCTTGGATTCAACAATGGATCTAATCAAAAATATTTGCTTTTCAAACCATATTCGGGAGGAAATTTACGTTTCTTCCGTTCAGTCGCACAGGATTTTACGCTTGGCTTTTTAACTTCCTTACCTCAGTACACCCTTTTGGTGGCGGCGTCAATATATACATAATGGTATTCGATCATATGTTTGCATTGATAGATAATCTTAGTTTCTCAAAGAAGGATGAGAATAATACAGGAACAGCTCTTAAAAAGAAGCCAAACAAATATCCTTCATTAGATACTGCATTTTTAGTTATAATAGCTCTCTTAGCAATATTCATTTACGGTTTTAGTAAAATTAGAAAACGATATAAACACCACTACAGGAAGAAATATACTGGAGTGGAACTAACCGAAGTCAAAAGCACCCCTTTGGTGCCTAATTTTAGACAGATTTACTAAAAACAATTAATTCAACATTTTATATTTCATTAACTAACCTTTTCATTAAAAATTGTAAGGGGTAAGGGATAATACTAATATTATTCATCATGCCACATTTGTGGCACCGTTTGTAGGTAACACGTTTGCTTCATCTGAAAGGATGTTGACAAAAAACCTTCAACAGTTGGAATGACTGTAATCATTCTACTAACATAC
>Ga0265603_1000101_pt1 | contig 8498 bp, 8 predicted proteins | sample saktaT_7_FD_197238 | JGI IMG/M metagenome (GOLD analysis project Ga0265603, IMG submission 197238) | Metatranscriptome of saline water microbial communities from Sakinaw Lake, British Columbia, Canada - sak_2013_6_6_40m (Metagenome... | ecosystem: Environmental > Aquatic > Non-marine Saline and... | reverse complement strand
GTTTTCTCTCTTTTTATTATTTAAATCCGAACGCAATACGCAATACGCAATACTCGATACGATAATTATACTAATTTAACTTGACATCATGACTTGATTATATTACAATTTATTATGTTATTTTATAATAAACTGAAAATGTTTTAAAAGAAATGAATAGTACATATATTTTGAAAAATAAATTGCACATGAAATTATTAAGCAGGGAGGAACAAAGTGAAAACCTACAGCGCAAAAGAAAAAGATATCGATAGAAAATGGTATCTAATTAACGCAGAAGGCGAAATATTGGGGAGATTAGCTACCCAGATAGCTACAATATTAAGAGGAAAGAATAAACCAACCTATACCCCATCAATGGATTTAGGTGATTATGTAGTGGTTATAAATGCTGAAAAGATAAAAGTAACCGGAAATAAATTAAAAGATAAAATATATAAATATCATACACCTTATGTGGGAGGCTTGAAAAGCGTTACTATGGAAACATTATTAAAGAAAAAACCAGAAATAGTAGTAAAAAAAGCAGTTCAAGGCATGATCCCTCATACAAAGTTAGGTAGAGCAATGATTAAAAAATTAAAGATTTATAAAGGGAATGAACATCCCCATCAAGCTCAAAAATTAGAAAAAATTAGCTAAGTGCGAATAAGGAGGTTAGATACTTGATTCAGACAAGAAATTATGGTACTGGAAGAAGAAAATTTTCAATAGCTAGAGTTTGGTTAGTCCCTGGCAAGGGTAGTATAAAAATTAACCAAAGGACATTAGATAATTATTTTGGACGAGAATCTTTGTCAGCTGTAGTAGAAAAACCTTTAGAATTAGTAAATAAAAAGAATGAATTAGATGTTTTTGTTAAGGTAGAAGGAGGAGGCATTACTGGCCAAGCGGGGGCGATACAGCATGGAATTGCAAGAGCCCTTCTTCAATATGATCCTGCCTTACGTTTAATTTTAAAAAAAGAAGGTTTATTAACTCGGGATGCAAGGATGAAAGAAAGAAAAAAATATGGTCAAAAAGGCGCTCGAGCGAGATTCCAGTTTTCTAAAAGATAATTATTTTTACTTCTTTAAAGAGAGAAAGGTCATCCAAATAGCAAGGTGCCTTTCTCTCTTTTTTTTTGGTTTTTTACCTGAAAATTTCACAGATTCTGTTTTTTAGTATAATTTAATTGTGTAGGAGTTTCCTTTTTCCGTAAGCCCTAATTAGTGAATAGTGAATAGTGAAGAAGGAACAGTGTAAGATGTGAGAATAGTTAGCTAGTTTACCGGTTATGTGACTAATAAAACCCTACCATTTATTAATACCAGGTCATGTGATCCCAATTAATTTATCTTGTACCTTGTATCTTACAATTGTAAACTGAAAACAGAAAACTGAGAACATAATTATTTACTAATAGACAGTCGAGACGCCTGTCCTACTTTGTGCATAATTCATCGTATCCATGCTCCTGAATTTTGGTTTTCTTAACGCGATACTCGATACGCAATACGCAATACGATATACTAAAGACTAACTTATCTTTTATAATTATTTTCTTTTTTAAAGGAAAGAAACAATGAAAAAAAATCCTCGATTAGACATTTATTTGAATAAAATAAAGAGTAATTCAGAAAACATTAAAGTTCTCTGCTTGAAACGCGGAATTAAAGTAGTGGGAATAACCAAAGGATGTTCCGCTATTTCGGAAGTCGGTCAAGCCATGATAGACGGAGGGATAAATATTCTAGGTGATTCCCGAATTGAGAATCTAAAAAGATTGAGGAAATCTAAGCTTAAAGCCGAAACGATGTTGATAAGAATCCCCATGTTAAGTGAAGTTGACAGTGTTTTAAACTGGGCAGATATAAGTCTAAATTCCGAGATTTCGGTAATCAGTTCACTGTCAGAGAAAGCTTTGGAGAGAAAAATTGTTCATAGAATAATTCTGATGATAGACCTGGGAGACTTAAGAGAAGGAATTATGCCGGATGAAACTTTACAGATAGTAAGAAATATCAGATTATTAGCTGGAGTAAAATTAATAGGTATCGGAACAAATTTTTGTTGTATCAGTGGAGTAATGCCTGATTCAGAAAAATTAACAAAACTGGTTGAATTGGCAGAAGAAATCGAAAACAATTTCCACATTAAATTGGATGTAATTTCAGGGGGCAATACCAGTGTTTTAAAATTGGTTGAAGATGGCATTATACCTGATAGAGTAAACCAGTTGAGGATAGGGGTAGGTATTCTGCTTGGTCAGGATGATGTAAGATTGCGCAATATAGCAGGCACTTATCAGGATACTTTTATTTTAACCGCTGAAGTTATTGAAATAAAAGAGAAATCAACTTTACCCCGAGGGGAGATTGGTCGGGATGCTTTTGGAAAGATACCTGTTTTCCAAGATTTGGGAACAAGGAAAAGAGCTATTTTAGCAATAGGGAAACAGGATATTTATCTCGATAGCAGCATAATTCCTCAAAAAGAAGGAATAAAAATAGTAGGCGCAAGTAGTGACCATTTAATTATTGATATTACTGAATTAAAAGAAGAGTTAAAAATAGGCGATGAAGTAGGTTTTAGGTTAAATTATCCCGCATTGCTTTCTGCCACCACTTCAGGCTATATAAAAAAATATTTTCATAAAAGGAAGGAGAAAAAATAATGGCTATAAACATGAAAGGAAAGAATTTAGTATCCATTAATGATTTAAACAGGGAAGAAGTTGCTCAAATATTAGAAACTGCTGAAATTATAAAATTGAGACACTATTCTAACGAAGAACAACCTCTTTTAAAAGGAAAAGTTTTAGGAATGATTTTTCAAAAACCTTCTTTAAGGACCAGGGTATCTTTTGAAGCAGGAATGATTCAATTAGGAGGGCAGGCAATTTATTTAGGTCCAGATGATATAAAACTAGGGCAAAGAGAGGCAACTAAAGACATTGCTCAAGTGCTATCCCGTTACGTAAACGGAATTATGGCTCGAACTTTCAGTCATGAAATAATATTAGAATTAGCCAAGTATTCAACGGTTCCGGTTATCAACGGATTATCTGATCTTTTGCATCCCTGTCAAGTATTAGGAGATTTATTGACTGTCAAGGAAAAAAAGGGTAGGCTGTCTAACCTCAAATTAGTTTATATAGGTGATGGGAACAATGTAGCACACTCCTTAATGTTTGGAGCGGTTAAGGTGGGAATAAACATTGTTTTGGCTGTTCCCCCTGGTTACGAGCCAAAGGATGAGATTGTAAATATAGCTAAAGAGGATGCTAAAAAAATAAATTGCACAATTGAAATTGTTCACGATCCAAAAGAGGCTGTTAAAGGAGCGGATGTTATTTACACTGATGTCTGGACCAGTATGGGGTATGAAAAAGAGAGCGAAATTAGAAAAGAAGTATTTAAGCCCTATCAAATAAATCAAGATTTAGTAAATATTGCGAAAGACGATGTGATAATATTACATTGCCTGCCAGCCCACCGCGGTGAGGAGATAACCGATGAAGTAATAGATGGTCCCCATTCTGTAGTAATAGACCAAGCAGAAAATAGGTTACACGCCCAAAAAGGTGTCTTAGCTTTACTATTGTAAAAATAATTAGAATAATTAGATTGGTCGTTAGTGAATAGTAATTCGTATCGCGTATTGCGTATCGAGTATCGCGTGAATCGTATCTCGTGAAGAGAATAGAAGTCAGAAGACAGAATGAAAAAAAGGAAAACCCATCTGTAATAAACAATGCGCAATACGAGGGAAAAAAGTTTTGAGTTTTTAGCTTTAAGCTTTTCGCTATATAATGATAACTGGAAACCTGTATTTAATGCTAACGATTATTCACTTATGACTAATATAATATTTGATTAAAGAACAAAATAACTTTATAATAATGACAGGAAAAACTTTATCCTTATAAAGCCTTTTGTTTAATTGAATAAATACAAGATTACCTAATTATATAAAGATTGCTTTAAATAATAATTATATTGTATAGGAATTTACTTTTTTCCATAAGCCCTAATTCGTGAATAATATTTAGTAAATATAAAACAGTAATAAGTAATGTGTAATTAATAATAAGTTACAGGTTTCAGGTTTCAGGTTTCGAGTTACAAGTTGTAAATTTATAGGAAGCTCAAAGTGTGTAATCGTTGTATCACACTCCCTTCTAATAAACCGTAAACTGTAAACCGATAACTGAAAACAGAAAACTGAGAACATAATTATTTACTAATAGACAGGCGAGACGCCTGTCCTACTTTGTGCACAATGCATCGCATCCATACTCCTGAATTTTGGTTTTCTTAACGCAATACGCAATACGCAATACTAACGACTAATTTAAAAAAGGAGAATCAAGTGCCAATCTCTTTCAGCCTTTTAGATATTATAGACATATTAATCATTGCTTTTATATCCTACCACCTAATTCTCTTAATCAAAGATACTCCTGCAGTGCAATTAATAAAAGGTTTAGTTATTCTTTTTATTGTTTCTTTTATTGCTGACCAGCTTGGTCTTAGGACTATTAATTGGCTCCTAAAAGGAACCATGGCCATGATGGTAGTAGCCATACCTATAATATTTCAACCGGAAATAAGAAGAGGATTATTAAAGATGGGGAAGAGAGGATTTTTTATTAATACTTCCTTTCTGCACAAGGAGATTGATAAAAAAAATGAACAATTGATAAATGGATTAGTTATGGTAATGCCCATGCTTTCTAATAAACATAAAGGTGCTTTAATTGTGTTGGAGAGAGAAGTTGGCTTAAAAGATATTTTAGAAACCGGTATTGTTTTAAATAGCGAATTTTCTCCCGAATTGTTATATTCTATATTTATGCCCGACTCCCCCTTACACGATGGAGCTGTCATTATTAGAGGAAATAAAATAGCAGCGGCGAATTGTATTTTACCGTTAAGCGAGAGAATGGATATTAGCAAATCTTTAGGTACTCGACATAGAGCAGCTTTAGGTCTAAGTGAGCAGACAGATGCTCTAATAATTATAGTATCAGAAGAAACAGGAAATATATCCATCGCATTAGATGGAAAAATTACACGACCCATGGAGCCTCAGGGGTTGAAAAAAATGTTAATGCATTTATACCAGCCAAAGACAATCTCTGAATTTGGTTTTTGGCCGACAGAGGATGAGAAAAAATGAAAGACTTTAAAAATTGGTTTTTAAAAAATATCGATATTAAATTACTATCTTTATTTTTTGCAGTTATTTTGTGGTTATATATAGCAGGTGGGGAGAACCCAATGGTAGAGAATTTTATCGATATATCTCTTACCCCAAGTAATCTTAGCGAAGGCTTAGTAATAAAAGAGTTTCCCGCAAATGTAAGCGTTGGCATTAGAGGCCCCAAAAATGTAATAAGTAACATTTCTCCTAATCAAATTAGCGGGAAAGTTAATTTTTCTGAAATTAGCAAAGAAGGATTATATAGATTAAAGGTAGAAGTCACTACTCCCAAAGGAACACAAATTAGCAGAATTATTCCTTCAGAAATAAAAGTAGAAGTTGAAGGGATTTTAGCTAAAGAAGTTGAAGTTGTATATAGTTTAATAGGGATTCCTGAAAAGGGTTTCTCTTTGGCTGATGAACCCCAATTTAATCCTTCTAAGGTTAAGATAATTGGTGCTCAGAGCGTATTAGAAAGTGTAAAACAGATAATTTGCGCCATTGATATTTCTGGAATAAAAGAAGATCTAAATAAAAGAATAAAAATAAAAGCAGTTGATATAAATGGAAATGATATTAAAGAAGTAAAGATTGATCCCGATATAGTGGAAGTGTCAATTTCTATGACACGCGGGTATCCAGAGAAGCGATTAGCGGTAAAGCCAAAAATAATCGGAAAACCAGCTCCAGGTTATTACATCTCTGAAATATTATCCAGTCCCGATGAAATAAAGATTTTTGGTAACTATTTTAAAATAAATAATATTGAGTTTTTAGAGACCATTCCCATTGATGTAAGCGGAATTACCAAAACATTATCAGTAAAAGTTCCTCCTACTTTAGATGAAGGATTGAATATAGCAGAGGGTGAGATTGAACTAATAGAGGTAGCCATACAAGTTAAAGAAACCATAATTGATAAAACCCTAAAAAATGTTCCAGTTTTACCCCAAGATATATCTCCCTTTGTATCTTGTGAAATAAAACCAGAGACAGTTGATATAACCGTTGAAGGGAAAAATGTTTTAGTAGATAAATTAGAAACAGAAAACATAAAAGCTTTTGTGAAATTTATGGATAACTTTAAAGCGGAGCAGAAGGTAAAAGTACAAGTAGACCTTCCCGAAGGGATTTCTTTAATTAAGATTGAGCCAGAGGAAGTAACGATGTTGATTAATAAGTAGTCGTTAGTCGTTAGTGAATAGTGAATAGTAGCGTATAGTGGGTAGCGTATAGTAATAGTATATAGCGAAAAACGAAAAGCGCAAAACGTAAAGCCATAGCTCAAAATTTAAAATTTAAATATATTGATTTTCATTTTTCTTATCTCGCCGCGTACCATATTGCAAAAACGAAAAGATAAAGAAGTAAAAGCAGAACTTGAAATTTAAAATTTATGAAAAAGTTTTGAATTTTGAATCATGGTTTTTCGCTTTTCGTTTTAAGTTTTTAGTTGTATAATGATAACTGAAAAATTGACAATTATAAACTAAAAACTATTCACTATTCTCTAACGACTAATAAAGAGGTAATTTATGAAGAAATTATTTGGTACAGACGGGATAAGAGGGATTGCCAATAGGGAACCTATGACTGCCGAGACTGCTTTTCATTTAGGTAGAGCCGGGGCATATTTATTAAGAGATAAGATTGATCCCAAAATACTAATCGGCAAAGATACGCGAATTTCAGGGGATATGCTAGAAGCTGCTTTAATAGCAGGGATATGTTCAATGGGTGTAAATGTCTTAAGAGCGGGAATCATATCAACTCCTGAAGTGGCTTACTTAACTAGAACTTATAATGCTAATTGTGGTATAGTTATTTCAGCTTCACATAATCCTTTTGACCATAATGGCATTAAATATATTAGAGGGGATGGTTTTAAATTCACTGATTCAGAAGAAGAAGAAATTGAGAGAATATATTTTGAAAATCATTCAAAAGATGAATGGCCAATTGGAAAAAATATCGGCAGAATAAAAGAATTATCTCAAGCAGAAGAAAAATATTTTAATTACATTAAAAGTACTCTCCCTGTAAAATTTACCCTCATGGGATACAAAATTGTTTTAGATTGCGGTAATGGCGCATCTTGTCTGATTGCCCCTCGTTTTTTTACAGAATTAGGAGCTGAATTAATTGCTATTAACGATAAACCCGATGGTACCAATATAAATTTTAATTGCGGCTCAACGCATCCGGCTTCCTTAAGAGAAGAAGTTTTAAAGCAACAAGCAGATTTGGGCTTTTCCTATGATGGAGATGCTGATAGGGTTATTGCTATAGATGAAAAGGGGAATATTGTAGATGGAGATCAGATTATGGCTATTTGTGCCTTAAATCTTATCAAGAAGGGCCAATTACCAAATAAAACTGTAGTCACTACCTTGATGAGTAATGTAGGTTTTGATAAAGTTATAGAAAAAGCTGGAGGAAAAGTTATTAGAACCAATATCGGAGACCGCTATGTATTGGAAATGATGAAGAAAAATAAAGCGGTATTGGGCGGGGAACAATCAGGTCATATTATTTTTACGAAATATAGTACTGGCGGAGATGGACTGTTAACTTCTCTGCAACTTATGAAGATTCTTCAGGAAGAAGGAAAACCCCTATCTAATTTAGCCTCAGTAATGGAAAAATATCCTCAAATTATTATGAATTTTGAGGTCAAGAACAAAGAGAAGTTTTTTAAAAATATTCATATAGAAAAGATTATTAAGAAAATAAAAAATCAACTTGCTGATGATGGTAGAATTTTTGTTCGAGCTTCCGGTACTGAATCATTAATTAGGATATTATTAGAAGGAGAGGATAAAAATAAATTAGAAAATATTTCTTTAGATTTGAGAGAAGTAATCGAAAAAGAAGATATATAATCGTATTGCGTATCGCGTATCGCGTGAAGAAAATAGAAATTAGGAGTCTAATTCATATCTCGTATCTAGTATCTTGTATCTCGTGAATCGTATCTCATGAAGATGGTTAGCCAGTTACCCAGTTTACCGGTTACCCGGTTGAAGAATTAAAATCAGGTTGGCTAACTGTATTAACTAACTCTTATCTTGTAACTAAAAAATTGTATTCGAAATTAACGTCTAGAATTAACTGGTCAACTGGTAAACTGGGTAACTGGCTAACTAAATTGACCGGAAGACCGGTGGACTGGTAGACTGGGCGACTGGCAGACTGACAGATTGGAAAATTAAAGGGAGGTGGCAAAAGGAATAAAAAATAAAAAAATTAAATATAAGCGCCAGAGCTTACTTAATTTTAGTTAGCATTTTTTTAAAAGTAAGTTGACGAGG
>Ga0265603_1000094_pt1 | contig 8858 bp, 7 predicted proteins | sample saktaT_7_FD_197238 | JGI IMG/M metagenome (GOLD analysis project Ga0265603, IMG submission 197238) | Metatranscriptome of saline water microbial communities from Sakinaw Lake, British Columbia, Canada - sak_2013_6_6_40m (Metagenome... | ecosystem: Environmental > Aquatic > Non-marine Saline and... | reverse complement strand
GTTATCATTAATGTTTATAATTTTGTTTCTATGACGGCTTTTTGATATACACAGTATAAATTTTTAGATTGGAGTTAAATTAAATGGTAGAGAATAAGAATAATAAAATTAATTTATATACTAACCCCGATAAGGATAAGTTTGCAAATAAGAAAATTGGGGAGGTTTTTCCAAATTTAGAAGACCAAGTGTACAAAATTATTAAAGATAAAATTATATGGCATGAAATTAAAATGGGAGAAAGGATTATTGATAAAAAATTAGCGGAAGAATTAGGTGTTAGCAGAAGTATGATAAGACAAGTTCTTACCATTTTAGCAAAAGAAGAACTATTAACAATGGTTCCAAGAAATGGTTTTTATGTAAGGGAAATAACCAGAAAAGAAATAGGAGAAATCTATAATATTCGAAAAATTTTAGAAGGCTATGCCACAGAACTCGCTGTCCCAAAAATTAACAGAAGAGATATTGCTGAAGTAGAAGAAGTATTTAAGAAAGCCAAAGAGGATTTAGATAAGAATGAGGTTAAAAGTTTTATTGAAACTGATGTTAAATTGCATAAATTATTTTTAGATAATTGTGGAAATGAATATTTAAAAAAAATGATTAACGAACATAATGATAAATATGCTTTTTATAGAGTTGTCGACCTAAGTAGGGTAGAAAGGGCAAAGGAGTCTTACTTTGAACATTACGAAATATTTAAAGCTATTAAAGAAAAAAAAGTACAACTTTCTGCTAAGTTAATGGTAAAACATATTGAAAATGCTAAACGCATAATTCTTGATAATTTTGAGCGTTATACTTACGGATAATAAAGTAAGTATAAAATTTAGTATTTTTTGACCATTATTAAGAGGATGCTTTTAAATTACCTATTACCTGGAATAATAAGAGCTATCGCATTTATATGAGTAACGATATAGAAAGCTCAAGAAAATATTTACAATAAAAACAATTGAGTATAAGTTATCAACCACAAAAACAATATTTGTACAAATCAGTCAGATCGATATAGATGTGGATTCAGTATTATTGTAAAAAGCTGACAATTGATTGGTCTGAAAGTTCGGTGATGTTAGAAGTATTGAGGGCCCTTATTATGTATAAAAAACATCCCATATCCTCTAGTTGGAAATGGTAGCGTAGATCTCTAATAGAGTAAATGTGGGTATTACATGCTGAGAAGGAATCTGCCACCCTCATAATTCCAGACTTTGATTAGCAAATATACATAAAATAGGCAGAAATTTAAAATTCAAGGAGGTGTTTTATGAGATAAAAGACATATCTTTCTTTAATTTAGCGGGAACTCCCCATCTGTAAAGGTGGGGATGAGAGCTAGTTCCCGGCAAGTCGGGACAGACGATAGTCTGTTAAGGTGAGTACCACGTCTGTAAAGGCGTGGGAGTCTATAGTGAAAAAAATATTAAATGAATGGAGGAATTAAATTATGAAAAAGTTTTTGGTTATCTTTATAGTTATTGCTTTAGCATTTATATTTGTGGGAACAGTAGCAGCTGCACCTGATGATGAGTTGTATGTGCTTATTGCGCCGCATATTGGCATTCAGTATTGGCAAGTTCATAAAGCTGGCTTTGAGGCTGCTGCTAAGGAATTAGGAGTTCAGACAGAGTTTACAGGCGTAATGGGAGATTCTATTGAGGATCAGGCTAAAATAACTGAGCAAATAATTGCTAAAAACCCTGCAGGAGTTCTAATCGGACCGTTGAGTGCTGAACCCTTAACACCAGCTATTAATCGTGTGATAGAGGCTGGTATTCCAGTAATTACTGTTGATACTGATGCTGAAAATAGCAAGAGACTTTGTTACATAGGCACAGATGGTTATGCTGCTGGTCAATTAGCAGCCGATATAATGGCTGATCTATTGAATAAGGAAGGTAAGGTTGGAATATCCAACTTACTTGGATTTGCTACTTGCGAGGAACGTGCTAATGGATTCCGTGATAGGATTAAAGAAATGTATCCCAACATGTCGGTTGCAGCTGAAGTTGATGATAAAGCGGATGAAGAAAATGCAACTAAAGTCAATACGCAAATGCTAATTGCCAATGATGATCTTAAAGGCATTTTTGGAGTCAATGCTGTTAGTGCTATTGGTATGGGTGCTGCGGTAAAGAGCCTGGATAAGGTTGGTAAGGTAATGATAGTAGCATTTGACCCTATGCCACAAACCCTTCAACTCATTGCAGATGGTGTAGTTCAGGCAACTATGGTTCAGAGAACTTTTGCTATGTCCTATTATGGTCTCAAACTTCTTTATGATTATAATCATGGTAGTCTTGAACTTGTTAAAGGTTGGGATGTTCCTGCTGCTCAGAAAATAGGTATAAATACCCTTCCTAATAGGATAGATACAGGTATCATGGTTGTTACCAAGGATAACTACAAGTTCTTTGAGGAAAAATAAATATAGAAAATAGATAAAAAAAATCGAAGTACTCTTCTTATTAGAAGAGTACTTCGATTTATTACATTAGGTAAAAAACACTAAACAAAGTTGGGTATTTATATTTATGTCAAAACAGAATCAATTTGAAAATATTTTAGAAATTAATAGTCTTAGTAAGTCTTTTCCAGGAGTTCAAGCGCTCAATAACGTTGATTTTTCCATACGTAAGGGTGAGATTCATGGCTTAATTGGTGAGAACGGTGCTGGTAAAAGTACCCTAATTAAAATAATTTCGGGTGCACTTAGGAAAGATACAGGCATTATACGTTTTGAAAATAATGACTACAACGCGATAAATTCAACTGAAGCATTAAATAAAGGAATAGCGACAGTTTACCAGGAACTTAGCCTCTGTGAAAATATGAATGTTGCAGAGAACCTACTAATAAATCGCCATCCGAGAAAGGGTTTTGTAATTGACTATAAAGGCTTATTCAAAAAAACTGTGGAATATTTGGAAAAATTCGGTTTGCAGGTTTCACCAAACGATAAAGTACAAAATTTATCTCTGGCTGAAAGGGCTCAAGTTGAGATACTACGTGCAATTTCCCATAATCCTAAGTTACTTATTTTGGATGAACCCACTGGGGCACTAAGTGGATACCTTGTAGATAGACTTTTCGAACTGTTGTCTAATCTAAAACGCCAGGGCAAAAGCATATTATATATATCTCACAATATCAGTGAGGTGCTAGAGATATGTGACCGAGTTACAGTACTAAGAGATGGAGTAAAAATTAGTACATTGGTTTCAAATGAAACCACAGAAGATAAACTTGCAAACCAAATGGTTGGTCGAAATCTCAAAGGTATGTATCCTGAGCGCGAAAGTATACCTAAAAGTGAAGTTATTTTAAAAGTGCAAAATCTCTCGGATGGAGAAATATTCAATAATATTAGTTTTGATTTAAGGCGCGGAGAGATACTAGGTATTGCAGGTCTGGTAGGTTCAGGAAGAACTGAGTTAGCCTTAACAATCTTTGGTTATCGAAAGATTACAGATGGAAATATTCTCATTCATAATAAACCGGTAGTTATAAAAAATCCAAAAGATGCTATTAAAAATGGAATTGCTTATTTACCAGAAGATAGGCATTTATTGGGGCTGTTTATTCCCTTCACCATAGCTAACAATCTATTATCTAATAATTTAGAAAACTTTTCTCATAATGGTATTTTAGATAATAATAAACTGACTTCTTTGACTACTGATTATATAAAAAATCTACAAATTAAAGCCTTTGGACCGCAGCAAATAGTTGGTAATTTAAGTGGTGGAAATCAACAGAAGACTCTATTTGCCAAATGGATTGAGGTTAATCCAGAAATACTTATTATTGACGAACCAATAAGGGGAATTGATGTCGGTACAAAAAGAGCAATTCATGAGTTATTACGAAAACTTGCTCATGGTGGCATGTCAATTATCATGATTTCTTCGGAATTACCCGAGATACTAGGGATGAGCGATCGTATTATGATAATGGATCGTGGGTGTATTGTAGATATAGTAGAAAATAAAAAGAATATTACAGAAGAATATATAATAAAAGCTATTATGAATTTTAAGAAAGGAAAAAACAATTTTGAACAAGCAGAGAACAGTAGAAATGTTAAAACTAGTAATTAAATCAAGACCTTTAATTATACTCTTGATTGATATAATCTTAGTGATTATTTTTTCATTTATGAACAAACACTTTCTTACAGTAGTAAATTTTAAAGCAATGGGCTTTGGAATGCTTAGTGTTGGAATAGTATCTATTGGGATGATGATCGTTATGATAACTGGTGCGTTTGATTTATCAGTTGGTTCAACACTTGCTCTAACTGGTATTATTGCTGCAAAATTGATGGAATCCGGGATACCAATTATTTTATCGATTTTAATAGCATTAGCGTCAGGTGTTTTGATAGGATATTTTAATGGATTATTAATTACAGGAATCGGGATTAATCCTTTTATAGCGACCCTTGGTACCATGAGTATGGTTCGTGGGCTTGCACTTGCGGTTACACAGGGTATGCCCATATATGGTTTACCAAAACCTTTTGCATGGCTAGGTGAAGGAACAATTCTAAATTTCCCTTTTGCAATTTTACTATTAATTTTCCTTGTTATTGTTTTCGACCAGTTTTTACGAAAAACTGTAAGAGGCAGATTATTTTATTACACAGGTGGCAATGAGGAAGCAGCCAGATTGTCGGGAGTAAATACGAAAGGTGTTCGAATGGAATCGTTCATTATAATTGGATTTTTGGCCGCCTTAGCAGGTGTAATTCTTGCCTCTAGAATGATGTCAATGGCTGCTACTTCAGGAACAGGCATAGAACTCAGGGCAATTGCAGCATGTGTTATTGGTGGAGCAGCGTTGGCTGGTGGTGAGGGCACAATCATTGGTGCATTTTTAGGTACATTGCTAGTAGCATTTATTGATGATATATTGATACTTAGTGGTGTATCCGCATATTGGCAACAATTTAGTGCTGGGGCAATCTTAGTTGCTGTAGTAACCTTTGATATAATAATTCGTCGGATCCCAAAAGGTAAATGAGCAAGAGATTAGTACTACTTGTATAGGGCTATAACTTTATCTTTTTATACTATCTTACACTGGAGATTTTTGTAGGAAAATATCCCTGGGAAATGAGATAATAAGAAATTTCTAGAATGCAATTATTGTTCGATTCTAAAATCCTTGGAGTTTCCCTATGAGATGTTTATAAAGTAAGCAAAATAGATATATTTTAAAAGAAAATATTAAAGAGAAAGATAGTAAGTGCAGACATTAAACAGTTAAAAATAAAAATGAGGTATGATATAGGTAAATTAAACATTGAAATGGAAAATTACTAAGATTAATAAAAGTTATAGAAAAAGGTTAAAAAAGGAGGGCTAGATGAAAGCTGTAGTTTTTGAGGACAAAAAAAGAGCAAAATATACAGAAGTAGAGAATCCTAAAATTGTAGATAATGAAGTTTTAATAAAAGTAAAATATTGTGGTATATGTGGAACAGACATAGCATTTTACTTTGGAGATATGCCTTATTTGAATAAAGGAATGCAAAAATACCCATTTATCCCAGGCCATGAATGGTCGGGGGAAATAATAGAAATAGGAAAAAATACCAAAAACTTTAAAATAGGAGATAGAGTAACGGGAGATGTAGCCATAGGCTGTGGTAAATGTAGAAACTGTTTAGAAGGAAGATATAATTTGTGTCCTAATAGATATGAAGTTGGCGTCTATAGAAATAAACCAGGTGCAATGGCTGAATACTTAGTTATGCCGGAAAGGCATGTATATAAATTTTCAGAAAATGTAGATTACCTTGGAGGTGCAATTGTTGAACCACTTGCTACAGCAATTCATGGACTTAGTCGAAAAAAAATTGCCTACGATGACCATATTTTAATTACTGGTACAGGTATTATTGGAATACTAGCAGCACAGGTTGCACAGTTGAATAAAAGTTCAATTGTAGTATTGACTGGAAGGACTATAGAAAAATTAAACACGGCTAAAGAATGTGGAATTAAAAATACTGTTAACATAAAAGAGGCCGATCTAAAAAATAATAAACTGATATTGGATAATATTGATTTTTGTGTTGAATGTTCTGGTAATATATCTGCATTAAAACAATGTATTAAGTTTGTAAAGCCAGGTGGTCACATAAGCATTATCGGATTTTATGAAAATTATACAGAGGTTGTGAATTTTGATGACATTTCAATAAAAAACCTCGAAATTCACGGAATACTTGGGAGTCCAAATTATTTTAAACATGCAATCAATCTACTTGAAAAAGGTCTAATTAACTATAAACCTCTAATTTCAAAAATTTTTAATTTGAATGAATTTGAAAAGGCAATAACTTATTTGTTAGATAAAAATAATAAATCAATAAAAGTTATGTTAAAGGTAGGTTAATTATGATAGAAAAGGTAAAAATTTTAAATATGTACTATGGCGAGGATATTGTAAACTCAATATTTATGAGTGGCTTAGATTCACTTGTTATTATAGATACAGGTATAAGAGAAAAGAAGGAATTACTATTAGACGAAATTTCTAAGTATAATTTTGCAAAGTTATTTATAATTATAACACATGCTCATCCAGATCATATTGGAAATAACTATGCTTTAAAAGATAAGTATAACCCTATTTTTATATCCAATGTTTGTTCAATAAATTTATTAAAAGATTATGAATACCAATTTTCTAAAATTGTAAGCCAAGTTAGAGAATATTTTAAAATTGATAATAATATTAGAGATTCTTATTTTAGTCTCTTAGATAAAGAAGTAAAAATAGACATATCATTTTATGATGAAATGAGGATAGATTTAGGTAATAGGGACTTACGGCTTATGCATCTACCTGGTCATACAATTAGTGACATTGGAATTATGGACAAAGAAAACAAAATTTTAATTTTAAGTGAACTTATATTTAAGCATTCTAGAAATATGATTATTCACATTCAAGACTATCAGAAATATTTAGATAGTTTAAATATAATTGAAAAGTTGGTTTCTGAAAATAACTTAGAGATGCTTATAACTTCCCATGAAGAAAAGCCCATAAAGGGTCAAGATAATATATTTAGGGCTATTAAATATAATAGGGAATATATAAAGAAGATTAAAAAAGAGGTAGATAATTTATATAAAGAAAATAATTCAATTAGAGATACTGCCAGAGAAATTTGTAGGCTCTATTCCAAAAGTTATACTTTTGATTCTGTAATTACAACAAAAGCACTCTTAAAAGATACAAACAATTAATAAGATTTTTTATTGAGATTTTTTTAGGGTCCAGGTTGCTTAATCTAAAAAAGTATCTAAAAGTCTATATATTATCTATATAAAAAAGTACTTGAAAGGTTATTGTTGCCATATACAAAAATGTATTCCAAATACATTAGGTATAGTTATACTCATAAGGCTTCTAATATATTATTTCATCCCTTTTTATTGCCAGCCAAGTTTTCAGAATTTTAATAAACGAGGGATTATTGATATTAATTTCTGAGAATGGTTTTTGTGTGAGAGAAATTACAAAAAAAGAGGTAGAAGAAATTTAAAATATCCGAAAAGTTTTGGAATTTGTTGATTTTGGCAATATTGCTAAAGAAAATTAGCTGAAAAAAGTAAAGTCGTTAGGATTACGCATATTAATTTATGAAATGGAGATGATAAATTGAAAGGTCTACTTAAAACTAAAAAAGGCAAAGGCTATTTAGAAATTAAAGATTTGCCCATTCCTGAAATTAATGATAATGAAGTCCTAATTAAAGTTTACTATAGTGGGATTTGCGGGACGGATATTCATATTTTAACAGACGAGTTTACCTATTATCCCCCTGTTATCTTGGGTCATGAATTTTCCGGAGAAATTGTTCATATTGGGGGGAAAGTCACTTCGTGGAAAGTGGGTGACCGAGTAGTTGCTGAATGTCAAAGTTTAGCATGTGGAAGATGTAAATATTGTAGAACTGGTCATCCTGAAGCATGTGATTCAAAAAGATCTCCGGGATGGGGAATTAACGGTAGCTTTGCTGAATATATTAAAATGCCAAGTTGGTTGCTACATAAAATTCCCGATAATGTGTCTTATAAGGAAGCAGCGTTAACTGAGCCAAGTGCGGTTTCTTCACAAGCTTTATATTCTCGAGGTCAATTTAACATAGGTGATTTTGTAGTTGTTTTGGGCTCAGGGCCAATTGGTATAATTATTGCTAAAATGGCAATCATTGGAGGGGCTTCAAAAGTCTTAATTACCGGTATTGATCAGGATGAGCGGTATAGGTTTAAATTAGCAAAAAAAATGGGAATAGAATATACAGTTAATGTAAACAAAGTAAATCTAGAAGAAATGGTTAATAAATTAACTAATAGATTAGGAGCGGATTTAGTAGTTGAAGCGACTGGTGTTCAATCTGCTATTAATCAAGCTTTTGAGGTCGTTCGAAAGTTAGGCAAAATAAGTGTTGTTGGAATCCCCGGACAAAATAAATCAAATATAAAATGGTTAACCGGTTCATTTAAAGCGTTAGATGTTAACTTTAGCTTTAGTTCGCAGTATCAGGATTGGGTAAGAGTTCTTAAGTTATTTGAAAATCGCTCTCTTGACTTAACAAAATTAATTACTCATGAATTTGAACTTGATAATTGGAAAATAGCTTTTGAAAAAGCTATAGATTGCCAAGGTGGAAAAGTATTGTTTAAACTAAACTGAAGTTAAATTAATTTTTATTAGCGAAATAATAATTTTTTAAACTAAAATATTTTTCAAATTGTAAAAAAGAGAAATAAATTCTATAGGGTTAGTTGGATTTGGGAATATTGCAAGAATGGTTTCTCGTAAGGCAC
>Ga0265603_1000093_pt1 | contig 8922 bp, 8 predicted proteins | sample saktaT_7_FD_197238 | JGI IMG/M metagenome (GOLD analysis project Ga0265603, IMG submission 197238) | Metatranscriptome of saline water microbial communities from Sakinaw Lake, British Columbia, Canada - sak_2013_6_6_40m (Metagenome... | ecosystem: Environmental > Aquatic > Non-marine Saline and... | reverse complement strand
ACTATGGTTTCTTCCCAAACTGCAATTTCATACATATCTCCTCTGGCGTTACCTAAGTCTCTGGCATATTTAAATAAAGAGGCGTTACCTAGGAACCCATCTTCCAGTCTGACCACTCTAATCCTGGGATGTTTATTAAATTGTGCAAGGATTTCTTCCTTGGTTATTTTCTTCTTGGGGGTAGCCACGATGGTAATAATATGTCCATGGGTTACCGGGGTATGGACCAGGATGCCAGTGGCATTCACATGGGGCATAATAGTCATTAAATCTAAGGCCTGGTGACTAGGGGCTTTATCTACCTGTAAAGCATTGGTTAATCCTCTATGGTAATCTCCGGGATCTGCCACTCTTCTGATAATGGTAATGGCCACTTTTTCCATACCAACTGCCCGGTCCAGACAATCTACTGCTCTTATTAATCCGGTAGTATTGCAGGAAGTCAACTTGAGAAATTGTTTACCCAAGCCTTTTTCGTAATTAGCGTAGCCATGAAAAAAGACATCGGCAACTTCGTTTTTTTCTCCTCCCTGGAATATGGCTTTAAGACCATATTTTTTGTAGAGCTCTTTGTTTTTTTGGCCAATACCTGCACTGGTTGCATCCAAGACAATATCTACTTTCTTGAGTAATTCATCCAGGGTTCCTGTAACCGGAATACCAGCTTTTTCAAGAAGAAAAATGTTGTCAGGGATAGCACAATACAAATCGTAAGGCATTCCTTTTTCTTTTAAGGCTCGCACAGCTAAAGTAGGTGCTACATCTGAAACACCTACTAATTCCATATCTTTTTGTCTGGCGACACCATCGGCCAAACGCTGTCCAATAACTCCGTAACCTACTACTGCAACTTTTGGTTTTGTCATTTTAAATCCTCTCCTTTAAATATAGTTATTTTAGAATACTTTTTAATAAAAATAAACCTATTTTTATACTTTTAACTCATTATTTGCGAAAAAAGTGACGTAATCTCAACCACCGGCGATAAATGAAAAAACTTTAACCTCATCCACTTCATGTAATCCGAAATTTTTCTCTTTCATCAAATCATTAACCAAAAATACTATTCCATCCTCATCTGGCAGGTTAAGATAATCAGATAATCCTTGAAGTGTGGTATTTTTAGGTAAAATAATCGTATTATCTTCCAATACTTTTCCTTTAGCGTACTTCTCCAAAATCGTATAGAGCTTAACCTTTATTTTCATCATACTGGCTCTATTTCAAGCTCCTGTAGCTTTTCTTTTGTTGGTATACCAAATTCATCCCAACCTCGTATATGATAATAATCTTTCAACATCTCATTTAAATGTGGCAGATTGTCACCCGAGCCTCCTCCGCGGGGATGCATCAATAATCTTGCCGGCAAGGTATCATCTTTTCTGCTGATCCCTTCTCTCACATTGTAGAGTCTTTTTAAATTAAATATTCTCTCTCCTGCCTTTAATAGCTCTTCTTTGGTCATGTCCCAGCCAGTAACCAAATTTAAACTCTTTAGCAACGGTTCTACAGACATACCGGCAAAAAGTGTAAATTTACAGATATGCAAAGAATCAAACAAACTCATTAAATTTTGCATATCGGCCACCATTTTAGCTTTACCCTTGGTTTCAAACCGGTCAAGGGTTTTTGGATAACCTAAGTCTGGTAAGGAAAAAGCAAATTCAAGATTATGGGTAAAACCTGCAACATGACAAGCCCCTCTGGGAGAAGTTGCATAACCTAAAGCCAAACTTACTTTGGCCCGGGGATCATGAGCCGGAACATCCAAACCTTTTACATGTATGGCAAATTCAGAACTGTTACCTCCGATTTCTTCGGATGCCTTAACTATCCCTTCTCCGAGTAGTTTGCCGATGTCTTCTCTGTAGGCAATCTTTTTTAACATCTTTATGATCGCATCCCCATTACCCCAGGTCATTTCTAAACCACCGGTATCTTTTGTGCTGATCAGGCCTCTTTCGTAAGCTTCGATGCAAAAGCTCATCAGCGAACCGGCAGAAATCGAGTCTAGACCATGCTTATTACACAATTCTTGAGCTTTAAAAATAACATTAAGATCATCAACTAAACAATTAGAACCAAACATGCCGATGGCTTCATATTCCGGGCCTGCTCCTTTTTGGCCTTTATAGGGTCCATTCTTAATCTCAGCTTCTCTGCCACAGCCAATGACACATCTACCACAATAATATCTACCTGTGAGAATATTTTCCGTCATAGCCGGTCCGGAAATTTTCTTGGCTTGTTCTTTCCAATTTCCCTCATACCAATTTTTAATTGGTAAATCTCCTATCTCTTCATAAAGCTCTACGTCTCTTGAAGTTCCATGTTCTCTTAATCTTTCCGAAACCTTTACCATATGAGGGGTTATCTCTTTAATAAATTCATTCAATTCCTTTTCATGGGCAATTTCTACTTCTTTACTTCCTAAAACAGTGATGGCTTTAAGATTTTTAGACCCCATAACCGCACCGACTCCAGCCCTTCCCGCGGCACGACCGACTTCCCCCTCATTCATGATAGCAGCAATCTTAACCAATCTTTCTCCGGCAACACCGATACAGACAGAACGAGCCTTAGTGTCAATTTCTTCTTTTAATAGCTCATCAACTTCAAAAGTATCTTTGCCCCACAAATGAGAAGCATCCTTTATCATAATTTCTTCATCTTTTATCACTATATGGACTGGTTTTTCAGATTTTCCCTTTATCACAATTCCATCAAGTCCACATCTTTTTAATGCTTCTCCCCATTCGCCACCACAATCAGATTCTGCATAAATACCGGTTAAAGGCGATTTGGTAATGACTTCAAAACGATCTGAAGAAAAAACTTTGGTACCCGTTACCGGACCGGTCATAAAAATCAGCACATTTTCCGGTCCCAATGGATCTGTTTGGTGATTGGTATATTCATAAAGTAATTTCGCCCCCAATCCACTTCCGCCGATAAATTTTCTGACATCTTTTTCTTCAAGTTTTAAATAACTAATTTGCTCATTATCTAAATTAATTTCTGCTATCTTCATAAAATAACCGTAAATCAATTTGCTCACCTCTTTAATAAATATCTAGTTTAAACTTATAAAATTCAGTTAATTTACTATTAATTAATTTATAGAAAATAGTTAACTTCTCTATTTTTTTTTCTACAAAATCATTTTTTCTGTAAATTCTAAATAATATTTCAGTCTCTTTAAAAAATTTGCTGCCATTGCTCCATCAATCAAGCGATGATCGACCGAAAGCGTAACCTTCATCAAAGAACGAATCTCTATTTTTTCTGCTCCTTTTTCTTCAATTACAGCAGGCATTTTTTTTATTACTCCAACTGCTAAAATAGCAGCTTCAGGAGGATTTATAATAGCAGTAAAGTTCTCGATACCGTACATCCCCAGATTGGAGATGGTAAAGGTGCCTCCCTGATAATCCTCGGGCATCAGTTTTCTCTCCCGGGCCAATTCAATTAGTTTTTTTATCTCTTTAGATAGAATAGATAAGCTCTTTTTATTAGCATTTTTTATTACTGGGACTATAAGACCTTCTTCTAAGGCAACGGCTACTCCAATATTAATATCTCTATGGTAAATGATTTCCTCGCTAACCAAAGAACAATTGATATTGGGTTGCTCAGATAATACTCTGGCTACTGTAAAAACCAAGAAGTCATTAATAGATATTCTTTTTTCGTCGTTTTGGTTAAATCTTTTTAGCAAATCTATAACCTTAGACATATCTACAGAAACAGTAAAGTAAATATGAGGAGCAGTAAATTTGCTTTGAGAAAGTCTATCTCCAATTATTTTTCGCATCCCAGTATAGGAGATTCTTTTCTCGGTTTTATTTACTTCCTCACTCTTCGCTAATATTTCTTGAATATCTCTTTTTGTTACCTTCCCGTTAATACCAGTTCCCTTAATGGCCCCTATATCTAACCCTACTTTTTTGGCTATTTTTTGAGCAACCGGGCTTACTTTTATTTGATGATTTTGACAATAAGATATTATGTCTTTTTCGATTACTACCCCTCCTAGACCACTTCCTTCTACTGACTCTACTTCTACTCCTAATTCTTTTGCCTTTCTTTGAGCCCTAGGAGAAATCTTTTTAAATCCCTCTTTTTTCGATTCTATTTCTTGCTTCTTCTCTATCACCGAAGAGGCTTCAATTTCTACTTTGGATTCTTTTTTTTCTACTACCTTTGTTTTGCCTAATTTTTGGTAGGCTTCCTCCATCATTTGGCTAATATCTTCATTTTTATCCCCTATAATGGCAATAGGCAGAGTTACAGGAACTACCTCCCCTTCAGCTACCAGGATCTTTCTTAAAATACCAGAACAAGGCGCCTCTACCGGCATGACAGTCTTGTCAGTCTCGATTTCTAAAACCTCCTCCCGCTCTTCTATAGTATCCCCCTCTTTCTTTAACCACTGAACTACTGTCCCTTGATCCATATTAAAGCCTAATTTAGGCATAATAATATATTTCGCCATCTTCGCTTCCTCTCTAACCTTTAAATATTTTTTTGATGCGTTTGTACAATTTCTCCTGATCCGGAATCAGTGGGAACTCTAGAGCCGGGCTGAAAGGCAAAGGAACATTGGGCAGACAAAGCCGTTCTGGCGGATAATCCAGATCATAGAAGATATCCGGCATGAGATCCATGACGATCTCTGAAGTAATGTTTACGCGCTCATATCCCTCATCGGCAAGAAATAGCCTGCCGGTTTTCTTGATGGAGGCAATCAGGGTTTCGCGATCCAAGGGAATTAAAGTCCGGGGGTCGATCACTTCCACATCGATGCCCTCTTTGGCCAGTTCATCGGCTGCTTTTACCGCTTTTAAAGCCAGGTTGGAGGTGGCAATCACGGTGATATCCTTACCTTCTCTTAATATATTGGCCTGACCAAAAGGAATGGTGTATTCCCCTTCCGGAATCTCATAGGACTGGTTGTATTCCATTTTATGTTCGATAAAGAGCACCGGATTATCTTCCCGGATGGCTGTCTTAAGCAAGCCTTTGGCATCGGCGGCAGAAGACGGGACTACCACTTTCAATCCCGGGACATGACACATGATGGCATGTAGACTCTGGGAATGCTGGGCAGCAGAAGAACGTCCTGCCCCGATGGTAGTTCTAAGTGTTAAAGGTACCTTGGCTTGTCCACCGGACATATATCTGATTTTAGCAATCTGGTTTAAAAGCTGATCAGCAGCAAGTAGTAAAAAATCAGAAAACATAATCTCAACAATGGGTCGCAATCCGGTAAGCGCCATCCCCAAACTCATACCCAGGAAACCATTTTCGGAAATGGGAGTATCCTTCACCCGAAGGTCGCCATACTTTTGGTAGAGGCCGACAGCAGTTTTAAAATTACCTCCTAGAATGCCGACATCTTCTCCTAAGATCAATACATTTTTATCCCGGGCCATCTCCTCATCGATGGCTTCACAAATCGCTTGGGCATAAGTTACTTTTTTCATCTTGGTCATTATTCTTTTACTCCCTTCATTTCACAAAATAGATCTTCAAATGCTTCCTCCGGTTCAGGGAAGGGACTATCCTCCGCAAATTGCACAGCCACTTTGACCAGTTGCCTGGCCTCTTCTTCCAAATTCTTTATTTCTTCTTCGGAGGCAAACTTTTCTTCAATTAATCTCGCTTTAAAGGTTTTGATCGGGTCTCTTTTCTTCCAGGATTCCAACTCCTCTTTTAGACGATAGGCAGTTCCGGGATCTCCGATATGATGACCTTTCTGGCGATAGGTTTTACATTCTATAAGAGTAGGACCCTCTCCTTTACGGGCACGGGCAAAGGCCTCTTGAGTTACCCGGTATACTTCAAGGATATCATTGCCATCGACTGCTACTCCCGGAATACCATAGCCGAAAGCCCGATCGGCAATATTAGGGTTACCGGTTACCTTACGTAGATCAACAGAGATACCGAAGAGATTGTTTTCACAGATATAGACTACCGGTAGTTTCCAAGCAGCAGCCATATTGATACTTTCATGAAAAGTACCCTGATTGGAAGCAGCGTCCCCGAAGAAAGAGACCACCACTTGATCCGTCCCCCGGTATTTGGCTGAATAGGCTGCACCGGTTGCAATGGGAATACCGGCACCGACAATACCGTTGGCCCCCAGAATCCCTTTGCTGGCATCCATGATGTGCATGGAGCCCCCCTTGCCCTTGCAATAGCCATCTTTTTTCCCTAATACCTCAGCCATCATCTTTTTGAGGTCGGCTCCCTGGGCAATTAAGTGTCCATGACCCCGATGGGTGCTTACCGCATAGTCTCGGGAGGTAATGTTTGCGCACACCCCGGCAGCAATCGCCTCTTCACCAATATAGAGATGAGCCAATCCATTCATTAGACCTCTGGAGTAAACGTCAGTAATCGCATTTTCAAAATCCCTGATCTTAGTCATAGTAAAATACATTTTTAAAAGTTTTTCTTTATTTAATTTATAGCTCTTTATCGGCTTAAAATTACTTTCCATAATTTCTCTTTTTTAATCTCCTTTCTCCCTTCTTATTGATTTAAATATAATGCCATGCTATCGCTGGCCTGCTTGGCAGCAGTATAGGAATCAGGAATAGGTGGAATTTCAGCAGAGAGATAACCATGGTAACCGATATCTTTTAAGACCTGGGTCATTTTCATAAAATCAAAGTGACCCATTCCCGGAGCAAGGCGATTGCTATCAGAGTAATGGACGTGAATGATGTAATCCCGCGCTTGTCGCATATTTCCCCACATATCACTATCTTCCATATTCATATGGAAAGAATCTATCATCATTTTTACATTCGACAGCTGAATTTTATCCAGATAGGCTTTACAATCCAAGATAGAATGGAAAAAATCCTCCTGAAAACGATTAATAGGTTCTAAGGCAAGGAATACACCTTTCTCAATAGCATACTCATTACATTCTTTAATACATTCAATAATATAACCTTCAGACTGTAAGTAAGTACTGTTAGAATTAATCCAACCTTTTATTAATCCTATTACTACTATTGCATTAAAGTGTGATGCGAAATCTATATGATTTTTAATTCGTTGAATAGCTGCCTTACGGATGGATTTTTCTGGAGAAGAAAATATCAATCCATCCCTAACTGCTACTCCTCCAGTAGCGACTGCCGAAATTCCAATCTGATAATTATCTACTAAATCTTTCAATTCAGATAAAGATATTTCTTCAGGATCTGCTAAAGATATTTCTATCCCATCAAATTTTAATTCCTTGGCAACAGAAAATGCTTTTTTAAGTTCACCGGAAAATAAAGATAAGCCCCTTTCTACTTTTAGGTTGCCAAATAATCCCACACCACACTGGCCTTGTTTTAAATTAGAAGTCATAAAGCTGGTTTTCATTTTTGCTTCCTTTTTTATTTATATTTGATTATTTCTCTCTTTTTGCTTTTAAATTTTAATTAATTTTTCCCAAAACTTTTTTGTTATTTACTATTAAAGAAGAAACCTCTTTTTGTTTCTTTTACTTCCTTATTTATTTGGCTTTAACAAAACTTTTATTGCTTTACCTTCTGCTATTACTTGAAAGGCTTTTTTCCATTCATCAAGTACAAACTCATGAGTAATCAAAGCTTTTAAATTTAATTTCTTTTTTTCTAAAAGTTGTAATGTTTTCTCCCAATCTAAATATTTGGAACTAAAACTAAACCTAATATCTAAAGCTTTAAAGCCTCCCGTTCTCCAATCAATATTTAATTTCATTTTATTTGAAAGTCCCACGACAGCCATTCTACCATTCCAACGTAAAATCTCAAAAGCCTTATTAATGGCAAATTCTGACCCTGTGGCTTCAATGACAACATCTGCCCCTTCACCACTCGTTAAGTTTTTTACAAAATTTTCTAAATTAGTTTCCTCATCATCTATATTTACAACATGATCAACTCCCAATTTTTTTGCCAAAGGTAATCTAATTTTACTATCTATTTCTTTCCCTACCATTATCACCCTACTAGCTCCAGCTATCATTGCCATTTGTGCGCTAATCAAACCAATTGGTCCAGGTCCAAAAATGACTACAAAATCAGCCGTACCAACATTTGCTCTATGTAAAGTTTGAGCCGCTATAGCGGCTGGTTCCATAATTGCTGCCTCTTCCATTGAAACTCCATCAGGAATTCTGTGTAACAACCAACTTGGCATTTTGATATATTCAGCAAAACTTCCATTAATCCCGTAACCAGGAGATTGTTTAAATTTACAAGCCTGATAATTGCCAGTTCGACAAAATCTACAGACTCCGCAAGCCCCTGTATGTAATTCGGAAACAACTTTATCACCTATTTTCCATCCTTTAACTTTTTTGCCAACCTTTACGATCTCCCCTGAAAACTCATGTCCTACAATTACAGGAGTATTATATGGGAATTCATCTCTCATTATTTTTATATCGGTTCCACAAATACCACAAACATTTATCTTTATCTTTACTTCATTATCATCTGGTTCAGGAATAAGCACATTCCTGATTTCCATATTATCTATTCCCTTTTTATACTTTACTAATGCTTTCATAAAATCCTATCCCCCATATTTCATTTTTTATATCTATAGGATTTCTTTCCCTTAGTAGTAACCTTCATTCTATATAATCCACCGGAATAAGGATACTTTTTTAATATATCATCACTACATTCTATCCTTGCCGTTGTAATATATAATTCATTCATGTTTTCTCCACCAAAAGTACAGGAGGAAACATTTATAGCAGGAATTTTTAGTTCATCTAATTTCCTATTATTTACAGGATCCCATTTAGATACTCTTCCCCCAACCCAGTGAGCAATCCATAAATGATTATTTTCATCTATAGTCATACCATAGACCTCTGGAATAAACATCGGTAATCGCATTTTCAAAATCCCTTATCTT
>Ga0265603_1000092_pt1 | contig 8934 bp, 9 predicted proteins | sample saktaT_7_FD_197238 | JGI IMG/M metagenome (GOLD analysis project Ga0265603, IMG submission 197238) | Metatranscriptome of saline water microbial communities from Sakinaw Lake, British Columbia, Canada - sak_2013_6_6_40m (Metagenome... | ecosystem: Environmental > Aquatic > Non-marine Saline and... | reverse complement strand
TTTATTTTTATGTTTTTCACTTAATCAATATCTCACAAGGAACAGTTACATCAAATAAAGGGTTTTAAAAATTGCAGAACCAAAAAAAATCCAAAAGTAATGACGGCACCTCTGTGCAGCAAAAGGCAAAAGTAAAATTCGAGATTTACGGCGAAGAGATGATAGAGAAAGAGGTCAAGCTCAGCGGTAACAGCGGAAGGATATACCTTCCCCCGGACTGGGTCGGCCATCAGGTTAAAATAATCAGGACCGATTAATCTTATCATATATTTAAAAGGAATCCAGTCGTGGATAATTTACTTATAAGAAAACTTAAAAAAAAAGACGCTGAGGAAATCAGCAAAATATACCTTAACATAACCAAATCAACAAATATCGATGATTTCAGAAAAATTGTTGCGAAACAGGCCCAGAGGGAAGAAGATGCCAGTTTTGTTGCCGAACTGAACGGGAAAGTAGTCGGATACCTGATAAGCTACACTCTGATCGGAGGCTTCGGCATTGCTAACAGCGCCTGGGTGGCCAACATCGGCGTCAACCCGAAGTTCATGGGCCAGGGAATCGGCGAAAAAATGGCCGGAGAAATTTTCAAGTATTACGAAAATAAAGGAATAAAGGATATTTATACTTCCGTTAGGTGGGACTCCACCGATCTTCTATCTTTTTTCAAAACCCTCGGTTTCGACCGGAGCGAATTCATAAATCTCAAAAGGAGCCTCGGTTAGAACCGTCAGAAGAAGTCATCTATTCCCTTGCTTCAACTGACTTCTTTTCACTCAATCGGTAAAATGATTTATCTCATTTTTCTTTACCCTTTCTGACTATAGTTCTTTCTTCTTCAGGAATAGAAGACGGAACAGGTTCACCGGAAATCTTCGTCACCGCACCGAATTTAGAGGGGCAAACTTCAAAGCATGTTCCGCATTTTATGCATTTCTCCTGGTCAATAACATGGATCCGGTTCTTGCCGCCTGCAATCGCTTCTACAGGACATCTCTTGGAGCAAATCATACAGGCCTGGCATTTATCGGGATCAATATAGTAAGAGATTACTTCACTAAATAGACTGTCTATCTCTTCACTTGTGAAAAAATTCTCATACTCTTCGACATTCAGAAGATGTGTCCCCAGTTTCTCATTTTTTACCATCTTAATGTACGGGACTAACTTTCTAATTTCTGCAAGTTTGGACTTTAATTCATCACTGTCTATTCCCTCACCTTTGCCGAGTGGGCCTAAGTCCTTCACTCTCTTGACAAAATCATTAACATAATCGGCAAGAAGAATTCCTTCACCGGCAGACATAAATGAGATCCTTAACCTTTCCGGATTAAGCCCTGTATGTTCCATTATTTTTTTGCACAGGAGCACCATGTTTAGTGCATGATAATTTCCATGGGTGACATAATTGCATTCATTCAAATGGCAACCACCAATAAATACCCCGTCAATTCCATTCGAGAAGGCTCTGAGTACAAACTCCAGGTCTACTCTGCCGGAACACATAACGCGGATAAGCCTCATTTCAGTTGTATATTGCAGTCTGGAAACTCCAGCAAGGTCAGCAGCGCCGTATGCTCACCAATGACATACAAAACCTAATATTCTTGGTTTAAATTGAAGGCCTGCACTCATTCGTTCTCACCTCTTTTATTAGTAACATTTTTCCATAACAGTCTTCAGCCCACAGCCTATTTCCCTGAGTAGTTACCATTCATATACTTCTATACATCTCCAACCGCAGCGTCAATTTGGCTCAAGATCTCTTCATCGGTAAAGTGCTTTAGTAAAATAGCCCCTGTTGGACACTTTGCATTACAGAGACCGTCTCCTTTACAGAGAACAGGATTAACTACAGCCTTTTTGCCCTGTCGTGTTTCACGAAACTCTATGGCGCCATATGTACAGGCTGAGATACATGCCCCACACCCAATACACTTACTCTCATTTACCCCGCAAACAGAGCCGGAGGCTGTGACCGTATCATTTGATAGAAGGGTTAAAACCCGGCCTGCAGCGCCATAAGCCTGGTTAATCGCTTCCGGTATATGCTTGGGGTAGTGTGCTATTCCACAAAGATAAACTCCGTCTGCTGCAAACTCAACAGGTCTTAATTTGACATGGGCTTCCTTGAAAAAACCATCCTGCCCCAAAGAGACCTTGAACAATCCCGCTACTTCTCTTGTTCCTGCCGAGGGAATAACTGCGGCAGCCAAAACGAGCGTATCGGTATCTATAGCAAGCCTCTTACCCAAAATAGGATCTGTCACGGCAACCCTTAGGATGCGCCGGCTATCTTCTTCAACAACTTCCACCTGGGGATTATCTTGCGGCTCATAGCGAATGAACTTGACCTCTTTACTTGACGCTTCCCGGTAATAATCCTCTGTGAACCCGTAGGTTCTCATATCCCTGAAGAGAATATATATATCCATTCCTGGGTTTATCTCTTTAAGTTTCAAGGCGTTCTTTACAGACTCGCTGCAACATACCCTGCTGCAGTAATTTCTATCTTCATTTCTGCAACCCACGCATTGGATCATCACCAGATTCTGAGAGTTGATCACTTTTTCGTCCCTTTTGGCAATTCTCTCCTCCAGTTCAAGGTGGGTCATTACCCTGTCATCTTTTCCATAAAGATATTCGGTGGGTATATATACATCAGCACCAACAGCGATGACGGTTGCTCCATGTTTTATCTCTGTGATTCCTCTTTCAGACTTTACCCGGGTTACGAAATTTCCCACATAACCCGTAGCCTCCGTGATTGTAGCATCAGTATATACATGCACTAGTGGGTGCTGATAAACCTTGCGCGCAAGATCACGCAGATAAGCCTGAACATCCAGTCCTTCAAGAGTATAATGCAGTTTTCGCGCCGTTCCCCCCAGTCTGCTTCCTTTTCCACCAGGTAAACATCATGTCCCTGGTTGACTATGGAGAGAGCGCATGTCATGCCGGCAATACCGCCACCAACCACTAACGCCCTTTTGTCTACGGGCAGTTCAAATTCCTGTAACGGCTTCAAATGGCAAGCTCGCGCAACAGACATACGGATTATGTCTTTTGCTTTTTGTGTCGCTTCTTCCTTTTCTTTAGAGTGAACCCAGGAGCAATGTTCTCTGATATTCGCCATTTCATAGTAATATTGATTAATTCCCGCCTCCCGAAGAGTGTCCCTGAATAGCGGTTCAAGGGTCCTGGGACTACAGGCGGCGACAACCACCCGATTAAGACCTTTTTCTTTTGTAATATCTGTAATTTCTTTTGCACTGTTCGTAGCACATGAAAACAGCTGTTCCTGAGCGTATACTACATTGGGTAAGGTCAAGGCATATTCAACTGCGGAAGGAACATTTACTACCCTTCCGATATTAGCCCCGCAATGACACACAAAGACTCCTATTCTTGGCTCCTCTTTGGAGACATCCCGTTCCGGCGGATATATCCTTTCTTTGGTAAGCTTTCCCCGCCTGTAGTCAAGAAGTTCACCACATTGGGAGCCGGCTCCGCTTGCTGTAAAAACCGACTCGGGGATATCCATGGGCCCCTGGAAGGCTCCACTTACAAAGATTCCGGGTCTGGTGGTTTCCATGGGATTGGAAGGAATTGCTTTACAGAATCCGTGCGAGTTGAGCTCGATGCCGAACTTATCTGCCAGATCTTTATAATCAGCAGGGGGAGTCAATCCAACGGATAATACCACCATATCGAATTCTTCTTCTTTTACACCATCTCCGGGAGTGGCATATCTTAAAGTGATATTCTTGTTATCCGGTGTCTCTCTCACAACTGACACGTAGCTTCTTATAAACCGAACCCCTGGAAGTTTCTCTGTTCTTTCGAAAAATCGCTCAAAGTCCTTCCCATAGGAACGAATATCGTTATGGAATATCGTACACTGGGTCTCTGCGTCATGATCTTTTGTCAGAATCACCTGTTTCTGTGTATAAGTACAGCATACGGATGAACAATAGCTGTTATCGCCCGGGGTAACCCGTCTGGAACCTACGCATTGAATCCAGGCTATTTTATGGGGATGTTTCCTGTCGGAAGCACGCAGTATCTCACCTTCATATGGACCGGTGGCGCATAACAGGCGTTCATAGTCCATACTTGTTACCACATTCTGCATCTTACCGTAGCCATAGTCGCCCCTCACCTTGGGATTAAATGGCTCAAGGCCGGGAGACAGAATAATCGCTCCAACTTTTATTTCTATCTTCTCCGGCATTTGCTCAAGATCTATGGCGTCATTTTTACAGACTCCTTCGCAAATACGACATTTCTTCTCTTTAAGGTAAAGGCAGCTTTCATCAATATATGCGACAAGGGGAATTGCCTGAGCAAAGTATATATGGACAGCTTTATTCTTCGATATTTCCTGATTAAACTGATCAGGGTATTTGACCGGGCAGTATTCAACACAGGTAGTACAGCCAGTGCATTTGTCCTCCAAAATGTATCTGGGCTTCTTAATAAGGGTTACCTTGAAATCTCCTGTCTCCCCTTCTACGCCTTTAACTTCAGTATAAGTCAGAACTTCTATATTCGGATGCCGGCCGACCTCGACCAGTTTGGGCGAGAGTATTCACATGGAGCAGTCATTGGTTGGAAAGGTCTTGTCAAGCTGGGCCATATGGCCACCAATGGCAGGCGATTTCTCAACAAGGTAAACCTTAAAACCTGAAGTGGCAAGATCAAGAGATGCTTGAATACCGCTGATCCCTCCGCCGATAACCATAACATCCCCAAAATTACTGTCCGCGAAACTTTTACAAAGCTGCTCCATTTGTTCTTTTTCCACTTATATCCACCCTTATCAAATTTGATGGTTCTCTAAATAGTGTTCATCTGGAAACTAAATTTGGACACATGCGGATTTCCAATTCGGAAATCGGCAGTTTTGAGCAAACTCAAGGAAATAAAGGGATTGCGCGGAGGCATACGCAATGTATGCCGCACAAGTAATCCCACAGATTGACAACGAGATCGCACAAAAGTGCCATTTCCGGATGGAAACTAAATAACTTCCTGTATTATCTCTGTAATGTCCTTAATCTCTATTTTATCGGCAACACCAATGGTTAACTTGCTATCCTCAAAATTGGCAATGCAATATGGGCATGAAGTAGCCAGCACCTCAGCCCCGACACCTATAGCCTGTTCTAACCTGAGGTCGGAGAATCTTTGACCCTTTTGAGTTTCCATCCAAATCCTGCCTCCTCCCCCTCCGCAACAGAGGCTATCTTCCAGAGAATCAGGCATCTCTTTCAGCTCTAAACCAGATATCTTCTTCAAGACTTCCCGGGGCTCATCATATATGCCGTTATGCCTGCCCAGGTAACATGGGTCATGATAAGTAACTTTCTTTTCATACGTCTTGCTAAGCTTAAGCCTTCCTTCATTAATAAGCTCGTATAATAATTGGGAGATATGAACCACTTCGAAGTTCACTCTGAATTCGGGATACTCATTTTTAAAGGTATGGTAGCAATGAGGAGAAGAAACAAGAATTTTCTTCACCCCGTTATCGATAAAAGTTTTGATGTTTTCCCTGGCCAATCGTTTGAATACTTCCTCATCGCCAGTTTTGCGGATACTTTCTCCACAGCAATTCTCTTTTGCGCCCAGTATCCCGAAATCAACCCCTGCCCTGTTTAGGATATTGGCTGTCGCTCTCGCGACCTTTTTCAATCTTGGGTCATAGCAGAGATAGCAGCCGGGGAAATATAAAATTTCCATCCCCTCGGTAAACGTTTTTACAGAAAGACCTTCTGCCCAATTTGCCCTGTTTTTTCGCGCTTCATTCAAGGGGTTGCCTTCGCCAACAAGACTTCCGCTTATACCGCGGATAGGCTTGGCAGTAGCAGGAAAAACCCCGTATTCCGTGGCAATCCTGCGTAATGCTATCCCAGATTCAATCTGTTTTACGTCCCTGGGGCACTGCTGAGGACATCTTCCACAGGTCGTACAAAGCCAAATATCTTCACTTTCTATGTCGGTAAAACCGAACGCAGCCTCCCGGACTATTTTGCGCATGCTAAAAGTTCTAACCCTATTCCACGGACAAACCGCATCGCACAATCCGCATTGAAAGCATAATTTGAAGGCTTCCCCACCGTTTGTTTTTATTACATCTACGATTTCTTTGTAGTCGGCTACATTCTCCACTGTCTTTCTTAATCCTCTTTTTTCGCCTTATGGTTTTAGCCTTTTTTGGACATTGACATTCGGTCAACGGTTTCCATTAGCTTGTTCAGTCCATATTTGTTTACCAGCGATTCCAATCCCGTCTCCAACTGTTCGACGCTCACTTCTTCTTCTGCTTCCTCTTCTCTTTCTTCGTAGGTCAGGGCATCATTTAAACACCACTGAACACACAAGGGCTCTTCTATTTGCGGATCGCTTTCACACATATCGCATTTCAGGGGGAGGCCTGAATCGGGTTCTTTGAAAAGATCCCTGGATGGGCAGGAAGCCCTGCAGAAGGCGCACTCTTCATATTCCTTTCCGTCAATCGTGTATTTGTCCCGGCCCATACATTCGGCTTTAGCGTATTCACCCGCATATACAGGAACATATATATCTTTCAGGGGTTCACGAATCACCCGGATACGAGATCTCGCCGGATTGTTGCTGCTGTATTGCGGCGCAGCGTGAAAGGCGGAACAGGCTACCTCACATGCCCGGCAACCATTGCATTTATCAACATCAATTTTTATTGTTTTTATTGTTTTCTTTTTTTTCTCACCCATGACGGTTAACACCTCTTCACTTTATTGCTTCTTTGCTTCCGCCGGAATTTCTTTGGAAGGTGTATCTTCATTTTGTGAATAGATTCCTCTTTTTTCGAAGTCTTCACCGACGTAATCCAAACCCAACTCATGTAAGGACTCTTTTGTAGGAATACCCTGATTATTCCATCCCTTAAATTTGTAATACGTATCTAAGAGCTCCTTTTCAAGTTCTGGAAATCTTTTCTTCCAATGGTCAGCTGGAGGCTTCTCATCTTTTCTGCTCATGCCTCTTCTTGTATTATTGGCTCTAACTAAAGTCCGGTATCTTTTTGCCGCCTGCGTCAGTTTTTCCTCATCCATATCTATACCGGCCCCTGATGAGATAAATTTCGGGTAATTGTGTATATGATACGGGGGTTTTAAGGGGAATGATGATAAACCGGCACACACGCCCAGGGCATCATCAATGTAGTGCATCCTCTCTTGCCAATCAACAATGTCACAACACATTTGAACAGTCGGGTAAAAGGGCAGGGATTTTTCTCCGCGCAGTTCCCAGTCTAAAAAATATTGCTTAAATTTATCATCCGGAACCTGGAACCAATCTTTTACAAACTCTTCCCGCTCCTCTCTGGTAGGAAATGGCGCCTGGGGAAACTGCCCTTCAATTTGAGTAATGTTTATCTTCTCGCCGGTGCAATACATAAGGAAATAAATCGGATTCAGCATGGATAGTTTGAGAGGCAGCTGTTCATGCTTTTTAATGTTATTATGCGCATATGTTTCGGCGCCGTTACCAATCTGCCTGGCCGCCCAATATGTGCCATTGGCCAAAATATCTCCTATTCCTTCCCGCCTGACGATTCTGTCAAGTAACCAGTAAAATCTCCCGTTATTATCAGCCGGCATTCCCGGGAAGTCTTTATCCGTCAAAATACCATTTTCATAAAGCTCAAGGGCGAAGGCCATCACTTGCGGAGCTGAGAACCCGTCCACGCCGTATTCGGTAGCGCTTTGAGCGATACCCAAACCAAATTCCAGGTCTGAATAGGCCGCCATTGTATAAGTCAGCTTCGAAAAGCATTTCATCATGTATGTTGGAAGTCCCGGGGGCTGAATTGTCGCCCCGCACGTCATCGGGCAGTTATAGCAACTGATCAGCCGCTTCCGCATACTATCCATGGTCTTCATCCACTCTTTTGCGATATCCTCGTTCCAGAAATCTTTTCTTCGAGTTCGGGAATTGCCCCACATGAAATTCTCGGTGTGCCATTTCTCATCGTGCACTTTCATCTCTTGCGGTGACCCAAGGCCGGCTAAAATAGGCATAACCCCCGGAACCGGATTTGCATTTCGGATTTTGATATATTCCAGGACTTCTTTGCAAAGCTCCATGAATTCATCCGGTCGGGCAATATTGACGTCCTTTGTTCCACGAACAACAATAGCCTTTAACCCTTTGTCTCCCATAACGGCACCTATTCCGCCCCGGCTGGCGCTCGACCTGCCTTGCTCTATGGAAGCAAAATAGACCCTGTTTTCACCGGCCAGGCCGATAGAAGCCACCTGGGCTCTCGGCTCTTTCAACTCCTGCTGAATAAGCGCTGCTGTTTCAACAGCGCCTTTCCCCTTCAAATGAGAGGCATCACGTATTTCTACCTTGTCATTGTTTATCCACAAATAAACCAGATTGGGGGATTTGCCACGAAAGATGACTTTATCATAACCGGCATACTTCAATTCCGGCGCAAAAAATCCCCCCATCATTGAAAATGCCATTAATCTTGTCTGAGGGGAGATGGTTGAAACAATGGTACGATTACAACCGGTAGCAGGTGTACCACATAAAAGACCAGTACCGAATATCAGCAGATTATCAGGAGAAAAGGGTTCAATTTCAGGGGGAACCCTGTCCCATATTATCTTGGCGTTAGTACCAAGACCCCCCAGATAGAGTTCGGTGTCCCTTGGGTCAGTTGCCACCCTCTCAATGTTTCCACGGGTTAGATCAACTTCTAAATTAAACCCTGTCTCAGCGTACCTCATTTTTTTACCTCTTATTGATTACCTGAATCTGTTTGTTGACAACACTTAAATGTTTTGAAAACTCCAAGATATTAAGCTTTTATAAGAGAAGCGGTATCATACATATATGCATAGCTTTTTAGCCCTAAGATGATTTTCACGAGCTACA
>Ga0265603_1000091_pt1 | contig 8944 bp, 6 predicted proteins | sample saktaT_7_FD_197238 | JGI IMG/M metagenome (GOLD analysis project Ga0265603, IMG submission 197238) | Metatranscriptome of saline water microbial communities from Sakinaw Lake, British Columbia, Canada - sak_2013_6_6_40m (Metagenome... | ecosystem: Environmental > Aquatic > Non-marine Saline and... | reverse complement strand
TGGAACATTAACGCAATGTTACAAGCAGATAAAATAAAATGTAAACCAATGCAAAGCTTCCTAAAATCACTAAAAAGACAGGTAAGTAAGCTTTATAAGCCCCCCAAATCATTGCACGTCTTTCTTGCTTGCTCAAATTTAGAGAAACTAATTTACTTTTTTTCGCCATTGATTTTTCGCTTTGATACCAAGGTAAGCCATCCACATTCATATTGGCAATGGTTTCACCATGATCTTCCACTTCAGCGCGTTTTGAATGCTTTTTTTCCATTAAAGATCACTTTCCTGAGAATATAAATGGCAAGCCACTTGATGTCCATCACCATAATCTTTAAATACAGGCGCAACTGTCTTACATATTTCCATGCATTTTGAACAACGTGTATGGAATTTGCATCCTTTTGGAGGATTTGCAGGACTAGGAATATCGCCTTGAAGAATAATCCGGGTGCTTTTCACATCGGGATCTGGAACTGGTACGGCTGAAAGTAAAGCGGTTGTATAAGGATGCATTGGATTTTTGAATATTTGTTGCTTATTTCCGTACTCGACTACACTACCCAAATACATGACCATGATTTCGTCCGATATATATTCAACTACAGACAAGTCATGCGAAATAAAGATATATGTGAGTCCGAACTTATTTTGTAAATCAACAAGTAAATTGATAATTTGTGCTTGAATCGATACATCGAGGGCACTGACGGGTTCATCACAGACGATTAAGTCTGGTTTCAATGCGAGTGCTCTAGCAATACAAATTCTTTGTCTTTGACCACCCGAAAACTCATGTGGATAACGACTGAAGTAGTATGCAGGGAGTCCACAAGATTTCATAATTCCAAGTACATATTCACGGTATTCCGATATTGGTACCAATTTATGTTCTCGTACGGCTTCTCCGATGATTTCACCAATCGTCATACGTGGACTTAAACTAGAATATGGATCTTGAAAAATGATTTGTATTTTTGGTCTTAATTTTGTTAATTGTCGTTTTGATATTGTTCTCAAATCAATACCATCATATATGACAGATCCGGCTGTAATGCTATTTAAGCGCAGAATCGTTCGACCAAGAGTCGTTTTTCCGCATCCGCTTTCGCCAACAACACCAAGTGTTTTTCCTTGTTTGATGGAAAAGCTAACATCATCGACTGCCTTTACATAATTAATATTTTTTTGAATCCAACTAGACCCCATTGGAAAATACTTTTTGATGTTTTTTACAATTAAAATATCTTTGTCAGGTTGAACCAACGTTTGATGCAAGGAATTCTTGCCATCTAATAATGCATCACTAGTATCGACAGAAACTTTTTCTACATTATTTGGTGCTTTTGGCATCTCGTTCACCCTCCTTTGCATTCGCTAGAGCAGCAGATATTTCATCGACTAAATAACATGCGACTTGATGGGTAGGAGATACTTCTTTTAAATGTGGGTACTCTCCATTGCACTTCTCAAATCGTTTTGCACAGCGATCTCGGAAATAACAATAATTTGGCAGGTTAATTGGATTTGGTACAGTTCCAGGAATCGTATATAAGCGTTCATCGTTTAAATTTAATGCAGGGATACTTTTTTGTAATCCAACAGTATAAGGATGTAACGGGTTTTTATAAATTTCTCTAGCAGTTCCTTTTTCAATAATCCGTCCAGCATACATGACGACGACATAATCTGCCATTTCAGCGATGACCCCAAGGTCATGCGTAATGAGCATAATACTGCCATCAATTTTTTCCTTGATATCACGTAATAAATCAAGAATTTGAGCTTGAATTGTCACGTCTAGTGCCGTAGTCGGCTCATCAGCAATAATCAAGTTTGGATTACATGCCAACGCCATTGCAATAACAACTCTTTGGCGCATACCACCAGATAGTTCATGTGGATATGCACTGTAAATCTTATCAGGCATCGCAATACCGACGAGTTTCAACATCGCGATTGATTTTTGTTTTGCTTCTTCTTTCGTAGTGCCCGGAAAATGTAAGAATAAAATTTCATCAATCTGCTCGCCAATCCTAAAAACAGGATTCAAACTAGTCATTGGTTCCTGAAAAATCATACTCATTTCATTGCCACGGATTTTATTCATATCAATTTTTGGAACATCGGCAATATTGTAGGCTTTTCCGCTTTTTGAATTATAACGAATTTCACCACTATAAATTTGTCCTTGTGGACTTTGTAATAATTTCATTAAGGCAAGACTGGTTACGCTTTTTCCGCATCCGCTTTCACCAACAACGCCGACAATACTTTTCTTGGGAATATCGAAAGTAACACCGTCGACAGCTTTTACAACGCCAGCGTCTGTAAAGAAATAGGCATGTAAATCATCAAATTCAACGATATTATTCGGATCTCTCATGTTTGTTAAATATTGTTCTTCAGGGACATTCTTCTGATTATTCTTTTTTTCAAGTGTTCTAATAATCTTAGAATTTATTTTCGCAGTTTCTTTAATTTGATGACGGCTGATATAATGGACATCGCGCGCCTTTTTGCGTTCTATTCTTACTTTTATGTGATCGAGTATTTTCATAGTTACCTCCTCATTTTTGGGTCAAACGCATCACGTAAGCCGTCACCTATGAAATTGAAAGCTAAAACGGCTAAAACGATTAGCACACCTGCAGGAACCCAAATATTAGGATAATTTTGTAGAATATCTCTACCTTCCGCACCGCTCGTCGAACCAATCATGGTTCCCCAAGCTGCATAAGGGAATGGAACACCAATTCCTAAATAAGACAATGTGGATTCTGATAAAATAACTCCACCTAAGCCTAAAGTGGCTTGAACAATAATTTGGGGCATAACATTTGGAATAATGTGTTTGAAGATTTTACGTCTAGTGCTTAGTCCAGTTGCTTCGGCGGCAAGCATGTATTCAAGTTCACGAATACCCAAGATTTGTCCTCTAACTAGTCGAGCAATTCCTGACCATCCAAAGAAGGTCAAGATACCCATCAAGTAGAAGATACGCAATCTAGCAGGTACCCCCCAGCCATCAATTAAAGCAGCTGCCAACATCAATATCGGTAGTCCTGGTAAACAGTTAAAAATATCGACAACACGCATGATAAGTTGGTCTACCCAACCGCCAAAATATCCAGAAATAGCGCCTAGAACAAGACCAATCATGACTTCAGCAAAAATAACGATAAAACCTAGCATTAATGATACTCGTCCACCATACATAAGTCTCGTTAACACGTCATATCCGTATTGATCTGTACCTAAGATATGGGTTGATGATGGTGGTGTTTTTGTGTAAACTTTATAAGGTTCACTTACTTCGTAAAAAACGTAAATAACTTGTTCTTCTTCTCCGGTATCGGGATTGATCTCAGTCACATTAATTTGATGAGGTAATACCGAAGTAACCCATTTGAAATCGCCTGTTACTTCAACTTCACCCCAATGTGTGAATAATGGTCCAAGAAAGGAAAATGCAAACATGATAAAAAGTGTAACTAATCCAATCATCGAAAGTTTACTTCTAAAGAATCGTCTAAAGACCAATCTTCCGGGACTAATTACCTTGGCAGAATCTGAAAGTGAAATTTCTGCTTCGTGATTATTTTCGTTTGATTCAGGTGTTTGAAGGTTCTTGATATCCTTCTCTTCATTTGATAAATTACTCATTTTTTCCTCCCTACCAATTTTACGCGAGGATCAACAACGACATACATAAGGTCAGATAACAAAGTCCCAATCACAGTTAATAATGATAAGAATAGGTTATATGCCATTACGAATGGTATGTCTCCAGTGGTTACAGCTTTGTATGCCGCTTTACCTATGCCATCAATACTAAAAATTGTTTCAGTAATCATGGCGCCACCAAATAATCCTGGTAAAATCCCAGCAAAAATCGTCACTAGCGGAATCAATGTGTTTCTAAATGCATGTTTGTAAATAACAGTATGTTCACTAAGTCCTTTTGCACGAGCCGTACGAATGTAATCGGCGTTTAATACTTCAAGCATATTGGTTCTTGTGTAACGCATTAATCCACCAATAGACAGGATGACTAAAACGCTGATAGGTAAGACTAAGTGATGTAGATTATCGATTAACGTTGGCAATCCAGAGTTTGGATCGGACAATCCTGAATACGGGAACCATCCAAGTTTGATTGAGAATATCCGAAGTAGTAACGCTCCTAAGAAAAACGAAGGTAATGATATTCCCATCATCGCAAGCACAGTAACGCTATAGTCGACAATTCCATATTGCTTTGTCGCAGAAGTAATTCCCAAAGGAATTGCTATAGCAAATTGCAAAATCGTTGCGATAAGCGCAATGATAAATGAAATCTTACTTTTGCTGGCAATGATATCAATAACATTCTTACTTGAAACGTCTTTGGTTAATTGAATTCCATCCGCATCAAGTATTGGATTGCCTTCGGCATCAAATAGTAATTCTACTTCTCCGGTGTTCACAGAGAAAATAAATGAGTCGCCCCATTGTCCATGCAATATGTTATTTAGCCATTTCAAATAACCCAAGAAAACTGGCGAAGTCAACCCATAAAGTTCACGTTGTTCTGCAACCATTTCCGCGACTTGACCGGTAGCGTCCATTTGTACTTGAGTATAGTATTTGGCCTCGATAAAATCGAGTCCTGGCTTAATCCGAACTAATCCATAGATAATGATGGATACCCCGAACAATATTAAAATTGATAAAGCTAATCTTTTAATAATGTATTTTATCATGATGACAATAATAAGGCCCAATCTAATCGACTGAGCCTTATACTCCTTGTTAGAATTTTGTAAAGCAATTCGTATGAGACTTTAATCAAATACGGCTAGTCTAATTATCCAATAACTACAGATACAGTTTGGTTTCCTGTGATACCAGATGCAAAGCTCAATTTCCAAATTTCGGCTAATGGGCCCCAGTATGGTGTAACAGATGTAGATACTGTTGTTTGATCAATAACTAAGAAATTATAAACGAATAAGTTCTTTCTTTGGTAAGTTGGAACTTCGATAACTAATTGAGCAAGAACTTCTAATGCTTTTGCATAAATTGGTGATCTTTCTTCTGGAAGCATGTATTTCGTTCCAAGTTCGATAAGTTCAGCTAAATAAGCTAAAGCTTCAGTTTGACTCATTGTAACTTCGGTTCCATCCAATTTTACAACATCAATCGTACCGAAAGATGCATCTCCATTAGCATACAAGTAATCAATACCATTACCAATAATTGAGTTGGCTTGTGATTCAAAGTGATATACTTGATACATATCTGGATCTTGAGTTGAGCCCCATGCTAAAGCATAAATGCCAACAAGACCAGTTTTGGTATTTGCGATTAAGTTAGCATCTACGACGATATTAGAAGTGATACCAATTAATGTTAATAATCTTTGAGCTTCGATAAATACGCCACCAGCTGGATGGGCAGAAGCATCACTAGGTAAATAGAAGTTAATTGCAGGAACATCAGAGAATGTACCAGCGACTTCATCATAAGTGAATCCAGCAAGTTGGAAGTATTCAATAGCGGTTGCTAAGGAAATATCAAATGGAGTAATTGATGTTGCTCCTTCTGGATATGCCCAAGATACTTGAGACATCGAACGATAAATTAAATCAGCTAATCCGTTAGGATAGTAATCCAATACTTTTGAAGTATCAAATACGGAAGCAATTGCATAACGTTCGTAAATATTAGTGTATACGTGAGGGTTAATACAAATATAACCATAACCAAGGTTATCTACTAAAACAGCAACTAAATCACTTGTTAAAGCGATATCTTCCATAACGTCTGCAGTTGCACTGACAGTAGCATAGTGAACGTCACCAGCTGTTAATGCATTGTATTCGTCACCAGATGTAACGATCTTTAATGCTACATTCTTAATGTTAGAGTTGAATACATTGACTCCACCTAACGTTTCGAAATATTCATTTCTTACGAAATAAACTGTACCATCTCCACCATCTACATGGTCATAAACATAAGTACCAGCGCCCATTGGATCGCTATTAAATGTTGCTAAGTGAGCCATAAATGCTGGGCTCTTATATTCAACACCGTAGTTAACGATTGCTCCTTCTGGATATGTGTAGCCAGATGTGTAATAATGTTGAGGAGTAACTGTAACACCCAACGAAAGGATGGCTTTTGGATTTTGTTCTGTTAAAATAACTTTTACTGTTTGATAAGTAACTTCATCGATAACTTTTGTTCCTTTAACTAATCCAGCAATGTTTTGAACGCTACCTAAACTAGCATATGAAGCTGTGAAATATTCCACTGCTAATCCTACAAAGTCAGAGCCGCCACTTTCGTAGTCGCTTAAACCTTGGTAACCGCCAGCGTATACGCCTTCGATTTTACCATCTACATCGCCATTAGCTAATAACATTTCTGTGAAATAAGAATCCCAAGTTAAATCAGCGATTGTATAAACTTCTCCAGAATAGCCTGTTAATGTTAAGAAATCTGGAGAGATTGCAGCCATATAGCCCCAATATTTCATTGCGAACGCAACTTGTAATCCAAGATTACCAGTTACGGTAGAAGCTACTGCTTCAGGACCAGCAAGTGTTTTTGCTCTTGCATCAGTAATGTATGCTGCTGCTGCTAAATATTTGTAAATGTCTTCGCAGAATACGGCACCAGCGTCAGCGAAAGCTGCCCAATAAGTATTATATTGAGTTTCCGTGTAAACTTCATTTGCAACGTATCCAGATGCTCTTGTATCGTCAGCAAGGATTGCTGCAGCTAAAGGAGCAAGTGCTGCGGAGTTGACAACTTGGGTTCTGTAGTCTACAAGACCTAAGATTGGCAATGTGTACAGCGTTGAAGATCCATTGTATGAAGGGTCTAAATATGTGTAGTAATTGAAAAGAACATCATCGGCATCGATAGGAGTACCATCGCTAAATAATGCGCCATTTTTGATGACCATTTCATAAACTACATAGTCGCCTTCTTCAAAGTTTGCCTTTGGAGTATAACTTGCAAGGCTGTTTGTGTAATAAATTGAATAACTTAATGCAACTGTTGGGTAATAATCAGAAGCGACTACTGCACCAGTTTCATTTGTTGCTAATAGACCTACGCTAACCAATCCAATAACATCATTGTCATAAGCAGATGATGAGAAGAATGGGTTCCAAACTCCGTCCATTACAGAAGATTGAAGTAACAATACATAATCATTATTGATAACTCTATTTACTGTAACCGGAACAGCGGTTGTTGTTGCAACTGTCGTTGCTTCTGTTGTTGCAACTGTTGTTGCTACTGTTGTTGCTACTGTAGTTGCTACTGTTGTAGCTACTGTTGTTGCTACAGTAGTTGCTGCAGTTGTTGCTGCAGTTGTTACGGTTGTTGCTGTTGTAGCTGTTGTTGGTACGCAAGCAACTACGGCAAAAGCCATAACTAATGTTACAAGAAACATACTAAGCTTTTTCATCTTTTTCCTCCAATTTTTTTCTTTATATTATGATTTTCATCGTGAAGCCTAATTAAGGGTTTCCACTATTAAAGTGGCAGTGGTGATGCCTGCGAGTAATGAATAATCAATCGTTGATTCGCAGTTTGTCAATGTCGCAAATTCAGTGCCTCGAGCAATGATATCGCCAACATAAACGTTATGTGTTACTAGCCTTGCAGAATCAGAAGGTGAGAATGTCATCTCGACACTACAATTTGATATGATGGTATTTCCTTCTAAAGCTGTTCCGACAATTCCTGACACACCGAGGTCACAAATAATTCCAGTTGAAACCGGTGTTGTCACGATGACGGCTTCGGCATTTTTGATAATCACGCCATCAATCGTTGCGTTCTGTACATATGGGAATAATGCCAATATAATCACAACTCCAGCATCCTCGTTAATCGATTTTTGAGAATTTGAAGCACTCAACGTGAAATTCGATATGCTGTATCCCATTGAAATAAAGGTTCCGGTAAATGGTACATGAACAGTTGTAACGGCGGTTTTTAATTCAAAACCAGTAGGAGCTTTATTACTAAATACGGCCCCAGCCAAGTCGATATCGGCACAAAGAAGGTAATTTCCAGCTGGATTTTCGACGACTTTTTCAAGTCCAGCGGCACTGATGATTCTCGTATAGGTACCTTCAATCATATATCCATATAAGGTTAACAATTCTGTGTTAGCAGGAAAAACATCGTTTGCAAAATCCCAAGGTAGATATTCGGTTTCGGATGTACTCCAACCGACAAAAGTGTAACCTGGATATGTGGGGACAGTTGCAGGTATTCCGAGTGTGTCGCCGACAACCAAATCAATAGGATCGGTATTTTCTGGGTTCATTTTGGTCGTAATGGATGTGACCTGTCCAGACTTTTGAACATATTGTACTGTCAGTTTTTTCACCCAATGCGCATGTAAAGTCATATTTTTCGTCACTCTTTGGGTTTCAAAATCCCAATAAGTGATGGAAGCGTTGAATCGAGCTAAATCAGATGGTGTCTGAATATCCACAGAGGGAGTAAACACGTATCTTGAATTCACAGAAAATCTGTCTAAATCTGCGTGATCAACATTCTCTGAATCATAGACGACATATGAATTACCATCAAAGGCATACATTCCAAAATTATCCGCAACCATTAAAGTATCAAAATAAATATATCCGCTTTCCAAGGAATACCGTTGTAGTCCCAAGTCCGCTTCGGTGTATTCATAATAGGCTTGATTGTATCGAGGCAAGTCGACAAAGAAAGCTTTTTCATTCACTGATAAGTCTTCATATAATAAATATACTGTTGTAGCATATTTTGAAATTTCAGGATAAAGATAACTACCGTCTCTTTCATAGATTGTTACTTGATCCGGTTCTTCGCTATTATATATATAGAAACCATATCCGTTTGTTCCATTATAGTAAATATAATCAACGGTATCTGGATCAGCAGTTTC
>Ga0265603_1000087_pt1 | contig 8978 bp, 9 predicted proteins | sample saktaT_7_FD_197238 | JGI IMG/M metagenome (GOLD analysis project Ga0265603, IMG submission 197238) | Metatranscriptome of saline water microbial communities from Sakinaw Lake, British Columbia, Canada - sak_2013_6_6_40m (Metagenome... | ecosystem: Environmental > Aquatic > Non-marine Saline and... | reverse complement strand
GTTGCTGTCGTCAACGTACCTGTGCGAATGAACACTGCGGCTTCGTCAACGCTTTTCGCTTTGAATATCAGCAACGAGCCATCGCCAAGTCTTTGATAGCCTGTGATTGCGCTATTGCCGACTATCTTATAGTAGTTATCAGGCCAATATGTAAAGTCCAAAGGGTATGAAAAGTAATCCCTATTAGAATTTGTTGTGTTGCCTGCCAAGAACAGCTGAGAAGTAATACCATCGACTCCAAACAATACGCCGAAAGTATTTGCTGTAATCGCTGTGCCTGTATCACTTGAAGCGATAAACTTCAAACTGATATTATCTTCCGATGTTGGCGGCGTTGTATCATAAGCGAAAGTGAACAATCCAGTTAATGTTACGGTCAAAGCAATGTTTTCTAATTCATCATCGCTTTCGTAATATGTAGCCGATGTTGTCAAATCTTCTTTCAGCGAAAATGAATGAACACCATCCGCTAACTCGACTGTAACAACTACGCTTGCTGGCATAATCAGAGTTGCATCGCATTGATATGCTGACGAAGTATCTGTTTTACCCATGCAAGTGTTGTAACGCCATCTTGTCAAGATGTTCGGTCTTTCTAATGTCGCTTGCAAGGTTGTTCCCCCATAGACGACATAATCAATAGAAATTGTCGTTGTTGGAACATACGTGCTTGTTTGTTCATAGACTCTTGCCATTACCCAGTTTGGTGTATCAAAGTAATAAACCAAGTAATCTCCGCAACCAACTATGTAGATACGGTCATTTTGCGTGTAAAACTGACAACGTTGGTCTTTAAGATTGGTAAACGTTGCTATGGTCGCTACCTCAGTGGTTGTGTATCCAACGCCTGTGGTCGTAAATTCAAGCGAATAGAACGTTGTGCCAGCATAGACCAAGTATTTCGTTGAAGTATATTTATAGATTCCATTGATATTGGATGTGCCAAACGCTGCTACTTGTTTCCAGCCCGGTCTTTTCTGTGTGATTCCATCTTTCTTCCAAAAATTGACTGTGCCATCTACTCCCCTTGCCTTTGAGGCTTTCAGTGGGCTTGAAGAGAAGTCAACGCCTTTGAAATCATCAATGACGTATTGCTTAATTTCCTTAACTTCAAGGTTAGTATTGAATCTCATCTTACTCACTCATGTCGTAAACAGAGCGAATGACCGTCTGTCTTGTCTGTGTCTTCTGCTTGATGTTCGCAAGGTTTGCCTCAAAGATATTCCTCGCTGCCGCCGCCAAGTTTGGTTCGTCTTCCTCAAACAGTTCTGATTTGATGAAATATGGCACAAGCCTCAGCAACTCTCCAAGCAAGACTATTGTATCTGTATCAACTGAAGTTCCTGTCAAGTAAGGCATTGTCTTCGTATAGATGATGCGATATTCTCCGTTGCCTGATTGATACGGTAAAATCAAAGTATCTTCTTCCATCGTGAATTGAAAATCCCCGAAATATACTCCGTTCGAGTTTGTATATGTAACGCGAGCCATCTTGTAATAGTCCGCGATTTGTGTCATGTCTATAAAATAATTCAGTTCCAAATCATCGAGCGTTGTCGTCAAGTCATCATCAACCGGAACAACCGCTCTCGGTGCGACATTATCCATCAGCAGTCGGTCAAAACAACGATTGATTGACTCGTTCATCGCGTATAGATAAGTATTAAGGTTTGGATCGCTGTAATAATCCGCAATGTTCTCTTCTACCAACTGGTCAGTAGTCGCATTCATCATCTTTAATGCTGCGATTTTAATTTCTGCTAATGTCATGTTATCTCTCCTTTAAGGTAAAGAGGGCGGCTCGAAAACCGCCCTCAATAGGTTAAATCAATTCTATTGCTTTGATTGTTACGTCAGAAGTCGCTATCATGTAATACTTGTTGTCTAAGCCATCATGGTTAATGAACTTATGTCTTCCGCTTTCGAGAACGACAACGCTCACTCCTGATGCTGCGATAGAGAATGTCAAATCAACGACTCCTTGTTGACCATCGCCTTTGTAGATTGTTACTTCTTCTGCATTTCCTGAATCTGTGTTCGTGAAAATCAAAACGCATTTCTCGTCTTGCTTTGTCGGTGCGTAAGTTGCTCCACTTGATGTCGAACAAGCCAATGCTGCCGATGATTCCGTTTCAGCGTTCCGTGATGTAACTTTTGTAATTGGGACTACAACCGGTGTCGTGAATACGCATTGAATATGGTTTGCTGAACTATCTGTGCTTGTAGCGATGTCCGCTGCGAAGTAGAGGATAGGATAACAGATATAACCAAATGCCGCGTGATCGATTGTTGGGAACACTCCTGAATACACAATCGTTAAGATAGTGTTTCCTGCATTTCCTGAAACAGAAACGATTGTACAGTTTGTGTCAACGTTTTCCGCCGCAGGTGCGGCGTATGTGCCATCCAATGCTGTTTTGTAGAACGCAAAGGAAGCCGCCACCATTTCTGATAGGACAACGTTTGTGCCTCCGCCTGCAACGAGTTCAAAGTCAACTGCCGCTGAGAAAGTATAGACGATGGTCTTTGTGTTTGTGTTATGTGTTACTGATACTGTTGCTGCTGCCATTTAGACCGCCTCCTATACTAATTCGTAGATGGATAATGTGCTGTTCGCCACTGTGGAAGTTATCATAATCTTCCCTTTGTTTGTTCCGGTTACGTTCATATATTTCCCTGATTCAACTTGTACTGCCGCGTAAGCTCCTGCTCCAATTACAATGTCGAGGTCTGCCACGCCTTGCTGTCCGTTCCCTTTTTCAAACGTGACTGTTCCGCCTGCTGCTCCACCGTAAAGGATAAACAGTAATTTCTCATCTGATTTTAACGGTGTGTATTGCGCTCCAAGCGTTGCGTCAATAGTTCCTGCCGCCGTTGGTGTGACGGCAGTTCCGAAATATGCCAATGGTGTTGCTACTTGAGTTAAGATTGCCATGCTATTTCATCTCCCTCTTATGCATACTTCCAATTCAGGATGCAGAGTTCTTTCGGTCTAACGATTTTCGCGTCAAACAAAACGAAACCCTTTAATGCATCACTGAATGAAAGGTCTGGTCTGTATGCTTCTGTGTGTGTCAATGGATGTACGTATGCGATTGCTCTTTTGGTTCTCAGCATACATAAGTCGGTCAATCCTGCATTAGACAATGTTGCCACGTTGTTTGATACTTCGACAAGTACAGAACCGTATCTTGCGACATATCCTCTTTTCAGCAATTCTGAGTTGTCTGTGTCAGCTGTGACTAATGCTTGTTTCAATATCATGTAAGCTCTTGGTGTGATTGTTAAAATCAATTCTTCGTTCTTTGGTACATCGTTCTCCCACAACTTCTGAACTCCTGCGTCAATTTGAACTAAGATTCCTGCTGATGTAGTTTGAGCTACTAATGGAATGACTGACGATGCTTGAATTGTGATTGCGTCTGTGCTTTGTGCAAGTAAGCCGATGTAAGTGTCAACCGAGTTTGCCAATGCTTGTGATGTTTCTTGCTGCAAGACTGCTTCGATTCCGCCTACTGCGAATTGTTTGTCGATGTCTCCTACTTTGTAATGGAAATATCTGATTTGATTGATGTCTAAGAAGATTGAAGTGTCGTCAATCGTCTCTGCCGCGCTGATGTCATCGTTTCTCGATGCTTTAGCAACGGTCGTGATTGTTACTTTGCCTACGCCAAGAATCTTGACGCGCTCGCCTTTTTCTGAAACCGCTCCTTGATATTGGCGGTTTGTATTCTTCGCAAAGACTAAATAGCGTTCTAAGTCTCTATTTATCGCCTCTGCATATATTGTCGGTTGAAAATTCTCGTATGCCATTTTGTTTCACTCCCTAATGTTTTGCCCAATACTCCTTCGACTTCGCTACTCTATTCCAGTCTTTATCTGACATCTTACGAAGTTCTTGAGGTGTAAACGCGTTTAACTGCTCTCGCGTGTAGAACTCTTCTTCTGTCTTGACGTTAGATGAAAGCGATCCCGGAGACGGTTTGACGAGCGGAGGCTTGGTTTCTTCCTTCTTCTCGACTTTCGCAACGGGCTGGATAAATTCCTGATAGTTTTTGTAGATTTGGGCTAATGGTTTGTTGCCTATCTTCCCATCTGCATAATCAAGGAACTTTTTGTCTGCCATCAAACTGTCTAACTTGATTTCCGGGTGTGCAGTCGTAAAGGCTTGCCAATCTTCACGAGCCTGTTCTTCGGTCATCCCTGTTTGCTTGGGCTTCTCTTTTTCCTCTTTGCGCTTCTGTTTTAGATACTTTGCATAGTCTGCTAAGGGATCGCCGCCGTCTTTTTCAATCTGCTTCATCAAATAGAACTCATCCAAATCGTTCTTATCTTCTATCTTCTCGTTAGTAAACGGATTGATTCCACCTGTGATTCTGATTGCTGTTTCCAATTCTCGCTTGTCAAGGGCTTCCTGGCGTTCTTCATCACGCCGCCTGCGAGCAAACTCCGCATTTTCATCGGGTGTTTGTTTTGGCTTCTCTTTTGGCTCTACCTCTTCGACCTTATCGGGTTCAGCGACTTTCCCGACCTCTTCAATGGGTTCAACGATGGCTTTCGTTTCTTCCTTGACGATTATTTCCGCTGTCTTTACTTCTTCAGGCATGATTGCCTCTCTTTCTCCCTTTTTGCGCTGGGTAGCGATTATAATAAGCTGTTAAGCGTTATTAACTTTCGGTTGTTGCTGTTTCTGACTTGCACTTGCTTGGATTATCTTCGCAAATTCAACGGCGTCTGCATTGGCTTGGGCTATTGCTCGGTTCGCTTCACTTATCTTCATGCTGAACTCTGCGCCCATTGCTATTACCTGCTGTTTTAAGCTCTGATTCTCTGTTACGAGTATCGTGGCTTTGTCAACCGTTTCTGATTGAGCCTTGAGTATCTCTGCCGCCTTAAGTAGTTGTGCTTGTTGTTGTTGTAGTTGCTGAGACATTTGCTGCATTTGACCTTGCTCTTCTAATTCCAAGACTTCGAGGATCTCTTTTCTGTTGGACAAGGCGTTCTCTGGATACATTTGAATAAGAGACTTTGCAGAAATCATCTTGTTTCTTGCTAACATCTCAAGCATGGCTATATTCCCAGACTCTGAGAAGGCTGCTGCTGCTCCTGCTTCGACAACTACTCTGAAATCATCATTGAGATAATCTCTACCGCTGAATGTCGCCGACACTTGCTTTGGCTTGCCTTGATCGTCTTTCTCTGTGTACGAAAACTCTTTCTGCTCATAGAAGAACTTGAAGAACTCCGCTAACACTAAACCTTGTTTCTCTTTGACACGCCAGAATCTTTGCTGCAACTCTTCAATAGGCTTTAGAGCTTGTGCTTGCAAGGTCGCAATCGCTGCACCTGACATATTCGCTCCCATAGCTTCGCCTGTCATAATCTCAGACGAGCCTGTTACCATTCTTGTAGCGTCTGTTAAGCCATTGATAATATTCATTGGCGTTCCAGTCATTGGTGTTTCTTGCATCTTCTTAATGCCGTTGCCAAGTTTAGAATGATCCACGAGAACTTGCCTGACTTCATTCGTAATCACTTGACCTTCAAGCGCATCGTCAGCCACAATGATTGTTCCCCATGCTTCATCTTGCAATTTCAGCAACTGTAAGCCCACGCCGTAATTGATTGCTTTCTGATTAGGCATAAGGCTTTCTACTTCGCCTAAGCCATAGATACATTTGTCTCTTTCTTCCCATGAGCCGATAACAACTGGATAGCGTTCAAACTTTCTCTCTTCGACTTCAACTGCTTTAGGTGCGTCTGGCAAACCTGTCTCTGGGTTATCTTCTGTGGGTTTCTCTGCTGTCTTTTCAATGTACGGTGTCAAAGGTTGAGCCTTGTTGAATAAACCGCTCTTTGTACCCTTCTCAAACCATACTTCGCCTTTCTTCCTGAAGTATCTTGTCAAGACGGTTACATATTCAGTCCCCTCTTGTTCTGTCTCTTGATACGAAGAATCGTTCGTGTCTGCTGCGAAGTTGTCAATCAAGTCTTTATCTGCTTTTTCCTTGACTGATTCAAGGTCTTCCCTCGATACAATCATTATCCATTTCTGCTTCTGTTCGTCTGGCTCGTTAGGGTTTGCAACTCTCACGTTCAATGGATCAATCGTTTCTACTCTTAAAGCGCCTTCTCTTGTGCCGTTCTTTCCGCGAGCTTCTGAATCCCAGTAGTAGTGAAATGCATAAGTTCCCTTCTTAACCGCGTCATTGATACCTCTTGAGTCAGCGTCATCTTGTCCGAGTTCCTTAACGATATATTGTGCAAACCTGTCAAACATCTCTGTATCAGCGTTTATGTTATCCGTTGTGTAATGCAACTTGACCGGGCTTGATAAGACACCCGACTTCTTGTTGCGACAAATCATCTTGATTATGTTTATTACAGGTCGTGGCATTGTCTTCGTGTTTTCAGTTGCAGCAGGCCATTGTCTGCCCTCATAAAAGTTTACCCAAATTGGCATACCGGAACTTAATCCCATCTTGCCAAGATATGCTGTCGAATCCTGGTACAGTGTCCAGAGAGTGGTTTCTTCTACTATCTTCTTCATTGCTGTTTACCGTTTAACCATTCATCATTTATCTGCGCGACTGTTACTGGCTTTTCTTTCTGCGGTCTGTCAATGCCTGACAAGTCTTTCAGTTTCTTATCCACAAACTCCATGAACTTCTCAAACTTGGCATCAAGCTCTTCTATTTCAAGCGCGTTCTTGTCTATCTTGTCGTTTGCAGCGTCATATTCATACTTGATTGTCAACTTTAAGTCGTCAAGCATTGCGTTGTATTTCTTCTTAGTCATTATTACCATTCTATCGGCCTGCCTTTCGGTTGTTTCATATTGAAGTTGCGTTCGATAAAACCTTTTTCTTCTATCTTCTCTTCTTCCCATAACGAGGATTGCTGCGATGATGCAAAATGACAAATCGCTGTTGCCATTACTGTGTCATCGTGATAACCCTCTTCGGCATGATAATGCCCTTTGTCGTCTTTTATGAAGTAAAGCATCTCTTTAAGCGTTGTGATGTCAACCTCAATAGTCGGATCTTCTCTCATCAGCTTAATCAAGCCTTGACAGATAACGGGTTTCGTTTTTGAGTTGGTTTCAAAGCCGATTGCTTTTACCATTACGTTTGACAAAGTATCCATGCGCTCTCTGATATATAAGTTCGGATAATGCAGTTTCTCAAGCTCCCTGTTTGGTACTGTCGAGAAGTTGGTCTCAATCGCTATCAAAGCAATGTTGTAATACATGCCGAGACAATACAACTGATCCGAAAATAAGTCCTCATCCATGCGCTGCTTTCTTAATACGGCGACAGTTTGTTTCGTTATGTTGTTTATTACCTTTGCAGTGAAGTAATCGCTGCCCTCGCCGGATGTGTCTCCACCAATAACGTAAGGCGCTTTTCGAGTCTTTCCGTTTGTCTCTTCTATAATAGGTTTCTCATAAATAGTGATATAACCGCGTTCGTCTTCAACCCACTTAATATCGCTAATTATGGCGCTATTTGGCGTTTCATAAACTTTGTCAAACTCATAGAATCCTATGGATTCTTTTTTTATGGTTCTAACTCTCTGAATCTGCTTGACTATTTGCTCTTTGTTGAATACGCATGAGCCAGTCGATAAGAAAGCTTCTTCCGGGTTGCTTGGAAACTCTTGCTTGAACATATCAAGGTCATTGCCACATTTGTTTCGGATGGTATAACGTCTCCACGCTATTTGCTCGTCATCTAAATGGTATAAGTTCTTAAGCTCTTCCTCTTCGTAAGTCAGTTTGAAACCTTTAGGAACAGGCCGTCTATATGTTTTAAGCTGATACCACGCAAGAAAGATTGGCAAGAGGTCGTTTTCTCCAGCCTCAGCAGCATCCCATAATTCCTTAAAGTGGTCAAAACCAAGTGCGGTCGATTCGATGATTACAATGCTGTCTTTATCTTCAGTAGAAACGGCTACTAATAATCCGTTCAGCGTTGCTTTCTTGTCTCCAGGCCAACGAGATAATTCAGATACATGAAGAAAGTTTAATGTGAATGATCTACCAATGCCTTTACCACCTGCTGTAAAACAAATAAGTCTGCTGTTTAGCCCAGTGCCATCAGGGTTGTTAAAGTTCAATTCATAAGCATTTGAGCGTAGTATTTCAGGCTTCATGTCTTCCGGTAGTTTGTTATAAAATAGCTTATACATTTCAAATAAGTTTGCTGTGGCTTTGTCCTCATGTGCCACTACTGCACCAGAGAAGTTTGGTCGCGTTGCTGCGCCCTTAAAACCCAATGCGCTCGTAAGCGTAGATATTCCCTCTTGGCGAGCTTTGAGCACAATAGCCCATCGAAGTCCGCCTGCCTCGTACCGCTTTCTTAAAGTCTCATATACGATGTCTTGTGGATCATTGAAGATGAATGGGATAATCTCCGAGTCTTTCGTCTTAATATTCAAACCATTCTCAATATATTTCTTTGTGTTTATTGCCACGCCTACATCTCCGGCCCAACAAGTTTTTTAAGTGCATCAGTATAAGAAATCTTGCCTTCGACATCAAGTTTGTCAGTAGGCTTTTGCCCTGAAGTATCTCTAACGAAAGTTGCCGCTGTGGTATCGCTATGCACTATTGCTTTCACTACTTGTTGAACTATGATTGCATCGTTAACCGTCATGGTTTCGTCAATATATTTTATTGCGTCAATCAACTCTGAATTAAGCAATGATGCTTTCATCGCTAATATTTTTTGAGTGCAACTTTGCATTGATTTTTTCTTTCTTCTGGCTTCTCCGCTCGCCTTACCGGCTTTGGATGCCTCTTCATGTGTTGGTATATGAGGCGGTGGGCTGCCTTTTTTTGCCATAGAAAATCACATCCTTTAATTTCACTTTTAGATTATGCTATTGCATAAGGTTTGTCACGGTTTTGGGCTTCTAAAAAATGATGACAATAACGTGCAGTAAAAAAGACGACCGAAGCCGCCTTTTGGGTTATAT
>Ga0265603_1000080_pt1 | contig 9234 bp, 8 predicted proteins | sample saktaT_7_FD_197238 | JGI IMG/M metagenome (GOLD analysis project Ga0265603, IMG submission 197238) | Metatranscriptome of saline water microbial communities from Sakinaw Lake, British Columbia, Canada - sak_2013_6_6_40m (Metagenome... | ecosystem: Environmental > Aquatic > Non-marine Saline and... | reverse complement strand
TAATCGTTTAACTTAAACTAAATGGAGTTATTTGCAAATGAAAGTTACCATGAAGGATGTGGCTCGGGAAGCAGGCGTATCAACAGCAACAGTTTCCCATGTGATCAATAAAACTCGGTTTGTTGAAAAAGAAACTAAAGATAAAGTTTTAAGAGTTATGAAAAAATTAGATTATTACCTAAACTTTGCTGCGCAGAGTCTACGCAGCAAAAAAACCAAGGTAATAGGCTTAATAGTGCCTGATATTTCTAATTTCTTTTTTACAGCCGTGATTAGAGGGGTAGAAAGTACATTAAGAAAATACGGATACACTCTTATACTTAGTGATTCTGATGAAAATTTAAAAACCGAAAAAGAGCAAATAAAAGTATTCAATGCCAGATTAGTAGACGGTCTAATTATAGCCCCCGCATCTGGAGATCATACTTTTTTAAAGAAGTTATTAAATATGAATAGCCCGGTAGTATTTATTGATCGCAAGCCCCAAAGTTATTGCCCAGGTGATTGTGTATTAGTTGATAATGTCGAAGGTGCATACAAGGCAGTTAGCATGTTAATTAAAAAGGGGCATTCAAGAATAGGAGTTATTAGTGGATTACCAGGATTAACCACCAGTGAAGAAAGAATTATGGGTTATAAAAAAGCATTAGTTAATTATGGGATAAAGGTTGATCAAAATTTGATAAAAATAGGTGATAGCAGATACGATAGTGGTTATAAATTAATGAAAGAATTATTACTTAATTCAAATATAACTGCTTTATTTGTTGTTAATAATCTAATGACTATCGGTGCTATACAATTTTTAAAGGAAAAACATGTAAAAGTGCCAGATGAATTAGCAATCATAGGATTTGATGATTATAAATGGGCTTCAATTACTAACCCTCCATTATCGGTGGTCAAGCAACCAAGTCGTACAATAGGAGAAAAAGCTTCTGAACTATTGATTAGAAGAATCAAAAAAGAAGAAACCGGAGATTATAAGGAATATCGTTTACCTACAGAGCTTGTTATCAGAGATTCGTTTTAATTAAAGTAGCAAAGTTTCGAATAAATAAGGAGGGGTAAAAAAAGGGGGGATGTGTTATATATATAAAATTATATTAATTTGTGATAGAAGATATAATCTATACATCTAAATCAAAAAATGCTGTCTGTTGAGTAATTGCGTAAAAGATTAAAAAATTAAAATTACCCTCTTTAGAATGAGGGGAAAGAAAGGAGAAGTTTTATGAAACGTTTTATTATGTTGTTAGTTCTTGTACTATTTCTTGTATCTATTCCACTGTTTTCTCAATGTGGAGCTGCCGAGGAACTAGTTATTGCTACGGTAAATAATCCTGATATGATAACTATGAAAAAGTTGTCAGAAGAATTTACTAAAGACACAGGAATCAAACTAAGTTTTATCGTATTGCCTGAAAATGAACTTCGACAGAAAGTCACTCAGGATGTTGCTCTCGGTTCAGGAAAATTTGATATTGTAACCATTGGCACGTATGATACCCCATTCTGGGCTGTAAACAAATGGATTGTCTCGTTAGAGCCATATTTTAAAAAAATGTCAGCAACCGAACTGAAAGAATATGACCGTGATGATTTTCTTTCACCAGTTATCAGTGCACTTTCACTAAATGGTGAACAGTTTGCTATTCCATTTTATGGTGAGAGTAGTATGGTCTTCTACAGAAAGGATCTTTTTGAAAAACATGGTTTGACGATGCCAAAGGCTCCAACATGGGAAGAAATCTATCAGTTTGCAAAAGCCCTCCATGACCCTGCTAACAATAACTACGGTATTGTGCTTCGTGGTCTTCCGGGCTGGGGTCAGAATATGGCTGTTTTCGGAACCATGATTAATGCTTTTGGAGCTAGGTGGTTTGATGAAAAATGGCATCCACAGTTTGATACACAGGAAATGCGAAATGCTTTTCAATTTTACAAAAATATTACAACCGAAGTAGGTGAGCCAGGTCCTACAAGTGTTGGTTTTACCGAAGCTCTTGCTCTGATGTCAAGTGGACGAACTGGTATGTGGTATGATGCAACTGTAGCTGCAGGATTTCTTGAAGGTGCCGACTCAAAAGTGAAAGGTAAAGTTGCGTATGCTCTAGCCCCCTCTGCAAAGAAAGAGAATACTGGATGGCTTTGGGCTTGGTCACTTGCCATCGAGTCAGCTTCTAAAAATAAAGATGCTGCATTTAAGTTTATAACATGGACTACAAGTAAAAATTATATCAAGTTGGTAGGGGAGACTCTTGGCTGGCAGCAAGCTCCTCCAGGAACACGTATCTCTACCTATGAAAATTCCAGTTATCAGGCTGCAGCTCCTTTTGCTACTCTTACACTTGATTCCATGAAGAATGCAGATTACGACAAACCAACATATGATCCTGTACCATATAAAGGTGTACAATATGTTTCAATTCCTGAATTCCAGGGACTTGGAGAACAAGTGGGACAAGAACTTGCTGCATATCTTTCAGGTACTAAAGACCTTGAATCGGTAATTCAAGCTTGTCAAAAAGCCGCACTTGAGGTATCAAAAGATGGAGGATACTATAAAGAGTAACAATGTTAACTATTTAAAATTGTTTTTCTATTAGTGAGGTAGTAATGAGAGATATCAACAGATATCAAATCTGCTGATATCTCTCATTCTATAAATGCATGGAGCCATAATAAACTATGAAATTAAAAATTAATTCGTTACTTACTTTACCAGCAGTTGTTTCTGTTGCGGTAGTAACTCAGATCCTATTTCTTGCTACTATTTTCTTGAGTTTTGTTAAATGGATCGTAATTCGTCCAGATTTGGGAAAGTCTTTTGCAGGTATAAAGAACTATGTGTGGGTTTTTAAGACGCCGGAGACCTATCGGATTATTGGTAACACCATCCTAATAACTGCACTTTCCCTAATCTTGTGCCTTATTCTTGGGTTTTGCTTTTCTCTGTTGTTAAACAGAAGATTTCCATTACGAAAACTGTGCAGGACCTGTATTCTTATCCCATTTTTTATGATGGATGCAGTAATCGGTATTATCTGGAAAACTCTATTACTTCATCCATCTTTTGGTATTGCTGGTTATATTTCACAAATGTCTAATTCAGTTCCAATTGACTTCTTTGGTCAACACGCGTTTATTTCGATTATTATAATGATTGTATGGCAGTGGACTCCATTCTTTGTATTAATTATACTGGCGGGATTGCAAGGAATAGATCAAGAAATGGTTGAAAGTGCTATGATTGATGGAGCCAGTAGTATACGTATTCTGTTTCAGATAAAAATTCCTGCATTGCGTTATCATATTCAAGTTGTAACTATGTTGGGGATGATCTTTATACTTAAAGTTTTTGGTCTTATTTATGTTACTACTCGTGGAGGGCCTGGATTTACTACAACGAATCTTCCATATCAGGTATATAAAATCAGTTATTATAAGTGGGATATTGGTCAGGCTGCGAGTTATGCAACTATTATGGTAGTGATGTCTCTTATTATCATTATGTTTATGTTCAATTTTATTCAAAAACAAATCAAAAGATTGGAGATATGATTATGATACGGGCAACCAATAAGAAAGCAGGAGACTATATGGTCACCTTTCTGACCTATATTCTTTGCTTTGCATGGGTGTTTCCAGTTTACTATATGGTTGTAACCAGTTTTAAGGTCGAAGAAAGTGTTATTCCACCCTCATTATTTATCGATAAATTTACTTTAGATAATTATGCTATCATTTTTAATAAAACGATTTTTTCTCATATTGCTAACTCTGCGTCGGTAACCGTTATTTCAGTTTTGCTTTGTCTTGCTATTGGCTTACCAGCAGCCTATAGAATTGTATTTGGAAAGATGAAAAACCCAGCCAACCTCTATTTTTGGTTTGTTTCAACACAGTTGCTACCACCTTGTGCGGTTCTCGTTCCCGCATTTCTTATCATGCGTTGGATGAATCTATTGGATACGAGAACCGGACTTATCCTGTTATATGTGGGCATTCACACACCATTGATTATATGGATGGTAACATCATTTTTTAAAGATATTCCTATTGAAATTTTGGAAGCAGCAGATATTGATGGGTGTTCTAAATGGAAGGCTTTTTTTAAAATAATTTTCCCTCTCTCAAAGTCGGGAATAATATCATCAGCACTACTTACTTTTGTATTTATCTGGAACGAATTTTTCTTTGCAGTCAATCTTACGGCAATAAAAGCAAATACCTTGCCGGTATATATGGCCTCATTTATGACGCAAGAAGGACTGTTCTGGGCTAAGCTAAGTGCGATATCGACCATAACGATCTTGATACCAGTAATTTTTGGAATTATATCTCAAAAAGCATTGGTTGAAGGACTTACTATGGGTGCGGTGAAAGGATAAATTCTATTCTTCAATGGAAATACATACAATGATATGTCACAGATGAATAACTCAAAGGGAGGTTATGAAGTATGAAAATGAATATATTTGATCTGAGGAATACTTGTGCAATAGTGACAGGAGGAGCAAGAGGAATAGGGAAAATAGGAGCCGAAGCGTTTATTGCAGCAGGATCGAATGTAATTATAGCGGATATTGATATGGATGCCGCGCAAAAGACTGCAAAAGAGCTTAAAACAGCAAATTCTACGGTGATTGCAATAAGAACAGATGTAACTGATCTTAAAAGCGTGAAGGTAATGGTGCATCAAGTTTTGGACCATTTTGGTAAGATAGATATTTTATTCAACAATGCGGGAATCTGTATCAACGAGCCTGCAGAGACTATGTCATTTGCTTCATGGAAGCGAGTCATTGATATTAATCTTACAGGTATTTTTCTAGTCGCGCAAGAAGTCGGTAAGGTAATGATACGACAAAAATACGGATCGATAATTAATACCGCGTCCATGTCGGCTCATATTGTCAATACGCCGCAACCCCAATGTGGATACAATGCTTCAAAAGCTGGGGTTATTCAACTAACAAAATCGTTGGCTGTAGAGTGGGCTCCCTATCATGTGAGGGTCAATAGTATCAGTCCAGGGTATATTGCAACAGAGATGACAAAGAAAGCTCCAGCCGACTGGAAAGACGAGTGGATCCAAAAGGGTGTTTATAAAAGAATGGGTGATCCCAAAGAGATTCAATCGGCATTGCTCTATTTTGCTAGTAGTGCGAGTTCATTTACTACTGGGGCTGATCTTGTGATTGATGGTGGATTTACCTGCATATAGTGCTCTGAAAGGGTATTGAAAAAATAATGAGCAAACAAGTTGGCATATTGGTATTTGATATAGGCACAACAGGGGTCAAAAGTATTCTGTTTCATGAGACAGGAAAAGTTATGGGTACCTCTACGCAGAAAATGAAAACGACCTATCCTCATGTGGGCTGGGCAGAGCAGGATCCTTACGGGATGTGGCAGGGTGTTTTGAGAGGCATTCGTCACTTAAAAGATAAGGGGTTTTTTGATACTACTGATATAGTTGGAATTGGACTTTCCGGCCACATGAACGGTATGATTCCTGTTGATGCACAGGGTGAACCAGTTTATAACGAAATAATCCACTCTGATAATAGAAGTGAGCAATATTGTTCTTATATATTAGATCGAATACCGCTTGATAATTTCTTTGCTATAACCGGGAATAGGGTTGATTCGCATTTTACTTTACCAAAAATAATTTGGTTTAAACAACATCTTCCAAACCTCTACAAAAAGACAAAGCATATCATACAGAGTAAGGATTTTATTCGTTCAAGACTTATCGGAATGCATCACGGTGTGACTGATTATTCTGATGCATCGCTTACAGGTGCCTTAAATTTTAAAAAGAAAACATGGGCAAAAGATATACTGTGCGAATTAGGGCTAGATGTGAACATATTCCCCCACGTTCGGGCTTCTCATGAGTTAGCTGGAACGGTGAGTGCTGATGTCGCACGTATGATCGGCTTAAAAGAAGGGATTCCGGTATACATTGGGGGCGGGGATGCTGCCTGTTCCACAAGAGGAGCTGGAATCGTGGCACCGGGGAAAGCTCAATTATATGTGGGGAGCAGTGCCTGGATTTCTGTTTTAGAAGGAAAGCCTCTTATAGATAGTAAAAGAAGATTGCAAAATTTCTATGATCTTGGTGGGTATTTGTGTAACGTATGTGGGACAGTGCAATCTGCTGGCGTAGTACATGAGTGGGCTTCAGAGGTACTGGGATATGCGGATAAGATTAAGGTAAATGATCCATTGAGTCTATATAAGTTTTTGGAGCAGCAGGCTAAAAGTTCTGGTATTGGAGCTCGTGATATAATGTTCCTCCCGTATCTAATGGGAGAGAGAACCCCTTATTGGGATCAAAATTTACAGGGTGCATTTATTGGGTTATCATTAACTCACACAAGAGCAGATATGATACGTGCTATTTTTGAGGGTATTGCCTATGCTATTCATAATGTTTTGGACGTATATGAGGAAAATTCGATATCTATTGAGGATCTTGTTCTTATCGGTGGTGGGGCTGAATCGGTTTTTTGGAGTCATATTTTCTGTGATGTTCTGCACAAGCCAATTCATTTAACAAATTCTCCAAGGATGGCTACAGCATTAGGAGCTGCTATAGCAGTAGGAGTAGGGAGTGGATTGTTTCAGAATTATGAGAGCGGGGCACAAATAATATCATTCAGTCACTCAATTGAACCTGATAATGAAGCCTATATACAGTACAAGAAACAATATGAAAAATTTTGTAGATTGTTTCACCCGTTTCGTGACTTATGTTATATTATGAAAGATATATAATAATTGTGATTACTTTATAAGATAAAGGAGAAGGAAATTGGAATGAAAGCTGTTGTATTAAACAAAAGCAAAGATATTGCTATTTTAGATAATTTTTTAATAGAAGAACATCTTGGCCCCTATGATGTTCGTATTGCTGTAAAACATGTAGGGATTTGTGGTAGTGATGTACACTACTATGAAGAAGGGAAGATTGGTCCTTATATTATTACTGAACCTATGGTTCTTGGTCATGAGGCATCAGGAATTGTTGTTAAGGTTGGTGAACAAGTTACTCATCTTGTAGTTGGGGATAGGGTTTGTATGGAACCGGGGATCCCCGATTTTACTAGTAAAGCTTCAAGATTAGGGATGTACAACCTTGATCCAGATGTACGGTTCTGGGCTACACCTCCAATTCACGGCTGCCTACGTGAATCGGTAGTTCATCCTGCTTCCTTGACATTTAAAGTTCCGAATTCAGTATCGTTAGAGGAGGCTGCAATGGTTGAACCTATGGCGATTGGTATGTATGCAGCAACTAAAGCGCAAATACAACCGGGCGATACTGCTCTTGTAATTGGAGCTGGAACTATAGGTATTACTACTACACTTGCTGCTTTGGCAGGCGGATGTAGCAAGGTGATTATATCGGATGTTCAGCAACCAAAACTTGATCTGATACAATCCATAGCACCTGTTAAAGCAGTCAATATTACTAAAAATGGTCTTACAGGTGTTATAGCACATGAGACAGATGGATGGGGCGTAGATATTGTATTTGAGGCTTCCGGAAATAAAAAAGCTTTCTCGACAATCTTTAACTATGTTTGCCCTGGAGGAAAGGTCATCATCATAGGTATCCCATCTGAACCTGCACCATTTGATGTTCCTGCGGCTCAGGCTAAAGAAGCGGTTATAATTCCAATTTTTCGATATGCTAATATGTATCCCAAGACGTTGGCATTACTAGAATCTAGGAAAGTAGACCTAAAACCCTGTATCTCTCGTCGTTTTCCATTTAGTAAAGCTATTGAGGCTTTTGAATTAGCTGCAAAACACCAACCGGATATTGTGAAGATTCAAATTTATCTCTAGAGGAGATAAGGAGCAGCTATATGAGACAGGAGTTTATTATACCCAATAATCTGAGGATTTCTAAGTGATAAAGCAAGAAGGAGTTGATAATAATGAAAGCTTATCAAATTCTTAAACCAAGAATCACAAAGGAGCTTGTATTAGATAAACAAAAGATGATGAACCCTCCCCAGGGTTGGATAACTATTCGGGTTAGTGCGAGTGGAATTTGTGGAACAGACCTCCATATTTTTCTTGGTGAATATCTTGGTGATTATCCCATTATTCCTGGACATGAGTTTTCGGGAGATGTTGTCGCGATAGGTGATAAAGTGGATAAATTTCAGATTGGAGATAGAGTAGCAATAGAGCCAAATTTATCCTGTGGGATTTGTGATGCATGCTTGCATAATCGTCAGCATTTTTGTGAAAACTGGCAGGCTATTGGAGTGACCATGCCAGGAGGAATGGCAACACATGTTATGGTCTCACAGCAGGCTGCGTTTACTATTGGGGATTTATCATTTGAAGAAGCTGCATTTATGGAGCCTCTATCCTGTGTGATCCACGGAGTAGGATTGATTGGATCTGCATTAGGTGCCCATATACTGCTTGTGGGAGCAGGACCCATTGGAATGCTCTTACTACGAACTCTTAAGAACATAGGACCTGCTAAGTTGGATATTATAGAAAAAAATGAAAATCGAAGAAATTTTGCTGCTGCAGAGAGGAGTGGACAAGTCTTTTCCGATTTCAGCCAGGTAAAAAAGGAGCATTATGATATGGTTGTTGATGCTACCGGAGTGATCTCTGTACTTGAGCAATGTATATCATACGCTCGTCCTGCTGGGAAAATCCTTTTTTTTGGAGTACCACCAAAAGGGAAAGTTATGACTATTGAGCCTTTTAGATTATTTAATAAAGAATTAACTATCATGTCATCCTTTACATCTCTGCGAAACTCAAAACAAGCGATTGACCTTATTTCTGTTGGGAGAATAGTAGTAAAGGATCTAATATCTCATCGGCTACCATTAAATGAGTTGGAGAATGGTTTGCGCCTTGTATTGGATGGAAAAGAGCCATCCATGAAAGTGATGATCCTACCCCAGGTGTAATTTGAAAATAATATTTTATAAGTGAGGAAGTAATTAGATGTTGAAACCAGTCCTCTGCGGAGGAGAAATCTTACTTGATTTTTTTTCAAAAGAAACGGGCAAAGGACTTGATCATAGTGTCTTATTTGAAAAAAGGCCTGGCGGCTCTATTTTTAATGTTGTTGTTGCTTTGAGAAGACTGGGAGTTTCAGTTTCTTTCTTAACAAAAATAGGGGGAGATGAATTTGCCCAAGGGCTGATGGATATTATAAGAAGAGAGAAAATAAAT
>Ga0265603_1000062_pt1 | contig 9784 bp, 18 predicted proteins | sample saktaT_7_FD_197238 | JGI IMG/M metagenome (GOLD analysis project Ga0265603, IMG submission 197238) | Metatranscriptome of saline water microbial communities from Sakinaw Lake, British Columbia, Canada - sak_2013_6_6_40m (Metagenome... | ecosystem: Environmental > Aquatic > Non-marine Saline and... | reverse complement strand
GCGGGGTGGCCACCTGCAGACCCCCTGGTGCAAAAGTCACCCAGGTGATACACCACGTCGTCCAGTTTCACCCGCATGTTCCACTCGGTTATGAGCCGCTCGTTCATACGTTCAGCCACCGCAAGGGCGTGTCCTGGCGAAGTCCACTTAGGTTTCCCGGACACATAGGGTTCGAGCAGGTCGCCTTCTTTTATAAAAGGCCGCTTGCAGTAAGCGCAGATATTTGCGTGGCCCAAATGCATGTCTGCTGTAAAGAACGTATTCATCTTGCTTTCTTTATCTCCAGATGTCCGGGTCCGTTTCCTTCTTCGTCACAGAGTATCCACGCATTGTACGTTTTGTTTCCTAACCGGATCTTCAGAGCCCATGTGGGTTCTTCGTCGTTTTTGGACTTGACGACTGCTATTACTTTGCCCTTAATAAGAACGCCCAAATGGGCCAGCATTCGTATTTCGGACATATCTGCTTTTTTGTTTCCTATATACATTGTATATCCTCCATTAAAAGGAGCCGTAGGTGGTTATGCCACCCAGGCAGCCTATGTTTCTGCGTATCATGCCTTTGCGTTTGGTATCGGCAAGGTTCTTCTTCTTACGGCAGGGCTCACAGCGTAGACTTAACTTCGTCCTGAAGTTCTTGCCGCACCCTAGACACACCGTTACTCTTGTCTTGTGCTTCATCTTGTTGTTCCTTCCAATGAGCTGGACACAGGTCCAGTGCTCCCGATTTCCGGCTCTTGTCGTATATAAACGACTCGGGGCCGGAAATAAATATGACATTACACAGGTCGCACGTGATAGCGCCGTACCCGTTGTTAAATCTGAGACTCATGTTATTGTTTTTCCCTTCGAAGGCTGGCTCGTCAGCAGGTTGTGCATCCACTGCACCAATTGGTTGTCCAAATTCTCGAACACCTTTCCACTCACACGCGTCATTTTGTAGGCGCGCTGATTGGCCGGGTCGAGCAGGTATTTCTTGCAGTTGCTTTTGTTTATGTGGGGCGTCTTCATTAATACACCACCAGTTTATGTTGTTCACAGAGTTCGGTCCAGCGGGCGGAACGCTCCTCCGAATTCACGCCGTCTGCCTCAAGGTCATCCATATCAAATATGGAGACTTCTGCGGGCGCGTCGGCTATCACAGCCTGACACACCCCTCCCATTATGCACACTACTATTTTTGGTTTGTTCATAAACTTACGATCTCCCGTATTTTTATTGTTGACCTTAACGTACACACTTTGAATTCATTCCTGTTGTATCCTTCTGACACCTCTCCATCCAGCACCGCCTGATTGGCGTCTATCAGAAAGTCAACCAGGGCTCGGGTGGCCCCTTTCTTGGTATCAAAGTCTATAGGGGTTCCGTCCCAGCGTGTCCACATATTTTCCCAGGCGCCATATGCATTGGTAAGTATCACCCATTTCATATATGTTCCTCTATTATTAAATATAAATCCGGGGCCCGTACATGCTGGTTGTGCGACCAATACGAGGCCATATATCCGCAAACGCGGAGAAGCCGACGGAGCCCCGGAAATAAAATTACTTCCTCTTCTTTTTCTTGCACTTGTCCAGTATCATGATAACCACCTCCTTTTCACCCTACCAATATGCCCTAGCCTACCCTGAAATCTGAATCATTCAAGGTGTCCAGCGCATTCAGTTTGACGCTTATGGTCTTGTGTATCCGTTCCTCCAGGGTGCCCGCGGCCAGAACAATTGTCTGAACCGTATGAGTCCCTTCGACGCGGACAATACGCCCCAGACTCTGTCTGAAATCCGACGCATTATACGTCGGACTTATGAAGGAAACCCTGGGCCGGGACTTAAGTACGTCATGGAGCGAGATGGCCGTACCTCCCGCAGAAGTACATATGAATACGTGGTTTTTGTTTGTCTGAAAGGCGGTTATCGCGTCCTGCCTTTCGATTACGGTTGAGTCCCCGGTAAGTGTGGATACGTTGGATATCCCTTCCGAGGCCAGCTGGTCACAAAGACTGCGCACTGAGTCTTTATAATTAAGGAAAACCACCGCAGAAGTACCGGTCTCCAGGGTATCCTGTACCAATTCGCTGAACAAAGGTATCTTCAGCAGTTCCACACGGTGCCGGACCTTGCCCAGCTCCGCGAGCTCCGTGCGACCTGGTCGCTTAAGTTCCTCGCTCATTTCCGTATAGGCTCTATTGATTTCCGCCGTGTCCCTGGTGGAAAAGTCGTACAGGCGCGGTTCTATCAGGGTCGTAGGGAATCCTGGTATCTTATCAACCGGCAGATAAAGAATCTTATCCGATATCTCCTTGCGTATCAGCCCCATCTGTTCTACCAGGCTCTCCCCCTTGGGCAACACCCATCTACCAAGGAAAGCATCGAACCTGCAACCGTGCCTCTTGCACCACCCGAAGAATGAATCCCGGGCCCAGTTGTGGGCTGAGAGCAGAAAACCGGTGTGCCTCATCTGCATGGGGTTGGATGCCACCGTGGCTGACATCATAAGCGCTTTGATACCCTGTCTTTTAAGCAGCGCCACCGCCAATCCAACTTCGGTTTCCGGACCACTGCATCCTTTGTGAACCTCATCTATAAGTAGTATGCTTCTGGCGGCAGGAATATTCCACTTCCATAAATTGTCATCCCTCTTGAGCCAACCGGTCTTTCCTGTCTTGAGTTTTTCCCAGTTGACTATTCCCAGCGGAGTCAGTTCAAAACCTGCGCATACATTTTTCCAGGTGGATATGGCCGACTTGGGGCAGATCACCAACGGAGTAATGCCCAGCTTCTTCAACACCTGACACGAAATAAAAGTCTTTCCGCTTCCTGTGGGTAATGCCACAAGATTGTATGCATTATTGTGGCACATCCAGGCCAGCCGCAAAGCCAATGGCTTCTGCCAGTCAAATAAAGTCATCATAAGTAAAAGTTCCTTCCAGTACTTTCAGCCAGAATATTACATCATGCGGGTGTACAGGTCAAGTGATAAAAAATCCGGTCACCCCAACAGCCCAATGTACCAGGTTGGGTTATGTCAGAATGACCGGATAAGATAATGAGCCGGGGGAAAGCAAAGGACGAATCAGCCATAAGTCCTTCGAGAAAACACCCCCGGCTCGACGCATTGTTCATCATCCTGCTATTTTACCAGCCGCTGCCGTATCCTCGGCTTTTACGGCCTTGAAGTATGCTTCAGACTGCGTAGACAGCGCCAAAGGCAGCGCTATCTTGCCGAATATCGCCTTCCATTCGTTGGGCGTCAACCTGTATTCTTCGGTCAGGAACTGCATCATATGTATCAGGGTGCTAAACCCTTTACCCGCCTTTTCAGCGTCCCGCGTTCCAAATATGGTGGCCATACCGGTGGAGACGTTGATAAGTTCCGTCATACTCTTACGAAGATTGCCTTCTATCATGAACAACCCTCTGGCCAGCTTGGGAGATATGGTCGCCGCAAACTGGTCCAATCCGGTGGGGATTTTGGCAGTTTCCGTCTTCTTGGTTTTCTCCATAAGCCAAAGCAGCCTGGGGTTATGCCGTCCCTGAGTCTGCCACCAATCGGACTGGCAGTCGGTGTCGTTCCAGTTGTAGCCGCCATAGCCGTAATCATTATCGGAAAGATGCCTGCCAACATAAGTCGGCGCCGGTTCTTCCATGATATAGGTCTTCCACTCTTCCGGAAATTTATCCGGCGCGACTTTGGCAAGAGAACAGTCGCCGTGAAACCAGTTTCCCAGCTCCACCTTGTAGATCAGGCCTCGAAAAGAAGCCCGTGCGTGCAGTTCATACTCGTTCTCATCCAGTTTACCCAAGGTTACATGCAATCCTATTGACTTGATCTCGTCTGATGTATCGGTGCTCGACTGAAATGCACCCGACCCGCAATGATGGTGGGCTGACCCATTGGCTGACCAGGGCGGCGGAAAGAGTTCTGCCACCTTGTCTCTAAGTTCGTGCGTATCTATTTCTTTTGTGTGCAATGAGTTGCGCCGGGTGTACTGCGGCATGGGCCAGAAAGCCCACGACGAGGTATCTTCATTGTAGTATATCCTGAGCTGGGCCTCGCCCTTGAACTCATCGTAGCTCCATTGGAAGAAGCTTAACGCTTTTTCCCATTCCGCCACGCTTATCTTGCCGCCGCGCCAGACCAGAGTCGGAACGTCGGTCACTTCAACCGTCTCGACTGGGAGAAGGCCGGAAAGCAATTCCAACTGCTGCTGGGCGACCGCCTTCCCTTTATATACGTGTACTTTTGACATAATTTGTTTTCTTTCTGCGTATATGCATGGGGCGGGAACTGATGTCCCGCGTCCCATACAATGATTGTTATCTTCCCATCATCTTGGCGAACTGTTCCTCTTCCGTCATGATAGGCGCCTTGGCCTCGCTATTCGCGGAACCAGTTCCTTCTCCTCCTGCGACCGTATTTCCACTGCGCAGCCAGTCATGCACCAATTTGACGGTGTCATCGAATTGCTTCTTCGGAATAGGGTTTAGTCCATTGGGCAGCTTGAGTCCTCCGTACACGACACCCTGCAGGATATTCGAGATATGCATCATGGTTATCTTCAGCCGGGGGTCTATCTTCGCCCTGCTCCTGGCCTCCATGGGAAGCCTGCGATAGCACAATTGCGAGTAATCCTCTTTTGTCTTCAGCGAGTCCGTGTCGTCTATCTCCGGAATGGTGAATGGTTTGAAGGAACCCAACACTGAGAAGTGTCTCAATTCCACTAACGTCTTCTTACCGTCAGGGCCCTTATATGAGTCCCAAGTTGCCTTGGATATCATGTCGCCGGGTTCCGGGAACAACAACGCTAATCTTTCTCTTATGCCAGCTGGTATATCGTGCCACTCCACCCGTTCCGCATTTCCCAGGACCTCCTTGTTGAATTCGTGGAAGGTGTCGTAGTAGGCCTCGCACCCACCATCAAATTTCTTGGCCGCCCCCAAATCCAAGGTAACCTGGGTCACCTGGAACATGGCCGTTCCAACGAATTTCTCGCGCTGATTGATGGCCGAGTTGGTGAAGTTGGCGTGTACCGCTGTATAGAACTTTATCAACGCCTCCGACAGCCCCGACTTATTTCTTGCAAGGGCCTTGGGTATCTTCAATTCCGGAACTTCCTTGTCGTCCGGGTTATCCAACATCAGGATGCCCGCTACCGCTCCGCCTACCAGTCCGCACTTGAGCCGTTCGTCCGTGATCCCTGCGGTGGGAATATATAGGTATTTCATTTGTTTTCTATGTCTCCTTGTCTCCTCCAGGCGGTTACTGTGCCGCCATTCGAATAGTATCTGTACGGCGTATACACCGTTGGTTTGTTTCGTATCCAGTTCATGAACAGGCCCGCCATGAATGTGGCGGCCTGCATATTAGCAAACGGAAGCTGCGGGTTTGACACAACCACCTCTCCCGTACACGGCGGACTCGTGGGGTCCCCCGTGAGGTCCGTCAGTATCGTCGGGTAATACTTCAGCGGGTCCAGGTTCTCATCCTTCTTCCATTCAGGAAGATAGATATAGCCCTCGCTGGTTACATATTCATTAGCTCCCACTATAACTGGTTTGCCTGTTCCCAGAGCCAGTCTACGGGCCTTGTGATTGTCAACCGCCGACATTATGATATCCACGTAGTCCGCATCCGCAGGGTCGAAATACATGGGTCTATCAATTATTTGGCACCGGGTTGCACCCAGTTTTGTCCTCAGGGCGGATGTCTTTCGCGCTCCCACCTGGTCGAAAAACTGCCGGTCGAGGTTCTTTTCCTCCACGATGTCTCCATCGCAAAGTATTAGCTCATCGTCTCCGGTAAGTGTCTTCGCCAGGAAGAAAGCCAGCCAGCCGCCTATCCCGCCACAGCCGATTTGAAGTATTTTCATATTCCCAACCTCCCGCAGGTTAGTAGTGACGCCTTCTTCTCCTTTGCCAGGTCCTGCAACTTTGCCGGTAGGTTCCTACCAGGAGTCTGTTCAGGATATATGAGACCCCGCTCACCGAGCATACATATAATAGCGGGTGAGGTGTACAGAACATCTTCTGGAGTTCTGCCCAGCACTTCTGCCAAATCTCGCAACGTGGGAGAAGGAGGCAGTGCCCCGCATATATTATCAAGCTCGCTGTTGAACCTGGTCCTTACCTGTCTGATTAGAGGTCCGCAGGGATGCTCCCCCACCGGGGATAGCGCAGCTTGTTCTACCGCCAGTTTAAGTGCGTCCATTAGGCCCCTTTCCGGACCGCTATGGCCCTCCACATGGCTTTGTCAGTCGGTTTCATGGGTTCCACGGTCTTCCAGGACACCCCGGCTGAACCGATGTATTTACCCTCTGCGTCCCATACCAGTGAATCCCATACCATTTTGAACGTGTCTGTTTCGGGACCCCCGCCGGAACTTGTCGGTCGCCATTCCGACAATAGGTCGGTATTGAACTCCGAGTTTGACCAGTTGACGAACACTTTTTCAAGCTCGGCTACATCTACCAATCCTTTACTGCATATGTTAGCGACCATGGCTCCCATCGAAGAGGCCACCTGGGTTCCTGGACACAACTGGCCGTTGCTGAAGTGGGTATTGGGCAATGCCGGTACTCCCACCCTGCTTCCCGCTACGTCGTAGGCCAACAGATTGCACAGGCCGCTTACCAAATCCAATATAAGATATGTGGGGAGCTTGGGAATGTATTCAAGCCCTTCAATGCGCGTAATGGACTCTCCCGCCCGCCCTGCGACATCGTAACGTATCTCCAGGTCACCTTTACCGTTTTTCACCGGCACGAAGAACTGTGACGGAAATGGTATCTTCAGGATTTTCTTTATCGCCAACACGACGCCGGAAGAGGCTGAAGATGCAAACGTCCATCCTCCGATTATAACGGCTGGAGTCACGAATATATCCTTGACCTTAAGCTGGACTTGTGCGTCCACTAGCTGGCTCAAGGCTATCTGTTTGACCACCCGCTCCTCAACTACATCAAAAATGTCGTCTTTCGTATGTCTCAAAGTTGTCATTGTTTTCCTTTCTTATTTCACACTTGTCATGCGACTGATTCTGCATAAAAAATCAGGACGGACAGGTTTTCACCCATCCGTCCTGAAAACGGGATTAGCAACCCTTGGTCTGCGCCTTCTGGGCCACAGTGATAACGTCCTCGTTATCAATCGTGGTATCCATGTCGGTGATCACTTCGCCGTTAAGGCGAACGTCGACATTGGCGGGATCGTAGCCGAGCAGAGAGCTTACGCCCTCGTCCTTGACTGCGGCACCGACGGTTGCGAACGCTGAGGCATCCTTCTCGATACTGTTCGAGGGACCGAATTTGATTTTAACTGCCATGACTATTTCCTCCTATTTTGTTGTTTGCGGACAGCATATGCAATAGCCGTAGCACGTGCGTCCTGTTTTCCACTACCTACCGGCAGTGAGTCGTTTACTCGCCAGATTCATATTCTACGGGGAACCCGGCTTGCCCGTCGGTACATTCTATAAAGCGTCGCGGGGGTGTTCTGACGTCAGCCTCCCCCGCCCGGCTGTTTTGGTGGATGAAACGGGAGAGTCCCCCAAAATGGGCGCTCCCGGAATGCAATTTTCAAAAATGCTACTCAATCACCGCAACTGGCGTTGGTCAGGCATTCGAATGCCCGCCGGAGACTCAGATGTCTCGGGAGTTCTACTCTTTGATTTAACGCCCTGTCTAGTCTGGCCACGCAACTTTCACGTTTTGCGCCGTGACAATTTTCCTGCATATGCAGGTAAGTTACCGAACACGAAGTACGTTTTTTCATGACTGTAATATCTCCTCTGTTTCCACCTACCAACGGTTAAACTAGTGAGGTAATGTCCGTTGGTTTCCATTCTTCCTGGAAACGATCAACGAGCCAGGTATCCGAACGATACCCCCGTGGGTAACCGTGGGTGGGGGCGCGGTCGTTTTTAATAACCGTACCGGCGAACACACCAGCCCGGAACACTATGTCACATCGTACCACCGACCGAGACGCAACCCCGATATACATCCGGCCTACTTGGGGTTGTTTTATATCCGTCATACCAAGCCCTCCACGTTTGCTAAAAATGAGCACTCTTCAAATGAGCACTCTTCAAAACTGTGGACAGACCAATTAGAAGAGTGATGGCCTGCCGGGTGGGACGCTAAGTTTGAACGTATGCCCCTTCCGCTGTTTTTACCATCTGCCAGCACTAGAATGTCTCTGAGACTGATATAGGGTCCTAGATGTTTAGATTTATATAACCGGCCTGCCTTAAATGCAGTAAGCATGAGTTCTCCTTTGTATTATGGTTGCTGTGATAACTATATAAGATTTACAATTTCCGGCGGAGGGGCTATTTTGAGTTCCCCTCCGATAACCGAATAAACGCTACCCAATGAGAAGGAATTATGATGGACTCTGTCGTGCCAACCGGAAAGCCAACTGCAGGGAAATCCATGCATATCTTTCAAAAACATAGGGCGAGCTCCATTTAAGGCTGGTATATTTGAAAGAAAATACCAGCTCCCGCCTCGAAATACCAGTCCCCCAGGACTGCCGTCGGGCAATATTAATCTATTGAGCGCCCCTTCTTTGCGTGACAACTGTTTTGTGAAATTTTGTAACCTGTGTTTTGTCATGGCTTTTTCCTTTTCATACAAGTTGGGATACATCAAGCATGGGTATTTCCCTAAAGTGGGTCTCGAAATATGGGTGCCGACTGGGAGTACCCGATACTACATATTCCAACCTGTTGCTACCGGCTCGTTTATTGGCCGGAATAGAACTTATTAAAGACTCGGGCAGGTTCCTGGCAAGAGAAATGTGTGGTCTGTCGTAGAGTACAAACCAGCCGTTAGGGGTCTCGTAGAGGGTGCCGTACCGTCCCGGCGGAACTACCCCTCCTAGTGTGGTTATGAGCCTCATTCTGTTTTGTAATCTCATTTATTTCCTCTAGTTAAATAAGGCCCTCCACGTCGATATTCAAAGGTTCTCCAAAACGAAAAGCAAACCAGCCGGTTACTTCACCGCAGGAAGCTATCCTGTTTCTTACTATTACCCGGCTCTCGATAATCCGAGTTGGGTCGTGTGCGGGTTGGTCATGTGTTGGGCTTACAATCACATCTTCCTTCCTCTTGTCATAAGATATCCGATACACCTTTCGGGCAAAAACAACAGTGTTCATACCATCTTCCTTCTGTCAAACCAACCTAGCTATGTCGTTCGTAAGCGGGGTGCCAAATCTGGATATAAACCAACGAGCGTTGGACCCTGCAGTTATTATTTCATTGCCTTTGGCCACAACGCCCAATACTAACGTAGCACCCGATCTAGCGCGAACAGTTTTTGAAGGAATTACTGTTAGTTTGATACCACGACCATTTGTAAATTCATATCTTAATCCCGCTACAACTTTATAGCTCATATATTTATTCTCCTGTTTCTATTTTAAGGGATAGGCGCCCAGTGGAATTGTTGCCACTCCCGACCTTTGACAGGGGATTCCTGTGCAGCCTTTGAAGTTTGTAGCTTGGGCGCCCTTGTAACCTTGTTTCCACTACCGCCGTCAAACAAGGCCTTTTATCTCGTAATCTAACCACTGAAAGGACACGATCTGCTCCTCGTAGTGGGTAAGTTGCCACATGGTAGCCCCCGGGTACCTTTCTACCACATCGGCGGCACTGATCCCCTCTAATCGCGGGCTGACGGCAAACCACGCCTCGTGAGAGGCTGAATAGGCCACGAAGGCGCCCGTTGTCGGGATGAGGGTGTTGAGTGCTGATTTTACCTGAATGAGGCATAGCCTTTTTT
>Ga0265603_1000052_pt1 | contig 10251 bp, 7 predicted proteins | sample saktaT_7_FD_197238 | JGI IMG/M metagenome (GOLD analysis project Ga0265603, IMG submission 197238) | Metatranscriptome of saline water microbial communities from Sakinaw Lake, British Columbia, Canada - sak_2013_6_6_40m (Metagenome... | ecosystem: Environmental > Aquatic > Non-marine Saline and... | reverse complement strand
AGACGACGATAAGAGTGAGAATCTTTTTCATAATGCCCCTTCTACTTTGCCGTTGATCTCAATTTTTATGATGCTCGCAATTGAATCCGGGGCAACTGCCGGTAGATGAATCGTCAATCCTTCATTTGCCAACGACACATTCAAACTTTCACCATTCGCAAGCAATGTTGAAGAGATCACTGTATTTTTCAAATTCGGGATAAAAAGCTTTCTGTCAGATGGCCAATCGAACACTGAGAGGTACAACGTTGTACCATCTTGATGTTCCTTCATCGTACAGCGGCCCCATGGTAATGGCGGTAACGGATTGGCTTTTGTACCATAGATAGCTTCACCGTTGACTTTCATCCAGGCCCCCATGGTCTTCAATATTTGCACGCTTTGGTCGGGAAACTCTCCTTCTGCCGTTGGACCGACATTCAACAAATAATTTCCCCCCTTAGAAGCAATATCTATAAGGTTTCGGATAAGTGTGCCTGGGGTTTTCCATTTATCGTCGTAGCTTTTATATCCCCATGTCCCATTCATGGTCATGCAGGTTTCCCAATCTTTGCCGTCGAGATCGCTGAGATTGGGTATCTTCTGCTCAGGAGTCTTAAAATCGCCAGGATAGTTCGGACGTTTCAACCTGTCGTTCGTGATAATTCGAGGCTGAAGTCTCAAGAGCGCCTGCAATTTTTCAGCATATTTGTCAGTCATATTGGTTGGCGTGTCCCACCAGAGCACAGCTACGTCTCCGTAATTGGACAATAATTCTTTTACCTGCGGAACGGCTGCACGGTCAATATAGTCAGACATACTTGCCGATGTTTGCACCGGATCCCAGTGCCCACTATGCTCTGCGGTATATGCATCAATTTTTGCAGAGTCAGGATTCGGCCAGCCCTCGGATGCTGCTTTGCGCGCCGCTGCTCCGCCGGGGTTATTCCAATCCTGAGCCTGAGAATAATAGAAACCCAATTTGATTCCTTGTTTTTTGCATGCTTCTGCAAGCGGTTTGAGAAGATCCTTCCTATAGGGTGTGGCATCTACCACATTCCACGTACTGGCTTTCGAAGCAAATAAGGCAAATCCGTCATGATGTTTTGAAGTAATAACAATGTATTTCATTCCGGCATCTTTTGCCATTCTTACCCAGGCATCAGGATCATATTTTATCGGATTGAATTCTTTCGCAAACGCTTGATATTCGGCTACCGGAATCTTTCCTCTATTCATGATCCATTCACCGATGCGGTTTATCTTCTGGCCTTTATAAATTCCGGCTGGGACTGCATAGACGCCCCAGTGAATGAACATGCCGAACCGTGCATCGCGCCACCATTGCATTCGTTCATCGCGGGTCAATTCATTTTGGGACAAGATCACTTGGAACATGGAAAAAATCATGATAAAAACTACTGTGGCTATTTTCATTGAATTTGTCGATTCCTGTTCTTTTTACGCTTTGCGATCTTCTGCATTCAGAATTTTGTCCTCTACTTCGTTAACACCAATTTCTGGACCTGCGCTTGTACGGCACTTTCCAAACGGGCAAAATAGAGACCGCTGGACATACCGGATACATCCCATTTCACAGTACATCGGCATCCGCTCATTTGTTGATTGATGAGCGTTTCCGATTCCTTTTCCACTCTATTATAACTTTCAAACTTACAAATCCCCCTTCCCCTTTTTTCAAAAAATAGAGGAGGGGGGTTCTGCATTATTTTTCTATGACTAATTACTGATTTCTGACTTCTTTTATATTTCTTGCATCCTTTTTCAATAATCCCGATAGACAACATCGGGATTTCTGACGAGGTAACTTTGTTACTTCGTCATCAGCATTCTCTGCACGATGCTCTTCCCGTTATATTCTAAACGCGAGAAGTAGACACCGGATGCAAGCTTACCCGCATTGAATGTCGCAGGAATGTAATGACCGGCCTGAGCGATGCCGCTGAATAACGTCGCAACTTCCTGACCGAGCATGTTAAACACCTTCAAGGTCGCAAATCCATTTTCAGGAACCGAGAAGCGGATATTGGTTTCCGGGTTAAATGGATTCGGATAATTGCTCAGAAGTTCAAATCCTTTTGAAACTCCAATATCCACCTGTGTGCTGGTAGAATATTTATATGCGCCGCTATTATCGATCTGTTTCAGGCGATAGACATAGACACCGGGAGTAAGATTGACATCCTGATATGAATATTCTCTCGGTGAGGTGCTTGTTCCCGCACCGGAGACGAATCCAATTTTCAGCCAACTCGCAACTCGTAACTCGTCACCTGTAACTGATCTCCTCTCCACATCAAATCCCATATTATTGACTTCCATCGCTGTTGACCATCTAAGGATTGCACTGTTCGCCCCTTGTATCGATGCAGTAAAGGAGGTCATTTCAACGGGAAGTGAAGTCGTGCCCCCAGAAATTCTTGCTAAACTGACATAAATACTATCACCGCCGGTGATTGAAAATTTTGATGCATCGTCTAGTGAATCTGATGGAATTGCAGTCGGAGAACTTCCTGGAGTAGCAGCGGGACTGGATGAAGGTCCAATTCCTATCCAATTGGGTCCAGTACTTGTTCGATATGCAACTTGAAGCTCTGTTGTTCCATTAGTAACACCGTCATCATTCAAATAGCTAGGTGCTATTTTATGCCAGAGAGGAATAGCTGTATTCTGAGCATTATATCCAACCTTATAATATCTCGCTGAACTGACAAGATCAATCCCGCCTGCATAGGTGTTACTGACAGCCGCTGCATCTCCATCAACTACGGACGCCCAAACATAGTGTCCAGTTGAATTCGCAAGTGCTGTAGAACAAGATACTACGATTGGCCTATAACCGGTTGCATCACCAATATCGATTGTACGGCTAGTAATATTGCCTGCGGTATTTGTAATCCCCCTGCCAAGTATACCTTGAACATAGCATGTCATCGAGGCGCCTTGAACCGCAGCGGTGGAAGTTGCCAGATGGACCCAACGAGTAGAACCGGTGGTTTCGATCATTCCCGAAATGAAGACCAGGGTATCTCCTGCGGTGCTAGCATTATTATTTTGGAATAAATTTCCTGTTGCCAAGACAACTTTAGCTCCGCCAGTTTTATTTATTACTACTGAATTGAATTCTTCACCAGAAGTACTATATGTAGTTAATGATAAATAGATATTGGAATTTGAGTTTCCCGAAAAAACAACCCTACCGACTGAAACGTTCGAACCGCTACCCACTCGCATATCAATTTGTCCACTACTATTAACAGTTAAATCTTTATTAAGAATTAATTGCTGATATAAAGGACCTGATGCCGGAGTGGATCCAGAAGTTTTTAACCTACCAGCAGAATTAACAATGACATTTCCATTTACTGTTAATCCGTTTCCATTCGTCTGAGCAAAATAGAGATAACCACTAATAGTCAAATCATTGCAACTCGCATCAGCCACATCTATCGTAACCGTATGACCAGATAATATCCATACATTATCACTTGGGGTCGGGACGTTTGAGGGAACCGTGTTCCATCCTGAACCATCCCATTGTCGCCAATTTGTTGCGTCTGTTCCCCAATTACCAGTACCAAGCGAACCAAAATCACCAGTCACCTGAGCCATTACAACTGCAGACATAGCCATAACAAGTGCGGCAATAAAAAGAAATCGTAATTTTTGAAGCATACCAACCTCCTGTTTTTTTGATTGATAATGCCCTCAGAAAATATTTTCTGAGGAGTGATAAAAATCGAACCTTTCCTCCTCAATTAATGTCAGATATCTTTCTATGCTCATACTCAAGTAGATATCAGACATTTGCTGAGATTTATCGCACGATTAGCGCAATAACAATATTTTTGTTGTTCTTACTTCTTGACCGCACTGCAGACGGCAGAGATAAACACCTGATCCGAAACCTGATGCATTCCATTGCACAGAATGTACTCCTGCCGGTTTAAATTCATTGACTAATTCCGCTACTTCCCGGCCAAGAAGATCATATACTTTTAGTGCAACCATACTCGCCACTGGCAAGCCATAACTGATCACTGTTGCAGGATTGAATGGATTGGGATAATTCTGCAGTAATCGAAAATCGGTCGGCTGGAGAGACTTTGATTCTGCTCTCACACTTGTCACCGTTGCTTCGACGGCATCGGGGCCGACATCGGCCGGAGTCAAAGGTCTTCGGAGAACCGGTGCACTAGAATACTCATCAGCACCAATATCATAAAGGCCGGTTCGAGTTTGTCCATCCATATCTGTTGTGACATATGGAAATCCACTCGCTGCGGCATCGATAGCAGGACTGTTCGATGCCAACCGCCAGACGCTGTCAACTTTTACAAGATTTGGATTGATTATCTGAAACTCTGTGCTGCTTGCGCTAATACCAAGCGAAGCCGACGCTGTGGGATAAGCAATATTATTTTGATATTGTAAATTCACCGGTGTCTTCCAATGTGTTATTAACGCATTTGTCTGCCCCACTATCAAATTATTAGCGATGATACAATCGATTGGAGCAAGGGAATAATTCTTGCCGACCTCGATACCATAGACGTTGTTTACAAACGTATTGAACAGTACCTGCGCTCGATAGACCTGCCAATGGGAGCTGGATGACCCGTTGGTATCCGTTTCGCCGCCATCCAATTGCAGCGGGGCATCATAGCCCGTTCCAGTCAACCCTTCCAGATAATTGTTGTAAATTTTATGATCGGGACCGTACACCCGAATCCCGGCTGTTCCGGCTTTTTCTCCACCAAAGAAAAAATTTCCTTCTGCAACTGTCCGCTTCCCCTGACGCAACGAGAGTGCCCCTTCACACCTGCGGAATGTATTGAAGCGGACAATCACATCGCAAGTTTTCACCGATACAACTTCCGGGTCACCGTCGCATTCTTCAAACAGATTATTTTCCACGACCGTATAGCTGCTTGTATGCGTAATCGTGCTTTGTCCGATCCGTACCGACTCCATTTCATTGGCTGCGCGGGGGCCAATATTCCTAAAATAATTATGATCAATACGGTCGTACTGCGTCGCCTCCGGCGATCCGAGTCCGTCAGGCGAGCCGTCAATGGTCACATAGTTGCCGAGCTGATGCTTTTCTTCAAAAAGATTATAATCGACCCGATTATGGTGGCTGAGAGCCCGTGCAATATTGTACCGTCCGCCAATGAGAATCCACTTTCCCGATGTTGTTTCAGACAAACGGAATACATTCCTCGTTATTCGGATATTATTGCAGCACTCTGTTCTTATCACCGTGCCAGGATTACCGGTGAAAACAAATCCCTCCACTGTTGTATACTCTGCAAATTTAAAATCGAAAGCAGAACTCCCATTAAGCTCAACCTTGCCTCTATTTTGGGCACGGATGACAATGGGCATTGTAGGAATACCAATCAGCACGGCTGAATCCGGCGAGCAATTACCGATATTGTATATACCATCGGTGAGCTCGATCGTGTCTCCCGGACTGGCACCAAGTACCGCAGATTTAAATGCCGAAGCGGATGAAAATATCTTGCGGGTTCCGGCTGCCAGAGGCTGAACATCCACACCTAACATTGTATCCTTGGTCATCGTGAACGATTTAGAGAGTCCTGTTCCAGATAGCGCACCAGTCCATCCATTGTTTCTGTATCCTGATGGAAGGCTCAGTGACGCTGTGATTTTTGTATACGAATAATAAGAGCTGTCTGAGACAGCTGATGGCGACAACGAGATGAAACCAACAGAAGGTTGATGGAGCGTCAATTTGCAGAGCGGTGGTGGATTCAGCGAGTCTATACTCACTATCGCGCCGATCGTCATATTTCGGGTCACTTGAAATGTCACGGTATCGGCAGTGCCGGTTACATCACCATTCCAGTCATAATTTTTATACCCTGCCGGATACGTTAGTGTGGCTTTGACGGATGTTCCTTCATCATACTCGCCTCCGGAGGGATTCAATGAGATTGAGCCAACAACAGGCTGCTGTACTGTAACTGTATATTTGAGTAGAATGTCTCCGAAGTTGATATCCGGTATGGGAACAATTCCAATATAAAGCTGATCGATCGTAGCATCAACTGTCCCGGTGTTCGAATTACTTCCGAGATTGAAGAGAAGCTGATGATATTCCTTCACATTCGCAAGGCGTGTTCCGCTGGCAGTTGGCGTATACGTTTCTCTAAACGCCACCGCCGAAGAAGGATCTGCATCGACACTGACTTGATATACGGCGGTACTATAATCTACTTTCCCCGAAATTCGATACCAACTGCCAAGGGAATAACCGGATAATCTTACTTTCGACGAACCATTATAGATACGAATCGATCCCGTATCATTTATGGGAACTGTGAAATCAACAACGAATGTGCGCTTGATACTACTACCAAACAGATCGTATCCATTGATGGTAAATTCTTTGCCCAACGAAGCTATCAATTTGACGTACATATCAAAATAGACCGTTCCGGTTACTCCTGGCACGGATCCCGTGAACGGTGTGTGTTTTATGAGTAATGATGTGGCAGTTGAAAATTTTAGTCCGTTGCTTCCATCATATGCGTACGCTGGATCGGCAACAACATCAGCAGCACCGGAAGTGACAGACCAGAGATTTTGATTATTGATTGAACCGGTAGCGAACGCCGGAGTTCCTGATATTTCAAAGGAAGTGGCCAGAACCGTATCTCCGACAGCTGAGAATGCCGTCAGGTTGATACCCATTAAACAGAAAAACGATCCCATACCGAACCGTACCAAACGATTCATTTGAGGTATATTCCTTTTATTCGTCGAGTTTGAGATGCTTGATGCAGCTCAATGATATAAAAACCGCTTGCAACATTCGAAGCGTTCCATCGAACGGTATATTGCCCGGCTGGTTTATGTTCATTTACCAATATCGCCACTTCCCGGCCAAGAAGATCATGTACTGTAAGTGTTGTCATACCCGCTACTGATAACTCATAACTGATCATTGTCGAGGGATTAAATGGATTGGGATAATTGTCTAAGAGTAAAAACGAGTTTTGATCCGGAAGTCCAACGGATTCGTACTTTACAGAAGTGATACTCGATTGCGGACCGACATCGCTCCGTTTAAGCGGTTTCCGTAGAATTGAGAGTGTACTATACTCATCTGCGCCAACATCAAACGGAGCAGTACGCAGTTGTCCATCCATATCCACGGTGACAAACGGATAACTGCCTATTGCGGAGTCTATTGCAATGCTCGTTCCTGTTATTCGCCACAGACTATCTGTCCCTGTGCCGTACACCAGCGCCGGGTTGGCAATCTTAATTCCTGAGGGCTGTGTGATGCCGAGCGATGCACCGTAAAAGATATTTCCTTCGTATTTCATATTCACCGGCGTATCGGTGTATGTGATAAGTGGTGATTGAGTACTCCGAACAAGATTGTTTGCGATGACGCAATCGATCGGCGGCAGAGAGAGTTCAGCATCTTTTCCGGCACCAATATTGAACGAATACCTGTTATCCACCAATGTGTTAAAGACAATCAGTGCCCGCTTGACTTGAAAGTATCTGTTCAGCGGTGAATTGGGAACTCCGTTCACCAGGGTAATTCCGCATTTCATACTGGAACCGGCGTTTTTTTCAATGTAGTTGTTGTAGATTTTATGATCTTCACCGATAATGCGGATGCCGCCGGAATTTGACGCGTTGTTGCAAAAGAAATAATTGCCGTATACTTCACATCGGTTCCCATGACGGAGCGTCAGGGTGCCTTGGCAGCTCACAAATGTGTTATAGCGATAAACGTTTCCGCATGATTTGTTGGAAATAATTTCGATCTCTCCGTTGCACCGGTCAAAAAGATTTTCTTCGACGGTCGTAAACGAATCATACATCGACCAATCGCTCGTTCCTACCCGGATAGTCTCTCCTCCATTGTCCAGCACAATGAGCGGGCGCGGACCAAAATAGTTATGATCGATTTGATGATAGTTTGGAGTACCGTACATCCAGACGACCAACGTTGTTCCGATATTTTTTTTCCCCTGGATGACACAATGATCCACACGGTTATGAGTTCCATACAAAGAAATCCATTTTGTATCCGTGGTATCGTTCGGAGGATCTGCAGTGTAATCGATAATCGTCGAGTTCGTTATTCTACAATAGTGCGCTGAATCGCCGCTTAAACCGCGAAACTCCACTATGGCACTGTTGGTCTTGCCATTTTGGAAAACGAGACCATCGACAACAACATACTTGCCGGATATTTTAATTGTCGAAGTACCCGTTAAAATCACTCCGCCCAAGGTTTCTGCACGTAAAAGAATGGGTGCTGTAGAAGTGCCAAATCCTTTAACAACGATGTTGGCATTTGTCCACGTCCCATTCACCATCGTCAGCGTATCGCCTGGCACGGCAGTCGACATGATAGTGCTCACCTGTGCGGCTGTTGAGACTCTGTACTCCGTCCCATAGAGCGCCAGAGTAAAAACCATGAGCAGCAGCATGAGACGCCCACCCATGTTCAGAATATTATTGATTTGCACTTTCAATTCTTACTTCTCTTTCAATTGCACACGTTTGATCTCGCCGCCAAACACAAAAATCGCAGCAACCCCCAGGGGAATGAGCATCGCTCCCATAATAAACACAGGCGTATAACTGATCTTACTCAAATAGGGAATGAGCCACGTACTGAACGTCAGGACACCGAACACCGCGCTCATCCCGCCAAGCCCGGCGAGCGATCCCACAGATCTTCCGGAAAAGAAATCGCTGGGAAGAGTCTGAATATTATTGATCATCACCTGGAAACCGCAAAGTATCACTGCAATGAGGAGAACGGCAGTCAAGGGTGTAGAGGCGAAGACAACGAGAATCAGCGCCGGTATGGAGATCATTCCGCCGATCATTATTGCCCACTTGCGTGCTTTGTTGACGCTCCATCCTTTTCCAATTTTGTAACCCGACCACCAACCACCCACAAGACTGCCTATGGCTGCACCAAGATAGGGCACCCATGCGAACAAACCGATCTGTTTGATATCAAATCCGAATTGCTCAGCAAGATAAATCGGAAGCCAGTTTACGAACATCCACCAGATGGGATCAAGAAAGAAGCGGGAGACGATGACTGCCCAGCTCTGCTTATAGGTCAGCAGTTCTCCCCACGAAGGAACACGGATCTCCACAATAGGTGTTGTAGAAATCTTTTGTCCGGTAAGGATATATTGACGCTCTTCTTCGGAGATCCACGGATGCTTTTCCGGTTCGGAGCGATTCACGATCCACCATGGGATGAGCCAGAGGAATCCGAGAGCAGCAACGACGAGGAAAGTTGCTTTCCACCCTAAAAAAACATAAAGCAAGGCAATGAGCGGTGCGGATATCACCGCACCGAACGAAGCTCCTGCATTAAATATTCCCTGCGCAAATGCACGCTCTTTCACAGGGAACCATTCGGCACACGCTTTTGTCGCACCCGGCCAGTTGCCGGCTTCACTGAGACCTAACAATGCACGGAAGGACAAAAAGCTTGTCAAGCTTCGAGCAAGACCATGAAGACCGCAGGAAATGGACCACACGGTTATGGAAAGAATGAATCCTAGGCGAGTACCCAGCCAATCGAAAAGGCGGCCGGAGACAGCTTGACCTATCGCATAGGCGACCATGAAGGCGGAAACAATCGTTGCGTATTGATCTTTTGTGAGTCCGACATCTTTCGAGATATCCGGCCACATCACCGCCAACGACGTCCGATCAATATAATTGATGACGGTTGCTGCTCCTATTAACCCTATGATCCACCAGCGAAGGCCGCGTACTTGTTTCATCGTTTCCAACTCCGTTATTCTAGGAAATCCTGTCGTGCCGGCGTGAAAATATCCACGAGCCGTCCCGCTTCCAAAGTCGTAACACCATGTTCAACGCCTGGTGGGATGTAATAGGAATCTCCTTTTTGCAGCACCTGTTTCTTTCCACCGATCTGAACTTCAAATTTTCCCAATTCGATAAATGTGATCTGTCGGTGCGGATGTTGATGAAGATATCCAATAGCCCCTTTTTGAAATTCTACATAGACGGTCATCAGCGATTCATCGTACGCTGTTATCTTGCGGCGGACGCCCGGTGCGACTTCCTTCCATTCAAGTTTTCCCGCTTCGATGAATTCCTGACCTTTTTCGACATTCATTTGAGTTCCTTCGTCTTAACGTTTTGGAGCGATGCATTTCCTGCCCATGAGTACGTGGTTCCCCCTGCCGGGATTGAATGGTT
>Ga0265603_1000047_pt1 | contig 10611 bp, 7 predicted proteins | sample saktaT_7_FD_197238 | JGI IMG/M metagenome (GOLD analysis project Ga0265603, IMG submission 197238) | Metatranscriptome of saline water microbial communities from Sakinaw Lake, British Columbia, Canada - sak_2013_6_6_40m (Metagenome... | ecosystem: Environmental > Aquatic > Non-marine Saline and... | reverse complement strand
TGTCGCAGGACCTCCTAAATAGACTGGACCAACATTCGCTAACGACAGCGGACGGTTTATCACGGTCCCCGTCGCATTATATTCAGTGCAGCCGACATCTTTTAATAGGGCAGAGGCCGGCCGCGTTTGTCCGCTTATATCAAGCATGATAGATGGATCATCATCAATGTTTGCGATATCAAGGATGGCAGGATAGCTGGCACTGGCTGCATCTATTGCGGGACTTGTGGAAGATAATCCGTAGTAGCCATCAGCATTGAGCACAAGCTTCGGGTCGGCATTCGTCATCCCCGAGGGAATAGAAAGACCCAATGTACCTTGATAGATATTTCCTGCCCAAGAGATTCCCGAGTATGAACTCGCCGTAAAGATTTTCCCAGAACTGCTTTTAAATAAATTGTTCGCCCAAGTATTATTTGTCGCACCTTTATCCAAATCGCTTTCTCCACAATTGACAAACGTGTTATGGATAAAGTTGATATTTCTAAGAATCTTGGTCGTATTCGCGGTATAGTACACATACCGAATACAGCCCTGTGAACCTGTGGATCCAGAGTTTTCGAAATAATTGTTATAGCAATAGATACTGTTTGCCTCTTTGACTCTGATCCCACCCGCATTGATAAAGAAATTACCATAGGCAACTGCACTATCGCCATTCCTGAAACAGAGCATCGCTTCCTGGTTGTTCTTAAACGTATTATACCTGATCACATTCTCTCTGCTTTTATTCGAGATACATTCGCTATCCCCGTATCCCGTGCTATCGAAATAACAGAATTCGACCACCGTTCGACAGACGTACAATGACTGTGCGCCGTTGGCAATTCTGATACATTCATTCCCGTTATCCCCGCCAGCACCGGGCATTTTCTGAAAGGAACAATATCGGATCTTGGCATAATTGGGAGCCGAGCCGTTAGGGGCAATATGAATAAGATTTCCGATGGGAGCCGTTGCGGGTTTATTCTGGAAATTGCAATACGAGACCACATCATACTGGCCCTGGAGATTGATATATTTTTGAGCTGAATACCCGTTGAAGTTGAGCTGCGTCAGAGTGTCTTTATTGCCGCTCACGGTGATAATAATACCGGAGATGGAGCCGGAAGTGAATTGAAATCCGCTGAAGGTCACAGAGCTCCCCGATATCGTGATAGCGTTCGTCCCATTTAAATAGACACCGCCAGGTGCTGCTGCTTTTACAGTGATATCGCTTGTTCCGATACTGAGATTATTGTTAAGATAGGTTCCATTATCTAGAATAATTATATCACCTGCCGAAGCGCTGTTCACTGCAGATTGCAGAGCCGCGACCGAAGAGACATGGACCTCTGATGCGTTGGCTTGAAATGAGAGCGAGCTGCCTAATAGATTACAAATTAAAACAAGCTGAAATAATTTCATAAAAACCTTTTCGCTTTCATGTCGTAAGGGAAAGTAACCCTGCTAGATCTTTCTTGTTGAAGAAAATCTGTTTTTCCGATTACTCCACATCCGGACCAACATCCTTTCTCTCTAAAGGGCGGGAATGGAGAGATTGATTGGATAAACGCCAGATCTCTCCATCCTTAACAATTTTCGGCTGAACTGCCCGGATTCCCTCGATCGGTGAACGTGAAACAACCGCAGGCGCAGTTGCCCAGGCTATGTTGTTTTCCCAATGGGAGTCTATGGGAGGCGTAAACATCTTTATTAGGGTATCTTGTGCGCCCACGATGATATTATTCTGGAAATGCAGTCCCCTTGGTGCCAAACCCCACCAGTTATTTTGAAATCCTCCACCATCAAATCCAATTTCAATATTGCTCACATTATTCACCAGGGTATTGTCTGCAATCAATGCATCCTGAATCCGGTAGTGCATCGTTATTGGTCGAAGGTCGCCGGTTTCTGCATTGCCGTTCGGGATGGCACATGTCGCATCCCAATTCTTTCCGGTGCACCCTTCAAAGTAATTATTAATAATACGCATCCCCATACCGTAGAACCGTACACCGCCGGTTCCGATCGTGTGAGATTTTCCGTTATTATCGAGAAATGTTCCTGTTCTTCCGTTACCAAGGATATAATTGCCCTCTACTGTGTTTCGATTCCCTCGCCTCAAGGAGAGCGACCCGAAACACTCACGAAAAGTATTGTAACGGATGGTATCATCGCAGGATTTAATGGTAATATATTCCGGGTCGCCGTCACACCGTTCAAAAAGATTATCTTCGATAATAGTAAAGCCGCTCGAGAACCAAAACAACGATGAAACCGCACGAATGGCTTACATTCCATTCTCTACCCGGGGTCCGGTATCAGCGAAAAGATTGTGATCGATGCGGTCGTATTGCGATACCTGCGGCTGTGTGCGAATCGTTCCGCCAATGGAGATAAAATTCCCTGGCTGGGACTTCTTCTCAAAGATATTATAATCTATCCGATTGTGATGACTAAGACGAACCGAGTCTCCCTCTATACCGTCTATCAAGATCCATGAACCTCGTTTCGTCTCTCTCAGGTGGAAGGTATTCCGCGTAATTTGGACATAGCTGCAACCGCAAAGTTTAACAGCCGGACCATTGGTACTGATAAAGTTCAACCCTTCGATGACGATATGCTCTGCTGCTGTTAAAAGAAAACTGGACTCGTTCACAATGTTCGATTTCCCGCGATTCTCAGCGCGGATAACAATGGGCTTGGTTCCCCTTGCTTTCAGAGAGATGTTCAATTCGCCCTTGAAATCATAATCGCCGGCAGAGAGAATAATGTTTGTCCCCTGCACGGCTTTCTTCAGTACTGCCCGCAGCTCTTCTACAGTCCTTACATGGACATTCCTTTGTGCCATCACCGAAACAAGCGGAATAACAACGAAAAACAGCAACGATTTATTCAGACTACTCCTTAACACTTATTGATCTCCATTTCGATAATACCTATAGACGTCTGATCTATGGATTAATTTTCATTGACTTGATTTTTCAAGAAACGAAGCATTTTCTCATGCAATTCCTTGGCGATTACTGTATAGTTGTTCTCCAGGACGACATTGATTGTTTCATCGGGATCAATGTCATAGTCATACAGTTCACGGGCAACCACTAATTCTTTCCTGAAAGGCGTATTACTCCGGAAACTCTCTTTCATCCAGAGAGTATAACGGTACCGGTAAGTTCTGATCGAATAACCCATATATTGACCATCGGAATATCCAAGTCTTTCAGTTTCTAATTTATTCTGTGTCCTCGGATATTGGCTGACTGCAAATTCTATCACCTTCGTCTCTGGTTTTTTCATTAGGGGAACAAGGCTTTTCCCATCCAGAGTACCTGGAACTGGCACGCCTGCCAACTCGCATATTGTCGGGAAGATATCGATGAATTCGACAGGCGAAGATGTTCTGGATGGTTTTATCCACGGCGCAGAGATCAGCAACGGTGCATGAGTTGCCTGTTCGAAATTCGTATGTTTGCACCAGAGATTATGGTCACCCAGATGCCAGCCATGGTCTCCCCAGAGAACGATGATGGTGTTCTTCGTCAACCCCAGCGAATCAAGTGCCCGCATTAAGATTCCAACCTGGGCATCGGCATAGGAGGTTGCCGCATAATAGCCATGAATCAGCTCTTTTTGTTTATCGAGTGGTATGTCCAGGCCGCCTCCCCTTTGATCGGAGAAGGAACTGATAGGCGGAATGTCAGAGTATGAATATAATTCGGATGCCCGATGATAAGCTAGATCAGGACTATTTTTGGCCTTTTGCTGAAACGAAGCAAGAGGAAGTTCTTCCCGATTATAGAGATCCCAATATTTTTTTGGTGCGACAAAGGGCAAATGGGGTTTACTGAATCCGACGGCAAAGAAAAACGGCTTTTGCTCTTTTGAAAGTTTCACGAGAATATCTTTTGCATGCAACGCATTTGCCCCGTCTCCATATGCGTTATCCGGGACGTCAGCGCACTCGACAGAAGGTTTGATATTCTTTTGTATATACTCAGTCAGGTCCTTCCCTTCGATCCCCTGATTCTCCCCTTCTGTTCGATATTTCCAGATAATTTTTTTTGTGCCCGGAAGCTGGTAATCAAGCTCGGGCAGTCCGATTTCTTTTGCGAAATATTTTTTCGATTCCTTATAGTACGGAATACTCCACGACAGACTGTCCAAATCCTTATCGACACATCTCGGATCGTAGACCTTCCCGATACCCTGTGTAGAATAGCCCTGACCGATGAAGTATTGAGGCAAGCTGAGGATATTCGGATTCACATCGCGCATCCGGGTTTTCAAATCCCATACTTTTGTTTTATCAGGACGCAGCCCCGTCAATAAGCTTGCACGGGTCGGCCCGCATACAGCCTGTTGGCAGTAGCTCTGCATGAAAACTGTTCCCTTCGACGCAAGCTTATCGATATTGGGAGTCTTCACGAGTGTATTGCCATAGCAGCCCAACACCGGTTTGAGATCGTCGACAGCAATGAACAGTACATTGGGTCTTCTATCCTGGGCAGAAAGCGGCGTCAAGCTCATTCCAACCTGAGCTGCGAGACTAACGGATGCCGCAAATTTACTGATGAATGGTATGTTTCTCGTGGTCATAAATTTCTTTGTGTCTCTGCTTTATCGTATTTCCGGAATATTGCTGACAGATTCAGAAGATCGCGGGAATCGAAATTCATCTGCAGGTGTTTTGCCGATAACCTCTCAATTCATTTTTTTTAATCGTCGAATCACTCAGTGCGGGACTTGAAATTCAATAACAATATTGAACAGCGGCACCTCGCTCACATTCTGAACAACATGGATAATCGATTCTGCGAATTTCACGGTATTAGGAACCTGAAGGCTTCCTTTTGTCGATCCAGGTTCGTGGAACCGTGGATCGGTCAACCGGGCTGGATTGAGACGAACAACAATCCTCTGAGCGTGGCTGTGAAGCTTCCGTGTATCGCCAGGGGCAAGCCGTTCTTCGAAAACCCGAAATTGATTGTCCTCATACACCATGGTATTCTTTATCGGCTCAATCCACTGTTCCGGGGATTTGAGAGGTGGATGGTCCTTTTTAAATGCAACTTCAAAATACTCGCCGGTTGGCGACGTATATGATTCGTTTTCGAGGAACACGGCAACGTCTCCCAGCTGGAGAGTCAGAGTGCCTCTGCTACTTTCTATCTTCACTTCTGTTAAAGCAACAATCACCCGTGAGCCATAATCTGGTGTCCGGGCATTCGTACAAAGAACAGCATTATGCATAACCCGTACGTATTCATTTTCAAGAGCGATTGAATCGGGGGCATTATCAGTCCCTTGTGCCGGTGGCGACACAAGCGGAGCCACAAACGAGTACATCAAGAATATGCTGAAACGAATATGCATCAATATCTTCCCTCTGTATAAATCGATTTTATCCGGCATGGTTATCATTTAATACGAGGGCTGATAGCAAGTATCAGCCCCCTGTGCAAGCTCCACCTTCATCATCCGATTCGAAACTTTATTACTTGACGAGTAACCCCGCCATACAACAGCGGGATTCCTCGGAACCATAATTTTACTTGACGAGTAACATTTTCTTGGTTGCGGTGAAGGAACCAGTCTGCATCTTGCAGAAGTAAATACCGGATCCAAAACCAGCCGCATTCCATGTCGCAGGATATGTACCGGTTTGCTTGACTTCATTCACGAGTGTTGCAACTTCTTCACCCAAAATATTGTACACCTTTACCGAAACAAATCCTTCTCGAGCAACCTGATATGTAAAGTTTGTACTCGGATTGAACGGATTGGGATAGTTCTGCTGTAAAGAGTATTCCCGCGGCATTCCTAAATGATTTTCTTCAACCGTGACGGTGCCTGTAATCGTGGTACCGGCTGTGTATGTGCCTGATAAAGTGCTGCCGTTCAGGAGCTGTAATGTATCCGTAATGGTGAGGGCATTCGTAGCAGTTACACCAGCCGGATTATTAATGATCACTTTTCTTACGGTTGCAGGCATAAATATTCCAGTCTCCTGTGCAGTGGTTCCATTAAACAGATAACTGTCGGCTGTCCAGGTGAAAGCACCAGTTTGTGTACCACAGCTTGTGACAGTCAATTTTCCTTTGACCGTGAGATTTTGTACCAAAGTGACTCCAACACTTCCCGTATTGACAGTCAAGTTGTTCAGTTGATGAATGGCATTTAAACTAATTCTATAGCCTGCTGTATTCGGCACAGTGCTGGCACCCTGACCTAAGATATATTCTGCAGTTCCTGAAATATTCGCAGGAGTACTCGATGACATAGCCAATTCAGGTTGGGAAGATCCGCTAGGATTGAGAATTGTAAATGTTCCGCTGGTAAAAGTAAAAGGATTGGTGCCACCACCAGAGGTATACCTGAAAGCATAATCCGTAGCAGTGAAATTTTTCGGATCGACAACAATATTAGCGCCGTCAATAGTCACTGCGGCAATACTGGCCATATTAAACTTTCCATAAACAAGCACTGTCCCCTTGGTGAAGGTGGCAGATGCGATTCCATTGGTCAGATCGATCTTGTTAGTTCCCGTTCCAGCCCCAACAATGAGAGAGTCAGTTGTATTCACAAGCAAGGTTCCCATAGCATTGATATTACCATAAATGGACGCGCCACCTGTGCCTGTGATACTCAATCCAACAGGGGAACCACCTGTTGCCCCAAGAGCGATACTCCCGCTTGTCACAGTGAGTCTGCCAGCGTTTTGTTCCCACGTACCTGCAACATACGATAATGGACTCCCTGTCGACACATTAACACTTGAAATCACCTTGTTCGTTATTGCAGTTTTATCTAACGTAATTTGTCTAAATCTTATCATTGTACCAGATCCGCTGATAGACTGGTCCCCCGCTTTGTTGAATGTTACGTTACAAATTCCTGCGGTGTTGTCCCGCGACATATCGAAGGTATTGTTGATTGTTAAATTCCCGCCAATGGTGAGCGTATCGTCATATCCGATATTGATAATAGCCCCTACGTACGCAGTAGTATTTGACAGCGGTGCAGAAAATGTAATGGTATTCGCTGTGAATGACGCCACCGTTGTGCCTGCTGCAATACCCGAACCTCCGATATTCATTCCGACCACCACGCCAGCAGTGGAAGCCACGTTGGTTACTTGCGTTGCGCTAACGGCAACATCTCCAGTCGTACTAATTGCATTTTGTGCGATAAATGTTGCTCCTGCTGCAACCGTAACATCTTCAGTGACAATCACACTTCGTCGCGCCACCATATCGAAGGTGAGTATTCCGCTTGTACCTTGTCCAACGGTAATGGATGCCACCGTCACCGCAGCATCAATGGTAACCGTCGCGCCATCTGCTATGATAACATCATCAGCGGCGCCTGGAACTGCTCCTCCTACCCATGTTCCTGTTGCACTCCAATTTCCACCGGTCCCTGTCGATGTAATTGTAGCAGCTACAAGGGCGGTGGAACCTATAGCACCGCACATCGCTATAATAAGTGCAGCGATGAAGAGAAGATGTAATTTATCTTTCATGAGATCCTCCATAGAATAGTGATTGGAAATATTTGAACTTTGTGATTAACAAACTGATCCATCAGTCCTGCATTCCTGCTCAAATACGGCTGGACGCATGGAATACAAAAAATTGCGGAACGACATTGGATTCGTTTCATTAGACCACTCCCATCCCCTCCTTGCAAAGGAGGAGAGTTAGGGGAAATCAATTTCTAACTTCGTCATAAGTCCTACGCGAAATATTGCAGGATTAGTCTGATCTTTAAGACGAATCCCCTTCCCCCCTTTTTTAGAGGGGGAAGATAGGGGCAAGTAATTTACTTCGTCATCAATCCCGATAAACAACATCGGGATTTCTAGCCATCAGCCCCGCATAAACGACTGCGGGACTTCTGACGAAGTAACTTTGTTACTTCGTCATCAGCATTCTTTGCACAATGCTCTTCCCGTTATACTCCAAGCGTGAGAAGTAGACGCCAGACGCTAATTTGCTTGCATTGAATGTCGCAGAAATGTAATGGCCTGCCTGTGCCATGCCGCTGAACAATGTCGCAACTTCCTGACCGAGCACGTTAAACACCTTCAACGTCGCAAATCCATTTTCCGGGACCGCGAAACGAATGTTGGTTTCCGGGTTAAATGGATTCGGATAATTGTTCAGAAGTTCAAATCCTCTGGAGACTCCAATGTCGACCTGAGTGCTCGCAGAGTACTTAAACGCCCCGCTGTTATCGATCTGTTTGAGACGATAGACATACACACCAGGGGCAAGATTGACATCCGTAAAGCTGTACTCCTTAGGGGAAGTACTCGTTCCCGCCCCAGCAACATAGCCGATCTTTTCCCAACTCGTCACTCGTACCTGCCCGCCGGCTTCTTGGCGGGACTCGTCACTCGTAACTGCTCTCCTCTCCACCTCAAATCCGTTATTATTTACTTCCGTTGCTGTTGACCACCTCAATATGGCACTGTTTGCATTCTGCATAGAGGTTGTAAAAGAGGTCATCTCCACGGGGAGAGAGCCTGCATCTTTTCCTATAGCAAAATCTGAGAAGGAAATTAATCCAGTCACTTGGATGCTTCCGCCATCAGCGGATCCTCCAGGCGTTCGAAGTCCAATTGTTGGGAACGTCCAACCTGACGAATATTGACCGACAGTAAGAGTTGCTTCATCCGTAGCTTCGACCACACCAGTGTTGAAATCAACCGGCAGATAGGTTAAGGTCGCAGAGTAGTTGTCAAATGCTAAAGAAGCACCGGCTGTAAATGACCAATAACGTTTTAGAATGTTTGCTGGCGCTACAGCGTTCGGGTGTATGGTTTCCGTGACGCTTGCGATGAGAGTGTCTATTGCAGACACGGTGCCAAATGCCACCGTGACAGGGGAATATCCAGCGACTGTACCGATTTCAAATGTACGAGACGTTGCACCTGTAGCGATAGTTTTTGCGAGGTTACCGATAATATGGCCGCTTGTACGAGATACTGAGCCTGCACTTCCGATAAGAATTTTATATGTACTTGTCGTAATATTCCCACTTGTTAGCGTAAGCGTACCGGCGATCGTAGTATTGGCCTGAATTGCAGTATTCGTTGTCCCTGTATTTATTGTTAGATTAGTTATACTTGCGAGACCGGGACCACCTATCCTAAATCCACCCGACCCACCAGCCGGTGTAGCACCCCCCTGGCCAAGCACTATCTTTGCAGTCCCTGTCATATTAAAACCGGCAGCAGCATTAAACTCTGTCTGGGCGCTTCCAGCAGGATTTGGATTGAGTATTGTTAGAGTACCAGCACTGAATGAAAAGCCGGTCCCTGCATTCGTAACTCTGAATCCGTAATCGGACGCTCCAAGGTTTGAACAATCGACATTTATATTTGCGCCGGTCATAGCGACTGTTGATGAAGCCGATGCGATCGCTATTTTCCCATTCACGTTGATTGTACCGGATTGGAATGTAGCATTTCCACCCGCTGTTGATAAATCAAGTTTATTACTAGTTCCGCCTCCGAGTGTAAATGTCCCCGAGGTATTGATATTAAGCGGTCCTGCAATATTCAAATTAGATGAATTCTGAGTCCAGTTACCTGAGCCAGTTATACTTATCCCACATGTCGTCACTGTGGTAATGGTTGTTCCAGTTGTGAACGTACCAGCGTTTTGCTCCCAAGTACCTGTTGATGAAGGGAATACGGAGCCGTCTGCCGTAACGTTTATCGTCGATATGACTTTATTGCCAACTGCAGTTTTTGAGAGAGTAATTCCTCTGAATCGTGTTGTTGTGCCGGATCCGTTGATTGTTTGATCTCCAGCTTTAGTAAAGGTTACGTTGCAAATTGTGGTTGTTGTTCCTAACGACATGTCGAATGTACCGTTATTCACAAGATTCCCTCCGATGGAGAGGGTATTGGTAAACGTACCGCTTGCCTGAACAACAAATAGCGCACCAGCAGCAATAATTATGTCACCTGTAACTGTAACTGCTCTTGCAGAGACACCATCAAATGTTAAGACACCGCTCGTCCCTTGTCCCACAGTCAAACTTGCCGCCGAAACTGTCTGATCGATCGTCACAGTATGACCATCAGCAATAATAACTGCGTCCGATGAACCTGGGGTGCCTGCCGGACTCCAGGTCATCGCTGACCAAGTCCCATCACCGGTACTGGTATATGTTGTTTGCGCGAAAGCGAAGGTCGTCATTGCCATGACAAAGACGACGATCAACAAACACTGTAATTTGTATCTCATAGAAACCTCCAGAAATTTTAGTTGAGGGTGGATAAATAAACGACTTGCCTTACAATAAAGATTATGAACTTCCTTTTTTCAATGTTGCTATGCTCTCAAATGTATTGCTCAGACGTTTATGAAATTATAGATGAAATGCCTCTTGTATTGAAATGTAATATAGGGCAAGAAGTGGCATTACAAGTGCATCCTTACCCCGGCGGTGATCGGGATATAAGCCGTCCCGAGACCTTTGGAGAACCCGTGTGTATACCGCGCCTCGATAAACAGATTCAAGAAAGAAGAAAAGTGAACATCCAATCCAAGCCCGCTCTGGAACACGACATCCGTTTCCTCCCCGCCGATGATCCTTTGCCGCGCAGTGAAC
>Ga0265603_1000045_pt1 | contig 10660 bp, 10 predicted proteins | sample saktaT_7_FD_197238 | JGI IMG/M metagenome (GOLD analysis project Ga0265603, IMG submission 197238) | Metatranscriptome of saline water microbial communities from Sakinaw Lake, British Columbia, Canada - sak_2013_6_6_40m (Metagenome... | ecosystem: Environmental > Aquatic > Non-marine Saline and... | reverse complement strand
CCTGCCCCGGAATGTTCGCCTTAATGGATATAATAATAGGATGCTTTACTAGTAACTGTTCAATTTCTTGTGATCTGGTTTCACGGTCATGTAAAATATCAGACATGGGATTCAACCTGATACAAGGAATCAATAATCGTTCCGTCACGATATTCTACAACACCAATTCTTTTTGTGTTCTTAGGTAACTTTTTAGGAACACCTGTCACCCAATGTGCTTCTTCCAATAATTCTTTCATTGTGAAGATTGGAACCTTTTTGCGATTCAATTGATCAATTAAGTCTTTTCTTAATGGATTAACCGCAATTCCTCTTTCACAGACAAAGACATCAACGTTTTCACCTGGTGTTGAAATTGTTTGTAATTCTTCTTTGATGATTGGGAGTCGCGACTTAATTAGTTGTGAAACAATGACAGTACAAAAAGCACCGTGAGCAATATCGCTATGTCCGCCACTTCCGCCAATGATTCTTCCGAAAGAGTCTGTAGTCACATTGACATTGAAATCAAGATCGATTTCAGTCGCACCCAAAATAACAAAATCAAGTTGTTCGCAAATTGGTAAATCTTCATATGGATTTCCATATTTGGATGCAGAAATTGCGATATGGTTTTGATTTCGATCTACAGATTTCACAGCGTCTAAATCAAAGCACTGAACATCATATAGATTTTCAAACAAACCTTCTTCAAGCATTTTTACATAATAAGAAGTGATGCCTCCTGAAGCGAATCTACCTTTGATGTTTCTTTTCTTCATAATCGCTCTGACATAATCAACGACAGCCAAAGAGGTGCCTCCGGCACCAGTTTGCATTGAAAATCCGTTTTTAATCAACCCGAGTTTATCTAGTAATACTGAAGTATCTTTTGCGATTTTAAGACCAATGGGGTCTCTCGTAATTTTAGTCGTTCCTGAAACAATGCCCTCTGGATTTCCTATCTTATCGACAACGATGACTGCGTCAACGTAGTCTTTGGATAATTGGATATGATCTAATGCATCTACTAGATGATCCGTGACTAAAATAACGATATCTGCATATTCTAAATCACTCACTGCGTATCCAAGTACTCCACACGCACTTTCTCCAGTTGCGCCGTATCCGTTTCCAAGTTTGTCTACGGTAGGCGTCGCAAGAAAGGCTACATCGATGTGAATTTCGCCGCTTTCAATCGAGCGAGCTCTTCCGCCGTGTGTTTGCATAACGAGTTCGCCTTTTAATAATCCTTTTTGAACCGCAATAGAAACCGGACCGTTCATATATGAAGTATGAATAGATGTAATATTGCCATTTTCAATACAAGGGACGAGTTCGGTGTAACTTTCAAAAATCGAACTTGGAGCGATGTGAATGTTTTTCAGTTTCTTTTTTTGGATGACTTTCGCCACTTCATTAATGACCCAGTCTCCACTTCTTAAATGATGATGGAACGAGAAAGTCATCCCTGACCTCAATTTAAAATAGTCGAATGCCTCTTTGTAAGAAGAGAAGAATTCGACTTTTTTTGGTTTTATTTTTTTTGAGATGGTTGTTCTAGAATGGGATTTATAGTCATCGCTTGAGACAAACGGTTTAAACCCGTCTGGAACAAACCTGTCTAGACTATTCTTCATCATTTTTCACCAGATTAAATTTCTTTGCTTTTTCGATGACTTTCATTGCTCTTTCAACAATCGGTTTGTCAACCATTTTACCGTCAACGGTAAAAGAGCCTTTCCCTTCGCTGTCAGCCTTTTCTTTCGCTTCCAACACTTTATAGGCATGTTCAATGTCTTCAATGGATGGAGAAAAGGATTGATTGATGAATTCAATATGTCTTGGATGAATTGCACATTTCGCCTTCATTCCAAGAGAAACAGCATTCAAGGTATCCTTTTCAAATCCGGCATCGTCATACACGTCTGTATAAGGCGTGTCAATCGAAATGATTTGAAAAGCGGCGCATGCCATAATGATTCTACTTCTAGAATAGAGGAGTTCATGGGCTTCAGACGTGCGTTTCACTTCCAAGTCTTTCGTTAAATCTTCTCCGCCTAAAATCAACCCGATGACTCTTGGAAGTGAAGCAATTTGATCAACTTGAAGCATCGAAATGGCTTGTTCGATGATTGGGATAATTTTAATCGTCTTTTCCATGTTGTTCGTTTGTTCTATGACGGTTAACGCTTCTTCCAATGCATGCACAGAAGAAACTTTTGCTTTCGGTAAAACGATTGCGTCAATATTGTCAGATACAATCATCATTAAATCGTCTTCAAAGAAGTCGCTGCCGACTTCGTTGACTCTGACGAGATTTAGGACTTTACTTTTAGAAGCGTTCTTCGTTAAAAACTCTTTAATTAAATTTCTGGCATTATCTTTTTCGCTTGGAAGAACGGCGTCTTCCAAATCGAAAATAATCGCATCCGCATCAAATAAATACGCATTTTGAATCATATTAGGAAGATTTCCCGGGATGAATAACAGACTTCTCATCATAAGGCATTCATCCTTTCAACCGCAGTAATCAATCTGGCTTTGATGGTTGAATCCAAAGCGCCTCGATCTAAGACTTCCACTTTGACGTTTTCTGCTTTTAACTCTTTTAAAGTGTTTTCGATTAATAGTTTGATTTGGTCATGGAAAAAAGCGCCGACAACACTGTCAATCAATATTTCTTGATGATCCTGTTTGGTGACTGTAATAATGCAATCACTTGATTCTTTGGATCCTGCCGTGCCTTTCATCATAATGACCTCCTATTTATTCGCTCTTGCGAGTACGCGGTTCATTTCGTTTTTAACAATCATCAGTCCTGCATCAACACCCATTCCTGGTTTTGCAAGGCATTGCTTAGCGTTGCATGCAATTGCAATGTTTGTTGTGACTTCAGCTGAAATGTTGGTTTCATTGCAAGTTCCACCGCAATATGACCCAACGCCATATTGGTTACAGTAAAGAATCGATTCGATAATATTATTGACTCCACCTAAATCTGGCGTTTTGATTTGAAGCATATGCCCTGCTTGATTTTCCGCAAAGTATTTAACGTCTTCAAGGGTATTGCACCATTCGTCAGCAACCATTTCAACGGTAGATCCAGCTTGGTTCAATCTAGATGTTAAGTCCTTTAAGAATTGCATCGTCGTTTCTCTGTTTCCGGTATCAATCGGTCCTTCGATTCGAAGAATGAAAGGATAAGCTACTTGTTCAAGTACCAGTAAATAATCAATCATTTTATTGATATCATTATCAAATGCAACTGCAATCGTTCCATAGACATCAATGTGCAACGTTGGGAAATAATCATCTTTTACTTTATGAGATAAGATTCGATCATGAAGCCATTTGACATACTCAATCAGCTTCTCGCCTTTTCTTCCAAGTTTGGTATCGACGTTGTTGATTAAAGCATGAGGAAGCACATCTGCTTCTTTCATGATCATCTTATCGACGTTGGTATAACGGTCATCTCCACTTTGGGTGAAAACTGGGACGGGTAGATAAACAGTATCTTCAATATGATATTCTTTTCGAACGATTTCAGCCATTGTAACTTTGTATAAATTAGCGGTAACACTCAAAATAGCTTGCGTGATCCCATAACGAATTGCTGTGTGAAGACGTGTTCCATTGATTAGGATCCGGTCGTATTTTTCAGCTAAAGATTTGAATTCCGTCAAGTTTTCTTTTAGTAATAAAGGAACAATTTCTTTTTCCAAAAACGGAATATATTCAGAAGCTAAAAACAATGGATCTCTTCCGCCCATTCCTGAATATTGTACTGCTGCGCAGTCTCCGTATCCTACGGTTCCATCTTCTAAGATGATTTGAATTGAAATGGCTTCGCCTTTTTGACGAATGGCGGTGAACCCTTCTAAAACAGGTTTTCCAAGATAGAACAATCCGTCGTTGAGTGCACCGTTTTTGATGGCTTGTTGATCATCAAAGAAAAAGCCGGTATATGATTCGGTGAGTAATACTTTTTTTATTTTCATGTTATTCTCCAGTTTATTTTTTGTGACCGATTAATTTTCCAAGAGAGACGGAATAGACATCGTCAACCGTCATTTGGAAAGAGATGGGACGTTTTTGGAATTCTGCACGCTCTTGTATTTTTTGACGATGAAATTCTTTGATTTCATCGGAATAACAAGTGTGTCCAAATTCCAAAATGCGAATGTTTCCTTCTAAATCTCTTGCGGGCAATATTTTTCCAGCATTGTATTTACTGGGTGCAAACGGAACGTCAATCAATCCTTGTTCAAAAGCTCTAACAACGCCTTTTGCCAAATCGCCGTCTCCGACTTTATAAATGCAATTCATCAAACAATCAACTTCGACTTCGATTTGATGCATTTCTTGTCTTAATTTTACACTGTCGACCATTTGTTGGTCTTTTAACATCGTGATGACATATTTTGATTCCTTAACGCCGTATCCGTTGGCTTCCATCGTTGGAATGCCTACGGATTCTTGCGGAGATTTTGTAATCATTTTTGAAGCCTTTGAAAGTGCGGCGACGGTAGAACTAAAAGCGATCAATCCTGCAGCTTCTGCTTCATTATCTGGGAATCCACCCATCCATTGATGGAATACGGTGGAGACAAATACATCAAGGTATCCTTTTTCTTTCAAATACTTTTCAGTCAGGGTTTGGAGTGTTTTAATTGCAGCAACGTCTTGAACAATATTGCCACCCATTCCATATCCTACTGTAATATTCTTAACTCCTTGTTCTGCCGCAAGCAATGCTTCGCAGATGGCAACTGTACTTGATATTGAAGGAGGTACCAATGTTCCGGTTAGAGGACCAAACGGTTCTCTGTTAATATGAACACTGTGTTCTTCATAATAACCCACCAAACGATCGCAATATTGCCAGTTTCGAATCGAAGTTTCAAGTGGAACGCTTTTTGCGTAAGGAATGTTATAAGAGATTCCTCCGCCTTCATTCGAAGTCCAACCGGATGCCAGAATGATTTCAGTCAAAAGTCTTGCGTCTGGAGTGCCGTGTCTTGCCTGTAAGGGCACATTGACGGATTCTTGCACTTTTCTGCATCCTTCAACACCATGATTGACGGCTGGAAATCCATTTAGAAGAGCTCTGCCGATTTCTTTGCTTTCTTTGATTCCCTTTTCAGCTTCGATGTATCTGTTTTGTCTTGTGTAGCTGTCAATTGTGGAAGGGAGAACATCCGCTCCGCTACTTTCAAGATGTTTCAATAATTTAATGTGTTCTTCTAGGACTGGAACGCCGGCTCTTGGTTGAACTAAAGTTCTTCCTTCTGCTTTGGCTTTAATCAAAAGTAATGCCAGATTTTTACTCTCAGGCAGATTTTTTGAATAAGCTACAGCCTTATCTAAATCTAATTCAGGGCTGGATCCAGTAATCCAATCGGATAATACTTTTTCTCTTTCTTTGAGAAATTGTTCAAGTGGAATTTTTTTATTTTCGAGTTCCATACGTTATCCTTTTTTATTCGACTGAAATGACATATTTTTTCATAATTTGCAGTGCAAGTAGTGGATCTCTTTGACTTAATAAACCCATTGCGGCAAGCAAATATGTTTTATCAAGTAAAAAATGTGGGTGTTGAGGACGAAGTTCTTGATGGTTATGAAGAATGTTGGTTGTTTTAGACAGAATCGAAATCGGTGTGTTTGAATGAATCACAACGCCGCCGGTTCCAATCACATATTCAACTTCACTCAAATCTTTTCCGATTTGATTGTAAATCAATCCCATCGGGGTAAATATCTGTTCAATTCGTCCAACGTGACGGTGCATGGCACGATAGGCACACATCTCCGCAAGCAATTGGTCGATGAATTCATCATGGGGGTTTTCAGGAAGTGAAGAGACGTTTTGATACCTGTAAGCCACTTCTTCTTCAATGTTAACGCCATGTTCGTTGTTTAAAAATTGAATTTCTTCTTTTGTCAATGCTTTCAGAATTCCAGGAGCAGAATATCGCATTCCTAGATCGCCTTCAACGGTTCTTTTTGCGAAGGGTTCTTCCATTCCGTGGATGATGACATCACTTCTGTTCGATGCATTGCAAATGGAATACATATCTGTAGTCGCTCCGCCGATATCGACAACGACAATGTCTCCCAATCCTTTTTCGTGCAGGTATCCCTTTGACAACAATTCAGAAGCTAAAAGGACTGCTTCGGGAGTTGGCAATAGGATTTCATCGATTTCAGCTTCAATCTTCTTGATTCCTTTGGCGACGATGATATTCTTTAAAAAGATGTCTCTGATTTTATTTCTAGCGCACTTAACGTTCAATACATTGATTTTTGGCATGACGTTGTCGCAAAGAACATAATTCAAATCATATTTGATGAAGATGTCTTCGATTTCATCAAGACAGGATTTATTTCCGGCGTATACAATCGGAATTTTAACTTTCATCTCTCCAAGGAGTTTTGCGTTGAAAAGGACACATTCGGAATTTCCGCCGTCCGCGCCTCCAGCAAGTAAAATGATATCTATCTTCTGACGATTGATTTCTTCAACTTCTTTATGATTCAAATGATGCGAAAAAATCAGATCAACCTTAGCGCCTGCGCCAAGACAAACTCGTTTTGCCGCTTCAACGGTTAGCTCCTCAACTAGACCAATAGCGGCCATTTTCAGGCCGCCAGCTGCCGATGAACAGGCAATGACTTGATCGAATTGTACCACTTTTCCCATATTCTCATAAAGCCGTTCAAGTGCATTATGATACCCAATGGCAATATCTTCCGTCACGGTTGTAAAATGTGAAGAAGAGCCAATGACATCTCTTAATGCAGTATCAACAGCTGTTAATTTGGTAAAAGTGGATCCGAAATCTACAAGTAAGTAAGTACTCATTTTACTCTCCTAGGTCTTGATGGATGTCTCCCAATGCTTGATCTATTGGAGTTCCGGGTGGATAGACCCGGTTAAAGCCCATTTTAGTGAAACGTTCTTTGACTTCGTCGAAATTTTGCTTTCCGACAACGATGTTTCCACCGACATAAAGTAATATGTCTTCAATACCCGCTTCGATGCATTTGTCTCTCATTCCGCGACAATCAAGTTCTCCATGTCCGTAAAGGCTTGAAACCATGATCAAGGATGCATCGGTCTCGATAGCGGCGTTGATGAAATCTTCTTGAGAGGAAAGGACACCGATGTTGATGACCTTATATCCCGCATTTTCCAAAGTGTACTCAATGATTTTATTTCCGACAGCGTGTACGTCAGAACCGATAACGCCAATTACGATTGATTTCAAAGTAGTCTCCTTTAGTCCTGTAAGCGTTTTTACACAAACATTATAACATACTGAAAACGAAGATTCAAAGGTTAATTTCTGTTTTACAACAATTCTGCTTTTTGGCTTTTTTAGGGCAAAAAGTCGATTATTTGTTATTGATTTTCACTGAGGTATCTTGCTAGTACAAAGAGGTAGTCGCTTAATCTATTTATATACTTCATTACCGTCGTTAAATCGTCTCTTTTTGTCTCTTTAACAAAGTGGACTAAAGTGCGTTCTGCTTTCCTTGTGATGCTTCTTGCAACGTCAATATACGCTCCGCCAAGTGATGTTTCGCTTCCTGGAAGACAGAACTTGGGTTCGAGTGGACAGATTTTCAATAAAGCTGCCATCTCTTTTTCGATTTGATCAATCGGTTCATCCGATAGTTTCTTAATCTTTTTGTATAGAATGTGATTAGGGTTCGTTGCGACAATCGTATTGATTTCTTGAAGCGTTCTTTGGATTACCAGCAGGTCTTCTCTTTTTACATAATGATATGCAAGGCCAAGAAAAGATGAAAGTTCATCCATGGTTCCTAAAACTTCAAACAATGTATCGTCTTTTTCAAAAGTTTCATTGACGAAATTCTTGGATTTTCCCTCGTCTCCAGCTTTAGTGGAGATTTGATTCACTTCTGTAATTGGCATAAAATCCTCCTAATAAAATCCATTATTTTTTTTCTAAAAGCCGTTCAACCGCAAAAGCAGCAACGTCTTCAGCGTATTTTCTTGGACCGAATCCACCGTCATATCCGAGTTCTTTTGCAAGCTCGTTTGTGATTCTAGCTCCGCCCGCAATCAGTATAACATCTTTTCTCATATTTTCTGCTTCTAGAAGTTCAACAAGGTTGACTAGATTCTTAATATGAACGTCTTTTTGCGTGACGGTTTGACTGACGAGTAAGACATCGGCTTTCACTTTTCTGGCAAATCGGACAAACTCTTCATTCTCAACTTGAGACCCTAGATTATAGGCTTGAATTCCCTTGTATCGTTCTAATCCGTAATGGCCAGCATAACCCTTCATATTCATAATCGCATCGATTCCAACGGTATGTGCGTCGCTTCCAGTGGATGCGCCGACAAAGACGAGATTGCGATTAAAATTCTTTGAAATCATTTCTTCGATTTCTTCTTTCGAAAGAGATACATTTTCGATTTCTTCGTCTTTTAGTGTATCGGTTTCAATTTCATAAGGAACACTTCCATAAACGACAAAGAAACGGTATCCTTCATGGATGTCTTCAACATGGACAACTTGTGGGTTCACAAGTCCCATCTTCTTTGCCAATTCCTTTGCGGCGCTGATTCCTAATCCATCCGTTGAAATTGGAAGTGTAAAACTGACTTGAACTTTTCCGTCATGAGACGTATCTCCATAAGGTCTAATTTTCATTGAATTTCACCTCCAGAGCGTCAAATACGACATTGACGTAGTCTTTGGATTTCACAAAGACTCCACCGAGTCCCTTTCCGCCTTCATAAGGTCTTTTGACTCCGGCAAAAATACCGTCTTCCAATGCTTTAAATAAGGAGTTTGAAGCGATTTGCCCAAGCAGTTCATGTGCTTTTTCCAAGACTTCAGAGGCTCTATTTTGAATGATTCCATCTTTTTTGAAGATGAATTCTTCTCGAATCGAAGCCATCGATTTTTGAATCATCTTCGCATTCGAAATGGCTAAATATCGGTCAGACAAAAATGGCGTATGAATCGCTTCAGTCATCATTCCAAGCAGATGAATTGATTGCCCTGTCAGATGCGTGGCGATATTGAAAAGTGTATTCTGTTGATAAGCTTTAAAAATGTTACCTGAGATATGTTTGGTTGGAGGCATATATTTGAGCGGTGCATTCGGAAAAATCTCTCTTGCCATTTCCGCTTGAGCAACTTCATAGAGAAAACTATCCTTGATTTCGGGATCGATTTCAAAAGCGTGTCCAAGTCCCATTAATTCCTCTTTGAGATGTGCTCGAAACGCAAATTCTTCATTGATGAATTGACTTGCAAGAACAGTATGAGCTTCACTATAGGCATCGCTTGTGGTTAGATAATTGTCTTCTCCAGTATTGATGATGATTCCTGCATATGCATTAATCATTCTCGAGAAATGTTGGTCAATAAAGGTTCTTTGCATGTTGATGTCTCGAAAGATAATTCCATACATACTGTCATTTAAAAGTACATCGAGTCGTTCAAGCGCTGCCATGGCTGCGATTTCAGGCATGCAAAGTCCTGAAGCATAATTAACAAGTTTGATATATCTTTTTTCTTCCAAACCTACTTCATCCAACGCTTTTCTCATGATTTTAAAGTTTTCTTGTGTCGCAAAGGTTCCGCCAAATCCTTCTGTCGTTGCGCCAAATGGGACATAATCCAAAAGGGATTGTCCTGTGGATCTGATGACCGCAATGATGTCCGCTCCCGCTTTGGCAGCGGCTTTGGCTTGAATTACGTCTTCGTAGATGTTTCCGGTTGCGACGATGACATATAAATCGGTCAGGTTTTTTCCGTAGTTATGAATCAAAGTTTCTCTCAGTACTTTATTCTTCGATATTTTTTCAAAAGATTGATTGATGTAGGGCGCAAGAACAACTCGCACTTTCTTTGAGTCAATCAAAGGAATTTGTGTCAAATTTACTTCGGATTTTTTATATTGATCAATGAAGTCTGCAAGTGACAATTTAGTATGATAGAGTGCGCTCGCAATATACGTCGAGATTCCCTTGGAAATATCTCCGTTATGCACTACTTCATCCACCATTTGATTTGGAATCGGTTCATCAAATTGATTGATGCCGTCTACACCGAGCAATCTTAACACGGTTCTCTCAACCGTCAAGGTTGAGCGAACTTTGATTACCTTCTCGACTTCATCTGTAATTTTTTTTGCAAAGGTTCTGCACTCCTCAATCATCGTTTGATTGAGCATTAATTTATTTTCCAAGTCATTCACCTTCTTCCAACACATTGAGTATCGGTAACTGAATGTGTTCACTTAATTTCTTTTTCATTAACTCCTTGTCGAATGGAACTCGATAAGGAGAGGTGGGGTTCATACAAACTGCGATAACGTTATAAGGATAAAGCACAGATAGGTCACTCGTAAATTTAACCAATTGTTTTAAAGTCGGTTCTTTTACGATAATGGCCGAAGGCGATTTTAAAATCAGTTTAAAGGAAAATTCCTTTTTCCTTTTCATCCATTCCTTTGCGAACTCATCACTTAAAGCATAGGGAATATAAACACTCTTGGTTTCTTTGGGCAGAAGGTCAAAGAGATGATGTTCATCCAGCAATGAAGTCATTGGAATTTTATGAATGGTAAAATCATCTGTAAAATATACAATTTGATTAATCTCTTTCAAAAAGTCGTAACCGTT
>Ga0265603_1000042_pt1 | contig 10777 bp, 13 predicted proteins | sample saktaT_7_FD_197238 | JGI IMG/M metagenome (GOLD analysis project Ga0265603, IMG submission 197238) | Metatranscriptome of saline water microbial communities from Sakinaw Lake, British Columbia, Canada - sak_2013_6_6_40m (Metagenome... | ecosystem: Environmental > Aquatic > Non-marine Saline and... | reverse complement strand
CTTAACTGCGCAAGGAGAGAAGCAGCGGCACTGTAAATAATCATGTCGTTCCACCGAACAACAGCCGTTTTATAGTAAAAAGAAGATGTTTCGTACCCGTTTGAGGGATGCTTATACCTGTAATCAGAGAGGAACGGTTTTTTTCAACCTTCCGCAACTGTGCCGGTGTTACAGTTATTTCTCCCGGGTTCCTGCATGCCACAAAGAGTGCTGTTAGATTAAGGCGGGTCGGCTTTATGTCAGAGACCGCTTTGTTTTGAGCGTTTTATTACGTAAAATTCCGAATCTGATTACTGCACAATGAGAGGATTTCGAGGCGGAACCGCTGACTGTGCCGTACCCCGAATTTACGGTAAATGTCGTTACGATAAAGTTTTCCTGTGAACGTCCGTTACCGGCTGTGAGTTTTTTTGTAACCGTATTAATCCCGTCACTCTTACGTCATTTGTGACTGAGGGATGCGAAGCTTTATGAGCAAGCTGCTCTTTCACGGAGCGTTCCGCAGCACACAACAAACTTTTTCCGCTCTCCTTTTTAACAATGAAACCTGCCATGAGCTTTTTAAAAACCCTTACCGTCATCATGGTTTCACTGCCCTGCCTTCTGCTCTGCGGCATGAACGGCATCGCATCGGCTGAAACCGAATCGGCCTCAGGCGCACACTCTGCTCTCTTTTCAGGTCAGCAGGAGACCACATTGTCACGCCAGATATACAATCCGCTTGCCGGACCGGACTATCCGCTGGTGCAGGACTCATATTTCACCGACGACAGCGGCAACATCCTCATGATCGTCAACGTGCTCGGAGAGGTCAACAAGCAGGGGCAGGTGGTCGTGCGGGAGAACGTCGATTTTGCGACCATTCTGGCCCTTTCGGAGGGGCTGAAGAAGGACGCGAACCTCCGCCATGTGCTGGTCGCCCGCCGGGAGCCCGACAGAAACGGGGTGCAGGCCTATGTGATCGATCTGAAGAAATACTACAAGCACGGTGACCGCTCCTCCTTTATCGCCCTCAAGCCCAACGACACCGTCATTATTCCGGAAAAATCCTTCAGCATCGACAAGCTTGCCAAGGTTATCGGCGTCGTCTATCCCTGGGCCTACATCTATTCGAATCTCAAGAATTAAACCTCAAGACCACACCGCCACATGATGGTTGAAAAACAGACTCCCCTGAACCCAAAGGAAGAGTATCCGCAACCCAGGGAACGCGAAATCAGTCTCGAAGAGATACTCAGGATCATTCTTCGCCGCCGCTACGGCATTCTTGCGGTCCTTGCGCTCTCGCTCTTCGCCGCGCTTTTCGTTCACTATCTGCAGACTCCGGAGTACCGCGCCGAATCGGTCATCATGATCAATGAGACCAAGGCGCCCGGCGACCTGCTTGAGGCGGTGCTCGGGCCCAACGGGGCGGTCGACAGCAAGGCTTCCAGAAAGGATGTGGAGCTGCTCAAGTCGATGCCCATTGCGGAGCAGACCGTCAGGGAGCTTTACAAAAGCGGTCGCCGCGACACCCTTGAGTTCTTCGGCAACAAGCGTTATTTCTCTCCTCTTGCCGGGGTGATAAAACCTCTGCTTACCCTGAAGTTCTGGCAGAACAAGGAGAAAAAAGATCCCGACGAGGTGCTCAGAAGCGACGCTCTCAGGCTCAACGGCCGTATCAGGGTGGACGCGGTCCGTGAAACCAATCTGCTGAAGGTAACGGTCGCAAGCCCGTTTGCCGATGAAGCCGCATTTCTCTCCAACACCCTCTGCAGGGTCTACAAGGATGCCGACATAACGCGCAACTCCGAAAAGTACGCCCAGGCAAGCCGCTTCATCACCGATATGCTTCGCGAACAGCAGCAGAAGGTGGTCGATGCCGACAACGCCCAGTCGAAATACATGGCCGAACATGAGATCTATGAGTTTTCCGGCAACACCCAGCAGCTCCTCGACAAACTCATCGAGACCGACGCGAAGTATAACGGCACCCTGGCCGAATACAATATTACCAGCAACAATCTCGGCTTTCTTGAAAAGAAGCTCTCCGAAGCCGACCGGGCGCTCGGTTCGCGCATCTCTGAAAACGTCAACGGCCAGCTTGGCGCCATCATGGACGAAATAAAGGGGCGTGAAAGCGAGTATATCCTGCTCCTGAAGGAAAAAGGGGCGGAAAACGGGGATGTCAGGGCCAAAAAGCAGCAGCTTGACGTTGTGAAAACCCGATACGAACAGCTCAGCCGCAGCAAAATCGCCGGCCAGATCGGCTATGCCGGCCGGGCGCAGAAATACAGCTTCGACCTGGTTTCCGAAAAACTCCAGATCCAGCGCAGGCTCAACGAGCTTCGCTTCAGCTCGCTGGAGTACAGCCGCCTCAAGCAGTACTATGAAAACCAGCTCTCCACACTCCCGAAAAAACAGCAGGACTACGCCAAACTGCTCAGGGACCGCGAGGTGGTCAACAAAACCTATGTCTTCCTGAAGGAAAAGCTTGATGAAACCCGCATCCTGCTCGGTTCCGAAGTCGGCTCGGTCGCCCTTATCGGTTCGGCCTTCGAACCCTTCAAGCCCGAAAAACCCGACCTGAAAAAAAGCCTGCTGATGGGACTGGTGCTCGGCGGACTTCTCGCGGCCCTCTACACCTACGGCGCCGAGCTTTTTGACGATACCATCAAGGACGAATCCTATTTCAAGGAGATCGGACTGGCGACGCTCGCCTTTATTCCGCTCGTGACGGAAAACGGCAAAAACGCCTTTTCAGGCGAAGGGCAGTCCCGCATAAGCCGACTCCTCTACAGCAAGAGCCGGGATTTCCGCGAAAAACTGCTGGAGTACGGCGCCAGCCGCGACCGGAAACCCTACGTTCCGAAGAAAACCGAGTTCCCCATGCCGAGGATAACCGACAGCCTCTCCTCCTCCTTTTCGGAAAGCTTCCGCATCCTGCGGACCGCGCTCGAATACAGCCGCGTCGATAACCCCCTGCACTCCATTCTCATTTCAGGCACGGCTATGTCGGAGGGCAAATCGACCGTCTGCGCCAATCTCGGCATGTCCTTCGCCCTGACCGGCAAAAAAACGCTCATCATTGACTGTGATCTCCGGCGCGCCTCACTGCATAAAAAGTTCGATGTCCAGAGGGAACCGGGCCTGACCGACTACCTCTTCAATCCGCAGCACACTATTGACGAGAGCTATTTCCGACCGACGCACATGGAGAACCTTTTTGTCATGAGCGCCGGCAAATACCTTCAGAACTGCAATGAACTGCTTGGCTCGGCAAAGATGCAGACCCTCATCAAGGAGCTTGAAGGAAAGTTCGACAAGGTCCTTATCGACAGTCCGCCGCTCTTTCTGAGCGACGCGGCGCAGCTTGCCCGTTCCGTGGACGGTATCCTGCTTACCGCCCGGCTCCAGTTTACCAGCAGAAAACCCATGCAGGATTTTGCCGTAGACCATTTTCTCCGCCCGCTCATGCTCGGCGTCGTCGTCATCGAGTCCCAGAATCAGGGGCTCTTCGGCTACGGATACGGCAGGTACGGCTATGGAAAATACGGTTACGGAAAGTACGGTTACAGGAAATATGAAGAAGAAGCTTGATAAAACCCTAAACCTCCTCCATTATGAAGCAATCGAAAAAGTATCTCCTCCCGGCCATCCTGGGCCTGCTTGCCCTGCAGGCTCCGTCAGCGTCAGCCGCTGAATCAGGCCCGACCTATCTGCCCAACAACCACGGAAAATCCCTGACGACGCCGGTCGCCTGGGGCGCCTCCAACAACGTCATCTTCATGGGCGTCGGCGGCAACTACCCGGCGCCTTATACCAACGATACTGACGGGGCGGCCGTACTCGGCTTCGGTATCGGCGATCCGAAAGAGAACGTCGGCCTCCAGGTGGCCTTTGTCTCGCTGGATATCAGCCAGTGGGGTGAGTATTCCATGTCGGCGCAGCTTTCAAAAGATCTCGGCAATGCCAACGCTCTTGCCGTAGGCGTTGAAAACATCATGCTCACCGACGGCGGCGATGCCGGCAAAAGCTTCTACGTCGTCTACAGCCAGGGTGTGCAGGGCGATCCTTTTGTCAATGAGGGCAGCGGCAGCTCAAAGCTCCATTTCAGCATCGGCGCCGGCACGGGACGCTTCGGCGATAAAAGTCCCATGGATATCGCCGATGGAAAAGGGGAGCACGGCACCTACGTCTTCGGCAATATCGCCTATGACGTCGCTGAATCCTTCAATCTCATTGCCGACTGGAACGGCCTCAACCTCAATGCGGGCGTTTCGAAAACCTTCTGGCTCGGCAAGGTTCCCCTGGCCTTCACCGTCGGAGCCGCTGATCTGACCGATAACTCCGGCGACGGCGTCCGTTGCGTCTTTGCCGTCGGCACCGGCTTTAAACTCTGAAAGAGCTTCTGATCCCTAAAACCCCAACCCAAGGAAGAACAATTATGAAAAAACGTATGCTGCGTATCGCCCTGCTTGCAGGGATAGCTCTCGGTTATGCAGGCGCTCCGCTTCTGGCGGCTGTTTCCGGCAATGTCTCCGACGTTGCCGCCCAGGCTACCGTCGGCGCCACCGCGGGTTCAACCGCCGGGAGTGCCGCAAGTTCAGGCGGAGGCCTTCCCGGTCCTGATGAAGGCGACAACACCGGTGACAATACCGGTGACAACCAGGACGATCAGAAACAGGATAAACAGAAGGACAATCAGTAGTATCCATCGATCCGGGGTCTCCCTTCCGAGGGAGGCCCGATCCGGAACAAACCGGAACCAGGCCTTTTTTGCAATCGCCACCAAATCAGTCAACCCTCAATTTCATGGAGATCAATACGCCGGCATGGATCGCCCCCGGGCTTACGGCCATGGCCGTTTCGCTGCTTATTGTGATCACCAAGCGGTGGCATGGAAAGCACTCGCTTGATACGATGGTGGGTGTACAGAAATTCCATGCCTCTCCGACCCCGAGAATAGGGGGAGTGGCCATCTTTACGGCTCTTGTCGCAGCGTGGCTTCTATCACCCGAACCGCTCTCCCGGCTGCTCGGCCCGATGCTGATTGCCGGATTTCCGGCATTTGCGGTAGGCCTTGCCGAAGACCTGACCAAACGGGTCGGAGTGCGCGAGCGTCTGTTGGCTACCATGTTAAGCGGCATTACGGCCTGGTGGCTTACCGGCTACAGTATCAACCATATTGAAATTGGCGGTCTGGACCCCGTTTTTGCCTGGCTTCCTTTTTCCGTTGCATTCACGGCATTTGCCGTGGCCGGCGTCGCCAATTCGGTCAACATTATTGACGGCTTCAACGGTCTTGCCGGCGGGACCCTGATGATCTGCTTTTCGGCTCTCGGCCTGATCGCCTGGCTTGCCGGCGACATGCAGATGGCGAGCCTCTCTGTGATTTTCGCCATAATCGTGGCGGGATTTCTTGTGGTGAATTTCCCCTTCGGAAAGCTCTTCCTCGGTGACGGGGGAGCCTATCTGCTCGGTTTTCTTCTGGCATGGGTGGCCGTAATGCTGCCGATGCGCAACCCTTCGGTTTCGGTCTGGGCCCCGCTGCTTGTCTGCGGCTATCCCGTTATGGAGACCATCTTCAGCATGGCGCGCCGTCTCCTGACGCGCTCCGGTCCCGGCAATGCCGACAGCGGACACCTGCACAGCATGATCAAAAGAAAGATTGTTCGGCGCTATTTCGGCGATCTGCCGCAAACCTTCCGCAACAGCCTCGTCTCACCCTTCTGCTGGGCGTTCGCGCTGATTCCGGCAGTACTTGCCGTCAACTTCTACGGTGACACCCGGATGCTCGTCGCCTCATGGCTCTGCTGTTTTGCCGTATATATCAACATCTTCCAGTTCCTTGCATGGAACATGCAGGAACACTCCCTTACTCCTTTGTCCTCCGGCGACCCTTCCGTAGGTGATTCCGGGATGCCTGCCGTCGAAGCCGGAGGTGGAGTTGTCCTTCCCCGCATCATCAGGGATCATGACCATGTCGAGTCATGGCGGAAGATGCACTCCGGGATCGCCGACCTTGTCGCGGCCATCAATCCAGGCGATGCGAGGCCTCTCTTGCAGGCGGCGGGCGCAACGGCGCTCTTCACCGGCACCGGCATGGAAACAGCCGCCGACGGAGCAGTGCTTGTGCCTGCAGTCAAACCGTCTTATACCCTTCGCCCCGACACAGCATTCAGCCGTGCCGGCATACTGCACAGCAGCATGCAACCGGCGGTTGTAAGCGAATATTACTTCAGCCAGCTCAACAATCCCTCCGACCCTGAGAGAGATGTCGAACTGACGGCCGGCAACGGTGAACCGGCAGACCTTATTCCATCCCTCAGCATTCTCATAGCCGAGGACGACAAAACCTGCAGCCAGTTGCTCAAGTCAATCCTGAAAGGGGTGAACATCACCATATTTCATGCAGGCAACGGCTGCGAGGCGGTTGAACTGGTCCGGCGCCATCCGGAGATCAACATCGTGCTGATGGACATCAAAATGCCCCTGATGGACGGTTTCGAGGCCACCATGCTGATCAAGCATCTGCGTCCCGAGCTGCCGGTCATCGCCCAGTCGGCCTTCAATACGGACGACTACAGGGCGCGGGCCAGGGAGGCAGGCTGCAACGCCTTCATCCCCAAGCCGATAAACCACAGGGAGCTTCTTGAACAGGTACAGGCGCAACTGAGTAAATAGTACTGAGTACTGAGTAAATAGTACTGAGTACTGAGGGATGAGTGGAAGAGGTACGACGTGGGAAGGAAGAGAGTGCTGAGTGCTGAGTACTGAGGGATGAGTGGTAGAGGTGGGTCGTGGGATGTGGGATGGAAAAAAGAGAGTGCAGAGTGCTGAGTACTGAGTGATGAGTGGAAGAGGTGGGAAGGGGAAAAATACTGAGTGCAGAGTACTGAGTGATGAGGGATGAGTGGAAGAGGTGGGACGTGGGTCGTGAGCTGTGGGATGGAAGAGAGTGATGAGTGCTGAGTACTGAGTGATGAGTGGAAGAGGTGGGATGGAAGAAAGAGAGTACTGAGTCGTGAGTGAAGAGGGGAGGCGGTACAATTTTATAAATAGAGCATGACATTGACGCAGCGGATACATAAAGAGAAGCGGGTTATGACTACGGCGGAAAAAATCAGCAAAACCGTCAAGGAGCTTCCCGAGCATGAGCGTTGTGAGCTGCTTGAATATGCCGAACTGCTGCGCCAGAAACAGCTCATCGAAACATCCGCCGTCAACCTCAAAATTCCCGATCAAAAGGAGCAATAGCCTTTATCCGCGAATTTCACGAATTAACGCGAATAACTTCCCTGGGGAGAAAGAGCCCCCTGAAACAAAAACAGGTGACTCCTTCTCCCCAATAATTAGCGGAAATCAGCGTATTTAGCGGACAAAATCAAGAATTAAGTCTGGCCCTCAAGTCTTATGAGTGACATGCTGAAAATCGAGCATTTAAAAGAGCTGATCATTGAAATAAGAGAGCAGAGTGTATTGCTTGATGTCGATGTAGCCCGGATTTACGGGGTTGAAACAAAAAGAATCAACGAGGCGGTAAAAAACAATCCTGATAAATTCCCACAGGATTATATGTTTGAGCTGAGTGAGTTGGAGTTTGAAGATTTGCGGTCGAAATTTTCGTCCGCAAAATTCGCAAAAACCAGAGTAGCGCCCAAAGCATTTTCTGAAAAAGGGTTGTATATGATCGCCACAATCCTTCGAAGCAGGAAAGCTGTTGACGCAACTTTTGCTGTCATAGAGACATTTGCAAAAATCAGGGAGCTCTCAAGGAGCATCAAAGAGTTATCACTGGCCAAGGATAAAGCAGAACAAAAATCACTGATGCAAAAGAGCGGGGAACTCATTGCCGACATCTTTGATGACGATCTCCAGACAAGCGATACCGAAACCTCAATAGAACTCAATTTCGCAGTATTGAAATTCAAGCACACGATAAAAAAGAAAAAAAGCTGAAAAATCGCAGCTCTCATCACTCTTGCTGCATAGCATATCTTTTCAATCAGCGAAAATCAGCATAATTAGCGGACAACCATCTTTCTTGTATTCTTTCATCCACGGATTGTCACCAACGAACCCGGCTTGCCCCAATTCATCAATTTCACGCATATGTCGGGGAAAGGCCCTCCGAATCAATGAAGAGGTCCTTTTCCCCGACACTCAATTCGTGAAAATTCGTGTAATTAGTGGACAACCTCTTCTTGATAACGTCGCCGCCGGGATTGAACATATTGTGGAAGAGGCACGCAAAAAACATAGCCGGATGGAAGTTATCAGTCTGAAAGCCTGTTCATTTTCCCTGACAACTTCACGCAGTCAACAACGTCCCCATATCATTTTACAGAAAGGCAGGCTGCCGTTAAAAATAGAGCCATTGCATTAAAATTATCGGGGTGAATTGCGATGAAACATGTATTCAAAAGAGTTGCCGCTGTAGATGTGCTTGACGATGGTTATCGCCTGCGATTGCATTTTGACGACGGGAAAGTCAGGGATGTCGACTTTGAACCGGTTTTGCATGGCGAAATGTATGCCCCTTTGCGTAAATGGGAGTTTTTTAAGCAGGTTACTGTTGATGATGAGGCTGGTACCGTGGTGTGGCCGAACGGAGCAGACTTCGACCCTGATATGTTATATCGGTGGGAAGAATATGTTGATGCCTTTTCCGCTCAAATGAAGAAAACATGCCAGTCTGATCAGACAATCAGCGAGTGTCTCTGATTCACTCAGTGTCAATTCGTGAAAATTCGTGTAATCAGTGGACAACGTCCCCATATATTTCTCATACGGCAATAGGCAGTGAACAACTGGAGGCTGCCGACTATTTACTTTGTAATCGCGAAACAGTGGTGTAAATTTCCGGGGAAAGCTCATAACCAGGAGAAGTTGCCTTGTGGAGCAACAAAATCATCCGATGGAGAAAGGAAAATTTATGTATGCAGAAAAATTGATATTAGAGACCGACCTGTCCGGGAAGTTGAAAAAAGTACCGAAATTACCACCCAACAAACAATTGGAGGCTATATTTCTGGTGATTTCAGATAGCCCTTCAACAGTTCCCGTACTGCGCACTCCGCATCCGGATATAGCTGGTAAGGTTATTATTAAAGGTGACATCATAAGCAGCGTTCCGTCTTCAGATTGGGATTTGCCTCAATGATTATTCTTGATACTCATATATGGCTTTGGTGGGTAAATAGAGATACTGAAAAACTGGATCAGAGAAGACTGGAGCAGATAACAAGCTCTGGTATTGTAGCTGTGTCAGCTATAAGTTCTTTTGAAGTAGCATGGTTAGTGCATCACGGTCGTATTGTGTTACCAATTGGGACGAGAGACTGGTTTGATAAGGCTCTTGATGGATCAGGCATAAATTTAATTCCAGTTACTCCCGAGATTGCCTGCAAAGCAGTGGAATTACCCGATCATCACAGCGATCCTCAAGACAGAATTATTATTGCAACAGCACTTGTCAACAATGCAAGCCTTATGTCCTCTGACAAAAAATTTTCTTGCTACACAGAATTGGAGCAAACGTTGTTATAAGTCCATTGCACTTCACTGACAGAAACGTAATACTGCTTCCTGTTTTCAAATTGCCGACTGCCAGGTGCTATGATTTATGGGCGACGGTATTGATCAAGGTGGCGAGGAGAGCTTTATTCAGTGATTGCACAATCTTTGGCGGTTTACCGCCTGCCGGCAGAAAAGCCCCCCGAATCAATGAAGGGGTCCTTTTCCCCGACACTCAATTCGTGAAAATTCGTGTAATCAGTGGACAACCTCTTTTTTTCTCCCCCTGCGGGATCGCCGAATTTTGACTTTGATTGTTTTTCGTGGTAATATATCCTTACTTCATTACCACATAAAATTAATGCCATGCTTGCAAAGATCACCAGCAAGAATCAGCTGACCTTGCCGAAATCTATCGTAACCTCCCTTCCCAGAACTGAATACTTTGAAGTGGAAGTTGAGAATGGCCGTATCATGCTTACACCTGTGCGTATGCAGCAGGCAGACGCAGTGCGCGCAAAACTGGATGCTCTGGGTATTCATGACGAGGATGTTACGGACGCAATAGAGTGGGCAAGAAAACAGAAGGCATGAGCTTTCGCGTTGTCCTTGATACTAACTGCCTTGTCTCTGCACTGATATTTTCGCGACACAGAATGGCATGGCTTCGCCATAGCTGGCAATCCGGGACTATCATTCCGTTAGTCAACAGGGAAACTGCCACCGAACTTTTGAACGTATTGACCTATCCGAAATTCAAACTCACAAAAACAGAGCGATCTCTTTTGCTGGCTGATTTTCTGCCTTACACCGAAACGGTCACCTCGCTTGATTTACCGTCAGGCCTGCCTGTAATAAGAGATAAAGCCGATCAAATATTTTTAACGCTGGCCGTAGTCGGCAAAGCATACGCTTTGGTCACCGGCGATAACGACCTGCTTGTTCTCAAGGATAGTTTCAAGAGTCCTCCGATACTGTCGCCGGGCGAATTTGAGCAATGGATTGGAAGTGCCAGGCTTTAAGTTGCAGGTGGAGGGTGTTACATTCTATGAGGCAATGATAAGGTAAGCTCATCCACGAATTGTGCGGAACAACACGAAGTAAGAACGGGACTGTCCACGGATTACACGAATTAACACGAATAAAGAAACGGCACTGTCCACGAATTTCACGAATTGTCACCAATTCATCAATTTCACGCATATGTCGGGGAAAGGCCCCCCGAAACAAAAACAGGGGACTTTTTCTTCCCATCAATCAGCGGGCAACATCTTCCCTG
>Ga0265603_1000038_pt1 | contig 10985 bp, 5 predicted proteins | sample saktaT_7_FD_197238 | JGI IMG/M metagenome (GOLD analysis project Ga0265603, IMG submission 197238) | Metatranscriptome of saline water microbial communities from Sakinaw Lake, British Columbia, Canada - sak_2013_6_6_40m (Metagenome... | ecosystem: Environmental > Aquatic > Non-marine Saline and... | reverse complement strand
GCCTAAATAAGTTGTCGTATCAATTGCATATGCAACCCATGCTGTTGAAGGATCATAAGCATCATATGGATTGGTATCGCCAACAGTAATCGTGTTGATTCTAACCAATGTCATATCAAGTGTACAGTTTACTGCAGCAACGCCCCATAGTGTACCTGGATCAAATCCTAGTTGACCAATACTATCAATGAAAACTCCATTGTGCATTAAACCTACGAAATCGTCACCATTGTAATATGTAATCGTACTTGCAATATCGCCAACAGCTTTAATCGCTGCATTCGCACTTGAATTGTATATTACATATACATCTCCAGCTAATAAAGTGCCAGTTAAATTCAATGTCGTTGTTCCATCACCCAAAACTTTTCCGTTCGGGCATAGAACGACAGAGTATCCAGAAAGATCAACATCAACACCAGTACCATTGTAAATTTCAATTGCTTTGTTACTGCTAGATCCTTCAATGTATTCAGAGAAGAATAAATCAACATTTCCAAGAACGGTAACAACGATGGAAACGTCTTGTGTAGAGGTTCCATATGTCACTGTTAAGGTAACAGTTCCGGTAACGGAAGCTGTTCCACTTGGTCTTGTGATTTCTAATTTCGTTCCATCAGCAGATAATGCAACATATCCTGTAAGTTCAACAGGAACGACTAAGCTGAATTCTGGAGCGTAAACCGTAGGAATTGTGTAATGATATGCTAAGCCGATGGTTGCTGGAAGTAATGCAACTTCTGCAACTAATCTGTCAGCGTAAGCAACACCATGGACAGCCACTGTAAATTCTTTTGTATCAGTTATGACTGTGGTGTCAGTTTTTGTATAGGATAATGTAGCGGTTAAAACAACGGTATAATCAGCACCTACATATTCGTATGTAACTGATCCATCTGTAACTGAAGCTTGTCCACTGGAAACTGCCCATGTGATAACGGAACCGTTCACTCCTAGTGCGGGAAGAAGAACTGTTGTTTCTTCATTAGCCGTCAAAGTGATTGTTAAAGCATCTTTATCAGCAGTTAAATATCCCGCTTCATTCATAACATAAAAGACATATTCAATCATTGTGGCAAGACTACCATCGGCTGTTGGATGTGTGAATGAAGCTACTAAAGCTACTTGTTGAACGCCAACTACAGCAGCGAAAGTCACAGTATTGCCATCCAAAGTTGCATATGTGGTATCAGCAAGCGACCATGTGATTGTAGAAGTTCCAGCTGTCGTAGGTAATACGACTACTGCTTCGCTAGCCACTTGAGTTTCAACTACAAATGCATTTACTTCATCTAGGAATAGTTGAGCATCTGTGAGGGTAATCACAGTTTCAGCGCCCGTGAATCTCCAAGCGGTTTTCGATGAATAATAATCCATCAAGAATCCACCCGTAAGTGTTACTTCTTTGCCGTTGTATGCAGCAGCAAGTGCAGCATAATTACCAGTGACATAAGAGAAATATAAACGGTTGGTTCCATCAAGTAAATAAGTGTTTCCTTCCGTACCGTCTGACATTAATGTGCCAGTTACGGTAATTGGAACAGAGTAGTAAATAGTATCTGTAGCAGTATATGCATAAATGTCTGCTAAAGTTACATCTACAGGTACATAGGATGCTGGATTAGCTTCTGGTATCTTATGTAACATTGTAACTGATCCAACTTCTGGTAAATAAAAATAAGTTTGGGTTGTTCCAGTTAAAACGACAACATCACCAATAGCATAATCTGCTGGGTGAATTGTACCATAATATACAAATATAACATTTACGCCATCAGTTAAGAACATACCTGAATAATCAACATAACCTGATTTCCATTTGAAACCAATAATGGTTCCGGTCATCGTTTGAACAGTTCCGGTGATAGTTGCAGTTGCTGTTCCTAAAGCTTGAATTTGTGTGTAAATATCGGTAACTGAGACCATTGTCAATGCCGAGACAGCAACAGTAAATTCTTTTGTAACAGCTGTTTCAGTACCGATTGATAACGTTGCAGTTAATACGACGTTATGGTTTGCACCAGTATAATCGTATGCTAATGCAGCAACATTAAGAGTCGCTGCTCCTGAAGTGACTGCCCAGGAGATAGTAGAGCCTTTGGCACCAAGAACAGGAAGGGTAACACTGTCAAATTCGTTTGCAGTTAACGTTACTGTTAAGTCTGCTAAATCAGATGCTAATTTTTGAGCATTTGTTAAGGCATTGACTGTAACAGCTACCACGATATCGAGTGTTGTTTCGTTTAAAGTAAGAGTTAATGTTACTGTTCCGGTTGCGTTTTCGCCAACTGGGCTAGTAATTGTAAGTTGAGTTGTTCCATCAGCAACATAAGCTGTTAATCCTTCAGAAACTGCTTTTACAGTTACAGTCGCGTAAGTTGGAACTGGTAATACATAATTTGTATCCAGTGTTAATTCGGTAACAAATTTTAGAGCATCAAATGCTAAGTAATCAGCATCTGTTACTGCCGTTCCGGCAACAACTTGATTTTCGTTGGTTATAATCAATAATGGATTATTGGATGATGACCAACCTAAGATTGCACCTACAACGTTTACAGAATCGCCAACATGGAATGCCGTCAAAGCAGCTTGAACAGTTGCGATAACGCCAACACGGCTGTCATATTTTACATTAATTCTGCTTCCGTTTGCTAAGTTCAATAATGAGAATGAAACGTTTCCGTATGTTGCATCTACAACTGGTTCAGAAGTCAAAATAAATTTATTGAAACTGACTAATTGTCCTTGGTATGGAAGCAATGTTGTGCCACTGAATACCACGGAATTTAAGGATGCTGGTACGATTGGAGTCGGAGTAGCGTTAATCACGATAACACTTGTAATTGTCGTAATTTCATATAATCCGTTGTAAATTTCTTTCTTTCCGATGAGTTCAACTTCTTGACCAAGTAATGGAGTCAGTTGATCTTGAACAGCTGAAGAGGCAGCATAAATATCTAGACCGCCAGTCGCGTCTTGAATCCAGAAAGCGGTTGGAGATGATTTTCCAATTAAGATACCTTGGATGCGGATGATGCTGAATGCAGCAACATCGGTTGTATAAACATCAGCGATATCAATGAGTGGAGTTTCTCCCACTTTGATTGTAAATTCATGAATTGCGCCCACAACAGTACCTTTGGTAGCTGTAACCGTAAGCGTAACACTGATTTGTGAAGTGATACCGGTAAGATCAACCAAACCTGTTGTAGCATTGACAATTGCGTTATTGCTTGAAGCATAAGTCAATGTAACGCCATATAATGCGCTTGGAAGTGATAGCGTTGTTGTTGCAAGAACATCTCCAGGAATCGTAAGTGATGCAAATGCTGCATCGACAGCAGCTTGATCAGTTGCGAATGCAACTTCAATGTCATCAGCGGTTCCAAAGAAATAGCCATACCAGTCAAGATATGTGGCACCATTATTATATCCGAATACAACATATGTCAATGTAACTGTTTGTCCTGCAACAGCAGAAACAGCAGCCATATTGGATTTATAATAAATACGTAGTGCATGGGTTTTGTCAAGTGTAGATGCATCGGTTGGAATTAAATAGGTTCCATAATTACCAAGGTCAGCATTATAATAAACTTTTCCTGTGACAGAATAAACACCAAATTGCATTGGATTTGTTGCATCATATCCAACATGGTTGGCGATGATTTCATCGATTGTCGCAACAGTTGGTGTGATTGGTCTTGCAGCTGCCTCAGTAGCGACTGCTTTTACCACGTTTGTCGAAATGTTTTGAACTTCTGGGATACTATTATAAAGGGCAATTCCACCAGTAACATCATAAACATTTCCTGCTGTAACAGTTGCGGACACAGTTGAACTGTATACGAACATTACATCTGTTCCATCTGTGAAGAAGAATCCATCAGTACCGACACCGACAATTGTCATGTCTTCCCAAGTGATATAAGTACCTAAAGCGAGTGCTAAGCCTTCAGCAATTGTCGTTACATGAACGGCACCAGCTTCAGCCATAACACGGATTGGTTTGGTAACTGTAATTGATGAATCACCAAACGCTACAGTTGCTGTCAAAGTCACTGATGCATTTGATTCGCCAAGATCAGTAGATGGTCTCGTCACTGTAACTGCATAGAATCCGTCTACTGCTGTAGTAGCGATTGATGCAACAGCTGTATTGGAAGATTCCCAAGTGACAGTTGCTCCAAGTGAAGTTGCTGGCAAATTGAATCCCACGGTAATGGAGTCGGAATTACTAATGATGATAGCTGCTCCAGCTCTATTTAAGAATGTTGCAATTGCTTCTTTTGTTACAGTAACTGTGAATGTTTTTGTTTGTGTAACCGCATTCAACGTTGCAGTAACAGTCAAAGTCACTGTTTGGTCTCCGTCGGTGTAATCCGGAAGCGTCACATCGCCACCAGTTGTTACAACGTCAGCGTTTGTTGTAGACCAAGTTAAGGTAACTCCGTTAACCGGTGCTGTTGGTAATGTCAAATCAGCATTTACGGCTGTTAGACTACCTAAGTCAATTCCGTCTAATACGGCAGCCACTTTTTCAGTGTCTGTCAATTCGGATACAGTTGTTGTTGGATTACACCCAGCAACGGCAAAGAACAATAATCCGATAATTGCTAGTAAAGAAAATTTCTTAAACATTAACTTCATAATACCCTCCTATTGTTATTTTTTTATTCAATAACTATATCAGCGCTAGATGTTAACATTAACTGAACATTGGCCATATCAAATACATACGTTAATGGGTCATTATTATAATTGTAATCATAATAACCTAATGGGCCAGTGACAGTAATGGTGGATCCGGCGGTAATTCCAAGCGTTGTAGCGTTGATTCCGGTTGCGTCATCGATACGAATAACAAATTGATGTAATGCCGCATCTCTAACAACAATCGTTGTTGCACTCACGGAAACAACCGATAACTGTTCGACTGTAACCAAAGTTCCTAACATCGTTGAATTAAAATCGGAATATGAAACAATTGTTGGTTCGATTTGATACGTATCAGTCGATAACCCCAAATTGGTTCTGCTGAAGTTTGACAGTTGCGGACAACCACTATAGTATGTCGGAATTAACCCACCAATTGTCACATGAGCTCCGATTTGGAGTTGTGAAGAGGTAGTATATCCTGCATACATATAAATGCCTTTTCCGGATTCATCTTGAAGATAGATATTTTGTCCTATCATTTTCGTGATTTGTCCAGTTACGACAACTTTGAGTCCAATATAGTCGACAAAGTTATCTACTAAATAAGCAATCGACATTTGCGTACCGTCTTGACTATAATCAAATCCTGGGTCTAATTCTCCCCAAACTCTTCTTTTGGTCAGCGAAGCGTCCCAACTAGCCAAAGACAATACTTCTGTAAAAACGGAACCTGTCGAAACTTTATTTTTTGAATACGCAAGTTCCACTAACTGCAAATTCAAAAGAACGTATTGATCTCCGCCTAAAGGCAGATACCATACCCAAGCAAGGTAACGTCCGTTGCCATCTTCTCTTTCGCCTTCTGCCTGTAATACAATGTGCTCGGCGCTACTTAATACTTCTTGGGTAAAATGAGCGGCTGCTTTTCCCCACGCTTCATAAAGCGCGGTCGATTCCGGTGTATCGATACCGAGATATCGAACCGAGAATGAGAAACCGTTACTATCAAACCAAGTGGTATCGCCATCCACAAATTTAGTGACTGTCACTTCGCCGATTCCATCCGCAATAAATTCTTTACCTGCAAAATCTTCCGGTTGAAGTTGAATCGAGTTTCCATCGGCATCCGTGTACTGATCTAATTCATCAATATAATGGACACTTAGGTTGAGTGGGGTCGTATAAACTCTAACCTCGCTACCCTTCGCAACCGAACTTCCAGAAAGTAAATCCGATCCATACATGACAAATTTATCATAATCTGAATCTGAATCGAAAGTATGGGATACATCAAAGAAATATTTGACAGTCAATCCAAGATTTTCAAGTGATGTCGAGATTTCATCTCGAGACAACCCTGTTAAATCTGGAAGGATGACATTGGGATCTTCTGTGGTGGTTGTGGTTTTAACACAACCACCCAGAAGTATCATGAAAGTGAAAAGAAAAGTGAAAATTACTAATTTTTTAAACATCAAATTCAATCCTTTTTTTTACCAAGTAAGCTGATTTAACATAAAACTCAATGCTTCAGTTGGCGTATATTTGTCTGTATAAATGTATTGTAAACAATAACCGGCTTCAACGCGGGCTTTTGCTGATCCGGCACTGCTCGTTCCTGCGGCAAATGCTGGGTCGTATTGATAATAAGACGTTTGATTATATGCGATGTTCGCAACCATTGAAGAATATAGATAATCCCATCTTTCGTCTGTTGCTTCCCAAGTAACTGTACCATCAGCTGTCCAGAAATCTTGAGCGATTTGTAAGAAATCAGCATAGGTAATAGAGAATGTTGAAGTTAATTGTAGAGGCACTTCCGAAGAATAAGCGGATAATCGAACTGGTAAATAACCAGTGTTCATTGCCCATCTTGCTGTGTTATCTGTATTTGTTAAGAACTTAATAAATAAAAATGCATATAATTTTTCAGCACTGGAGGCACTGGAGAAAATACCAATGTTTGGTCCTTGTTGAACAGCGGATAAGTTACCATTGACAGCTACATCTGTTCCACTCACATTTGCGGTAAATTCTTGATTGTTTGCAGTCACAAATTGTGGTATTTGTAAGAAGTCAACATCAAAGATGCCAAGTTTCATACTTGCAGCGGTATAAGTACTGTTTGGAATATTGTAGTTCACACCAGCAGTGGATCCAACGGACATACAAACATCACCGTAAATGAAGTTTGTTGAACCATAACTTTGATCCCATGCTACCGGAAGAACAACCGTGTTATTTTGAAATAAAGTATCAAGATAACTTAACATATTTTTTGTCGTATCGTTATTGATTAGGATATGACCTTCAGAATCGGTGTATCCCGCTTGCCATTGACGGCTCATGTTAATGAAGAGATTGCCGCTTGAATCAAAGTTCAATAAGTATTCGCATTGCAACGTTGTTGCATTGGTTCCATTCGTATCAACCATGATATTTTTCAATAATGCCAATTGGTCATAATTAAGCGGTGTTTCATGAGATAAGAAACCATTGTTTGAAATAGTGATTCCAGCAGCTCTAATTTCTGTTACATGAGCAGCGAGTACCGTACGGTTAACTGCCATGGTTTCGGTAGATTTTGAGTAAGGTAATGAGAAATAATATCCGCCTGTATATTGATCATTCTCATCGAGATAAGATTGAACAAAATCGCTTAACGTAAGTGTCGTGGATACAGTGTCTCCGTAAATAGATGATGCGGGGTTTGTCACTTCATAGACTTTGTCGCTATAGACAAATTGATCAAGTGGTTCAACCGCACCTGCAGTAATATATCCTGCAAAATGGTCTGGGTATCCTAAAGCCATGGTTGGAACTTGGCCAACACTGATGCCCATATTGATGGTAGATCTTAAAGTGTCATAATCACTTTGAGATGTTGATGTGATGGTGACATTTGGATACATTGCTTCAAATTCAGCAATCATGGCATCTAGTAATGCCGTCTTGCCTTGACCATAAATGTGCCAAAATGTAATTTCAACATCTTCATCTGGTAAATAATCGAGTTGTTGTGTTGTAGTCAATGTTGTTAATTCCGTTGTCCCAATTTTTACACAACCAGATACAGCAAACACAAATAAAACTGTTAACAAGCCGAAAAGAATTTTTTTCATTTTTTCCTCCTAATTTATTTATGTATATTATTTGATATAAGGAAAACAATCACTTGTTTATCCTTTGATTCCGCTTCTTGATACGCCACGCATAATTTGTTTTCTAAAAGTAAAGAAGACAATTAATAATGGGATTGTAACGAGCATCGCTGCGGCCATTTGTTGACCATAGTCGGTACGTCCTGATGATGTATTGGTGAATGCCCCACGTAGACCGTTACTAACAAGACGATACTTGTCATTCACGGTGACGAGAGCCGGCCACATGTATGCACTCCAAGCCCCCATGGAATTCAAAATAATAATGGTCACGATGGTTGGCATTGCCACTGGGATCATAATTCGGATTAGGTATTTGAAATCAGAAGTTCCATCAACCTTGGCCGCAAAATACAATTCATTCGGAATTTGTTTGAATGTTTGTCTTAAATAAAAGATATAGAAAACACTCACTAAGAATGGAACGGTCATTGCTAAGACGGCTTCCGTGTATGTCTGATTGAATATATCAATCCATCCAAATTTGTTGACAGTCAAGTAATTAGTCAAAATGAAGATTTCGCCAGGAACCATCATCGTCGCAAGTAATATCGCAAACAATGCGTCTCTGCCTTTGAAGTTTAGTCTTGCAAAAGCAAAAGCAGATAAAATGGTAGTGATGGTTGTTCCGATTGTTGTTAAAAACGAAATTAAAATTGTGTTTCCCATATAAGTAAAGAATGGAAAGAGCATTGTTGTTTCCCCGTTTGGAAGATTAATAACAGCAAACAAGGCGGTGTAATTAGATAATTTCCAATCGCTTGGAGCAAGCGCAAGAATCGGTGGAATTTGTATAACCTGTGTTTCGTTTTTCAAAGAAGTTAATATCATCCAGTAAAATGGAATTAAAATTGCGATTGCAACGATGACGAGAAATAGGTAGAGTAAGGTGTTACTAATGGCGCGTTGAGCCTTATAAGCTTTTTCGTTTTTTACAAATAGATCTGCCATAGTATGCCTCCTAGTAATGAACTCTCTTGCGGCTGACGACCCCTTGAATCAAGGAGAAGATGACTGTAATCACAAAAAGAATGATTGCGGCCGCAGAGGCGTAACTAATATAAGAAATTTCAGATAATTGATTGATATATCCATAACGAAAGCAACAATGGTAATCATGGAATAAGGTTGTGCTCCCAATTGTGTTCCAAATAGTCCAATGACTGAGTTATAAGCTTTTAACGCTCCAATCATCGAAGTAATCGAAATATATAGAATAAGTGGAGACAATAACGGAACGGTAATCCGTTTAAAAACAGTCCATTTTGATGCTGAGTCAATTTTTGCGGCATCATAATATTGTTTGTCAATATTTTGCATACCACTCGTGAACACCAAAATTTTAAAGGCTAGTCCGCTCCATACTGTATATACTAACAAAGCTGACATTTGGGCAATCCAGGAAGATGTTCCTCCAATCCAATTGATTCCATCAACTCCAAACCAACCAAGGATAACATTGAACAAGCCATAATCTTGATGAAACAAGAATGCAAATGCCATACCGATGGCAATCGCATTGGTCACATATGGTAAAAAGAATACGGTTTGAAAGAATCCTTTTAATTTGGGAATGTTTTTCAATGCGACAGAAATGAATAAGGAGATAATAATCGAAACTGGTACCGATACGAATGCGATCACAAATGTATTCTTGATAGAAGCCCAGAATAATTGGTTTCTAAAAACATACGAGAAGTTATTTAGTGTCAATCCTGAAGCCGTTCCCGATATCGGTAGATAATCTTTATAAAATGAAATAATAAAAGCATTGATTAGTGGATAAAAAGTAAATATTCCCATTAGAATGAGGAGAGGCGCTAGATAAATCCAGGCTCTTAAGTTATTTTTTGTTTCCATATAAATTACAAGACGTTTCCGGAAGTATCGAACAAATGCATTTTGCTTGGTTTTATGTTGAAATAAATCTCATCACCGGCAGCAATCTTATAATCAGCATCCACAATCGCTTTAAACGTTTTCTTGTCAAGCAAACTTCCATCGTTTCCTTCCACTTCGATAATCAAAGTGGTATCTCTACCAATCGTCTCAACTAAATCAATGACGTAATGGAAATCGGATGTTTTTGTTGAATCAACAGTAAAACCTTCCGGACGAATACCGACAACAACTTGTTGATCTGGTTTTTTGGATGTGCCAACTTTCATGCCATTGGCATATACAATCTTGTTTTTGATTTCGCCTTCAAAGATATTGATTTGAGGGCTTCCAAGAAATTTAGCGACAAACAAATTTTGTGGGAAATTGTAAACATGTTGAGGTTCACCCATTTGTTGAATGACGCCATCTTTCATCACAACGATTTCATCCGAAATGGACATGGCTTCTTCTTGGTCATGAGTAACGAACACGGTTGTAATTTGCGTTTCTCTTTGAATTCTTTTGATTTCTTCTCTTGTCTGCAAACGAAGTCTTGCATCTAGATTTGACAAAGGTTCATCTAGCAACAATACTCTCGGTTTCTTAACCAAAGCTCTCGCGATTGCAACACGTTGTTGTTGCCCACCAGATAATTCTTTTGGTTTTCGGTCTAACATTTCTTGAAGACCAACAAGTTCAGCAATTTCAACAGTTCTTTGAAGAGCTTCTTGTTTTTCAATCTTTAAATTTTGAAGTGGAAACAAAATGTTTTCACGAACCGTCATATGCGGATATAAAGCATAGTTTTGGAATACAAGTCCGATTCCACGTTTTTCTGGTGGCGTTTCGGTGACTTCTTCTTCACCAAAGTAAATCTCGCCTTCATTTTGTCTTAGAAGTCCGGCAATCAAATAAAGTGTCGTTGATTTCCCGCAACCTGATGGTCCGAGCAATCCGATTAACTTCCCCGAAGGAATGACCAAATCGATATGGTCGACGGCATGAACATCTTTTTTGTTTTTCGCGCTGAAGATTTTTGTTAAGTTATTCATTCTAATTTCCATACGTTGTTTCTCCTATAGTAGTAGTTTATGAATCCATGATACAAGAAAACCTCTTATTTTTCATTCTGCACAACATAAAATCTATGTTATATTTACGAAAAGTGGAATTCATCCGCAGAAGAAAAAAAAAGAGGAGCCTTTTATTAAAGGTTATTCTCTCTTAATTTAAAGCATGCCAATTTGTGCGCCCAAAAGACTTACGTAACCAAGAAGTCCG
>Ga0265603_1000035_pt1 | contig 11303 bp, 10 predicted proteins | sample saktaT_7_FD_197238 | JGI IMG/M metagenome (GOLD analysis project Ga0265603, IMG submission 197238) | Metatranscriptome of saline water microbial communities from Sakinaw Lake, British Columbia, Canada - sak_2013_6_6_40m (Metagenome... | ecosystem: Environmental > Aquatic > Non-marine Saline and... | reverse complement strand
TTACATTTCACTTTCTTTAAATTAATCATACTGCAGGTCATTTTATCATGAATATTCTTGTATTTCTTCATCCAAATTTCAAGCAAATTTGATAATTTGAATAAAACAATCAAGTTGCCTTATAGTGGCTATTGCATATCCAATTTGGAGTAGTATAATATAGTGTAGAGAGTATATTTTCATTCGTTTTGTCGAATGAAAAAGTCCGATATCCACATGGATTTTTATAAGTCATTAATATATCTTGAAAGGAGGAACGTTTATGGAAAACAAGAAACCGGTAGCAAAACCAGAAGTAAAACCAGTAGCAAAACCAGTAGCAAAACCAGCAGCAAAACCAGAAGTAAAACCAGCTCAAAAAACATTCGGAAAGAAATAATTATTTCGACACTTATTGATGATTAATAACGTTGTATCAAGCAAATGATTGTGCAACTTAACAGTAGATTGAAGAATTGACTTGAGAATTCATGGTCAATTCTTTTTGCTTATTAGTGGCTAATTTGTTATTATATTATCATAATGAGGGCAGGTGACCTATGAAACTAATTGACCATCTAATTAAATTAAGAAATAAATATGTAACACGACAAGTGAATCAGATTGTGATTCCTCAATTTGATTCAAGCAAAAACATTAGAGAACATGTTGTTTTTTCAGGTAGGGTCCAAAATATCGGCTTTAGAATGGAAGTGTTTCTACTTGCCACTAAACTGGGTCTTACTGGATGGGTAATGAATAGAGACGACGGAAGTGTTGAAGCGGAGTTTCAAGGGGCACAACTCAAAATTGAATTTCTGATTCAATACATGAAATCGCTCATAAGAGCTAAAGTAAAAACCTTGACAATTGAACCTGCTGACTTGATACAAAATGAAAAAGTTTTTTGCATGAACGAAGATAATAATACAATTTTGTAATATAAGGCATGTCGGAAAGGGTTTCTTTTATGAATTGGACTGAGAAGTATAATAAGGCAGTTACATTCAGTTATGACGATGGTGTTCTACAAGATATTCGACTTGTAGAATTGCTAAATCAATATCATCTCAAATGCACATTTAATATTAATTCTGGACTTGGGCCACAAAATGGTTCTTTTGATATTGATGATTTGAAAATATCACGTCTAAGTTTATACGAATTGAAAGAAGTATATAAGGGACATGAAGTGGCACTACATTCTTTGACTCATCCATTTTTGACAAGGTTACCTCTTGCAGAGGCAGAATATGAATTACATCAAGACAAGTTAAATATAGAGAAAACCTTTGAAGAAAAAGTTCTAGGGATGGCATACCCATATGGCGTTTATAATCAAGAAATTGTTGAAATGCTAAAGAAAGAAAAACTTCACTACGGAAGAACCGTAGAGGACAATCATTCATTTGCATTACAAGAGAATTTATTAAAGTTTCGCCCCACAAGCCATCACAATGATCCCCTGCTTTGGGATTTGGTCAATGAATTCCTGGAATCAAAAAATAAAGATCCCCAGATTTTGTATATCTGGGGACATAGTTATGAATTTGATATTGACGATAATTGGGATAGAATGGAACACCTATGCAAAATCGTTTCCGGACGTCCGGACATCTACTATGGTACGAATGCTCAAGTACTACTTAACGATACAGAGTGCCCTTACCCTTTAGATAGGACTGTCGGTTACTATGAAAGTCATCACTTACAACTGTCATTTACTATGAAATACGTGTAGTTCTGATTATAGTTTTTTATCTTCACCAATAATAAACACATAGTTAGTTGTTGCAGAACCACCAATATTTAACATCATGCCATTTTTTGCATTCTTAATTTGATAATGATTTGCATTACCAGAAATCTGTTTATATAGGTCTAAGAACATTCTAACGCCACTTGCTCCCACAGGATGCCCACACCCTATTAGTCCTCCACTTGGGTTAATTGGCTTATTTCCTTCAAAATTTATTTTTCCTGATTCAATAGCTTTATATTCTTCCCCTGGTTGTTCAATTCCAAATGCAGAAATTGCAGCATATTCACTTGATGTAAAACAATCATGAGTTTCAAAAACATCGATGTCATTTATCGATAAATCAGCAACCTTGTAGGCATCTACAACAGCTTGTCTAGTCCACGGAAGTATGAAGTCTACTTTTGAATTCTCATCCATTTTTTTTCTAAAACTCATCGGAGCCACTCTATGACCCCATCCTTTTACAACAGGAAATTTAACAGATGAATATTTCTCTGCAACAAATTTCTCGGTAGCTAATGCAACAAAGGCAGCGCCATCTGTAACCTGAGAACAGTCAGAAATAGCCAAATTCCCTCCAACAAACATATTTGTTTCTGTCCCTCTATTTTTTGCTTGTTCCTCACTCATAAACCAATTTCTAGTTTGAGCTAAAGGATTTCTTTTTGCATTAGTGTAATTCTTAACTGAAATCATAGCCAAATTATCTAAATATCTGTTTTTATCTAGATTATACTTATTTATCGTTTCAGTAGCTAATTGTCCAAACAATTTAGGAAATGGAAAATCTATTCCTTTTGCTTCTTGTTCATAAATTGCAGCCCTTCCTAAATAATCTCCACAGGTTTTAGAGTCAACAGTTTTCATTAACTCCCATCCAATTACTAATGCAACATCATAATCTTCCACTCTAATTTTCGTAATCGCAGCATCTAGAGCTACCGAACCTGATGCACAAGCAGCCTCATATCTCGCTGAAGGCACACCATAAAAAGCCGGATTGATTTCCGTTAGTAGAGCGCCTAAATGACCTTGATTAACATAATATTCACCAATAAAATTTCCTACAAAACATGCAATTCTTCCTTGATTATTAAGTTCTTTTACGTCCTCGTAACTTAATCCAATGCTCTTTAACCCATCATCAACTATTTCACTTAACAGTGCGAAAATGCCTTTACCTTCTTTTGTCCAATTTCTTTGAAAATCGGTCTGAGCTCCACCTAACACGTATACTTTACTCATATCATACCCTCCTATTTAGCCTTGAAAAATGGTCTATAGTCATATACAGATTTTGTCACACCAGAAAGAATATTGTCAACATCAGCTGTTAAAATATACTTTTCTGATAATTTCATAAAAACAAGTTTTCTAAATCTAGAGATTCCTCCAAAAGCATCTATAATAGACAAAGGTGGTGCCCAATTATACCCTGTAGCTAGTACATGATCCGCTGAAAATATATTTTCTCCGATGGATTTTGTAATAAATAAACTATATATGACATATTGAAGTATGAACTGTAAGCAAATTCCAGCCTCAACTGATTTTTCATTTACTAAACTTTCAAACGCTTCATAGTACTTTCCATTTCGGAAATGACGTTTCATTGTTTCAGCAAATTCAAAATGATATTTGTTTGCTTCTCTATAGTTATGAGTAATGATGTCATAAACCTCTATAACTCTATTTCCAGCTTCGTCTCTTCTAGACTTATAAAGTCCACCTTTTGTTTTTCTTCCAAGACGGTTTTGAGAAACTAATTCCTCAGCAAATTCAGGGAATACAAAAGTTTCATGTGCATAATCGTTTGTATTGTAGTAAATATTATCAACAATAGCTTTATGAACATCTAAGCCAACAAAATCAGAAGTAACTAATGGAGGCATGTTTCTTCCAGAAAAACCTCCAAGAATAGCATCAATATAGTCAATTCCGCCACTTTCTTTGTGAATTTCCGCATATCTTAGAGCCTCATTTATAAATTGAAATCCTATTCTATTTCCCATAAAAGCCGCTTCATTCTTTACTTCAACAACTGTTCTAAATAATGTTTTTCTCAGATACTCTTTCACTTCTTTTTTTACCTCAGGGGAGGTGAATCGCGAAGGTATCACTTCACATAAAGTCATATTATACGGCGGGTTATAGAAATGAACTCCCATAAAATTTTTTTTCAACTCATCGGAAAAGCAATCCGACAATTCATCTATAGATAATCCCGATGACCCAGTAGCAATAATAGTATGTGGTTTGATATATTGTAGTATATCATGATATATTTTAACTTTGAGTTCAAAATTTTCAGATACACTTTCAAAAATAAAATCCGAGTTAGATATACATTCTTCTATATCGTCATAAGTTTTTGCAATTAAGTTCTTGTCAATTACCTCAGCTTTTACAGATTTTGAAGCTAAACCTTTTGCATCAATGGCATCATCTTTATTTCGACAAACCATATATACTTTGGCATTTCCAAATGAAGCAAATATCGCAGCAACATTTCTCCCCATTGTGCCATTCGCGCCTAATACTGAAACAGTCTTTATTTTCATAATTTACTCACTCCTTTTAAACTCAATTTTTGATTTTAAATAAACTGATTATAATGACAAACAGTTGTTATCAAATCGGAAATATTAACTAATCGCTTCTATTCATGGATTATTCAACTAGAAAACCATTTAAATTCAAGTCATAGTTGTATTTTCTTAAATGCCTAATTAATGATATTAAAATGTTAGTAACTTTAAATCCTATCACTTAGAAATATCGGTTACTATGAAAATCAACACTTACAACTGTAGATTACATTGAAGAACACCACATTAATTATATTTACGAATTCAAAAATTCAATTATTTTTGAAGATATTAATTCAATTTCTTCGTCCTTTAAATATGGATGCATAGGAAGAGACAAAACAGTGCTACACAATGATGTTGATATTGGATAATCGATATCTATATTATTTAGTTTTTCAAACGCAATTTGATTATGCATAGTTTTTGTATAGTAAATCATACTTGGAATATTATTTTTTTGCAAAAACGCCTTTAAACTATCTCTCTGTTCTTTATCCGCAAGTCTGATTGTATATTGAGCAAAACTTGATGTGTAACCATTTGGTATAAATGGCACTTCAACATAAGTCTCGAGTTTTTTATTATATTTTCTAAAAATCGCATTAACATCATGCAATTCATGATTAATTAGTGCATCAAGTTTTATATCTAAGATTGCAGCTTGAACAGTATCTAGCCTGGAATTGACGCCTATTCTTACATTATCGTACTTGTCCTCACCTTTTCCATGAACTCGTAACGATTCGAGAAGTTTTGCTAGTTCGTCGTCATTTGTAAATATTGCTCCTCCATCGCCATAACATCCTAATGGTTTAGCGGGGAAAAATGATGTAGTAGCGGCATCACCAAAACCACATGCTTTTCTACCTTGATATTCTGCTCCAAATCCCTGTGCTCCATCTTCTAGCACTAGGAGATTATACTTATTTGCAATCATCTCAATAGCACTATAATCGGCAAGTAATCCAAATAAATCTACTGGAATGATTACTTTTGGTGTTAATTTATTTTCAAATATGGTTTGTTGTATTTTTTTCTCTAACTCGATTGGATTAATGTTAAATGTTTTTGAATCAACATCCACAAATATTGGAGTTGCACCAACAAAAGAAACTACTTCGGCGGTTGCAAAAAAAGTGAAGTCAGGCACAAATACTGCGTCACCTTTTCCAATGCCCCATGCAGTTAGAACAAGAGATAACGCATCAGTTCCGTTAGCACATGTGATGCAATGCTTAACCCCTACATATTCTGCCAATCTATTTTCGAACGTTTTCACTTGTGGTCCACTTATAAAACTAGTTTCTTCAAAGACATTTCCAACCGCTTTATTAATTTCATTTTTATATTTTTGATATTGTGCTTTCAGGTCTCTAAATTCCATTCTAATTACCCCCTAGAAGAATAATCATAATTAGTTCTCCTTTACTATTTTTTTCATGTGATTAATAAATTTGGAATGCTCTATTGCAAAATTGCCTGAATAACTACTATTATCAGGAATTGACTTAGTCACAACTGATCCCATATTCGCTCTTGAATTTGTACCAATTTCAATGCCATTAGTTATAATCGCACCAAAACCAATCCATGTATCTTCTTTAATAACTGTTCTACCACCAATTCCTGATAATGCAACAATCATAACATTACTTGAGATTTTTACAGCATGAGCTATATGAACTAAGTTGTCTATTTTTGAATATTCCCCAATTATAGTGTCATCCCAAGGATAAACTGCTTTATCAACACAAGTGTTATACTGAATTTCCACACCTTGGCCAATTTTAACTCCACCTAAGTGTTTCACACCAGTAATATATTTATCAGTGCGTTTAAACTCATAACCTTCTCCACCTATTACAACACCAGCTCTTATAATAACATCATCTTCAATTTCCGTGTTTTCTCTTATAACAACAAATTCTTCAATAATCACGTTATTGCCAATTTTTACGTTATAATCAGAAATACTTGCCAGATTAGATATTGAGCAATTCTGTCCAATTTGTGTAGCGATTTTTTTTCTTATATAATTGCTGTTGGAACCTAATAAATTATGTAACTCAAAAAACAAAACTCTTGGATCTTTTGTCACACAAATGCCATATTGAGTGTCTGTCAAAAGAGTAGCTAATTCGTTTGTCGTGATTATCATTCTTACATTGGATTCTATATCAGTGATATATTTAATATTGTCAATAAATATACATGCATCATCATCAATATTCGAAGCGGATAGTGCTAGATATTTTATGGTTTTTTCTCGAACAATATTATAATCCATAATACTTTGAATTTTCTTAAGAGAGTCACTTAACAAAATCATATTTTTTCTCCTTAAAATTAATTTTCATATCAACACTGGAAATATCATTCAATGGCAACTTAACACTTGTCTTTTCTTTTGCAGATTTATAAATTGCTAATACAAGTTCTAAAGCTCTCCTTCCATCTTCAGCAGTTACATAAGGATTTTTTTTATTTATAATCGCATCAATTACATCGGCATACAATGGCGTATGCCCAAATCCATAAACTGTAGGTGGGTTTTCGTGATATAACGATTTTATTTCTTCTGGGTCATCAATATGGTCTTTAAATAACCATTCTTCTATAATGTTGACGGACTTTCCACCAACTTTAACTGTTCCAGTTTCTCCAAATATATACAAGGTTTCCTCGAGGTTCTTTGGATATACATTTGTCGTCCCTTCAATTATTCCATATGAGCCATTTCTAAATTTAATTAAGGCAACACCTAAATCTTCAGTTTCAATAAATGAATGATTCAAATTATCGGTATAAGCAAATACTTCATCAATCTCATTCCCCATCATCCATCTCAACAAGTCAATATTATGAATACACTGATTCATAAGTGCACCACCATCTTGTTCCCAGGTTCCCCTCCAGGGAGCTTGAGTATAATAATCTTGTCCCCTATTCCATCGGATATGTGCAGTTCCGTGAAATAATTTTCCGAATCGATTTTGCTCAACAGCTTCTCTAATTTTTAGAATAGATTTGTTAAATCGATTCTGATGACAGGCACTTACAACAACCTTATGTAGTTTTGCTAATTCAATGATTTCATCTGCATCTTTTAAAGAAAGAGCAATTGGCTTTTCAATAATCAAATGAATTCCTTTTTTGATGCACACTTTAGCAATTTCAGCATGATTTCCACTTTCAGTAGCTATAGCGACCAAGTCAACTTGTTCTTTTTCCAACATTTCTTTATAATCATCATAAATTTTAATGGATTTACTAAGATTATACATATCGATGTGATTCAAGGCTTTTGATTTGTCTAAATCACAAAATGCAATGATTTCAAGATTATTATTTACAGCCGCTGATATGTGGTTAGGGGAAATTCTTCCACAACCAATTAATGCGTATTTTAAATTCATGATAATTCCCTCCCCTTTTACAACAGTTCAATATTGTCTCTATGAATTGCACTCTTCATAGCATTTTTAGTATCAAATATGTATTTTGAATTTTCTTGAATAAATTTATAATCAATATTAGTGTGAGCCGCTGTAACTATGATTAGATCGGATTCTTCAAGATTCTTTTTAGTCAATTCATTTAAACCGCGTTTTACTTTTCCATGTTCTTTATACTCAGGTATGTATGGGTCATAATAAGCTACTACTGCACCCAATTTTTCAAGTTCATTTATCACTTTAATAGCCGGGCTTTCGCGGTAGTCATCTATATCTTGCTTGTAAGCAACTCCTAAAATTAAAATTTGAGATCCATTAACTGATTTTTTGAATCTGTTCAATATTTTACTACTTCTTTCAGCTACATATTCTGGCATTCTATCGTTAATCATCATGGATGATTCAATCATAGATGTATGAAATCCATATTCTCTGGCCTTCCATGATAAATAATATGGATCTAAAGGAATGCAATGCCCGCCTAATCCAGGACCTGGATAAAATGCTTGAAACCCATAGGGTTTTGATTTAGCAGCATCAATGACTTCCCATATATTAATATTCATTTTATTACAAAGAATTGCCAACTCATTTATCAATCCAATATTAACATTACGATATGTATTTTCAAGGATTTTTTCCATTTCAGCAACTGCGGGAGATGAAACCTTATGTACCGGAGCTTCTAGAATACTCTCATACAATAATGCTGCCATCTCTGTGCATTCTTTGGTTATACCCCCAACTACCTTAGGAGTGTTTTTTGTTTTATAAAAAGCATTCCCCGGGTCAACTCTTTCAGGTGAAAATGCTAAATAGAAATCTACGCCACATTTTAAACCGGATTTTTCTAAAATAGGTTTAAGGAGTTCTTCAGTAGTACCCGGGTATGTTGTTGATTCCAATATAATTAACATATCTTTGTGCATGTATGGAACTATACTTTCAGCAGATGCTTTGACATAAGAAATATCAGGCTGTTGATATTTATCAAGTGGAGTAGGAACACAAATACAAACTGCATCAGCTGTTGCAACTACTGAAAAATCTAAAGTTGCATGCAATAAACCGGATTGAACAATTGATTGCAAATCTTCGTTAACAACGTCACCGATATAGTTAATCCCCTTGTTTACCATATCAATTTTTTCTTTTTGAATATCAAAACCAATGGTCTTGTATCCAGCTTTTGCTTTTTCCACAGCTAAAGGTAAACCTACATATCCTAGACCGATCACACCTAAAACAGCAGTTTTATTTATTATTTTACTTTTAATGTTTTCCATTTTTTTTACCCAATCTAAAATAATTTCTAATCCTTCTAATGATATTCCAATAGTCTTCAAATCTCGATGTTTTATAATCTGTGTGTTGATGAGCTGGCTGATTCATTATGTCCACAAATTCTTGTTGAGACATATTCAAAATGTTAAGCATTGTACTTATTTCATTTTGCATCTCAATTTCGTCATAAAGTGGTTTATTCATCTCTATTAAAGCTTCATCACGTGTCATTTGATCAGATATAATTAGACTCGATAAGTGGGAAGTTCTTTTATCAACATTAAATTTCTTAACAAACCAATAAATTTGTAAAAATTTTGTAAATAGATTCTCGTGATGTTTGCTTCCATAATAGGAGAAACCACAAAATTCCGACAATTCTTTCATAGCTACATTTTTATTGTAGTTAATGAAATTTAAAGGTCTTATGTATTCAATTTTATATACTTTTTGATACCATAATCTCTGAAAACTAGAAATGAACTTAAGCTTATTTATTGGTCCAGAACCAAACTTTCGATTAATTGCTTTAATGTTGACAACATCATTTGTTGTATATGAGTTTCCTTGTTGCAGTATTGATTCCAATGCAAAATTGCCGCCAGATAAAAATGTCTTTATCTTTGTTTTTCTAGCGTAATCAAATAGGACTTTTAAGGTCATGTTATCCTGCATAACAGCAAGATTTGGTACACCGGCCCTCATATATGCTTTTGTTAACTCATAAAATTGAACTAAATCCGGTTTAACATTTACAATTTCTATATTTGTTGCTTTACTCAATTTTTCTAAATTACTTATTGATATTTCAGTATCAAAACCATCGTCTACGTGTATTGCTAATATTCTTAGTCCCCATTTATAACCAAGATATAGTAAATATGAGGAATCTAATCCACCTGAGACGCCCATGATGCAGTCATAAGTTTTTTTCTTGTTTTCATTCTTTAGTCTAGTAATTAGTTTTTGAATCTCGATTTGCCCTTTATTATTTGGGTAGTATACTTTATCATACATCGATAAAGCAGTTGTACAATAATTGCATTGTCCTTTTTCATTAAACGTAATATGTTCATCTGATCGATTGTCCATAATACAGCGAGTACATCTTTGATATTTTTTCATGTTATTTTTCTCTCCTTAATATATTTTTGTATTTCTCTATTAACTTTGGGGCTTCATTATCCCAGCATAAATCGTTTTTTGCATTAACTAAGTTTGCTTTGAATTCATTGTATAATACTTTATTATCCTTTAGTTCTTTTATAGCGCTCTTTATCTCATCAATATTATCCGGATTAACTGTTAATCCAATTTTGTATTGATTGACTATTTTCTGAACTTCAGGGAAATTACTACAAATAATCGGATTTAGAGCTTGAATATTCTCGAAAAATTTGTTAGGCAACATGTAATAGTAACTTTTTGTTACTGCCTGTACAGTAACCATTCCAGCATTTGTTGCACATAAATAATCACACAAATCGCTTAAACTTACTGCGGGCAAAATAATTGCTTTATTATTTAAATCTAATCTCGTTATGAGTTTAGATATATTATCAATGTACTCCTCCTCTCCCATACCTAAAATTACCAACCCAACCCCTTCAAGTCCATCTATCGAATATAGCAAATTTTCAACTCCTCTACCATATCCAATAACACCATGATATATAATTAAAAATGTCTCTTCGGGTAAATTCATCCTTTTAAGTATTTTTTCTCTTGCTAACTTGCATCTCATTGTATCGATGTTCCATTTATATGGTACATTTCGAATGACTAATGGTAATTGTGGCAATCTATATAGGTCAGTCACTTCTTTCGCTGCACTATCACAAGCAAATATACTAAATGAAGCCTTCTTCATTAGAAACTTTTCCAACTTTGGAATAATTTTATTTGTAATATTTTTCCTTTTTCCATTAGTATTTCGCGCAATTTCTAACTCATGAGAGTCATATACTAAAATTGGTTTGTTTCTTGCTACTGTTAACCAGGTTGAGATCCATCCAATAAGTAGTGCAATTAAATCTTGACAACTAATAACATCTGCCTTTAGTCTTCTTAGTTTATGAGGTATTTTTATTAAAATGTAATATATGATAGTCATTGCCCGCAAAATTTTGTGCTTGGATAGTCTGTGATTATATGTTATTACATTATAGTTCGACTCATTGACATATTCTTGGTTTTTTTTTGGACACAATACAATAATATCTTTGAAAATAT
>Ga0265603_1000028_pt1 | contig 11554 bp, 8 predicted proteins | sample saktaT_7_FD_197238 | JGI IMG/M metagenome (GOLD analysis project Ga0265603, IMG submission 197238) | Metatranscriptome of saline water microbial communities from Sakinaw Lake, British Columbia, Canada - sak_2013_6_6_40m (Metagenome... | ecosystem: Environmental > Aquatic > Non-marine Saline and... | reverse complement strand
ACTTGGCATTTTAAAAAAGCGTTTGATTTTTTTTGTTTGCGTCAACAAATCTACCGAAGTAGATAAATTCATAATAAAAATGGAATGAAAGGGGGTCTGATATTTTTTGAGGCAGAGGCAGTTATTTTTACCCACCCAATTTTTTTGTTAATCCCGCAGGGGTTTTGTTCGTTTAATCCGCGGTAATTAGCTGTTTTTCAAAAGGAGGTAACATTGGGTTTCGAAATCTATAAAGAATCCTATTCCGGCGGTATTAAGAATATCACAATAGGAAAAGGTAAGAGTGCCGTTACCGTCGGCGGCGAGACAGGCTATCCTTTTTATCTGTTTGAAGGAAGCATGCCCAACAAGCCCAGGGTCGCAATGGAAATCTGGGACATTGAACCTGAAGACTGGCCGGAATCCGTTCTCTCCTGTTTCAAGGATGTGGTCTCCGATCCTGTAGCCTGGGCTAAAAAGTGTGTCAATGATTATGGCGCCGAAATGATCGTCCTCCAGTTAAAGAGTGCGGATCCCAACGGCAAAAACGCGTCACCCGAAGAAGTTGCCGCGACAGTAAAGAAAGTCAGTGCAGCTATTAAGGTACCCCTGATTATCTGGGGATGTGCCAATGCCAAGAAGGATGAAGAGGTCTTAAAGAAGATTTCAGAGGAATGCCAGGGTGCAAACCTCACAATGGGACCTGTCGATGACAAGAACTACAAGGGTATCGGTGCGAGCGCTATGGGATACGGCCATACAATTATCTCATCCTCTCCTATCGATGTCAATCTTGCAAAGCAGATAAACATTCTTCTTGAAAACCTCGGCGTTTCAACCGAAAAGCTGATTGTTGATCCTACGACAGGCGGTCTCGGATACGGAATGGAATATTCCTATTCCGTCATGGAACGTTTGAAAATGGCCGCTCTTTCACAGGGTGACGATAAACTGCAATATCCGATTATCAACAATCTCGGAAATGAAGTCTGGAAATGCAAGGAAGCAAAACTTACTGAAAAGGAAGCCCCAACCCTTGGTGATGCTGAAAAACGCGGAATTCTCATGGAGGCTGTCGGCGCTGTCAGTTATCTTCTGGCAGGATCCGACATTCTTATCATGAGGCATCCAGAAGCTGTCCGTCTTGTGAAGTCTTTTATCGACCTCCTGGCAGACGGAGGTCCGGCCGCAAAGGTTGAGTCCATAAAGAAGAAACTGGGGGATGTCTCTGTCGATTACAAGAAGTTGTCTCCCGAACCTGACCTTTCGATAGCGGAAGAGAAGAGCAAGAAAGCGGAACCGGCTAAAAAGGAAGCGGCTCCGAAAGCTGAAGCAAAACCGGCTGCTCCGAAAGCCGAGGTAAAAGCCGCACCGGCACCTGCGCCGAAGGCGGAAGCTCCGGCTGCTCCGAAAGCGGACGCAGGGGCAAAAGTGCAGGATGATGCTGCGGCAAAAGCAAAGTCTGAAGCGGATGCAAAAGCAAAAGCGGAAGCGGACTCAAAAGCCAGGGCAGAGGCAGAGGCTAAAGCAAAGGCCGATGCTGAAGCAAAAGCGAAAGCGGAAGCTGCAGCTAAATCGAAGGCTGAGGCGGATGCGAAAGCAAAGGCGGATGCGGATGCAAGAGCAAAAAAAGAAGCCGAGGAGGAAGCCCTGAGGGAAAAGAGGGCAAAAGAGCGCGAAGAGCGCCTTGCCTCGAAGAAAGCGGCTCCCGGTAAAGGTAAAAAAGTTGCCATTACGCCTGCTGCCGAGCAAATATCGGAAACAGACAAGATGCTGGCAAGACTGAACAGGATACACAGAAGATTTTAATTTCAAGTAATAATTGTCCGGTATTTAGAATCGCCTGTTATCGGGCGGGCAAATCCCGGAATAACAAAATATGAGGAGGAACCTCTAATGGCAGAAGAAACGAAGGAAAAAGTTGTCAAGGCTCCCAAGGAGAAAAAGGTTGCCGACCCGGTAGCCGCATCCATGGACCTTGCTACCCAGATTATGATCAAGCGTGCCCAGGAACTGGGTGTTGAAACAATTTTTGACAGGGCTGAAAACATGAAACCCTGTAATATAGGAATCCAGGGAACCTGCTGTAAAAACTGCTCTATGGGACCCTGCCGTCTGCCCCTGACCAAAGCTATTGAAGAAGGTGGACCGGACGAAAGGAAAGGCCTTTGCGGCGCGACCCCCAATACCATTGCGGCCAGAAATTTTGCCCGTATGGTGGCCGGCGGCGCTTCCGCGCACTCGGATCATGGCAGATGCGTGGCCGAAGTATTCATGGCTGTTGCGCGAAAAGAATCCAAAGATTACCAGATCAAAGATCCACAGAAGCTTCTGTCCGTTGCTCAGGCATTGGGCGTTGCAATTACGGTAAAATCCGATGACGGTAAAGAAGCGGATAGGAATATCGATGAAATCGCTATGGAAGTAGCAGAGATCGCACTGGCCGAATGGGGCAAACCTGAAGGCGAACTGCTCTACCTGAAACGCGCGCCTCAACCGCTTTATGAAAAATGGAAAAAAGCAGGCGTTCTTCCCCGAAATATCGACCGTGAAGTCGTCGAAATCATGCATCGCACCCATATGGGCGTTGATCAGGATTATAAAAATATCGTCAAGCAGTGCACGCGAGCTGCCCTTGCTGATGGATGGGGCGGATCCATGCTTGCGACCGACCTTCAGGACGTTCTGTTCGGAACCCCGTATCCGATACAGTCAGAAGCCAACCTGGGCATAATGAAGGAAGACCATGTCAATATTATCATTCATGGTCATGAGCCCGTTCTTTCCGAGATGATCGTGGCCGCTGCCCAGTCCAAGGAAATGATCGATTACGCCAAGAGCATGGGCGCAAAAGGGATCCAGCTTGGCGGTATCTGCTGTACCGGAAATGAAATGCTTCAACGCCACGGCGTGCCGCCCGCAGGCACATTCCTCCAGCAGGAACTTGCCATCATCACCGGCGCATGCGATGCCATGGTAGTGGATATTCAGTGCATCTTTCAGAACCTGGCCAATGTTGCCAAATGCTTCCACACCAAGCTGATTACCACCCATCCCATTGCCCGGATGGAGCAGGAGAATGTGATTCATATCGAGTTCGATGAGCATCACGCCATGGATGACGCAAAGCGGATCGTTCGCATGTCCATTGAAAATTTCAAAAACCGCCGTGCAGAGGTTATGATTCCCCGCCAGAAAGCCACACAGATCGCCGGTTTTGGTGTCGAGTCAATTAAGTACCATCTGGGTGGAACCTTCCGGGGCGACTATTACACGCTGAATGACAACATCATCAACGGCCGAATAAGAGGAATTGCAGGCGTCGTCGGTTGCAACAATGCCAGAACCCGCCATAATGAAGGTCATATTTTGATAGTCAAAGAGTTGATCAAGAACGATGTTATCGTTCTAACAACGGGATGCAACGGCATAGCTTGCGCAATGGAAGGTCTTCTTTCCCCTGAAACAGCTGCAGTATACTGCGGACCGGGGCTTGCGGAAGTTTGTGAAACAGTTGGTATCCCACCCGTTCTTCATCTGGGATCGTGTGTTGACAACAGCAGGATTCTTCTTGCTGCAACAGAGGTTGTCAAGGCGGGCGGTCTCGGAAAAGACATCTCCGATCTTCCGGCAGCAGGCAGCGCTCCCGAATGGATGAGCGAAAAAGCTATTTCCATCGGCCATTATTTTGTAACTTCCGGCGTATATACCGTATTCGGTGTCACCTTTCCGACCAGTGGCGCGCCCGTGTTTGAAAACTACCTGTTCAAGGAGCTGGAAAAGACCTATGGCGGTATGTGGGATTTCGAGATTGACCCGATCAAACATGCCCATAAGATGATTGCGCACATTGACAAGAAGCGCAAAGCTCTCGGCATAGACAAGGCGCGGGAGAGAGTCCTTATGGATATGGCTGACCGTCAGAAACTTGAAGCTATGTGATAGAAGTCTGTTCGTTTAAAAATCACCTGAGGTTATAATAATCCTCAACGAAGGAGGAACATATGTCCAGATTAGTAGCATTTGCCGCCATTCAGGGCGGGTATAATATAGTTTCAAAGGTCGAGGGCATGTACAAGAAAGCTCTTGAAACCTACAGCGCAGATACAAAAGTTGGTTTTCCGAATACCGCATATTACCTTCCGGTAATATACTCTCTTCTCGGGATGAAAGTGGAAACTCTCGAAGACATGAAAAAACCACTCGAATTTGCAAGGGGGCTTTTACCGCCACACGTGAAGGGAAGCCATCATCTTCCCTATCTCGGGCCTCTTCTCGATGCGGGCATGGCAGCCCTTTTTGCCTTTGAAATTAAGGAGGCGTTAAGATACCTGAATGAACCCAATTTTTATCTTCATTCGGAAGATATAGACCAGGAAGCCGGAAAAATCTGGCTCGGAGCCGCTGACGACACCGTTTTCAGAAAAAGGGGCGTCGAGTTTGTAGATGGTTCTGCTCCCGGATTTGCGGCAATAGTCGGTGCGGCGCCAAATCCCGAAATTGCAAAATTAATTGTTGAAGAATATCAGAAGAGGAGCCTGTACATATTTCTTGCCGCAAACCAGAACGGAACTACGGTCGCGGAGCAGCTCCTTGAAGCAGGTGTTCAGATCGGATGGAACACAAGAATTGTTCCTTTCGGGCCGGATATCTCTTCAGCCATATTTGCCCTTGGTTTTGCAAACAGGGCCGCAATGGCTTTCGGCGGAATTAAACCCGGGGACTTCAAAACGATGTTGCTGTACAACAAAAACAGAATCTTTGCTTTTGTTAACGCGCTTGGCGACGTCAATGCTGAGTGGGCTGCAGCTGCTGCAGGTTGCGTAAACTGGGGCTTCCCGACACTTGCCGACACCGATATTCCGGAGATCCTTCCGACCGGTATCTGCACATACGAGCATGTTGTGGCCAATGTTAAGCATGAAGACATGGTTCAGAGGTCGGTTGAAGTCAGGGGGCTCAAGGTCTCGGTATCCAAGATCGATATCCCCTGCGCGTTCGGCCCGGCTTATGAAGGCGAGCGTGTCAGAGGCGCCGATCTTTACTGTCAGATGGGAGGTGGCAAGACTCAGGCTACCGAGCTTGTAAAACTGGCCCAGATGAATGAAATTGAAGACGGGAAAGTTGAAGTGATCGGACCTGATATCAAGGATGTAAAGGCGGGCGAAGCTTTTCCGCTCGGAATCTATGTCCAGATTGCAGGCCGTGATTTCCAGGCTGATTTTGAGCCGATTCTCGAGCGCCAGATTCACCACCTCATCAACTACATCCAGGGCGTAATGCATATAGGACAGAGAGATATTGCCTGGATCCGCGTCGGAAAGGCGGCTGTCGACAAGGGTTTCTCTCTTAAGGATATTGGTGTTGTGCTCCATGCCAAATTCCATCAGGATTTCCAGAAGATTGTGGACAAGGTGCAGATTACCCTCTACACGAAAAAAGCCGATGTAGAGAAGCTTACAAAACGTGCCAGAGGTGAGTACAGGACAAGAGACGAGCGCGTTGAAAAAATGACTGACGAGTCTGTGGAAACATACTATTCATGCACGCTCTGCCAGTCGTTTGCTCCAAACCATGTCTGCACGGTAAGTCCTGAAAGAACCGGCCTTTGCGGCGCATATAACTGGATGGACTGCAAGGCCTCTTTTGAAATCAACCCGACCGGACCAAACCAGCCTATAGAAAAAGGCGAATGCCTTGATCCTGTGCTCGGACAGTGGAAGGGCGTTAATGAGTTCGTATTCAAGGCGTCGAGGGGAGCTGTCACTCATTACAACTTCTATTCGATGATCAAGGACCCGATGACTACATGCGGCTGCTGCGAAGCTATTGCCGCAACGCTTCCAACCTGTAACGGGATAATGACTGTCCACAGGGATTACACCGGTGAAACACCTTGCGGAATGAAGTTTACCACCCTTGCGGGTGTTATGGGCGGCGGAGCCTCATCCCCCGGATTTGTCGGGCATTCAAAATTCAACGTCACGCAGGGGAAATTCCTTTTGGGCGACGGAGGACTCTTGAGGATGGTATGGATGCCAAAGAGCCTCAAGGAAGAAATCAAAGACAGGATTATAAAAAGGGGAGAAGCGCTTGGGTGTCCCAACCTGTACGATATGATAGCCGACGAGACCGTTGGGATAACCGAAGAGGAGATAATGCCGTTCCTGCAGAAAGTGGGGCATCCGGCTCTTTCAATGCCTTCGCTTCTCGGTTAATGTGAAACGGCGGCAAACAATGAATATATGTTTTAATTTGTAACTGCTCAGGCTGGTAGGCTGTAGGCTTTTAGGCTGTAGGTTTTTAGCTGACAGCCTTCAGTCTAACAGCCTACAGCCTAAAAAGCCTGAGTACTTACTGTAAATTTAAATAAGGAGATAAAAATGGCATTAACCGGTATTCAGATTTTCAAACTCCTGCCGAAAACCAACTGCAAGGAATGTGGCGTTCCCACATGTCTTGCATTTGCCATGAATCTGGCATCAGGCAAGGCTGAGCTTGACAGCTGTCCATATGTATCCGACGAGGCAAGGGAACAACTTTCGGCGGCTTCAGCGCCCCCGATTCGTCCGGTTGCCGTCGGGAAAGGTGTTCGCGCGTTCACGACAGGCGGCGAGACAGTGCAATATCGTCATGAAAAGACTTTTTTTAACCCGACGGCATTCGCTGCCCTTGTCAATTCCGACATAAAGGATTCAGATCTTAAAGATAAGCTTAAGGTCTGGAACGCCTTCCAGTATGAAAGAGTCGGATTGAATTTAAGGCCTGAACTGGTGGCGCTCAAGGATGTAAAAGGGGATAAGAAAGAATTCGCGCAGAAGGCAAAAATAATCGCCGAAACTTCCGAATTCAACCTTATCCTTATGAGTGAAAATGCGGATGTGATGAAGGCAGGCATTGAGGCATGCAAATTCAAGAAACCCTTAATGTATGCCGCTACAGCAGGCAATGCCGATGCTTTCGGAGCAGCGGCGAAGGAAAACAACCTGCCCCTTGCAGTCAAAGCCGGTTCCGTTGAAGAGCTCATTCCGCTTACGGACAAGCTGACAGGCATGGGATTGAAAGATCTCGTACTTGATCCCGGGTCGAGGGAAATCAAGAAATCACTGGAGGATCTTGTTGCCATAAGGCGTGCTTCGCTCAAATCCGGGAACAAGTCTCTCGGTTTTCCGACAATAACCTTTCCATGCGAGATGGCTTCCAACCTCGATATGGAAACGCTTATCGCCGGAATGCATGTTGCAAAGTACGGAGGCATTGTAGTAATGTCGGATTTCACGGGCGAGAATATTTTCCCGCTTCTTCTTGAGAGGCTCAATATTTTCACCGATCCGCAGAGGCCGATGACCGTTACCCAGGGAATCTATCCAATCGGGAATCCGGATGAAAATTCGCCAGTGCTTGTTACGACAAACTTTGCCCTTACCTATTTTATAGTTTCGGGTGAAATTGAAAGCAGCAAGGTTCCATCCTGGCTCCTTATAAAGGATTCGGAAGGGCTTTCGGTAATGACTGCGTGGGCCGCCGGAAAATTCTCTGGTGATGATGTTGGAGCCTTTGTGAAAAAGAGCGGTATAGCGGACAAGGTAAAGCATAAGAAGATAATTATTCCAGGCTATGCTGCGGCAATAGCAGGCGATATGGAAGAAGAACTTCCCGGGTGGGCGATTACCGTCGGTCCCCGCGAAGCAGCCCATATCCCGGCATTTTTGAAGGCAAGATAGTTTCCATCCGGAAAAGGTCCTTTTGGGCGATCTCGGCGTCAATCTGCGGGATTTCTTGTGCGACGTACGATACATACGTCTCCGCGAAATTCCTCGATTTCCTTGAGCTTGCCCGAAATTGCCGATTTCCGAATTGGAAACTCAGACGTGTCCAAACTTTGTTTCCGAATGAACACATGGTAAGTATAGTAAACCGGAGGCATGCCTCCGGTTAAAACCATGAAAAATAAGACCTTTGAAGAGCGCTCAATTTTGGCCAAGTACAAGGAAGGCGATAATTTTAACCGCAGGAATACATAGAAGTATTTCGAGGATTAAAATTTGAGCCTGACACAGACACTTTAGTGAAGCTTTAGCGCTATCGGGCAAAAGAGAGTGTTATGCAAAGGGCTGAAAAACCGGGGAGGTTGTATGATACTAATTGGTGAAAGTTTAAACGTTATTTCGAAAGTAATTGGGAAAGCTTACAAAGAACGCGATCCCAAGCCGATCCAGGAAGAAGCCCTTCTGCAAAAGGAGAAGGGGATGGATTACATAGACATTAACCTCGGACCGGCAAAAAAGGACGGGCATGAGCTGATGCCGTGGGTTGTCAAAGTGGTACAGGAAGTCGTGAGCGATATTCCTCTGGCTCTCGATACGTCGAACATTGACGCAATTGAAGCGGCGCTGAAAGTCTGCAAGCTGCCGCCTCTTGTAAATTCCATCATGTGCCGTCCGGAGCGGTATCAGAAAATGATTCCTATCGCGGCAAAGTACAACGCCGACTTCATAGCGCTCATGTGGGGACCCGAAGGCTTGCCGCGCGATGAGAATGAACGCGCCGCGCTCTGTGTCGAACTTGTTTATGCGGCGAATGAAGCAGGCATTCCGAACGAGAAAATCTGGATCGACGGTATAGTAACCCCTGTTAATATCCAGCAGCCGCAGCTTATAAGCCTGATGGAGTTTCAGGGAATGGTGCAGGATATAGCTCCGGGCGCAAAGAGCACCTGCGGGCTGTCGAATATTTCAAACGGTCCGCCGATACATCTGCGTCCAATTCTGAACCAGACCTACATGGTTATGCTTCAGAAGAAGGGGATGTATTCCGTAATCGCTGATCCTCTGGATGTAAAACTGGCCGAAATAGCAAAGGGAAAGCGCCCCGATATAGTCGATCTGATTTACTCGATCATGGATGGAAACGACCCGAATGTTGCCGGTCTTTCAAAAGAGCTGCAGGAATACGCAAAAACTACAAGTGTAATTCTAGGGAAGATGCTCTATTCCGATTCGTGGCTTGAGGTCTGATCTTTAGGAGCCGTTACGAAATAACCAATATTTTTATGAATCCTTTCGTTACGGCTCCTTATGCCGGTTACAGCATCCAAATGTTCCAGTTATTTTTGGATGACGGCTTATATTGTGAAATGAAGAAAAAAAGCCTCTCCCTTTACCGGGCGGGGCTTTTTTGTTATCATACATATAAGAAAAGGTGCCTTTGAATAGCTCTAATCTGGTAATGTCAGGGTATGGGCGTCTGCGAACCACAGGCTAATTTATCAGGAAACTTCGGCAACACCTCCTGATTTTAAACTGTCGAATGTCGAGCCCGTTACACGGGTACATCGAACATCGAAGTACGAACGAAGGGAATAATTGGGACTGCCCGGATTTCATTGATTTTAAGGAGTATTATCATGGCGCGTGTTGATGATTATATTAATGCAAAAAAAATAACGGCGGAGGAGCTTGCCGGAGAGCCTTTTGACGAGATAGCCCGAAGGTCCGGATACAGGTTGATTGAGAACAACAGGCTTAAGATCACTTTTTTAAACAGGGTCTATGTTGTCACGTGGCCCGGATTTGAATTTGAGGATGAATCTTCTGAAAAAAGAGATGTGCCTCTTTCTGAACAGGTTCTTATACTCCATTATCTTGCCGCAAAGGGTGAAAAAAAATCGTTCGGCCGGTGGATATCTTTCCGGGAAATCCCCGGAGCAGCCTTTTATTATTCAGCTTTTGTAAAAAGAGCCGTAGATCCCCTGAAAAAAACCTTCGGGAAAGAGGCAGGCTTGTTTGTAAAAGCCGCAAAGATTTTAAACGGAAAGGCAATTGAAGCGGGGAATGCCGGATTTGAGTTCAATCTCTTTCCGCATGTTTCCTTGCAGCTTATTCTCTGGGAAGGCGATGATGAGTTTTTGCCGGAAGCAAATATATTGTTTTATGATACGATTGGTGATATTTTCCCACCCGAGGATGTCGCATGGCTGTCCGGCATGCTGGTTTACAGGCTGATGGCGCTGACGCGATGATATAAAAATCAGACATCGAATATAGAATGTCGAATATCGGAAGCCGAAGATCGAAGATCGAACATCGAACTTCGAAGTGCGAAATTCGGCTTTTATCGATATTCGAAGTCCGATGTCCGAACTTACTAATGGAGTATTTTCGGGTTATGATCAAATCAAAAGCTCTTGAAGTCAATCTGGCAGACTACTATGTAGATGTTGCCATAGACTCCAAATACGCGGTGCTTGAAGAAGTCTTTTCAAGATACCAGGGTCTTCTGGACGGTCTCAGCACTTTTCTGAAGGAGCTTTCACATCCCTATAAAAACTGGCAGTTTATAGTAAAAGAAGCAAGAAGCTACTGTCTCGATTATTTTCATCTTATCTACAATCATCCTAAAGGGCCCAGAGGCGCGGGAATCTTTATCGATATTTTCATAAGCGTGGTTGAATCTTCCGCTGAAAGACAGATAAAAGCCGATGCTGTCGATAACCTTCTTTTATTTTTGCAGAAAATCATAAAGGAATCGGGTTTTAATCTTGAAAGATTTCTCCCGGTTCTAAATGACACCTTTGTCCGCATCAGGGATTTCGATGACGAGCATTTTTATCTTTTTGTTAAAAGCTTCTACCAGATAAAGAAGCTTGCAACCGACCTGACTGAAAGCCCTGTTAAGGATTCGTTCCGTTACGATGCCCTTAATTCGCTCTTTATAAAGTATTTCAAATATACTTATTCATACTGGCTGAGTGTGCCCGACCCTCTGTTCTGGTTTCAGAAAGAGGCAAGCGAGATAAGAAGCCGGAAAACCGTCGATGAGTTGACGCGGGAGATATCCCACGGACAGATAAAAAAACTTAAGAGAAGACTTGAAAAAACGGCTTCCCTGAGTCAGCTCGGTTCGAGGGAGCTTGCAAAGGAACTTCTTGATTTTCCGGGATACAGTCAATTTATAGAGTCTTACAGCAGGATACCGCAGAAACTCCTTGAATCGGAAGCGGGAAGCAGCCGCGGATATCAATATAAGCTGCTTTTTTCTTTTGCATGTGATGAATATATCCGGGCTCTCGATGATACACGAAGAAACTCTTGCTGAAATAAACAGAACGCTTGAGTGGATTATAGCTCACGAAAAATACAGGAATGTCCAGGAGCTTATACGGCAGACATTTACGGTTTTAAAAGAGCGTACGAGCAGGTATCCGAAAACAGCTTTGAACTGTATTCTCAACATGGGGAAAGGAGTATACAGAACCGGCGATATAGAGCTCGTAAACTTTTTTATAGATTCGGTCATAGATCTCGGTTTTCATGCTCCTATGGTAAAAGGCGTCGGAAATGACTGGCAGATACGGGTTAACAGCGCTCATATTCAGAACATAAGAACATGGCTTGAGATAATCGAACTTAAACCGAAATGGTCGACAAGGCTTCTTTCAGCCCTTGTTGTCAACCTTGCAATGTGCGGGGTATTTATCAGGGATACGGATCTCTTCCCCAGGGATATCACGCGTTTTTTGAACAGCGATATAGGGCCTGTTTATAATCTTGCCAAGCAGCTTGCCAGAATGTTT
>Ga0265603_1000024_pt1 | contig 12145 bp, 10 predicted proteins | sample saktaT_7_FD_197238 | JGI IMG/M metagenome (GOLD analysis project Ga0265603, IMG submission 197238) | Metatranscriptome of saline water microbial communities from Sakinaw Lake, British Columbia, Canada - sak_2013_6_6_40m (Metagenome... | ecosystem: Environmental > Aquatic > Non-marine Saline and... | reverse complement strand
TCCGGATGCCTCCTTTGTCGCTTCACTCAAAAAGAAAAAAAATTAACGGCCAAACTCGGCCGTTATTTTTATTAGATTCTTTCACCTGGAGTGTAGCAAGTGTGGAGTAAGTCATGTGCTTTTTCTCCATAAGGAGCTCCAAGGTACTCTTCATATAATTTGAGAACCATTTCATTCTCGTGAGATTTTCTTTTTGGTAATGATTTATCAATTGCATAAATCGCATCTTGTCGTTTTTTCAAAATATCTTGATTTCCATGGTGATAAGGTTGTCCGCCTCCGCCGATGCATCCACCAGGACATGCCATGATTTCAATGGCATGGAAGTGAGATGTTCCTGCTTTGATGGACTCAAGAAGTTTTCTAGCATTTCCAAGTCCATGGGCGATTCCAATTTTAAGATCTAAATCACCAATTTTGACCGTAGCTTCTCGAATACCTTCCAAACCTCTAAGTTGTTTGAAATCGACATTTCCTAAAGACTCTCCGGTAATCATTTCATAAGCTGTTCTTGTTGCGGCTTCGATGACACCACCGGTCGTACCGAAGATGGCAGCGGCGCCGGTTGATTCGCCAAGCAAATTGTCAAACTCAGATTCTTCAAGCTTTGCAAAGTCAATTCCAGCTTCTTTAATCATATATCCAAACTCTCTGGTGGACAGTACATAATCCACGTGGTTGAGTTCTTCTTTTGATAATTCAGGTCTTGCACTCTCTGCTTTTTTGGCAACGCAAGGCATAATCGAAACCACTTTCAATCTTCTTGGAAGAATGTCAAGGTTTTTCAAGTAGTAACTCTTGATAATTGCTCCAAGCATTGTTTGTGGAGATTTGCAGGTTGAAGGAATATCAAGCATATCAGGAAATTGATGTTCAAAGAATTTGACCCAAGCAGGGCAGCAGGACGTCAGCATCGGTAAGACTCCACCATGTTGGATTCTATGCACAAGTTCATTTGCTTCTTCAATGATCGTGAGGTCAGCGCCAAAGTTCGTATCGAATACAGCATCAAATCCCAAACGTCTTAAAGCGGTCACGACTTTACCAGTGGATATTGTTCCTGGTTCCATTCCGAACATTTCACCGATGGCAACCCGGACTGCAGGAGCGACTTGGACAACGACATGTCTTCTTTCGTTTGCAAGTGCCCGCCATACTTTTTGGATGTCACTTCTTGCTGTAAGGGCAGCGGTTGGACATACTGCAACGCATTGTCCACAATAAGTACAGGAAGAATCTGCCAAATCAATATTGAATGCAGGAGCGACAACAACATTGAATCCTCGATTGATTGCGCTAAGCACACCTACTGTTTGAACGTCATTACACATTGTTTCGCAACGTCTGCACATCACACATTTATTTGGATCTTTAACGATTGCGTTCGAAGAACGGTCAATCGGATAATGCATTTTCTCACCTTTGGCATGAATTTCAGTAATATGTAATTCATTGGCCAAAGATTGAAGTTCACATTGTAAGTTTTTTGGACAAGTCAAACAATCGAATGGATGATTTGACAATAATAATTCTAAATTGTTTCTTCGTGCATTGAGGGCCTTAACAGAGTCGGTACGAATGTTCATTCCTTCGTAAACGACTGCAGAACAGGACGGAATCAAAGAGGGTTTTCCGACTTCTTCAACAACGCAGACTCTACAACTTGAGACCCGATTGACGATTCCGAAATCGTCAAGTTTGAGATGGCAAAGGGTTGGGATATGAACTCCAACTTTCTTTGCGGCTTCCAAAACGGTGGTATGATCTGGAACTTGAATTCGAATTCCGTTGATTTTTATGTTAACCATGACTGCACCTCCTATGGTTTCTCAATTGCATTCACTGGGCAAGCTGTAAAGCATGCTCCACATGAAATACATAGAGATTCGTCGATGACGTGTGGTACTTTTACTTTTCCGCTAATACAAGCTACTGGGCAAACTCTAGCACATTTCGTACATCCGATGCACTTGTCTGCGATGATGGAATAAGTATGTTTTTTTCTTCGATAAGCATAGGCTTCATACTCTTCTTTGAAGAAGTCCATCGTGCTTAAAACCGGATTTGGAGCGGATTGTCCAAGACCGCACAAAGATGAATTTTTAATATTAATTGCCAAATCTTCCAAGATATCCAAATCATCTGGAGATCCTTCAAATTTGGTCAGTCGTTCTAGAATTTCGAACATTCTTTTTGTTCCAATACGGCAAGGTGTGCATTTTCCACAAGATTCATCTTGCGTAAAATCAAGATAGAATTTAGCTAGTTGGACCATGTCGTCGTCTTCGTCTAAGACAATGAGTCCTCCGCTGCCCATCATACTTCCGATTTGCTTTAGTGATTCATAGTCAATTGGTGTATCCAAATGTTCTTTCGGAATCACTCCACCGGAAGGGCCTCCGGACTGAACGGCTTTGAATTCTTTGTTGTTAATCATTCCTCCGCCAATGTCATAGACAATCTCGCGAAGGGTGGTTCCCATCGGGACTTCAACAAGTCCGATGTTATTGATTTTACCTGCAAGGGCAAACACTTTGGTTCCTTTTGAGTTTTCGGTTCCAATGCTTGCGAACCAGTCCGCACCATTCAAAATAATGGCTGGAACGTTCGCAAATGTTTCAACGTTGTTGACGGAAGTAGGTTTGTGTCTGAATCCGCTCACACTTGGGAAAGGTGGCTTTTTAGTAGGCTCGCCTATTTGTCCTTCCATCGAGTGAATTAAAGCTGTTTCTTCTCCGCAGACAAAAGCTCCGGCCCCTAACCGAATGTCAATGTCAAAGTCAAATCCGCTTGAGAATATGTTTTTCCCTAAGAATCCAACTTCTCTGGCTTGTTCCATTGCAATATTCAATCGATGAATCGCGAGTGGATATTCAGCTCTTACGTATATTAATCCCTGACTTGCTCCGATCGCATAACCCGCAATTGCCATGGCTTCCAAAATGCTGTGAGGATCACCTTCAAGAACACTTCTGTCCATGAATGCGCCTGGGTCACCTTCATCTGCGTTGCAAATGACATATTTTTCTGTTCCAGGTTGTTTTGCTGTGAATTCCCATTTCAATCCTGTTGGGAATCCGCCACCGCCACGACCGCGAAGTTTTGATTTTTTCATCAAATCTACGACTTCAGAAGGCGTGTTTTCTGCTAGAACGGTTGCTAAAGCTTCGTATCCTCTAACTGCAATGTATTCTGAGATGTCTTCTGGATTGATGAGTCCGCAATTTCTTAATGCAATCCGAAATTGTTTTTGATAGAATTTTGTCTCTTTTTGTTGCTTGACGGGTTGTAAAGTCATCGGATCCTTATAAAGGAGTCTGGTGACTACATTTCCTTTGATAATGTGCTCTTCTAATATTTCGTCGATGTCTGTTAGTTTCACAGAAACATAAAGCAAATCATCGGGTAAGACTTTGATGATTGGGCCTTGTAAGCAGACACCAAAACATCCGGTTTTTATGACGCTGACCGAACTATTTAGGTTTTTATCAGAAATTGCTTTTTGAAGAGACGAAATGAGATTTACATTGTGTCCAGTCTTACAGCTGGCTCCGTCACATACGAGTAAAGTTATTTTGTTATTCATAGGTTACACCTGCCTTATCAAAGGATTTGACTAGGAGGTTTTCACTCAGATATCCGCCTTCAATTACAACTTTTTCAATTAACTCCAAAGCTTTATCTTTAGAAATCTTTCCATATATCAAAGGCTCTTTTCCAGGGATGCACACTTGAACAGTGGGTTCCATGTAGCAATATCCTAAACAGCCAACACTCACAACTTTGACGTGCGATAGTTTCTTTTCTGATATTACAGAGAGTAGCTCGTTGTAGGTGTCTCTTGCGCCGGAGGCGATCCCGCACGTTGCCATACCAATGAGAATTTCAACGGTTTCTTCTTTTGATTTTCCGGTTTCTCGTAATTCAATCTTATTTTTTAAGGAATTGCGTAAATTGATTAGTTCAGAGCGAGAATTAATTTTCATTGTTTTCACCCCTAAACTTATTTAATACTTCAGGAACTTTATCTTCTGTCATGTATCCAAACACTGTATCGCCGACTGTTAAAATTGGAGCCAAACTGCAGGCACCAACGCATCTTACATCCTTAACCGAGAACAAACCGTCTTTTGTAACCTCGTTCTTTTTAACGCCAAGTTCTTTTAATACTTTTTTCAATACCTTTTCGGCACCTTTGACGTAACATGCAGTTCCCATGCATACGCTTACGACATATTTTCCGGTTTTTTCTTCCGTAAAATAAGAGTAAAAGCTAACGACTCCATTGACCTTTGCAGCACTGATATCGAGTTTTCTTGCAATGTAGAGCTGAAGGTTCGGAGGAAGATATCCGAAGATGTGTTGAGCGCGGTGAAGCACATTGATCAGACGTTCGACGGGATCATCTAAAGTTTTGATGTACTCATCCAATTCAGCCAGTTTTTCTAAATCCAGATCCTTTAAATCCAAATTTACTTTTTCCATATTTTTGTTTCCCTTTCCCGTAAGTAAAAAAGACTTACAATTTTCATATATATTAATTTTCTATGAAAGTAAAATAAGAGGTAGTACCGATACCCATCTAGCTAGGTTTTATCAATCATCCCGATGAAGATTGAAGTGTGTTTCCCGTAATAAAATTAATGTCCTTTTGATTGATAATGTAACCTTTTACAAATAGAAAACAAGCAAAAGTATTGGATGATTAATGGATGCCATTCAATCTTACCTATTGGTTTGCTTGTTTCTTTAGCCATCTTCATTATACCAAAAAAGAATGTAAATAATTCATTAGTTTTCATGAAAACGTTTTATGCAATTTTAACTTCCTTTTGAATCATTTTGACGAATTCTGAAACAGAAATTTTGACTTGTTCTTTTTCTCCATAACGCCTGTAGGTTACCATGTCGGAAGCAGCTTCTTCATCGCCGATTACAACCTGATAAGGGATTTTTTTCGTTTGTGCTTCGCGGATTTTGTAGCCTAGTTTCTCATCTCGGTAATCTTCTTCGACTCTGATATTAGCTTCTTTTAGAACTTCAATTAAATGATCAGAAGCCTGTTTGTGAAATTCAAGGTTTACAGGAATGACTTTAACTTGTACGGGTGCGAGCCATGTTGGAAATGCACCGGCGTAGTGTTCAATCAAAATACCGATGAATCTCTCAATCGATCCGAATAATGCTCTATGAAGCATAACGGGTCTTTTCTTTTCTCCAAGATGGTCAATGTAAGTCAAATCGAATCTTTCAGGCAAGTTCATATCTAATTGAATTGTTCCACATTGCCAAATTCGGTTCATGGAATCTCTAAGTTTAAAATCGAGTTTAGGGCCGTAGAAAGCACCGTCTCCAGGATTAACCACATATTCTTTGTGCATAGATTCAAGCGCGCTTGCGAGTGCAGCTTCCGCTTTGTCCCACGTTGCGATTTCACCGATGTATTTTTCAAGTGGTCTTGTTGATAGCTCAATATGATAACTCAAATCAAACACAGAGTAAACATAGTCAAACAACCGGACGAGGGAAGCGACTTCCGTAACGATTTGATCTTCCGTCATGAAGATGTGAGCGTCATCTTGTGTGAAGTTTCTGACTCTAAAGAGGCCATTGAGAGCCCCACTTGCCTCATGTCTGTGAACTAAACCTAATTCTCCGACTTTCAGAGGGAAATCTTTGTAAGAGTGCAAGTCTCTTTTATATACAAGCATTCCGCCAGGACAGTTCATCGGTTTGATTGCAAATTCAGTATCATCAATCTCTGAAGTGTACATGTTTTCCCTGTAATTCTCCCAGTGACCCGATATAACCCATAAATCTTTATTGAGCATAATTGGAGTTTGAATCAGTTTATATCCTTCTTTAAGATGGACACGATACCAGAAACTTTCCAATTCTCTTCTTAAAATCATTCCGTTTGGAAGCCAAAAAGGGAACCCTGGGCCGTATTCGCTTAGCATGAACAAATCAAGCTCTTTTCCAAGTTTGCGGTGGTCTCGTTTCTTTCTTTCTTCAAGAATTTCCAAATGGTTTTTCAAATCTTCTTGCGTGAAAAATGCTGTTCCATAGACTCTCGTCAACTGTTTGTTTTTAGAATCTCCACGCCAATAAGCTCCCGCCAAAGACAAGAGTTTAAAATGGCGAATCCATTTCGTCGATGGAAGATGTGGCCCTCTGCAAAGATCTGTAAAATTGCCTTGGGAATAAGAGGAAATTTCTTCAGAATCAGGAAGATCCGTTATCAACTCAACTTTATAGCGATCCGATTTGAAGAACTCGAGCGCATCTTTTTTAGACATGACTTTGCGTTCAATCTTCTGATTTTGAGAAGCCAACTTAGTCATCATTTTTTCAATTTCAGGAAGCTCAGACTCGGTCAAAACATGATCTCCCAAGTCCATGTCATAGTAAAAGCCTTCTTCGATGTTGGGTCCCACTCCGAAAAGTGCCCCTGGATAAAGAGACTTCACAGCTTCAGCCATTAAATGAGCGGTTGAATGTCTCAATATTTCGATGGCCTCAGGACTTTCTTCCGTGATGAGTTCAAGCGAAGCATCTTCAGACAAAACATGGTCTAAATCTACTATCTTGTCATTTACCTTCGCCCCGATGCTTTTTTTCCTTAACGAAATAGAAATCGCATTTGCAATCTCTTCAATCGTCATTCCATTTTGAAACTCACGGACGGATCCGTCGATAAATTTGATTTTCATAGTTTCCTCCTATAAATAAAAAAGTCGCCCTATATAAAGGACGACAATGCGCGGTACCACCTTTGTTCCAGATTGCTCTGGCACTCAATCCGTTAACGCCGGAATACGGAACTTTTTCAAAAGTCAACTCCTTGGTGGTAACATACACCCTTAGATTCAGCGGCTTTCACCCTCCCGCTGTCGCTTTGAACTAGGTATGTCTGTGTTGTCCAATTCAACGTATTTATCTTACTATCATTATATATGATTCTTACTGTTTGTCAAGTCAAATTCTAGGTTTTTCAGTTAAAACGAATTCTTCCGCCAACACGAGAATTCTTTCATAAATTCTAGATGCTTTTACTTTTTCGGTATCCGAATTATCAATCCTTAATGAATCCCTCAAAACTCGAACGGGCATGTTGGATGAAAAGAACGTCGGAAGATTTTCCAGGACGCGATGTTGAAGAATCGGTCCGAGGACTTCGTCTCGTATAAACGCGCTTGGAGCTTCTCCACCAATATCATCTAGGAACAGAATGTTCGCAGATTTTAGCCTTTCAACCTTCTTTTCCAAATCTCCTGAGCCAATGGAGGATTTCAACTCTCTTACAAGGTCAGGATAATAAGCAAATAGAATCGAATATCCAGCTTTTGCAAGTTCATTTGCAACACATGCAAGTATATAAGTTTTTCCTGCGCCAAAAATTCCTGAAATGTACATTCCTTTTTTTGGAGAATTTTTTGAATAGTTCTTCAAAAAATCCATAATGTATTGATGAATGGCTTTTCTTTCATTTCCAATCAGGTCAAAGTCCGACAATTCGGAGTTAAATATTTTTCTTGGGACATAAAGTGCATCGATTTTTAATTTTGTTTCATCAAAGGTATTGAATCTACATTTGGTGTAATCCAAGATGACATCATCCTGATAGAACCGAAGCATTGGCGTCATGCCTGAAGTGCCTAGTTTGCAGTCATAGATACCGGGGCAATTTTGGCAGGTTGTCTTAGCTTCCTTAAAGGTCATAAAGCCGTTCATGTTGAGAGTGATTGTATCATGCTTCAGATCGTTTTCAAGCACAAAGCGTCGGATGACTGGGTCTTCCAACAGTTTGTCAATCATATCATCAGAACTTGTTTTCTGACGAAAATCTTTGAGATATTCTTCTGCTCTTTTCATGGCTTCACCCACTTTCTTATTCAATGGAATTATAATACTCGTCCAGCCAATCGATTTCGATGTCCGGCTTGTTTGTCTTCGTATATTTTGTCTTTTTTCCTTTTGCCATCGATTGATCATATTGGCTCTTTAAGTGCTTTACATAATCCATTGCGAGTTCTACTGTTTTTATCTGATTTCTCTTCCAACTCGATCCTACTTTTTCAAAGTAATCGTAGCTCGGAAGATTTCCATTCTTGATTTGGAACGTATAAGCCAAAAGGACGTTGGCGACCCCCTTGTCAAGGCCGATGTCTTCAATCAGTCGCTCAGCAACTCGAAGATCCGAGGCGTTGACATGTCCATCCCCCAGTTCCTTCAGGAGTTGAATAGGCGGAACGACTTTGAAATACTCAAACGGATCTTGAGGAAGATCTTCAATGTTCTTCAGGGGTTCTTTGCTTGAGGTGTGTTCTATTCTAGAAGACAGTTTATAATGCTCTCTTGCTTCTGTCGCTAGTCTGCTGAGACTGACGATTTTGGTCTTTTCATCGAAACTTCTTGCATAGATGTCTCTTGCATCTAATTCATTCAGCCCATATACGTAAGCTAGATTTAGAATTTTATTCTTGACTGCTTTTGTCAATAGTGAAGGGTCATAAAATTCTTTTGGAATACTCTCTTCAAACGTTCTCCATTCAAAGGGATGGTTACTCACAAAAACACCATTGCCATTATGAACGCCAATCAAATCTTCTTCGATTTCGGGTTCAGAAAGAGGCATTGAAGGAAAAACTTCATCAAATGATTTTGTAATCCGTATATAGTTCTTTTTATTAAAAGATTTCGTTTTGAAAATATCAAGGACTTTCACAAAACGATCTTTGGAAATCGATGATTTTAAGTATTCTCCAAGGACGCCATCATTGACGAACGCAGAAGGCGACATCGGCATGTTGATTTCATAGATGAATTGGTCATTTTGATAAAATACATCCAGAAGCCCGATGGCCTCAAGACGATGGCGATCTTTCTCAATCTCAGTGACGCTTTTATTCACTAAAGATTCAAGATCATTATGCAGGTATTCTTTTGATGATAATTTTTGGCGATCAAGAAGGCTCGCAAGCGTGCAAAACAAAACAAACGCTCCCTCACCGATAATCGGTTGGTAAAAAAGCGTTAAGGTTTGATAATCCTGGCTTGAAATAACCGCTTTTGAAAACGCAACAAAGCGGTCTGTGCTTCTGAGTCCTTCCAAAAATATACCTCCCTAAGGATGAAGTGCAGTGCCTTTGAATTTGAGTAGTTTATCTAAATCTTTATAGAATTCAATGACTTTTTTCTTGGGTCGTCCAAATCCTGCAAAACTAAAGAAATTGACTTTAAAATCAATTCCACATTCAATTGGAGTCACCTGTGTGATGGTCACGATGATGTCATACCCATTTGAAATTACGTAAAGTTCTCCATGTTCGGGGTTGACATTTCGAACATCGAATTTGCCCGATGATGCCATTTTTTCAAATGCTTCCAAACACTGTTTGAAATTGTTTCTGTAATATCTCGTTCTTAATCCGGGATCCGAATGAAGTTCCCTTGTTTCACACGTTGGTGAAAAATAACTAGAAAATGACATCTCATCACTCCTTATAATATCTTCAATAATTTTTCAAATTGACTATATGTCGATTCAATATCTTTCGAGTTGTCAATGACAAACGTCGCCAATTTTTTCTTTTTCTCGAGGGACATTTGAGCCTTGATTTTTAACTTGGCATTCTCCAAATCTACGTGATCTCGGTTCATCAAACGTTCTATTTCAGTTTTCATATTTGCGTAGACGCAAATTGTTTCATCGCACAATTCATGAAAATCAGATTCAAATAACAGTGGAACAACCAAAACAACGATTTTGGTATTTGTGGCTCTGAATTCCTGTAATTGTAGAATGACTTCGCTTTTGATAATCGGATGAGTCAAGCTATTTAGTCTTTTTCTTTCAGAATCGTTTAAAAAGATGAATTTACTGAAATACTGCCAATTGATGTTGTCATCATCCTTGAGAATCTGGGTTCCAAAGGCGTCTACCAGTTTATTATACAATACTTTTTTGGGTTTTGACAATTCTTTATAGACAAAATCGGTATCCACTACAGGAATGCCAGCATCTTTGAACCACATAGAAACCGTAGATTTTCCAGAGGCTATGCCTCCGGTCAAACCAATTACTTTCATCTGAATCACTCACATTCTTTGACATTTTGGACAAAAATAGGACGTTCTTCCTGCCACCTTTGTCTTTTCAAGGACAGTAGAGCACTTCTTGCATAACTCGTCAGCGTGTGTATGAACATTCAATTCATTTTGAAATCTTCCTGTAATGCCGTCTCCATAACTGAAACTATGGACGGACGCGCCTCCAAGGTCAATTGCCTTCTGTAAAATGTTTTTTGAAGAAATGGCGATGTTCTTAAATTCTTTATCGGTAATCGATGAGCAAAGTCTCGCTGGATGAACTTTGCTTGAATACAGTACCTCATCTACATAGATATTCCCTAGTCCAGATACAACGGACTGGTCCAAAAGCCCAGCTTTGATGGGCCGATTGGAATGATGAAGTAATTCCTTTAAATACGTCCAGGAAAAGCCTTCATCAAATGGCTCATACCCAAGCGTTGAAAGTCCGGTTTTAGAGATTTGTTCAAAACCAAGCACTTCCATTGTGCCAAATTTACGAGTATCGTGATATCTTAATGATTCTCCACTCTCTAGGAAGAAAATCATATGTTCGTGCTTTGAAATTGGAATTGTGGAATCTTTGATAAAATATTTACCTTCCATCCGAAGATGGCTTATGAGTTTATAATTGGTGAGGATGAAAATGAGATACTTCCCTCTTCTTTCAATGCCGTGAAAAGTTTCACCAATCAATTTTGAAGAAAATGTTTCGACAGTATCGTTGACTATCATTTTATCATATAACGCTTGTACTGAAACAATCTTTTGGTTTAAGATTCTTGGAAGTAACGTAATTCTTACCGTTTCTACCTCTGGTAACTCAGGCATCTTACTTCACCTCAAACAAATTCGTTCCGAAACTGCCTTCAATCGACAATGGAATTGAGAAGGGAACTGCATGCTCCATCTTGTCATAAACCATCTTTTCAACAATGTCTTTTTCTGCAGGTGGAACCGAGAAAACAAGCTCATCGTGGATTTGTAGGAGCATTTTGGTTTCTAGTTTTAGTGATTTAATTTCTTTTTCAATCAAGACCATTGCTATTTTTAAAATGTCCGCGGCAGATCCTTGGATCGGTGCATTCATTGCCATTCTCTGACCAAATTGTCTCAATTGATAGTTGCTTGATGAAGCTTCCGGAATATACCTTCTCCTTTGAAACATCGTTTGGACATATCCTAGGGTCTTCGCATCTTCGATTTGTTTATCCATGAATACTTTGATTTCAGGGTAGTTTTCGAAATAATGAGCAATGAATCTTTCTGCTTGTTTCGGTGAAATTTGAAGATCTTCAGATAATCCCCATGCCGTTTTTCCATAGATGATCCCGAAATTGATTGCTTTTGCTTGCCTGCGCATAAGTGGCGTGATGTTTTCTGTATGAAAAATAAGTTTGGCAGTTGAAACATGGATATCTTCATTGTTGATAAAGGCTTGTTTCAACGCTTTGACGTCCGCCATTTCCGCTAGTACTCTTAATTCGATTTGAGAGTAGTCACATGAGAAAAGTAATCTGTCATTTTCAGTAACGAAAATTTTTCGAAGTTCTTTTCCTTCTTCGGATCGAATTGGGATATTTTGCAGATTGGGTTCAATCGATGACAATCTTCCGGTTTGAGTGGCGGCTTGTTTATATATGGTATGAATCTTTGAGTCGTTCTTAAGGGTAAGTGCTGATTTTAAGCCTTCATAATACGTCGAATACAGTTTCGTGAGTGTTCTGTATTCCATTAGACTTCCGATAACTGGATGGAATGAATCTAATTGTTTTAATACGGATACATCCGTTGAATATCCAGATTTATTCTTCTTCGAGTAAGGTAATTGAAGTTTTTCAAAGAGAATCGTTCCAAGTTGTTTTGGACTGTTTATGTTGAAGTTTTCTCCCGAGAGGTCATAAATCAACTTTTCCAAATCATCGATTCGTCTTTTTAAATCCAATCCAATTTCTTCTAGTTTTTCAGCATCAACAAAAATGCCTGTATATTCCATGTCAGCTAGTGTGCCAGATAGTGGTAACTCAATGTCATTGAGGAGCCTTAATTGGTC
>Ga0265603_1000023_pt1 | contig 12241 bp, 2 predicted proteins | sample saktaT_7_FD_197238 | JGI IMG/M metagenome (GOLD analysis project Ga0265603, IMG submission 197238) | Metatranscriptome of saline water microbial communities from Sakinaw Lake, British Columbia, Canada - sak_2013_6_6_40m (Metagenome... | ecosystem: Environmental > Aquatic > Non-marine Saline and... | reverse complement strand
GGCATTTTTTTAACATCGTTACGAAGCTAAATGAATTACTTCATCAACAACATTTTCTTAACTGATACAAAGCTTCCTGCTTCAATTCTGTAGAGATACATACCGGAATTTAACTTCGAAGCATCGAATTCAACTTTGTGATTACCTGCATTCAAATGACCTTCGAACAATGCCGCAACTTCCTGACCAAGTATGTTGAAGACTGTAAGTCTGACATTACTTTCGTTAGGAAGAGCAAAACGGATTGTTGTAGTAGGGTTAAATGGGTTAGGGTAATTCTGCATTAAGCTGAATTCTGTAGGAACACCATCCAGATCTTCAACAGCTGTAATAGTAGAACTTGCTGTGATTACAGCAGATGTAGCAGCAGTCAATGATCCGTCAGTAACCTGAACTGTAACATTATATGATTTTCCAGCCTGATCAAGTGTAGGTGACCACGAGAACATACCGTCGGTTGTAATGCTCATATTTGCTGTACCGGCTGTCAGAGAATATGTTAATGCTTGTCCGTCAGGATCAGTAGCAACATATTGGAATCTGTAATAAACCGGATTTGGAGCTTTATGAACAGGTACAATTGTAGGAACCGGAAGAGTTGTAGTGAAAACAGGAGCTCTGTTTACATTAACAACCGTAATGTCGATTACCTTTGTAGCAGATAATCCGCCCTGATCAGCAACCTTAAATGTGAACGGCCAAGCTAATGCTCTGCCTTGATCATAAGTCGGAGTCCATGTAAAAACATTACCTGTAAGAGCTGCACCAGCTGGTAATGTTGTTGGGTTTACTACCGAGTAAGTAAGTACATCCGAGCTATTTGGATCTGTACCATTTAAAGTGATTGTTAATGTTGCTCCTTCATTAACTGAATATGGTCCTGCTGGACTAAGAGCCAATGTTGGAGCTTTATTTACACCAACTACCGTAATTACAGAAGCCACGCTTGTACTTAGACTTCCGTCGGATACTGTAAATGTAACATTGTAAGTACCTGCCTGATTTGTAACGGGGGTCCATGCAAATGCGCCTGTAGCCGGATTAAACGTAGCACCTGTAACTGCAGGAGTCGATACGTACGAATAAGCAAGAGTAGTACCGCTATTTACATCTGCGCCGACTAACTGTACAGCCAAAGCTGAACCTTCGTTAACACTGAAGTTCGGGCCAACAGGATTAAGAGTCAGAGTTGGAGCTATATTAACATTAATAACAGTAATTACACTTGTAACAGTCGCAGTAAGACTTCCGTCTGATACTGAGAATGTAACATTATAGGTACCGTTCTGATTTGTAGCAGGCGTCCAGGCAAAAGCACCCGTAGCTGCATTAAATGTAGCACCGGTTGCCGCAGGAGTCGATGTATATGAATAGACCAGAGTTGTTCCGTTATTCACATCTGCGCCAACTAATTGTATAGCTAATGCTGAACCTTCATTTACACTGAAATTCGGTCCAACTGGATTAAGCGTTAATGTCGGTGCTATATTTACACCTACAACAGTTATTACTTTTTCAACACTTGCGGTAAGACTTCCGTCGGATACTGTAAAAGTAACATTGTAGGTACCTGCCTGATTTGTTGCAGGGGTCCATGCGAATGCACCTGTAGCAGAATTGAAAGTCGCACCTGTTGCTGCCGGAACAGATACATATGAATATGTAAGAGTTGTGCCTGCATTTACATCTGCACCAGTTAATTGGATTGTTGTAGCACTACCTTCATTAACAGTAACTGGACCAGCAGGATTAACTGTTAACGTTGGAGCTATGTTTACAACACCAACTGTGATAATCTTTCCTGCACTTGCAGTAAGAGCACCATCTGAAACAGAGAATGTAACAGTATAAACACCGTTCTGATTAGTTGCAGGAGTCCATGCAAAAGCGCCTGTTGCAGCATCAAATGTTGCACCGGTTATCGCCGGAGTTGATGTATATGAATATGTTAGAACGTCACCTGTGTTTACATCTGCACCTGTTAACTGAACCGTTACAGCAGTTCCCTCATTAACACTAATATCCCCAACAGGATTCAGTGTCAAAGTTGGGGCATTGTTAACATTATTGACAGTAATAACTGCTGTTTGAGTTGCACTGGCACCTTTATTATCTGTAACTGTAAAGGTAAGCGTATAGACACCAGCCTGAAGATAGTTTGGAGTCCATGTAAGTAAACCAGTTGAACTTAAAACAGGGGCATTACTAGTAATAGCAGGAACTGAAGTAAAGGCATAAGTTAAAGTATTGTCTGTATCTTCATCCGTAGCTGCTAACTGAATTGAAAGCGCAGTCATTTCATCAACACTCTGCGCCGCAACGGCCGCTAATACAGGAGTTCTGTTTACATCTGCAACCACTACAGAAACTGTGGCGGTAGTAGATTCGATGCCATCACTTGCGCTGATTGTGAATGTATAAGTACCTGCCTGTGTATAGCTTGGTGTCCAAGCAAATACGCCTGTAGCTGCATCCAATGTTGGAACGTTTGTTGCAATTGCAGGAGATACTGTATACGAATAAGCTATAGCATCTGAATTAGCATCTGTCGCTGAAACTGTAAAGCCTAAAGCAACGTTTTCAGTAGCTGTCTGTTCAGCAATCGCCGCAATTACTGGTTTTGAATTCGGAGTAACAGTTACGGTCGCTATACTAGAAGGAGTTGTATTAACTCCGTCACTAGCAAAAACAACTACCTGATAGGATCCTGATGTACTTGCTGCTGGTGTCCATGTGAAAACTCCCGTAGTTGGATTAACTGCCGCACCTGTTACTGCAGGAGTGACTGTATAGGTATAAGAAACAGCACTACCTTCAGGATCGATTGCTTTATAATCAAATGTTAACAGATGTCCGCCAACTAAGGAAGAATTAGACATCTGGGCTGCACCAGTAACCGTAAAAGATGGTGGATTATTAACGTTACTTACAGTTACATTTACTGTTTTGGTATCAACTTCGCCATGTGAATCAGTAACTGTAAATGTAAATGTATAAGAGCCTGCTTGATCGTAACCAATTGGCCAGGTAAATGTTCTTGTATTTCCTGTACCAGTAAGTACAGCGTTTGCAACAGTTGACGGGGAAACTGCAAAAGTTAAAGCATCTCCGTCGCCAATTGTTACATCTGCATCACTTCCGGTTAAACCAATTGTCAAAGTCTGTCCTTCACTCTTTAGATAAGTCAGATCAGTCGGGTTTAGAGCCAATACCGGAGCTCTGTTTACATTATTAACAGTAATATTAACTGTTACTGAAACAGTCGCTCCGCTTCCATCTGTAACACTAAAAACAACCGGGTAAGCTGTTACAGAAGACTGATCAAAACCAGGAGTCCAGTTTAATGTATGAGTTGCAACATTCCATGCTGAAGCTGGTATACCAGCCGGCAATGTTGGAGCATTGTAAGTAATATCCGATGCGCCATCTGCGTCTGTTGCTGTTACAGGAATGGAAATTGCAACACCTTCACTGACACTCTGATCTGTATTCACCGGAGCAGTTAAAACAGGGGCTGAATTAACAACTGAGAATGTACCATTGATGTATGTTGCAGAGGGTACGCCACTGTTGTATTCAAACTGAGTAAGATTGAATGTTGCCGTACCTTTCTTAAGAGCTTTCATTCTAACATAAATTAAATCACCGGTACCTGTAATCGGGGTTCCTGAAATAACTGCAACTCTTAAAGTCCCCAACGGTAAAGCATTTACTGTTGGTTCCAGAGCTGCTGCGCTTAAACTTCCAGCTTTAATAACACTAACGTACTCTAAAGCAGTTGCGTCATAAGAAACTGTAAAATCATAAGCATTAATTGCATCACCTGTTACAAGTCCGGTTGTTGCTTGAATTGGAATGTCTATAAAATCGCCTACTTTTTTATCACTAGAAGATCCGACTGATATTACTTTCGACGCCGTTGTTGCACTGCCCGGTGTAACAGTAGCAGTAATGGTATTTATATCAAAAGTAGTTCCAGCTTTCAGACCTAATGTTGAGACACCGGCATTTTTGAAAAGAAATGTAACTTTCAAAAAAGGGCCGGTTCCTGCGAGTGCGTTTGAACTTAGCCAGCCTACAGTTAGTACGCCGCCAACGTTATCTATATTAGAAAGTACATCTTTTCCTTCTAATATTGTCCCACTCTGATCGATACTCTGTACTTCAACAATATTTGGATCATACTTCATCTTAAATCCAAACGAAAGCACGCTCTGACCCGTTAAATCCGAGTTCATAACTATTGCTTGAGTTGCTGTAGATCCAGAGGTACCGCTAACCGTAGGAAATGTAACATTGTACGATTGCGCTAATAAACTAGTAGTTCCCAGCATAAGCATCGCAATCAAAACACTCAGCATTTTAACAACGCTTACTTTGAAACTTTTCATTATCACCTCTATTAATTAATGTTCATGTTTTGGGATATAAATGGGACAGACTTTAGAAGTCTGTCCCAATTTAACTTACTTAAGCAAATTCATTTTAATAGTAGAATTAAACTTGCCGGCAGAAATTCTATAGATATAGATACCGGAAGCAACTTTGCTACCAAATTCATTTGATCCATCCCATGTAACAGTGTAATAACCTGCATCTTGTTGTGAATTGACTAAGGTTCTTACCTGCTGACCGAGCATATTATATATTGTCAATGTAACTACACTACTTTCAGGAATTGAATATCTGATGTTAGTAGTAGGATTAAACGGATTCGGGAAGTTCTGGCTTAATGCAAATTCAGTCGGTATTTCTCTAACTTTTGCATCAAATACAGATTCAATCTGACCGTTCATATTTACAGAACCATGAACATTAACAACTTGTTGTTTGTCTTTTAATTTGAAATTAAGCGATGCAACAACTCCATCCTGAAGTGGTGTAAAACCAACCATTGCAAGTTTCAATTTACCGTTTTCGTAATTAGATACAACAATCCAATCTTTCGGTAAGCTTCCATTTGCAACACCCTGGAATTCAATGTTCGATCCGAGATCAACATCAAAAGATAGAGCAATTACATTGTTTGAGTTTGTTAAAGTGACCGGTAAATTAACATATTGTTCTGTCATATTGAATTTACCAAAATCAACTGTTCCCTGTGCAGCGGCAACTTTATAAACAGTTGGGCCTAAGTTTGGCAGAGGTGTATCGTAAACATAGTTAACAAGAACAGAATAAGCATCCATTGTATTAACGGTAGAATTACCGTCAACATCGGCTGCCCAATTCTGAGCTGGTGTCCATGCTGATACAACTGAAGCAGTTCCAACAAAATAATTCAGAATTAAGTTAGCATCCGAGGTATTAATCTGAGCATCTGCAAGCACATCGCCTTTATCCTGTGGATGTTTAATCTTAATTGTTGTAGTTGTTGTAACCGGTGCTGAAATTCCGTCAAGAGCGGAAATCTTGAATACGACAGTTTTTCCTGCATCTGCAAAGCTTGGTGTGAATGTAAATAAACCATTAACTATGGCATATTCTGAAGCTGCGGGAGTATAAGCTGATGATCCGTCAACTGCAACTTGAAGTGTAGGTGTTGTGTTGTCAGGATCTGTTGCAACGTATGTATGTGTAAATACTTGGTTACTTCTCATATCTGGAGCTGTGACTAATAATGAAGCAGGTGTAAATACAGGAGCCTGATTATTATCTGTTACGGTTACTGTAAATACAGTTGTTGCTTCTTTACCGAATTGGCTTGAAGCTTTAATTGTGAATGTATAATCTGTGTTAGCACCGCCAACAGCAGCTGTTAAATCCGGAGCGATATGAAGTGTTCCGGTTGTTGTTCCGCCGGTGAATGTACCAACTACTGGAGAGAGTGGAGCCTGAGCGCCAACCTGTGATACTGTAATTGTTCCTGTTCCAGTGCCAGTAAATACAACATCCAACGTAGAACCTTCCATTACTATTTGTGGGGAAACAGGAGCTGCAACAATTGTTGGAGTAACGTCAGCATCTGCAACTGTTATTTGAACTGCGTCTGTTGGGTTTGGAGTAAAATAACCGTCTGTAACAGTGGCTGTAACAGTGTAAACACCACTTTGTGTATATGTTGGTGTCCATGTAAATACGCCATTAGTAAACTGATACTGCCCTGCGCCTGTGCCTGCTGTTGGAGCTACTGCTGGAGCTACTGCAGTTACAACAACACCAGTAAATGTAGGTGTCTGAGAAATATCAGGATCTGTAGCAGTCCATGTGATTGTAACCGGTGCATTCTCATTAACAGCTACATCTGCAGGAGAGCTAATTACTGGTGCTTTATTCAATTGAGAGTAGGAGAATATAGATCCGTTACCGCCAATGATTCCGCCCTGAGCATCAATAACTTTAATTACCGGGAAGTTAACTGAATTTGTATAACTGGAATAGCTTGCCCAGTTAGCACCCTGTACAAACCATGGATTAGCAACGGAGCCTGAGTCTCTTCTGATTATTGCTACATTTTGAATCTGATCAGTTACATAGTCACTATATCCATCAGCACCTAACTCCATGTCATATTTGTAAGATGGGTTAAGAGCTAAATCTGATTTTATATTCCAGAAGAAAGGAGGATAATTTGTTATATTTTTACCATCAAATGGTATTGGGAATAAGCCGTTTGAACTTGTTCCGCTATTTGTTCCATTAGGAGAAACATCCCCAGCATTAACGGTCAAGTTTATTGATGCTTGAGGAATGTTTTTGAAATAGAAAATAGCTGGTCTATAATTGCCAGATGCGGTACCTGATGGGTATTCAACTTTACTATTCTGTATTGATAAGAAAGTACCCGCCGTCCAGTTAGCTGGGTCAGCTGCAATTAATTTTCTGATATTACCCGCTATAACACCGCTAGTTCTCGTAAAACCTTGAGTTGGCTGAAATGCGGTAACACTCTGTGTAAGAATAAACGTACTGGTTGCATCCGTATTGAAAACGCCCTTTGTAAGAGCAACCGGTATAGTTGATAGGAATGTTATATTACCACCACTCAACGTAACACTGTTATTTGTATTAGTTTTATTAATGCCAAAGTTTGTAAACACTGGTAAAGTTTCATTTTGTGTCAACACCAACGTAGTGTTATTAGCACCTGTGAACCACACAGAGCCTGTACCCGCAAAGAAACCCGCAGTTGCATGAATCTGTTCAACATTGCCCTGTACGTTTACTGTCCAACCCGTCGTGGTTAAATCAGCAGCATTATCAAAAGATAATTTACCAGCGAACGTTGTATTTGCATCAATAAGAACAGTTGATTTAAATGTCACATCACCACTATAAGTTGGATGATTAGTCGCTGTAACTGTACCTAATTCCATTGGGGTAGTATTGGAAGCTCCATTGTAAATTAAGAACATTGATCCAGCTTTGGTAAGAACTGCATCAAGAGCGCTTGTACCATCAACTTTTAATTCTAAAGTAGAGGCATCTGCCATTGTGATAACAGCATCAGGAGTAGCTGTGGTCACATCTAACATATCTGCTAAAGAAAGTGTGCCAGTTATGGTTTTGTTTGCATCAAGTGTAACTATATCAGCATCTCCACTAGATGTAACCGTGAGGTTTCTGATTGTAGCCGGGGCTTCTTTTGCCACCGCTAAATTACCAACTATAGCCACTAAATCATATTTAAGGTCTGTATTAGCACCAAAAGTTGGAACATGTGATAATATTCCTGTATTGTTATTTCTAGTAACTAAACAACCATTGCCTAATGTCAATTTTCCATCGGCAGTTGTGGTTAACGAGGCATTATTTAATATTAAATTTTTGCCGACAGTAAAAGCACTTGTTCCTGGAGCAGCAGTAGTTGAAACTGTTAAATTATCAACTGAGAAACCAGTAGCAGGTAAAGTAACTGCACCGGCTGTATTCCAGGTTAAAATACCAGTATCCTGTGTCAAAGTACCTGCAGTCCAGGTAAAAGTACCTGCGGCAACAGTTAAATTATTAATACCAAAAGATACAGCACCTTTTGTATTTGTATAAGCAGTTGAAGTTGTAATTGTTCTAGCTGTTGTATTGTTTGAAGCAAATGTTACAGAACCAGTTGAATTTACAACCAATGAAGGTATAGCAAGATTACCCTGAAGTGTAGCAGTTAGGGCGGCACCTGTTAGAGTTAGAGTACCTGTAGCTGTACCTGCTTTATATACATATGTATTGCCAGATAATGTTAACACACTGTAATTAAACCTGCCACTTGTTTGTGTAAATGAACTGGTTACTTCCATTGCCGCACCAAAAGTGTTATTACCAGCAATAGTTTCAACCGTAGGAACTGTAAATGTTGCACCCGGAGCTAATGTAACTTCAGTTAATAAATTAGCAGCAGTGGCATTTGCAGCACCACCAGTGCCAACTAATCCAGTTAATTCAATTGTGTTGGCATCGGTAACTGTTGCTACTGTATAAGAACCGGCTGGAATTAAAGCATTTGTGCCATCAGAATAAACTTTACTACCAACCAACAAACCATGGGCAGTAGCGGTAATTACTCTTAATGCAGGACCACCTGGGTCAGCAACGTTTGTAAAAGCCTTTGAAGCACCGCTTAATACCAAAGAACCATTTGTAAAAGTACCGGCGCCTGTTCTGTTATAGTCATTAGCAACTAATGTACTTAATTGTGTATATACAAAACCGTTTGCATTCAGATTACCGGCAACTTGAGAGGTTTGTCCGCTAACATTAACAGAGCTACCTAATGTTAAAGTACCTGCAGTTAAAGTAACTGTTCCCGGTATATTTTGTTGTGCGGTAGCAGAGCCTCTTTTATAAGTCATTGTACCGGCAGTTAATACTAAATTGCCGCCATGAGCAGAAGTTGTTGCACCCATGTCAAGGTTTAAAGAACCAGCTGTCAACGTAACATTACCAGTAATTGTTGCAGTAGTAGTATTCATTGTAATTGCAGAAGTACCATTTGCAACGGTTAAATTACCAGTTATTTTTTTAAGATTATTTGAAGTAAATGACTGAGCTACTGTTATTGTTACATCCAAATTTGGAATTTCGCCAAAAGATCCTGTAGCAGTTGAAGTTGTACCATTTATAGTATTTGCATCACCTGTTACAATAACCTTGCCAGTACCAGCTGTGCTTAGTACTTTACCTGTGATAGCGTGAGTTTGTGAAGCACCAGTTAAGGAAATATTACGTGCTCCGCCATTATCTAATTGAAGAGTTTGATTTAAGCTAACCGAAAGAGCGCCAGCAATTAACGTATTTGCAGCAACGCCTGTTACTGTTCTTGCGCTTGTGGCTGTACCAACATCAATTGTTAAATTTCTCATTCCGGCTGCAGCAGTCCATTCAGTACCGGCTGCAATGTTAGCATCACCTAAATATGTCAAATCATAAGTTACACTAGCGGCTACGCCAAATACCCCACCACCGGTTGTAACTGCGCCTGTATTATAACGGTTTACCAAAGGAACCGTTCTAACAGTACTTTTCATCGTAACATTATTAGCACCAATAGCTAAAGTACCCACACGTAGGTTCATAACACCCGAGAAATCAATATTGGAACCTAACGTTACAGTAGCACCACCTCTGATATCTAAGTTGGAGAATAAACCTGCACCTGTGAATGTTGTGCCACCAGCATGATCAACAATTATGTAGCCTGTACCAGTAGTTTGATAACCGCCTGTGTTTGTAAAAGTACCGCCAGCGGTAACCATTCTTAAGTGGTAGTCACCTAGATCTAATTTACCTAAGGTAATTGTTAAGTCATGTGTTAATTCAAATGTTGCTCCTAAAGTAACAACATCCGTTGCGTTTGTTTTATTAATAACTACATCATATAGCTGCAAGGAAGCACCTGGAGTGAATGTTTGTGCAGCAGCACCGGTAAATGTTAAGTTACCCGTACCTATTGTTACATCAAGGGGCACGTTGCTTGATCTTGTCCAGTTACCATAAATAGTAAATGTATTAGCGCCAAATGCAAGTGTACCACCGACATTCTGTGTATAACTTCCACGAACAGTTAATCCACCAGCACCTAAAGTGACACCACCTGCACTGGTAAGACTACCATAAGCGTCCACACCAACCAAAGTAACCGCTTTACCGGAAGCTACAGTTACGTTTGGAACTTCGCCTGCAGTAACTGTTGCACCCGTTCCAGTAATAGCTACTGTACCGCCACCGATAGTAGCAGCTGTTGCTGAAATTACTTTACCACCGCCCGTATTATCAAGAGCTGCGGCGTTGTTAGATAGTGTTAATGTATTCGTATTTAGTTTAAGTATTGCACCAACGTTTGTGTTGTCAATTGTTGCACCGGAAATAGTGAAATTAGCAGCAAAATTAACTGTACTTGCAGCTGTACCATTATTCAAAGAATTAGAAATTGTACCACCAGTTAAAATAATAGTAGCCGCCCCAGTATTTGTAACGTTGGCAGCTGTTATTGCACCAGCACAGTTTATTGTACCAGTTGTAGCATTAGTTACATCAATAAGTGCTGCAAAAGTCGTTGGGACACTGCTTGTGTATGAACCAACGGTAAAACCGTTTGTGAATTTTAATGTACCGGTACCAGCGTTATTAATTGTAGCTGTCCAGTTAGTTCCAGCAGCACCCGCCTTATCTTTATGATTAAAGGCAACCATTCCGTTAAAAGTAAGTGTACCAGCACCCGCATTAGCGTTATCTATTACGTTACCACCAATATTTGCATCATGTGTCCAGGTTACATTTCCATCAAAGGTTAATGAGCCAGTAGAACTATTTAATATTTTACCGCCAACAAATGTAACAGCACCCGAAACAGTAACTGTATTTGCCGGAGTATTTGTGAATGTACTTGAAGCTAAACTTAAAGCACCAAAGTTTGCATTACCAGTAGTAATTGTAATACCACCGGTAGTTGTAATTGAATTTACGAAAGTAGCAGTTTTACCAGCGGTAATAGCAACTGTCAATAAACCACTACCAATATTACCTGGCATTTCAGCACCCGCTGAAACATCAACTGTACCATCATATGTAACATTAACATTTGTCACAGTTGGTGTATTATCAATAGTGCCAGCTGTTCTTCTAATAGTAGCGCCGCTGCCTAAGATTACATTAGCGCTTGTAATTTGTAAAGTTCCTTTGTTGAGCCATAAAGCTGTAGCAGTTGTACCTAAGTTAAATTTTTGTCCGGTAACTCCGAATACAACCACGTCAGAAGCATTGGTCGTGTTGACCTTAATACCATTTGTAATGGTAACAGTACTTAGTGAGTTATATGTCGTGGCAACAAAAGTAAGTACTTTCGTAATATCGACATTTGTCTCACCATAGGTATCTGCTGCAATACTGATGATATCATTCGCAGATGCTGCCTGAATTGCCTTAAGTATAGTCTTATAAGGACTAATAGTACTACCAGCACCAACTAGGTCATCACCCGTGGTATTGTTTACATACCAAGTAGTTTGTGCCTGAGCAACTGTTCCAATGAACAGAAATACAAGCACAAATGCAAAGAGTTTTCTAAGATTCATTTGAATCTCCTATAGTTTGTTAATTAATGAAAAATAAAAAAAAGATCCCTCGATTAACTCGGGACATGGTTTTACACACAAAAAAAAATTCTTGTTAAGCCCGCCCGATACGGTAGGCCTGTTTGCATCTAGTTCCTCCTGACTTAATGAATTAGTAGATGAATTAGTAGATGAATTAGTTTTTGAAATAAAAAAAAGATTTTCGTTTGTTAAGTGCAATGTTTTTCTATATTTATGTGAAATTGTGTTAAACATTACTTTAAGTTAAAAAACAGATTAGAAATAGTCAACTCCTCATACAAAAATAATCCCTCATTTAGTTCGGGATCAATTTGCTGAAAAATAGAGCTAATTTCTCTGTGTGTTAAGAAATTTGCCGCACTTCCGTATATAAAATAGTTATTCATTATATGCTTGTCAACTTTAAAAAAGGTATTAGTGATTTGTGATTAGTGATTAGGCCAACACGTGAGACTAATAACAAGCCCCTAATCCCTAAGTTTTGTTCGGATACACTACTCCCGTACGCAAAATATTCGCAGCATGGTAGAAATTTTCGCACCAGGTACATTTCTCCTAACGTTTCTAAAAGTTGTATTCTACATTTAGAGCAAATTTAAGCACTTTTAAATACTCAAGTTGTCCGTGCTTACTTAATACTTTATTTCAGACGCCTTATATACTCAATCGCCGTGCCAGGAACGTGAGAGGGGAGAGGTTTAAGGCAAGAGGAAGAG
>Ga0265603_1000012_pt1 | contig 14194 bp, 9 predicted proteins | sample saktaT_7_FD_197238 | JGI IMG/M metagenome (GOLD analysis project Ga0265603, IMG submission 197238) | Metatranscriptome of saline water microbial communities from Sakinaw Lake, British Columbia, Canada - sak_2013_6_6_40m (Metagenome... | ecosystem: Environmental > Aquatic > Non-marine Saline and... | reverse complement strand
GTGGTTACAATGATAAAATTATTTGATCCGAACAGAAAAATATTAAAAAAACTTGAAAAACAAGCAAACTTAGTTCTTGCATTGCACGAGGAGTACAAGTTACTCACCGATGAAGCGTTAGTCGCTAAATCAAGCGAGTTTAAAGAACGACTCAAAAACGGAGAAACTCTGGACTCTTTACTCGTTGAAGCGTTCGCAACCGTTCGCGAAGCATCGACCCGCGTGACTGGAATGACGCCTTTTAAAGTGCAAGTCATGGGCGCTATTTCCATCCATGAAGGAAATATAGCAGAAATGAAAACTGGTGAAGGAAAAACGTTGACCGCTGTTATGCCAGCTTATTTAAATGCACTCTCCGGAGATGGCGTTCATATTGTTACAGTCAACGAATATTTGGCTTCTCGTGAGGCGAATGGTGAAATAGGAGATTTGTTCCGATTTTTAGGCTTGACAGTAGGGCTAAACATTCGTGATTTAACACCTGAAGAAAAGAGAGCCGTATACAATTGCGACATCTTGTATTCTACCAACAACGAACTTGGATTTGACTATTTGAGAGATCACATGGTTATCTATAAAGAAAATGTCGTTCAACGTCCATTAAACTTCGCAATTATCGATGAGGTTGACTCGATTTTGGTCGATGAAGCTAGAACTCCTTTAATCATTTCTGGTGGAGAGAAAAACTCCGCAGACCTTTATAAAGCCGCAAACTATTTTGTTATTCGACTTCAAGATGAAGTGGATTACTCGATAGACGTCAAAGATAAGTCTATCAGTTTAACCGAAGAAGGAATACACAAAGCAGAACAGAATTTTAATCTTGAGAATTTATACGACGTTAGCAATGTCGTTTTATTGCATCACCTCAATAATGCTTTGAGAGCGAACTACGTTATGTCTAGAGACATCGATTACGTTGTCCAGGATGGAAAAGTCATTATCGTTGACGGATTTACGGGACGTTTGATGCATGGACGTCAGTTCTCCGAAGGCTTGCATCAAGCACTTGAAGCCAAAGAAGCCGTTGAAATCAAAAAAGAGACGACAACTCTCGCAACCATCACGTTCCAAAACTTCTTCAGAATGTACAAAAAACTTTCCGGTATGACAGGTACTGCAAAAACCGAGGAAGAGGAATTTAGAAATATCTACAATATGTATGTTATTGAAATTCCAACCAATATGCCAATTGTCAGAATTGATGACAACGATTTGATTTTCGCATCTATGGAAGCAAAATACAAAGCATTAGCAGATGAAATTGCACGAAGACATCAACTCGGTCAGCCACTGCTTATCGGTACGATTTCTATTGAAAGTTCAGAACTTCTTTCCTCTTTGCTGAAACGCAAAGGCGTCAAACATGACGTTCTAAACGCGAAGCAGCACGAGCGAGAAGCTGAAATTGTCGCAAAAGCGGGATTTAGAGGAGCCGTTACCATCGCCACCAATATGGCTGGACGTGGTACCGACATCAAACTTGGAGAAGGCGTCGTTGCACTCGGCGGACTCGCCGTCATTGGTACAGAACGACATGAGTCAAGACGTATCGACAATCAGTTGAGAGGACGAAGCGGTCGCCAGGGAGACCCTGGCTACTCCAGATTTTATCTATCTGCCGACGATGAGTTGATGAGACGATTCGGTGGAGACAGATTCAAAAGAATGATTTCTATGATTACAACTACAAAGGGTTCAGATACAGAAGAACCTTTGGATTATGGAATGTTTTCAAAACTTGTTCTAAGAGCACAGCATCAAATTGAGGGAAACAACTTTGACCGTCGTAAAACGGTTTTACAATATGACGAAGTCTTAAGAAAACAAAGAGAAATCATTTACCAACAGAGAACCGACGTTCTTTATCACGAGACCATCGAAGACTCCGTCAATCAGATGATTGAGTCAACGCTCAAAAGAACAATTGAATTGCATCAGGACAACCTTCCTGACTTAATCAAGCAACTCAATCGGTATTTTCCAAAGGATGCAATTGATCAAACGATTTTAGAAAACCCTGAAAATGATAAAATCGAATATGTTATGGACATCTACAAGAGAGATGTCGAAGAGAAAAAACTGCTCGCAACCGAAAAAGTATACAATGATTTCCTAAAAGCCATTACTTTAAGGGTTGTTGATACCTTCTGGGTTCAACACATCGATGCAATGTCTGAACTCCGCCAATCCGTTACTTTGCAAAGTTACGGGCAAATCAATCCTTTCAGAGAATACCAAGAACTTGGATTTGAAATGTTTGAAGCGATGGTCATCAATATTCAAAATGACGTCACAAGGTATGTTCTAAAAGCACAGGTTCGTCAAAACACCGAACGCGTTCAAGTAGCGAAACCGATTTCAACATCCTCGGGTAAGGAAGACGACGCAAAGAAAAAACAACCTAAAAAAGTGACACAAAAAGTCGGTAGAAACGATCCTTGTCCATGTGGTAGTGGAAAAAAATATAAATACTGCCATGGAAAAAACGAATAAGGTAGTGAGCCAATGACCTATTTAGAACTAAAGATCAAATTGGTAGAATTGAATGACCGTTTTGATGAACTGAATCAAGCATTCAATTTTGCTGAGCAACAGAAAAAATATACCCTATTGAATCAAGAGACCCAAGCTCTTGATTTTTGGTCTGACCCCAAAAAGGCGCAAGGAATCATTCAAAAACAAAATGAAGTATCAACTCTTTTGGATGAATACAAGATGATTAAAGACCTGCTTGAAACGATAGAACTCACATATGAACTTTCATTAGTGGATGACTCCATGGATTTATCTGGTATTGATAAAGATATTGAAGAGTTCAACAAAAAGTCAGATGAACTTCGAGTCGCAACTCTCCTCGACAAACCATACGACAAATTCAATGCGGTCATCGAGTTTCATCCGGGAGCTGGTGGAACTGAAAGCCAAGACTGGGCTGAGATGCTGTTTCGAATGTATCTTAGATATGCCGAACAGAAAAAATACAAAGTCAGTATCCTTGATTACCTTGACGGTGAAGAAGCGGGACTCAAGTCCGCAACCATCCTAGTAGAGGGAGCTTATGCTTAGGATACCTGAAAGCCGAGTCCGGAGTACACAGACTCGTCCGAATCTCGCCGTTCGATTCTTCTGGCAGAAGACATACTTCTTTTGCAAGCGTTTCGGTTACACCTGAACTCGACGATTCGATTGATCTTGAGATTGATGATCAAGATTTAAAAATTGACACCTATCGTTCTAGTGGAAACGGGGGACAAGGAGTCAATACAACGGATTCTGCAGTAAGAATCACACATTTACCTACAAAAACTGTTGTAACTTGCCAAAACCAGCGTAGCCAATTACAAAATAGAGAAACAGCACTAAAAGTCTTAAAAGGAAAACTATATCAGTTGGAACTTGAAAAGAAGCAACGTGAACTGGATGCCTTTTCTACAACCCATATTCAAAATGCTTTTGGTAGTCAAATCCGTTCTTATGTGTTCCACCCTTATTCCATGGTCAAAGACCATAGAACCAATTTTGAAACAGGAAATACGGATAAAGTCATGAATGGAGATCTAGATGATTTCATTTTGGCTTATCTGTTGATGAAATAGTCATCAAAGGAGCTTCCATGAAAGAAGTCAAAAAACATCAGACGATGAAGAAAATCAAACAATATCTGTTTTTGACACTCGGAGTGTTCATCATGTCTTTTGCCTTCCATTTTTTTGTGATTCCTTCCGGAATCGTCATTGGAGGCACGACAGGTTTGGCAATGGTTGTGAATCGGTATCTGACTAATTTACCTATTTCATTCATCGCGCTCTTTTTTAATGTTCTGTTTTTGATATCTGCACTGTTATTCATTGGGAAAAAAGAATTTATCAGAAGCATCTATGGATCTTTATTGTTTCCGGCCTTTCTTGCCCTGTTTGAACTCACAATCCCGATTCCCCAGCTTGGGGGAAATGATTTACTCTTAATATCGTTATATAGCGGAGGGTTAATTGGAATCGGATTCGCTATTGTTATCCATAATGGTGGAACAACAGGTGGAACCGACATCGGAGTTCAAATCGTCCAAAAATATACAAAACTCTCGATTGCGAGTGCAATCTATGTGGTTGAAGCTAGTATTATCGTTTTGGGTGCCTTTACAGCACCGGAGGGAATTTCTGCTGGTTTCATCGCTGCACTTTATGCGATTGTGATTGTATTCATTTCAGGTAAAGTATCTGATTCCTTCTTGCTTGGCGTTGAAAGCAAAAAAGCACTGAATATTGTCACCTCAGTTCCAAAAGAGTTGAAAGCAGCGATATTTGCGTCCTTCAGTAGAGGAATGACTGAAATCCCCAGCCAAGGTGGGTACACTGAACATCCGAAAACAATACTGATTATGGTTATTCATAATTCTGAATATCATTATGTCAAAAAAATCATACATGACGTCGATCCAAAAGCGTTCGTGTATGTCACTCCTGCATCTGAGATTCAAGGAGAATGGTCCGCAAAAGATGAGGTGTATTTATATAATGCCAAAGGTCAAAGAATTAAAAAAACGCCATAAAGAAGAATACCTGCTTCAATTTGGAATGGAAGATGGGTCCATTCAAGACTATATTGTTTCGACAGATCTCGTCGTTGAATATCGACTACTAAATGGAAAAGAATTGACTGAGACTCAGTTCAGTTCTTTTGAGCGAGATCATTCCATCGACAAAGTCTATCAATCGACACTAAAATATTCGCTCAAGTTTCATAAAAGCGAATTTGAGACGAGAGAATATCTCCGAAAAAAAGAAGTTGTGGAAGAGTTTATCGATCTCGTGATTCAAAAGCTGAAAAAGATGAAGGTCATTGATGATGAAACCTTACTACAAAGTATCATTGAACATCAATTTGAAAGGCAATTAAATGGCCCCAATAAAGTCTCTTTCTCACTGAAAAACAAGGGGTTTGATGAAGCGTTAATTCAAAAAGGACTTTCATACATCGGATATGAAAAAATTGAAAAGAACCTTGAAATCCTAATGTCAAAAAGACTACCTTTATACAGAAACAAGTCCATTGCTTCTGCATCTAGAATGATGACTTCGTTTTTGGTTCAAAAGGGATATGATCTTAATCGTATTCAAGCTTTCATCATCAAGCACAAGTCTGATTTTTCTGACCTAATTCAAGAAGATAAGTCTATTATTTTCGAATATGATAAGATTAAAAAAAGATATTCAAAATCAACCGAAAACCAATATGAACTTCAACAAAAGATTATCGCATCATTGCTTTCGAAAGGTTATGCTTACGCAGATATCAAAAAAGTACTCGAAAGGAGATAAATCATGTCTTTAGCACTTAACGAACTGGACTTGTATTTATTCAATGAAGGAAAGTTGAAAGAAGGTTTCAAGCAATTTGGTTCCCATTTAATCAAAGATGATTTAAATCAAGTAGAAGGTGTTCGCTTTACCGTCTACGCTCCGCACGCGAAAATTGTATCAGTGGTTGGAGATTTCAATCAATGGGACTCTCGAGCCCATGTTATGGAAAAAGTTGATGAAGCAGGCGTATTTCGTTTATTCATCAAGGGACTTGGCGAATGGACAAGATACAAATATTGTATCGTTACCAGTTTTGGCCAAACGATTTTCAAGGCCGACCCCTATGCTTATTTTTCAGACAATCGTCCTGAAACCTCTTCGAAAGTCTATGATATTGACGGTTATGTTTGGGATGACGGAGATTACTTAGAAAACAGAAAACGTGTGAATCCTTTTGAATCGGAAATGAGCATTTATGAGGTCCATTTAGGCTCATGGATGACCAAACCCGATGGATCATTTCATAAATACAACGAACTTGTAAACTATCTCATTCCTTATGTTAAGGCTCACGGATTTTCCCATATCGAGCTAATGCCAATCGTTGAACATCCACTCGATGAATCCTGGGGATATCAAGGAACTGGTTATAATAGTGCAACCTCAAGATACGGGGTTCCAAAAGACTTGATGTATTTTATCGATAAATGTCATCAAGAACACATCGGCGTTATTCTCGACTGGGTTCCAGGGCATATTTGTAAAGATGCTCATGGACTTTACATGTTCGATGGAGAACCTCTATATGAATATTCTGATTATGCAATTAGAGAAAACATTGTGTGGGGAACCGTCAATCTCGATCTCGGAAAAGGCGTGACAAAAAGCTTTTTAATTTCGAATGCTATTTTCTGGATGGATTACTTCCATGTGGATGGATTTAGAATCGATGCCGTCAGCAACATTTTATACTATCTTGGAAACTCCAGCGTTGGAACCAATTATGGCGCGATTGAATTTCTCAAGAATTTATCTTACGCCATCAAAGAAAGAGATCATTCCGTCTTGCTTTTTGCAGAAGACTCCACGACTTTTCCAAATTTGACCAAACCGGTTCATGAAGGTGGAATTGGATTTGACTTCAAATGGAATATGGGATGGATGAATGATACCCTAAAGTATTTTGAAAAAGACCCCATTTATCGAAAATATCACCATGATTTGATCACATTCAGCATGGTTTATGCCTATTCTGAACGTTTCGTACTGCCTTTGTCCCATGATGAAGTTGTTCATGGCAAGAATGCATTGGTTGCGAAAATGCCAGGCGACTACTGGCAAAAATTCGCAAATTACAGAGTTCTTTTGGGATTGCAATTTACTCATCCTGGAAAGAAACTGCTTTTCATGGGTGGAGAATTTGCGCAAATGCATGAGTGGAAAGACAAGGAAGAACTGGACTGGTTCTTGCTTGAATATCCGCTTCATGAGCGCAGTAACCGTTTCGTTAGAGATTTGATTCATGTGTACCAATATCATAAGCCATTCTTTGAACTCGATCATTCCCCAGAAGGATTCAGGTGGATTGACCAGACCAACCACGCGCAATCCATTTTTGTCTTTGCTCGATTTGCGAAAGATAAACAAGATTTTTGCGTCGTCGTTCTAAACATGACTCCGAATGCTTACGACAGTTATAGAATTGGTGTCCCTCAAAAAGGACAATACGAAGAAATTCTCAACAGCGATAAAGACATCTATGGTGGGTCCAACCTCTTCAACGGACTTCCGATATCGTCAACGGACATTTCTATGCACGAATTTCCACAATCTATTGATATCAAAGTGGCACCTTTATCGATTACGATATTTAGATTTATGAATGAAGATAACTTATTCTCAGGAGAGTAGGAGAGGCATTTGAAAAAGACGATTGTTTCGATGATTTTAGTTGGAGGAAAAGGATCCCGACTGAAAGAAATCACAAAAGACACGGCAAAACCAGCCGTCTCTTTCGGTGCGAAATATCGATTGATTGATTTTACCCTTTCCAATCTTACCAATAGCAATATCGACGTTGTTGGTGTCGTCACCCAATATGAACCATATGACTTGATGAGCTACATCGGATCCGGTGCCTCATGGGATTTAGATGTCGTAGACGGAGGAATTCATTTCTTGACGCCATTCGCAAAAAACGGAGATGTATTGTGGCAACAGGGAACAGCTCACGCCATAAGACAATATTTCAGTTTCGTGAAAGAGTATCAGGCCAATTATGTATTGATTCTTTCGGGAGACCAAATCTATAAAATGGATTATCAAAAAATGTTGGAGCATCACCTCAACCATAATGCGGATATCACAATCGCTTGCACAAATGTTGAAAAAGAAGAAGCTTCCAGATTCGGAATCGTCACGATTGACGAATCTGACAGAGTTCTCGGTTTTGAAGAGAAGCCAAGCCATCCAAAATCGACACTTGCATCGATGGGGTTGTATCTATTCAATACCGAAGTTCTTGAAAAACTTTTGATTAAAGACAAATCAAATGAAGTGATTGACTTCGGAAAAAATATCCTTCCAAAAAGCATCTCTCAAGGAGATATCGTCAGTGCATACACTTTCCATGGATATTGGAAAGACGTTGGAACCATTGAGTCGCTCTTTCATGCCAATATGGATTTAGTTGAAAGTCCTGATTTTTTAACGCTCAATACGTCAAGAAATCTTCCTATCTATTCAAAATCACTGAACTTGCCTCCTCATATCATACTTTCCCACGGAGATGTTAAACAAAGCATCATCGCCGATGGGTGCTTGATCGACGGAAAGGTGACGAAAAGTGTCGTTGGTTATGAATGTGTTATGAAACGAGGATCTCAAATCGATCACTCTGTAATCATGCCAAATGCAGTCATCAATGAGTTTGTTTTCCTTCGAAATGTGATTGTGAACAAAGGGCTCGAGATTCCAAAGAACTATCGTTTGGATTCTGAAGAAGTCGTTTTATTGGATTTTGATAACATCGAGAAACTAGGTGAGATTCATGAATAATCTCTTCATGGTTGTCGATGCGACAATCAAAGGTAGTTTCAGCAAACTCACAAGACACAGAATGCCTGGCGCTTTACCTTTTGGCGCCAAATATCGTTTGATTGACTTTACATTATCCAACTGTAAAAATTCTCAAATCACCAATGTAGCGATTTTCCCCTATGGTAATTATCGCAGTTTGGCAGATCACATCGGTTCAGGGGATCGATGGGACCTCAATCGGAGAAAAGACGGAATCTTTATTCTTCCACCTAAAAATTTGAACTTGATGATTGATGATTCGATCAGTTTTCAAAGGATGTATGAACATATTGAATATTTTCTTCGAAGTAACCAAGAATATGTCATCGTCAGTCCTGCTAACATTGTTTGGAATGTCGACTATCAGGTCTTCCTTCACAGTCATCTCGTCAGCAATGCGGACATCACTGAAATCTTGTCAGGAGATCATAAAAGACTTAAAACATACATCTTGTCAAAAAGATTATTGTTGGAATACGTCATGCACTACGATTCCATCCAATTTAGAAATTTGTCCGATGTTTTTGATTATGCACCAAAACTGATTCGAAACCCTTATGTCTTTGAAAACGCATGTTTCTATATTGATAGCCCTTATGATTTATTTACTGCGAACATGCAATTACTTTTACCTGAAGTCAGAGCACAGTTGTTCTACAAAGGAAGAAGCATTCTTTCGAAGGAAACGATGTCTGCGGCGACTCGTTATACGGAGACATCCTGCACCAAAAACTCAATCATTGCCTCAGGCGCAGTTATCGAAGGCTGCGTTGAAAATTCAGTCATCGGCAGAAAGGCTCACATCAAACCCGGAGCCAAAGTTCGAAATTCAGTTATTATGAATCAGTGCGTCATCGAAAGTGACTCATTGGTTGAGTATGCAGTTCTAGACAAAGAAACAATCGTCAAGAGCGGATCTGTTGTTCAAGGTGATTTTCAACATCTGTTTGTATCCGAGAAGAAGCAAATAGTCGTATCCAATGACGAGTTGCATGTTCTCCAAATTGCAGCTGAATGCTGGCCATTCATCAAGACCGGAGGACTAGCGGATGTCGTAGGTTCACTCGCCGAAAACTTGGCTTCTCAAGGTGTCGTATCTTGTGTGATTATGCCACTGTATCCTAAAATTAAAGAGAAATACAGTCTTTTGATGGAATTGAAAGCAGAACAAGTCATTGAATATGGAAGTGAGTTTTTCAAAGTTGCGTTCTACTCCTATACAGATAAAGGCACGACTTATAATTTCATAGAATCCTATGATTTTTTCGATCGAGAAAAAGTTTACGGCTATGATGATGACGGAGACAGATTCGCCTTCTTTTCAAAAGCTGCAGTCCAGTTTATGGATGCATTTGAAGTCGTCCCCGACATCATTCACATTCACGATTGGCATACGGGATTAATCCCTGTGATCTTGAAAGAATCACAGAAATATCAATCAATACTGTCGTTGATGACTGTTCACAATATCGAATATCAAGGAATCTATGATGCATCCATCCTTGGAAAACTTGGTTTGAGAGAAACAACGTCTCAACGTCCAGAAATCAATTTCATGGAGATTGGCCTTTCCAACGCTACCACCATTTCAACGGTCTCTGAGACTTATCGAGAAGAACTTCGATACGAATATTATTCGAAGAACCTTGTCGAGGTGATTAATCGCAGGGATCGTGACTTCTACGGAATTTTGAATGGATTAAGTGATGAATTCGATCCGAAAGACGATTTGATTATCCATCAAAAATATAATTTAATAAATGTGTTTGAAGCAAAGAAAATGAATAAGTCCGATATGCAGCAGAGACTAAACATTGAAGTTGGAGACGACTTGTTTGTTGTTGGAATGGTCTCAAGAATTGTAGAGCAAAAAGGATTTGACATTTTAATTCAAGCAATGGATGAGTTTCTTCAAAATCCGAAAACCGAATTTGTGCTTCTCGGGACCGGAGAAGAACGCTATCTGGAAAAATTAAAACAACTTGAAGAAAAATATCCAAGAAGGGTCAGCATGAATTTAGTCTATGACGCGACTCAACCGAACTATATTTATGCCGGAGCCGACGTTTTTCTTATGCCTTCTCGCTACGAGCCATGTGGAATTGGGCAGATGATTGCGATGAAATACGGTACAATTCCGATTGTCAGACAAACGGGAGGTTTGAATGACACGGTAGATCATTTTGATTTTTTGACCAAACGAGGAAACGGATTTAAATTCTACAACTATGATTTCAAAGATTTGCTATTCCAGATTCGAAATGCTTGTCAATTATTCTACGAACATCAGCATGAATGGAAACAATTGATCATTAACGCTATGAACTCGAGATTTTCTTTAGAGCAGAGCACGAAGTCTTATGTTGAACTTTATCGAAGCATGGTTTCGAAATCGCTGAAACCGTAAACGGTATCAGCGTGTTGAAACTGAATTTTCGCTCAACATTTGATATAATAATACCCGAGGTGAAATGATGAACACTACAGTTTTTAAAACAAAAGAATCCTTTAAAAAAGCGTTCAACGAACGCTTGAAAAATACATATCTGACTGACATCGAACACTCAAGCATACGTGAAAGATACAACATCCTTGGCACATTGACGAGAGAAGCAATCTCTTCCGATTGGATTGAAACCAATGAATTGTTGAAAAAGTCCGAGGCAAGAGAAGTCTACTATTTCTCAATGGAATTTTTAATGGGCAGACTGATTACGAACAACTTGATGAATCTTGGTGTTCGGGATGTTTGCGAAGCGGCATTCAAAGATTTTGGAATCGACTTGAACGAAGTCGAATCCTACGAACCAGACCCCGGTCTCGGAAACGGAGGACTCGGTCGTTTGGCTGCTTGTTATCTCGATTCGATGGCGTCGCTAGGAATTCCCGGATACGGAAATTGCATTCGCTACCGATATGGTCTTTTTAGACAAAAAATCAAAAATGGTTACCAAGAAGAACGTCCTGACAACTGGCTTTCAGATGGTTACGTTTGGGAGACTCGGAACGAAGAAGAAGCAGAAGACATTCCATTTTTTGGTTTTGTCGATTTTGAAGGTGGCATGGTTTATCACCCAGCAGAATATATTCGCGCCGTACCTTATGACGTTCCGATCGTTGGAAATCAAAATGGAATGGTGACTTACTTAAGATTATGGAACGCTGAACCTTCAAGAAAATATCCAAAAAACATGTCTCCGTTCGACTATGAATCTCGCCTTCAAAGCATCTCAGGGTTTCTATATCCAGACGATACGACAAACGACGGAAAGATTCTCCGGTTGACACAACAGTACTTTTTCAGTTCTGCAGGCGTCAAAAGCGTTACACGCAAACACAAGGAAAAATATGGAACACTCTCAAACCTTCATGAAAAGGTTGTTTTCCACATCAATGACACCCATCCGACTTTAATCATTCCGGAACTCATGATAATTCTCCTCGATGAAGAAAAAATGGAATGGGAAGAAGCTTGGAATATCACATCGAAATCAACAGCTTACACCAATCATACAATTTTGTCAGAAGCACTTGAAAAATGGCCTGTTTCCATCATTCAGCCACTTCTACCTCGGATTTATCAATTAATCGAGGAAATCAACCGCCGTTTTTGCCTTGGACTTCTTGAAAAACATGGATATTCCCAAATTGACTATATCAACAGAATGTCCATCATTCAAAACGGAATGGTCCGTATGGCACATTTGTGTATCGTTGCCAGTTTCTCGGTCAATGGCGTCGCAAAACTTCATACAGACATCCTTAAGCACATTGAAATGAAGGAATTTTACGAACTATATCCTGAAAAGTTCCACAACGTAACGAACGGAATCACGCATCGCCGTTGGCTCATTCATTCCAATAAGGAATTGACTTCTCTTCTCAATCAAACGATTGGTGAAGAGTGGATGAAAAAACCGGAAAAACTAGAAGATTTTCTTGCGTTTCAAAATGATCCAAACGTTTTAAAAAAAGTGATGGAAATCAAACGAATCAAGAAACTGGCTTTAAGCAATCGGATTTTTGCCGAGCAAGGCATCAGACTTGATCCTGACTCGATATTCGACATCCAAGTCAAAAGACTCCATGAGTATAAAAGGCAATTGCTCAATGCGCTTCACATCATGTATGTCTATCACCAATTGAAAATTGACCCAGAATTCAGAAAAAATTATGTTCCGCATTCCTTCATCTTCGGGGCGAAAGCCGCTGGCGCGTATTATTTCGCAAAAAAAGTCATTAAACTCATCAATACAATTGCGAAAAAAGTCAATGCAGATGAAGAAACCAATTCTTACCTCAAAGTGGTATTCGTTGAAAACTACAATGTCAGTTACGCAGAAATTATCATGCCTGCTTGTGACATTTCCGAACAAATTTCAACGGCTTCAAAAGAAGCGAGTGGAACCGGGAATATGAAATTCATGATGAACGGTGCTCTGACGCTCGGAACCATGGATGGCGCAAACGTTGAAATCCACGACCTTGTTGGAGATGAAAACATCTTCATCTTTGGAATGAACGCAGAAGAAGTGAACAAACTGATGGGTGAGCATTCCTACCAATCCAAGACATTCTATGAACAAAATCCAGAAATTAGATTAATCCTTGACCAATTGACTGATGGATTCTTTGAAGACGTCGACAAAAACGAGTTTCAAGAGATTTTCGATCGTATGGTCTATTCAGATACCTATTTTGTTTTAAAGGATTTCTGTAGTTACTTGAAGGCTCATGAAGCAGCGAACAAGGCTTATAGAAACCAAACCGGTTGGGCAAAGATGGCCATTGTTAATATTGCGAAAAGCGGTATCTTTTCAAGTGACCGCTCGATTCAAGAATACGCCGACATGATTTGGCATGTGAAAAGCATCAAATAAAAAAGATAAAATCGACCATTTCGATGGTCTTTTTTGCTTTTTTAGATGGATTTTTCAAAAGATTTGGTATAATGATTTGGGGTGACATTATGAAAAAACACATACTGCTATTAATGACTTTACTGCTTTCTTTTGTATTGGTTGGATGTAACCGTGAAATTCCGGATTATACGGTAGAAGAGGCCTTTGCTTTGATGAATGAATCCATTGATAATTATCTTTCGGCTGACAGCCTTTCTTTAGATTATTTTGGAGCCTATACTGCAACCAACTACACTAATTCCGAATCCATGAACGTGAAAATGAAAAACATGCAGTCCAGTGACTTGATTGGAAAAGTCAAGATGGACATCACTGAAAACGACACGTCTTTCACGAGCCAAGTGGATTATTCCGATGGTGTGATTTATACATACCAGCTAACGGATGGCAATGAAGATTATTCTAAAAAAACAGTTGATTACAACGAGTACCGAATTTTATATCAATCCTTTTTGAAGAGCACTTGTGATTACACTAAGACAAGAAATGCACAAATCGTGGTTGACGAAGACACGCTTATCGTGACGTTTGAATATTACCAAGACCTCGTAGAATCCACATTCTTTGTATCGAATGTGATGCAATCGGTAAGCTTTGCAACCGTCTCGATAACCTTGACGCATGAGGCTAAACTTCTATCGATGATTGTCTCATATGATGCGACAATCAACTCCGTGGTCGGACATGAAAGTTATCAAATCAATATTATCAAATTAAATCAATATATCATTATTGATCAATTATCAAATTCTCAAAAATCTGTATATGTAGAGGCAACAACGGATGGATCATAATTGGATTGATCTAACCCATTTAATCAGTTCTACGACGTTAGTCTATCCAGGGGATCCCTTCTTAGAAATCACGAATCGCGCTGATTTTCCTCGTGAC
>Ga0265603_1000007_pt1 | contig 15854 bp, 17 predicted proteins | sample saktaT_7_FD_197238 | JGI IMG/M metagenome (GOLD analysis project Ga0265603, IMG submission 197238) | Metatranscriptome of saline water microbial communities from Sakinaw Lake, British Columbia, Canada - sak_2013_6_6_40m (Metagenome... | ecosystem: Environmental > Aquatic > Non-marine Saline and... | reverse complement strand
GATGATGAAGGTATCTCCGACCAATTGTCTGATTGTTTTGATATAGCTTTCCATAGTTGCCTCCTCTAAAAAAATAAAAAAAAGTCACCCTCAAAAGGACGACTTTGCGCGTTACCACCTTAATTCCAGATTGCTCTGGCACTCCATTCCTTAACGCGGAGAACGAACGGGGTTACTTCAGTTCACCCAGTCTACTCGATGGCGACATTCCACAAAACCCTAGGTAAACTTTCACCAACCGTTTACTCGCTTTTTACCGGGTGCCGTGTACTCTTCCACTTCGTTGTATTTGATTTGTATTTTACCAAATTATCTTCGTATTGTAAAGCATATTCATGATAATTTTCGATGACGATGATTCCACAAGTCTCACTGACTTGTAGGAAAGACATCGAGAGATGATTTTTGATTCTCGAAACAAGTTGATTATATACATGATAATGATGGTCATGGTCCCATGTTTCCATTCGGTCCTCATAGGCGTGTTTCTTAGAAACATCATCAAGGAATATGACATCAGCAAGGATTATCTTGCCAAAGGGTGACAAGTACCTTAAGTAATAATGGATTAATTCGATTAAGGCATCCACGTTTAGATGGCGGATGGTATAAGTTGAAACGATAAAATCAAATTGTTTTTCCTCAAGACTATCTGGCAATCCTTTCAGAAAATCATATTCGTAAAGGTTGCTTTCGGGTATTTTTAGTTTTGCGATTTCAAGCATCGATTTAGAAAAATCAATTCCGGAAAGTTCCATTCTTTCTGGCATGATATTCATGTATAACTCTGCGGTACCTATTCCAAGGTCAAGTATTTTCATGGATTCGCTCTTCGAGTGTTCTTCCATGTAATTTGCGACAACGGATAACAAATTCGAATATCCGTCATACGGAAAAATCGAAAGTTTGTCCATTTCGCTGACTTCTTGATCATATCGGGAAGCTATTTTGTCATAATATTTCTCGAGCACGGTATCACCTTCTAGTTACTGGGTAATAATCTATCGATTTCGGTAAGGATTTCTTCTTGATTTTCTTTGGTTACGGAAGAAAACAAAAACAACTTGTCCATCTCATTCCACTGGAGTTTGGCTTTGATTTCTTTGACACTCTTTGCTCTTTGGTTCGAGGAAAGTTTGTCCGCTTTTGTCATGATAAATAAGATTGGAATTCCCTTCTGACGAAAATAATTGATCATAATCAAATCGTCTGAAGTCGGAAGATGTCTGATATCAAGGAGCTGGATTGCTCTGGTGAGCGATTTTGAATTTTCTAAATAGTTTTCAATCGTGTACTGAAACGATTCCTTCATATCTTTTGATACTTTAGCATAACCATATCCTGGGATATCGACGAAATAAAATCGATCATTGATTAAAAAGAAATTGACAAGCCTTGTTTTACCGGGTGTTGAAGAGACTTTTGCAATCTTTTTTCGGTTCAGAATCGCATTGATGAAAGAAGATTTTCCGACGTTGCTTCTTCCGGCAAGGACGATTTGAGGAAGTCCGTCAGTCGGATATTGACTGGTTTCAACTGCGGATCTAATAAATTCAACTTTTTGAATATTCAATCAAATCATTCCTTTCTAGATACTAAAATACACGTAAAACGGCAAGTTTGAGATATAAGGTTTCTTCAGAACCAAGTAGGGTCGGGTGATCGCTTCCTTGGATCCGGAAGTCAATCATCTGCGCCACCCTTCCACTGTCGAGTTTGGCTTCTTCTAACATTTCAAAAAACAGCGAAGGGGTTAAGTAGTGAGAACAAGATGCCGTTATCAGTATTCCACCCTTGCGAAGGAGTTTCATTGCCTGTAGATTGATTTCTTTATATCCTGAATAAGCTTCTTTCAGCTTGGCCAAGGTTTTTGTGAAAGCGGGAGGGTCGAGAATAATCAAGTCAAACTGTTTCCCAATTTTCTGATAATCTCGCAATAAATCAAATACATTGGCTTGGGTTACCAAGATGTCGAGATGATTGAGTAACGCATTGCGTTCAATTTGATTGCAAGCATGTTTTGACAAATCAACGGCTTCAACACTTTTAGCTCCAGCCATTTTTGCATGAAGTGCAAATTGGCCGATATGAGAGAAACAGTCAAGAACGTCTTTGTCTTTTGCATATTTTTTTACAAGCAGATGATTGGCTCCTTGATCAAGAAACGCACCGGTTTTCTGCCCGTTGATGATATCAATGTTTAATTTGAGGCCTTCTTCATTAATAATAACTTCCTCAGGAATGCTTCCGTAGACACATCCTTTGAATAGCTCTAGTCCCTCTTTTTTTCGTACTTCAAGGTCACTTCTTTCATAGATGCCCGTCGGATGAAAAATCCGAACCAAGATTCGAATGAACATCTCTTTTAGTTTATCAACACCTAAAGATAAGACTTGGATGGATAAAATGTCTCCGTATTTGTCTACTATCAACCCTGGGACGAAATCCGCTTCACCAAATAATGCACGATAATGACTAGTGTATCCCAAATCTATTCTTCTTTGATTAGCTTGATTGATTGCCTCAAAGAAATAGTCTTCGTCAATTGTAACATCTTCTCTTGAGATAATTCGAACAAAGATCTTCGAAAGAGTATTTAAAAATCCTTTACCAAGAAAACGGCCTTCATTAGAATAGACACTGACGATGTCTCCTGAAACGATTTCACCTTCAAGACGTTTCACTTCATTGTTAAAAACCCAGGAATGACCCTGGAGAATACGGACGTCTTCAGTTGGGTTTAAAAATACTTTCGTCATATTTGCCTCTCGGTTTCATTATAATCGATTCTAGGCATTCTTTCAAGAACGTAGATTAAGAATGGTAGATGACTTCGACAATTTTTTCTGGACTGATGAGTTCAACGATTGGAATTAAATCTTCGATTCGGAAGGATTCAATCGAAGAGATTAATTCATCGATTCTCGTGTCTTTCAGGGCATATTCACTGACGAGTGCACTGGCATTTGATGTTGAGTTGAAGATTTGGACGAACTGACCGATGATTTTTCTCTTTTGAATTACAAATCGATCGTTATCCAGTAAAGATGCTTTCATCTCTAACAGCATCGATTTAATCATTGATGCGGTTTTTTCGGGAGCGGACGTTTCCGCAAACAACAATACATGCGCAAAGGTATCTTCTACGGTCACTGAGAAATCAAAGTTGTTATTAATGGCTTTTTGTTTTTGTAATTTTTTATAAAACTCGCTTGATTTTGAAAAGAAATTATCCATGAATAGCAAGAGTTTCATTTCTTCCAAAGCAAGTTCTGAAAGTTTCATTTTCGGAAGATCGAGTCGAATTCCGATCATCACAAATGAATTCATCATGTCTTTTTTAAGAGAGAGACGGAGGGGGTCTATTTTGCCCGTTTCCGGTTCAATCAATGGAGCGACGATTTGATGGGGTCCAAACCGAAAGGTATCCATTTTCGCGTTCACGACGTTTCTGATGAAATTGATGTCGATATCACCACTAATGACAAGAAGTGCGTTCTCGGGGTGATAGAAGACGTCAAAAGCGGATTGTAAGTAGTCTGCGTCAATCAAAGAGATTGAATCGGTTGTTCCAGCAATATCACTTGATATTGGATGATGATTATACATTAGTTTCATCGTGTCATAGTAAAGAGACTGTTCAAGGTCATCTTGATACATTTGAATTTCGGATGAGATGATCTTTCGTTCTTTTTCGATTTGTTCTGCGTCAAATTCAGGATGAAATACGGTATCAAGCAATAACGTTAATGGTTCTTCAACCGGGCTAGCGGTTGTAAAATAATAAAGGGTCCTGTTATAAGTTGTATAGGCATTGACGGACGCGCCAAGTTCTGTAAAGGTTTTTGAGATGTCTTTGTCCGTATTTTCAAAAATCATATGTTCAAGAAAATGAGCTATACCATCAGGATAGCGATATTCACCGGTGGAATTTTTGACGGTGACGTCAATCGATCCAAAAGCGATTTGCAAGGAAACACTGGTCTTGACGAATCCTTTTTTTGGTAGGATACGAACATTCAGTCCATTGCTTGCGACAAATTCAACGATGGTTTCGTGAAGAGGTTCAAGATGAATTGTTTTCAACGTTGTTCCTCCTGATTCTGATAGACGTGAATCGTATCTAATGTAAGGGTGTTTGCGACACGGAAAATGTCTTCTAGATTCACTTTCATGATTTTTTCTATTTTTTCAGTTTCATCATAAGGGGACCCAAACAGTTTCATGTTCATGGCGTGTCTTCCGATGATTGCGGAAAGCGAGTCGGAGCTTCTCTTGATTCTGTTCACAAGGGTTTCTTTGGCAAGAGATAATGATTCTTCATTTAAGGTTTTCGCTTGGATTTGTTGGAGGCTAGTTTGGATCAACTGAATCGTTTGGTCTTCATCGCCTTTGGCGACGCCTGCAAAAATGACTAAAACGCCTTTGTTTCCGATATAGTTTGAAGAAACGTAATACCCGAGGTGATGCTCTTCTCTGATCGTTTGAAATAGAACAGACTGGTCGGATTCTCCAAAAAGAATGTTAAAAAGAGCCATGGCTTCCGAATCTTCATGGTTTGAAAGTATGGGGGAGCGATATCCGATTGTAATTCTCGACTGAGAAAGATCACCATGTTCAGAAATCGTCTGGGGGTTTTTGGCTTCCACAAATTCATCATCAATCCAATTTGTTTGAAGGGAGGAAGGTGCAAAGTCAAATGTCTCTTTAATGATATCGATGATTTTGTCGGCATCAATATCACCAATGACGTAGATTTCTTTTTCGTTATTCATCATCATGTCCTTGTAGGCTGTCATCAAAGTATCTGAATTGACAGCATTCAGTGAATCAAGTTCTCCTCTTGGGTTGAACTTGAACATTTCGTTTTCAAACATTTTATTTTTGAATAAGTAAAATGCATATTCTGTCTTGTCATGATAGGAAGCTTCTAAATCTTCTTTCAACAAACGGATTTCTTCTTCTACTAAATGTTTTAAAAAGGTGGCTTTTCTCAATTTTGGTCTATTAATGATCTCAGAGAGCAATTCAAATCCCTCAAAAATCAGATGTTCTGATTCATGGACATATTTAGGATTGACCATCAGCATGTCAAAAGAAACGACGCTTTGCAACCCGACTTTTTGAGTCGAGGTTTGAAGTTCGGTCGAATAAAGGTAGTCGAGTTCCCGATTGAGCAATTGTTTGTTGGGATATTTTTTGGATGCCCCAAGTAAAACTGAGCCGAGTAATGCACGCTCGTTCAAGTTTTGTTCTGCAAACGCTCCGATCATTCTTAACGAAATCCCGACGGTCTTAAATTTTTCCATCGAAACACAGGTCACACTGAGTCCCGGAAGAGAAATAGTTCTTATATTCATGCAAATCCTCCGAAAAAAGAGGATGTGGTCCACATCCTGATTTTTATTCTGCCAACTCGAGTGCGATTTTCATCATGTTTGTAAATGCGGATTGTCTTTCTTCTGCGGAAGTCACTTCGTGCGTGACCAAGGAATCGGATATGGTCAAGAGACAAGCTGCTTGTTTTCCTAGGACATTCGCATTGTGGAACAAAGCGAATGATTCCATTTCAACGGCAAGACAACCGTGTTTCTGATAGATTTCCACATGGGAGTCTTTGGCAAATCTATAAAAGACATCACTAGAGTGGATTCTTCCTTTTATGATTGGAATCGACAACTTTTTAGCGATTTTAATTATTTCATTGTCCAGTTCTTTGGAAGATTTTAAAATATGGCTTCGCTCTCCATTTTGAGCAAAGGCAAAATTAGATTCGCTCCATGCTTCTTTGACAAGCAAAGTATCGTAAAGTTTCAATTCCGGCGCATAGGCTCCGGCTGAACCGATACGGATAATTCTGTCTACGTTGTAAAAATTATATAGTTCAAACGAATAGATTCCAATTGAAGGCATACCCATTCCGGAGCCCATGACGGAAATCTTTTTTCCTTTATAGGTTCCAGTGTAACCGAACATGTTTCTGACATCGTTGAATTCAACGACGTTTTCTAAAAATGTGTCGGCAATGTATTTTGCGCGAAGTGGATCTCCTGGCATTAAAACGGTTCTTGCGATATCTCCTGGTAGGGCGTTATTGTGTGGTGTCGGCATTTATATCTTGTCCTTTCTGAAATGAAATATATTGTGAGAGCTTTTCAACGAGCTCTGGCATATCGATGGTATAGAAATGGTATTCGGTGTTCATTAGCATTCCTTTATATCTGATCAGTTGTTCATCGGGTAACATCAAAACTTCTGTCACAACGAAATCTTTTCCATAAGGAACGGAGATCGAATCACTTGGTTTAGATGAAAAGAATGTCGTACGAAAAGCTTCTAAGTAGAGTTTGTCATGTTGAATGAAAAGAGCGGAAGATTTAATGAAATTCTTCTTTCCAACTTTTTCAAGAACGGGGATGAACAAGGAGGTATCTTTGTTTTTGTTCAATAGGAATTTATTTTGGTTGATTAACATTTTTTTGGCCCGGTTGATAATCATTAGTTCCTTCAAAAAAGTATAGAAGAAAGAGATGAAAACAATCATGGAAATGCTGATCCAATTGATGATAATCTGGGCAATCCAAAATACAACAAGTGCCAAAGGAATGAAGATGACACTGTTGATGATGACTCTCGAGATTTGAAAGAGGTGCGCTTTTTTCACTGAGGCTTTTACGATGTTATATTGGATATCATTCATTCATTATGACTTCCTGACTTGCCTAAAATGAGTAAGGCACCGTTTTCGGTGCTGATCCGGGAGGCGCCGGATTCGATGAATTTGTTGAAATCTTCTAGCGAATCGCCACTATACCATGAAGCAACTAATTTATCGCCAGCATGGTCTAGAATCAGTTTCACAGTTTCAGCAGTCGTATCTGTTGACCCCAGTCTTGTTGAAGTCTTGATGAATGTTGCTTCTGATTTTGAGATGGTTTCGCTCACTTTGATGATTTCTTCAACCGACAAGTATCCTGATTCAATGATGACTTTCAAAACATGCCCTTGGCAGGCTTTTGCGATTTGATTGACTTCATCAAGGATATAGTTATAATTCCCTGATAAGACTTCGGAGATGTTTAGAACCATGTCAATTTCGTCGGCTCCGTTTAAGATGGCATTGAGGGTTTCAAACACTTTGGTTTCAACGGTGTTCCCACCATATGGAAAACCGACGACAGTACAAACAAGTACATCGGAATCACTAAGTTGCTCTTTTGCGAACTTCACGAAACAAGGATGGACGCTCACGGATTTGAAATGATATTTTTTTGCTTCTTCAAGAAGCGTGATGATTTCTTTTGTTGTGCCAACTGGCTTTAAATAAGTATGGTCAATCCATTGATTGATTTGCACGTTACGGTTCTCCTTCTAATACAGTCAGTTTGACTGAATTATCTGCATTATATATCCTAATTTAGGTGAAGTACAAATTTGAGAAAGCAAAGATATTATACTTTAAATTCACTTAGAAGTCAATTTAATCAGTGTTAAAAAGCCGACTGAAAATCAACCGGCTTTTTTTGTTTATTTCTTTAAAATATTGGCACATCTTGGGCAGAGTCCGTCTTCATCAAGCTTTGGAACTACTTGCCAGCACCTAGCACAAGTCTCACCTTCGGCAGGGAAAACGTCGACGGAGAGGTCTTCGGTCTTGAAAGCACCGAATCCAATTTCCTTCGTCACAAATTCAGAGACGATGAAAATTTGTGCAAAATTGCAGTTGAGGCTTTGAAGTAAGCTTAACGCTTTTTCTTTTGGGTAGATAACAACTTTGGCATTTAAACTTTTTCCGATGATTTTACTTTCACGTGCATTTTCAAGAGCTTTCAAAACCACTTCTCTATATTCCATGAACAAATCATATCTTTCTTCGAGTTCAGGATGAAATGGGAGTACACTTGGCATGTCTAGAAGATAAACATCATCTAATTCATGACCAAGAATATACTGATAGGCTTCCGAAGTCGTATGAGGAATGATTGGAGTCAAGAGTTTTAATAGTCTGTCAAGGACGATTGAAATGACGGTTTGAACTTTTCTTCGCTCTGGATCATTCGGCTTTTCGATATAAAGAATATCCTTTGCGAAATCCAAATAGAATGAAGAAACAAAGTTCACGAAATTGCTGACCTTACGGAACACGTCATCAAAACGGAAGTCTTCGTAGGCTTCAAGAGATTCCTTCACCAGTCGGTTCGTCTTTTCAAGAATATATTGATCAATCTCATTCAAACTCTCATATGGCAAGCCATTTTCTTTTTCGGTGAAATCAAAGAGGTTTCCAAGCATGAATTTAAACGTATTTCTAATTTTTCTGTAGGATTCAGCGACTTGTTTGATTAAATCATCTGAGATTCTGACGTCTGCCTGATAATCGACACTGGCAACCCAAAGACGGAAAATATCGGCACCCAAAGTGTTAGCAATCTTGTTTGGATCAACGACGTTACCAAGGGACTTAGACATTTTTCTTCCTTCTCCATCTAGGACAAACCCATGGGAGACAAGTGTTTTATAGGGGCTTTTTCCCATAGTGGCAACACCGGTAATCAAGCTTGAATTAAACCATCCACGGTATTGGTCTGATCCCTCTAAATACAAATCGGCGGGGTAAGGCAGACCGCGTTCAATCATTGCGCCGTGATGTGAAGATCCTGAATCAAACCAAACATCCATGATGTCGGTTTCTTTGACGAAAATTCCATTCGGTGAATCTGGATGCGTAAATCCTTTCGGAAGTAATTCGGTTGCGGACAATGTAAACCAGGCATTGGTTCCTTCTTCTGCAAATATCTGAGCAACATGATCGATGACGGCTTTGTCGAGAACGGCAGTTCCTGCTTCTGTATAGAATGCAGGGATTGGAACTCCCCAAGTTCTTTGACGGGAAATGCACCAGGAGCCTCTGTCTTTAATCATATTTGACAGACGGACATCACCCCAGGAAGGATACCATTTGACTTCGCCAATGGCTTTTAAAATGTCTTGTTTTAGTATGTCAATCGACGCAAACCACTGAGGCGTTGCACGGAAAATAACTGGTTTTTTGGTTCTCCAGTCATGCGGATAACTATGAACAATGTGAAGTGTCTTCAACAAATAGCCCATTTCTGATAAGGCTTTGATGATTTCGTCATTACAATCATCGAATAATCCTTCAAAGCGTTCTCCAGATTCTTTCATCATGATTCCTTTGGAATCGACGGGGCAGAAAACGTCTAGATTGTATTTTTGTCCTACGATAAAGTCATCTTCACCATGACCCGGAGCGGTATGAACAAGTCCAGTTCCGTCTTCCGTTGTAACATGATCGCCTAAAATAATAGGTGAGACTCTGTCGTAAAATGGATGAACATAAGTCATTCCTTCCATTTCCCATCCGAAGACGGTTTGAACGATGTCGAATTTTTCAAATCCAAGAAGTTCTTTTAATTCATCGACTCTTGATTTGGCGACGACGTATAATTTTTGGTTTTCAGTTTTACAAAGTGAATATTCAATTTCAGGGCCAACCGCAATTGCCAAGTTGGCAGGAATTGTCCAAGGCGTGGTCGTCCAAATCATGAATTCAGTATTTTTTGGAAAGATATTATTGGTCGATTTCGCCGGCATCGATACATAAATGGAGGGGCTGGTAACGTCTGCATATTCGATTTCAGCTTCTGCTAAAGCAGACTCGCTTGAAGGTGACCAGTACACAGGTTTCAATCCTTTGTAGATTAACCCTTTCTCAACCATCTCACCGAAGAGTCTTACTTGCGCTGCTTCATATTTGCGGTCGAGTGTGATGTATGGATTGTCCCATTCTCCTAAGACACCCATTCGTTTGAACTGTTTTCTTTGGATACTGAGTTGTTCAAGCGCATACTCTTTACAAAGCTCACGAAAAGCGGGGATGTCAAGTTCTTTCCGATTGACTTTTTTGTCCTTTGAAAGGGCATTTTCAATCGGGAGTCCATGGGTATCCCACCCAGGAATATACGGTGCTTTGAATCCGGACATGTTTTTGTATCGAAGTACAAAATCTTTCAAGACTTTGTTGAGACCTGTTCCGGAGTGAATCGATCCATTGGCATAAGGAGGCCCGTCATGTAATACATACATCAGTCTTCCTTCGTTTTTTTCCATAATTTTGTCATAGAGATGAAGTTCTTCCCATCTCGCTTGTACAAGGATTTCGTTTTGGCCCAGGTTTCCTCTCATTGGAAAATCTGTTTGTGGCATCTGTAACGTGTCTTTGTAGTTTTTGTTTTGTTCCATATTGCATTCCTCCTAAAATAAAAAAAATCATCCTAGTCAAGGACGATTTTAACCGCGGTACCACCTTTGTTCCAGACTCATCTGGCACTTGATGCCCTTAACGCGGGACAAACGGAATGATTTACTCTTTTCAATCATTCTCTCCTAGGGGATAAACAAGAGTGTTCCGTCCAAGTTTTCACCATTCACTTGGTCTCTGCAACGGAAAACAGACTGGTTCGTGTCCTAATCGTCGATTCTATTGAATACATTATACCTAATTTCTGCCGTTTTATCAAGCAAAACAAGTGATTTATTTCTAAAGCAGTCTTTGCATGAAGGTAAGCAGCAAATAATAAAGAAAAATCCCAAGCGTAGGCGTCAAATCAAAATGGCTGATAATGATGTACCCACGGAAGATATTCAAAAATGGATCTGTGATTTTTTCAATAAATTTGTAAAACTTCGTATGGATGAGCGGCGTCCAAGTTAGTAAAATGGCTATAATCAATATGACAAAATAGACATAGAGCAGGTTGTATACGATAACGAGCAGATAATGTGCGATATCAGTCATGCTATTTTTTCTGATACTCCGCAACAAATCTCTTCAGTGTTGGACCAGCTAAATCAGTCTTTTGAGCCATGAGGTAAATCTTATCTTGAATCTTGACGACTTCTCCGTCACAAGCATACAAAACGCCCGTCAAAAATAATAAGACTTCATTTGCTTCTGAAATCAGGCAATTGTCAAAATTCAACACGATTGGTACTCTGTGCATGATGACTTCTGCATAGTCATAGATTGCAGTACTGTCTTGTACTCGGTAGAATTTTACGTCTTCTAAATCGACGTCGGTCGATTCAACAACCGGATTTTTTTTGAATAAGCTCATCTGGATTCCTCTTTCCTGAATAGAATGGTTCCCAACCGAAGGTGGGTCGCTCCTGCCAAAATGGCGATTTTATAATCTTGAGACATTCCCATCGATAAATACTCCATGGGTGCATACGCTAACTTCAAGGCTTTGATTTTCTCTTGAAGATTCCTCAAAGACTCAAATTCTTGGTAGGTTTCTTCAAGGTCCGCCCCAAGGCGTGCCATGCCCATTAACCCTACGATACGTATTTTATCATATTTTGAACAATTTTGAATAAAAGAAGTTACTTCTTCTGGAAACATCCCAGTTTTTGAAGGTTCACCCGAAATATTGACTTCAACAAAGCAATCAAGAACACCCACTCTCTCTTTTTGCATAGCCTCTGCAAGAGAGTCCCTGTCGAGTGAATGAAGAAAGTGAATCAAGTTAATGATTTTCCTCACTTTATTTGTCTGAAGATGACCGATAAAGTGCCACGTGATTTGCTCGTCCTTCAAAAGTTCGTGCTTGTCGAAAAAGTCTTGTGCCCTGTTTTCTCCGAAGTCATGAATGCCACAGGCAAGCAGTTCTCTCATTTCATCTACACCGACGTACTTCGTCGCAGCGACAATGATTTGAGCGTGAAGTTCAGACTTGATTTGTAAGACGTTGTCCTTAATCATGAAATCACTCCTTTTTCTTCGCAAGCTTATGTAGTTGATACGAAAAGATGCTAGTGACAACAACGAGATAGAAACTGAAAAGCATTTTCAAAGAGGTATTTTCAAATACAAATAGCAACAGCAAAACAACCGTGATTACATTAACGGCGTACACTGCGATATTCAACCATACTCTCAATTTATTGCTCAAAAGTCTCGACCTTCTTTTTTAATTCAAGTAACCCTTTTTCAGTTTGATTGGCATATTTTAGCGGCGTAATAGAAATCAGTCCATGATGCATTGCATAGAGGTCTGTTCCTTCAATAAACTCGTAAGGAAGAAACCGACGTCTTCCTGAATATTTCGATCCACTTTTTTTAAGATAGTAATGTTCCGTGGGGCGAAACCCTAAGTCGGTAATGACAATTCCCTTGGATTCATAAAAGTCTTTAGTGACGAAGTTGACGTTGAGTAGATATTCATTGGAAAGCAAGTCTCTGTCGAGAATGAATTTCATGACTTTATCAAATTCGCGTTCCGCAGCTTCAAAATATTTGAAATCTGCAGAAAAAGCAATGGCTTTCTTCTTCGCTTTCAAAGCTTCCATGCAAGCTCCTACAGTACCGGAGTAGACGGTATCTCCACCTACGTTGAGTCCGTCATTAATGCCGGAAACAACCAAATCTGGATCAAACTCCAGAGCATGAAGTGCAAATGCAACAGCATCAGCCGGTGTTCCTTCAACTGAAAATTGACGATCTCCGTGTTTGTGGACGATGGCTTCATCCCAAAAAATGCGAGAGACTGACGCTCCGCTTTTATGATGATGTGGTGCGACTAAAAGAACTTCTCCGTAAGGTTGAAGCAGGCGATAGAGCGTCTGGATACCTGTGGCTGAATAGCCATCATCATTCGTAAGAAGTATTTTCATTGTGGCAACTTGATTTTCTGCTCTAATCTTGGGTTTTCCTTGTAAAGGAGAATTGTTTTTCCGATAGAACCGGCAACTTCAATTCCTTCTTGAGCAAATAATTCACCAAGTTCTGATTTCGTAACTGGGCAGGTATCAAGTACAGATAATTTGATGATTTCGTTTTTGAGCAGATACTCTAACACACTTCTTAAAAGTTCAGAAGTGTATCCCGTTTTTCCAACTTGAAACACGGGTTTCAAGGACTGTCCTAGTCCTCTTAAAAAACTTTTTTGTTTTCCTGTAAGCATTGTTTATAATTTCCCTTCTATAGATATAGCGGTAGCAGGATTGCGAGTGCAATCGAGTAATAAATTGATAATGTCGTAATGTCAGAAACTGTCGAGATGAACGGACCACTCGCAACTGCGGGGTCAATTTTGAACCTTACCATCAACAACGGTACAACTGCACCAAGCGTCGTGGAAAGGATTAAAGCAATCAGAATCGAACCGCTGGTGACAAATGCTGTCATCAAAGTTAAGTGGTCAATGGTTAAGGAAACAGTAATCATGTGCGTTACCAAAATCATTCCAAATACTAAGGAACCGATGACAACTCCTTGGAAGATGCCGGTTCCAATTTCTCTCGATAAATATTTAGTAACACCTTTGAAAGACAATTCCTTCTTGTTTGTTGACAAATATCGAATCATGACGGCGAGAGATTGTGTTCCGGTATTTCCCGACATTCCTAAAATCATCGGAAGATAAATCGCGAGTCTCGCAGCCAAGATACTGGCTCCAGCACTTCCAGTCAAGCTGTCGCCAAAAAACGACAAGATGATGGAAGTTGCTAAACTTAAAAACAGATTGATAACGAGCCATGGAATTCTTTTTTTTGACTCGAACCGGAAGGGTGTCTGTCTGGATGTCGACGTCGTCTCCGGCAAGTGCGGCGAATCTGGTGTAGTCTTCTGATTTTTCTTCTGAGATGATATCCATCAAATCATCGTAAGTGACAATACCGACCATGTGCATCAGTTCGTCGACAATTGGCATTGACGACTCGCCATAGTCTTGCATTTTCAGGGCAACGTCTTCTTTATCATCATGAGGATGAGCAAAAATCAAATGTGTCTCCATGATATCCTCGATGGTCTCTGTTGCTCTAGCGACGATTAGTTGTTTTAGTTTTAAGTATCCTATCAAAACGTGTTTGGAAACCACGTAAAGGATTGAGATGTATTCTGTGTCCGCTGCGGTTGTGGTTACTTTTTTCATTGCATCCTTAACCGTCATTGATTTTGTCAATTCGATAAAACTATTGGACATTCTAGAACCGATTTCGTCTTCGGAATAATCCCATAATTTTTTCAGTTCAATTCTTTTCTTTGGACTCAATAAACTAACAATGTCTAAATCTTCTTCTTCACTTTCAAGATATTGAAGTAAGTCAACTGCATCATCGGTGTCCATATGGTCGATGATTTTAACTGCCAGTTGCAATGGAAGTTCTTTGATGTATTCGATGGCTTCATCCGTTTCAAGATGTTCGAAAACACCAGAAGATAAATCAATATCAATTTGACTGAATAAACTGATTCTTTCGAGCGGTTCAATTTCAACGATGGCATTTGAGATGTCATAGGAATGATATTCTTCTAATAATTCTGGGAAAGTTTCCAGTTGGAGAGAGGAGTGGATTAAATCGATGATCTCCTGTCTAAAATCACGGTCTTCATCAAACTGACGTAGTTGTTTTTCCATAGTCTCACCTCCTAAAGTAGGCTCGCAAGTAAAATACTTGCAAGTCCAAAATAGATAACTAAGGTGGTGATATCACTAATTGTGGTGATAAAAGGTCCTGAAGCAACTGCGGGGTCAATTTTTAGCCATTTCATAATCAACGGAACCAAAGCCCCGGCAAGGGTAGATACGGTCAATGCAACGGAAATTGCGAGTGCAATCACGCTTGCAAATGGCAATACTTCTTTGAAAGTTTGGTGATCCAACATCTTCATGATGATGACCATGACAAACAAGAAGGATGCGATATGATTCCATTAACCAATCCAGTCAAAAACTCTTTCAATAGATGTTTGAATACAGAGGTTTTTGTCTCTAATTGACTCTTTGCGAAAAGACGGATGATGACGCCTAAAGATTGTGTTCCTGAGTTTCCTGCCATATTCGAAAGCAGTGGCATAAACAGCGCCAACATCGGAATCGCGGTTAGAACCCCAGAATATCCTCTGACTATCGAGGATGTAATCAAATTGATGAACAAGAGGACAAAAAGCCATGGCATTCTTTTTTTGACAGTCGAAAAAATCGTTTCATGTTCTTCGACATGAATATCGGTAACACCGGCAAGTCTTGAATAATCGGCATCTGATTCTTCATTCAAGGCTTCAACCATGTCATCGAATGACACAATTCCGAGCATCTTGAAGTTTTTATCCACGATTGGAAGCAGTAGGAAGTCATAGTTCTTCATCAGTTCAATGGCTTCTTCGTTCTTTGTTTCAGGTGTCGAAGCAATAATGTTCGTCGCCATGATTTCTTCGATTTTCATCTCAGGATGGTTTCCGGAAGAAATCAGTTCCTTTAAGGAGATAGCCCCTTCCAAATAACCAAGGTCCGTAACGTAAATATTTGAGATAAATTCAACATCAGGCGCTTGATCGACGACTTTGCGAATGGCTTGCTTAATCGTGTCTGTTTTTTTGATTTCAACATAGCTCGTATTCATAATCGAGCCAACGACAGTTTCGTCAAAATTAATTAATTGTTTGATGTTGGGACGAGTGTGAGGATTGATTAAAGACAAATAGGTGGTTTGATCCTCTTTGTCCATTTCTTTGATGATATCGACGAGGTCGTCTGACTGCATTTCATTAAACACTTTAGACACTCGTGAAATTTCCATGTCCTTGATGATGGGAATGACTTCTTCTTCATCCAGTTGGGAGAGAATGCTTGCGATGCTTGAAGCATCGAATAAAAGAAAGAATTGGTTACGCTCTTCTGGCGTGAGTTCCAGTAGACAAAGACTGAGTTCAAAGTCATGAAAAGCGTCCAGTTTCTCTTTCTTTTCCTCTAAGGAAAGGTCGCTTTTGAACAGGTTGATGATTTCTAAAGTCAAGGTTTCTAAATCTTCGAATTCTTTGCTCATAG
>Ga0265603_1000005_pt1 | contig 17080 bp, 13 predicted proteins | sample saktaT_7_FD_197238 | JGI IMG/M metagenome (GOLD analysis project Ga0265603, IMG submission 197238) | Metatranscriptome of saline water microbial communities from Sakinaw Lake, British Columbia, Canada - sak_2013_6_6_40m (Metagenome... | ecosystem: Environmental > Aquatic > Non-marine Saline and... | reverse complement strand
CCAAAGCCATCATAGATACCAACGCCAACACCACCGATTAAAGCTGCTCCCATGGATGTTGCCTCATCCAGTAAATTAGGAATGACAATCGTCTTATTAAACACATCGGCCAGAATCCCTCTCCAGACATTACCCTTGGCTCCGCCACCGATCAAACGGATTTTATCTATCTCCGCTCCTTGTTCAATGAAAGAATTCATAATAATTCTCATATTTAGAGCAACGCCTTCCATTACAGAACGAATCATATGCTCACGAGTATGTTTTATAGTTAAGCCGATAAAAGCACCCTTGGCAGACGGATTCCAATATGGGCTCCTCTCTCCCATAAGGTAAGGCAAATAGAGCAAATTACTTGATCCGGCAGGAATTTTTGCTGCCTTTCCATCCATAATCTGGTATGGGCTGACCCTCTTTTCTTCTGCTTCTTTAATCTCCGTGGGACAAAGTACATCTCTCGCCCACTGATATGAAGCACCGGCAGCCTGCATTGTACCTGTGGGACTATATAATCCGGGCACTACATGAACCCAGTTAAAAGTACGCATCAGAGGATCTATAATCGGTTTTCCTGTAGCTATCCCAATCCAGGAAGATGAACCGAGATAATGGTAGGTGGTCCCCGGAGCAATCACTCCCGCACCTGCCGCAGCACAACAGCCATACCCGCCGCCGATTACAATGGGAATTCCTTCCGTTAGGCCTAATTCTGAAGCTGCTGATCTCCTCAATTTTCCTACAATTTTAGTGGAAGGGACGGCTTCCGGTAAAATATCCTTTGATAGTCCTGCCGCCTCGATAATTTCATCAGACCAGGTCAAATTATTTAGGTCAAATAAATTCGTACCTGAAGCATCAGAATAATCGGTATAGAAATTACCGGTCATTCTGGCAGCTATAAAATCTTTTGCCTGTAAAACCTTATATATTCTTTTGAACCTGTCCGGTTCATTATCCTTTATCCACATTATCTTTGCGGCAGAGTATGATGCACTGGGGCGATGGCCTACAGTCTGATAAATATATTCTTTTCCTAATTTAGAAGTTAACCGCTCTGCCTGATTTACTCCCCTCTGGTCAGCCCAGATTAAAGCGCGACCCAGTGATTCACCGTTTTTATCTACCGGTACACAGCCCATCATCTGGCCACTAAAGGTCAGGCAAGCTATTTCAGAAAGTTTAACCCCGCTTTTCTCCAATAACTCTTTATTGGATAAACCTACTGCCTTCCACCAGTCCTTAGGTTCCTGTTCGACCCAGGAGGTTTTCGGATAATAGGTCTGGTAACCGCTGAAAGCACTGGAAACAAGATTTCCTTCATCGTCAAATATTGTCGCTTTATTCCCTGTTGTACCCAAATCATAGGCAATTATGTATCTTTGATTAGCCAAAAAATTCACCACCTTTTATTCAGACAGATTAATCATTACTTTCATCGCTTTATCTTTTCTTTTTTCTATATGTTTATAAGCCAGATTATAGTCCTTAAATTCAAAGTAATCGGTGATCAGTTTATCGGCTTTTATTTTTTTATTTGCAATTAAATCAATGGCATCAAGATAATCTTCTTCTTTATACATCAGAGTACCTATTAGTCTCAACTCCCTGTCCTGAACAAACCCTATATTAACTCTAACTTCCTCCGGATATACACCAACAACGATAATATCTGAACCCTTTCGAGCATTATTTATAGCATCATTAATCGTTACCTGAGAGCCAACACACTCCAGTATTAAATCTGCCTTTTTAACACCAAATTCTTTAACTATTTCTTCTTTAAGGTCATATTTTGAAACATCTAAAGTTATATCTATTCCACATTCTTTAGCTAAATTCAGCCTAAATTTACTTATATCGGTAATCATCACTTTGGCAGCGCCTTTTGCCTTGGCTACCTGAGCAACCAAATTGCCGATTGTACCTGCACCCAAAATAAGAATATTCTTATTTTTTAACTCTATCCCACTTCTTCTTAGTGCATGGCAGGCTACGGTTAACGGTTCTACAAGTGCCCCTTCATCATAATTCATACTTTCAGGGATTTTTAGCACCTTTGATTCTTCTATCTTAAAATACTCTTTAGCTGCGCCTTCAGTTTGAAAACCCATAACCTTCAGGTTATCACATACATTATATCTACCGTGTTTACAGGGATAGCATTCACCACAAACTACCTGTGGCTGAACCACTACCTTATCTCCTTCTTTTATTTTCTTGACCTTTTTACCCGTTTTCACAACCTTACCGGAAAATTCATGTCCCTGAATTACTGGATAAGATGTATAAGGATGCTTTCCGTGATATACATGGATATCAGACCCGCAAATACCTATTTTCATTACTTTAATTAAAACTTCATCATCTTTAATATTAGGCAATGCAACATCCTCAAATACTATCTGACCCGGTCTTAACATTTTGGCTTGTAGCAAATCTAACCACTCTCCTTTATTTAAATTTTTTCAGTATTTATTTTATTATTCACCTTCGCTCTTAAATACTTATCCAATTTAATAAGCAGGGTTGTTTTTCATTACTGCCTTGCCTCCTTCTTCGACAATAATTACAGCCATCCCCTTCTCTTCAATAATTCCATAATTATGACCGGCATCACCCCGGTATACACCGAAAAACATTAATGGTTCGTCCCCAATATTAACAGTTCTATGAGCCCAATAAGGAGGGATATAAGAAATGCTCCCTTCCTCCATATCTAAAACTCTTGATTTTTGATCGGGCGTTTGCATAACTAATTTACCCTTGCCTTTTAAGGTAAGATATATTTCAGCTGTATCCTTTGTTTTATGAAAATGCCCCTTCGTCATGTAATATTCATTGCCTATTTTCCCGGGGAAAATTATACTAATACAATGTTGTAAATGTTCGTTTTCTTCGGGAATTTGAACATTATAAAACTTATAGATAAGAGGATTTTCCTTCAAAGCTTCTTTCACTGCCTTTTTATCCTGAAACACATCTACCACATCACTTAATCTCCTGACGATCAGCTCTCCTTCGGGGTTTAACTTCATTTCTTCCAAATCTATATTACTATTAAATGGCTCAAAATAATTCAATTTTAATTTCTCCTTTCTTAACTATCTTTAAGGCACTATGGAGATCTTTAATCCTTCCCCGAAAATTGCTTTTCCGAAAGCTTCTTCAATTTCTTCCAGGCTAAAAGTATGAGTAATTAACCCGCGGATATCAAATTCTTTTTTGCTCAAAATTTCCATTGATTTTATAAATTGTGAAATAGTTGATCCTGTGGTTGCTGTTATCTTTAACTGCCTGTAATGAACAATATTAGACTTAAACATAATACTATCTTTGCCTTCGGGTAACCCTCCAAAAAAATTAATCCTTCCCAATTTGGCAGCTAAATCCAGGGCTTCCTCCTGAACAGATGGAATTGAACAAGCAGTTATTATTACATCAGCTCCTTTTCCGCCAGTATGAATAAATACTTCCTCTTTTAAATTAACTTTCGAAGGATTTAAAATAATATCTGCTCCATATTTTTTAGCTAACTTTAATCTATCGTCACTAATATCCGAAACCATTAGCTTTCTTGCCCCAGCAATTTTAGAAAGAATTAAGTGCAGTAAACCCATAGCACCAGCACCTATAATCAAGACATTATCGATTGGACTGGTTTTCAGAGATTCATAAGCATTATACACACATGAGAAGGGTTCATTAATTGAAGCTTCAAGAAAACTAAGATTTTCAGGTATTATCATTAGATTTCCACCAATAATTGCTTTCTCTGTAACTTTCATATACTCAGCAAATCCACCATCCAGACCAATTCCGAATGCCTTACAATCATTGCAGAGGTTGTTATATCCTGCTGTACATAAATAACAATGGCCACACCCAATATTGGGGGCTACGGCAACCCTGTCACCCAAATCAAACATAGATACATTTTCCCCTTTTTTGATAACCTCTCCTACCACCTCATGCCCTAAGATTCTATGTTCTCCTTCTTTCATTTGGCGATATCCATACTGTAATATCTTAATGTCGGTACCACAAATATTACTGGCTTTAACCTTTATCAGTAATTCGTTTTCGTTGATTTCCGGTATTGGAATTTCTTCTACATCAATTTTTTTTCTACCTTTATAAATTGCAGCTAAAATTTCTTTCCGCCTCCCCTTATACAAATAAATAATAGATAACTGGTAATTAAAATATAATTACAGTACCAAGTTAATATCTTCTTTAAATTCAATGAATCCTAAATCATCATCGGGCGTTTTAGACCGAAATACAACAGCGTAAATTGCTTCGTCCTCAAGCGGAAAAGGCACGAAATGCAAAATATCAACATTCAGAATAATTACCTGGTTACCAGTCAAATAAAAAGCTTCTATCCTTTCAATTTCTCTGTTGTCCAATGATTTCTTTCCAACAACCAGTATAGAATTTCCTTTTAGCGATACAAGCATTTCAGCCGTTCTGATATGTTGTTCCAATTTTGTTACAGTGAAATCACGATGTTTTACCTGTAAGATTCCCACACTAATCGGATCTTCAGCCGGTAAATTTGCAACATTATTCCACCAACTATGGGTGTCTACTTCTGCATCCGGGCTTCTTTCTGGTTTTTTGATCAACTGTCCGTATAGCTTAAAATTATCCTCATTAAGAGGTTTTACTTTAATACTTTTACAAAGCACTCTCTTTGTCACCCCTTTTTAAAAAATAAATATATGTCTATTTTTTTTCAATCTTTATTAATTTCACTAACTATACTCGTTATTATCAGGTAACACTCGCTAAAACCAAAATTAGAATTACCTTTCACAAATTTTTCATAACCGCATACTTCTCTAAACTATTCCGTCGGTATGTTTTACAATTATGTCATTTATAGCTTCCTTTTCCTCCTCGGTTAAAACAATACCGCTTGCAAATGCATTTTCCTTTGCTTGCTTTGAAGTTCGAATTCCACAAAGAGCAAAAGTAATTCCGGGTTGGCAAATGGTCCAGGCAATAACTAATTGAGCAATTGTTATCTTGTGTTCTTCAGCAATCGGTCTAAATTCATTAATCATTTTCGCTACTAGTTTAAGGTTTTTTAAACTGAAGCGGGCATTATTTTTTCGTTGATCATCTCCAGAAAATATCCGCTCTGGAACAATTTTGCCGGTTAAAAGACCAGTTGCAAGTGAAGAATAAGATAAAATAGAAACATTTTGTTCCCGACAGTAAGGAAGTATTGTTTCTTCTAATTCTCTATCGAGCATATTATATTTTTCCTGGGCACTGTCTATTATTCCTATTGATTGATATTCCTTAAGCTGTTTCAGGTTGACATTGCTCACACCAACAGCTCTTATTTTTCCCTCCTTCTTTAGATCAAGCAAGGTCTCCATGGTTTCTTTTACGGGAGTAGTAGAATCCTGCCAATGTGTCTGATATAAATCAATATAATCTGTTTTAAGAAGATTAAGGCTCTGTTCAATCTCATAACGAATGGACTCCTTACCGAGATAGCGATATACCGGTTTGTCCTTTTCATCAAAAAAGTATTCACCCTTTTGGGTATGCCATACTAATCCACATTTATTAGCTATCAATACCTTATCACGTCTACCGGCAATTGCTTTACCTACAATCTCCTCAGATAGACCAAGACCATAAGCCGGAGCGGTATCAATTAGGTTAATTCCCGCGTCCAAGCTTGCATGAATTGCTTTAATTGCTTCTGGTTCATTCGTACCTCCCCAATTCCACCCGCCAATCGCCCAGCTACCCAGACCAACAACTGAAGCTTTAATTCCTGATAAGCCTATATTTCTATATTCCATATCTTTTTCCTCCTTAAAATAAAAATTAACAAGAGAACCAAGCGAATTATTTCTTAAGCAGAACCTTCTAATAAATGCAATGAATACTCAACTTTAGTTATAAATGTCTTTCAATTAGTACTTTAATCCCTACTCTTTAAAAGAATATCTACAACATCTTATTTATTTTTTATCATTTTCTATTTGCAAAATTAATTATTAAATATCTCCTCATGTTTCTTCTTGAGAAAATCTAACCCCTGAATTACAAGCTGTTCAGGAGAATCTGCTAATTTTCTCCATATGGAACAAAGTTTCGCAATGTTTGCCATATTTGGATCAAAAGATTCTATGGTGACACAACCATTATAATTAATCTCTTTTAATGCAATAAAAAATTCTTTCCATGGCACGAGTCCTGTTCCCGGAATCCCGCGTTGGTTCTCACAAGCGTGTATATACCCAAGATACTTGCCAACATCTTTAGTCGCCTGACGGATATTGTCTTCTTCTCTAATCATGTGGAATGTATCAAGTAGAACATTTACATTATCCAAATCCACATCTTTTATAAACTTTAACGCGTCTTTCGAGATATTTATAAAGTGCGATTCGAACCTATTTACCGGCTCAATTGCCAAGATCAAATTAGACCTGTCTTTTGCAAACTGTGCAATTTCGCGGAACGCTTCAACCCCCCATTTCCACTCGTTTTCAGTACGCATCTTGCCAGTGATATATCCCCAGCTACAATAAATAACTCCACCAAATACTACTGCCCCAGCTTCATTGGATAAATTAATAAGTTTTTTTGAAAACTTTATACCTTCTTTTCTTATGGTCGGGTCGGGAGATATGATATTATACTTTTCGGGCATTCCATAGCCTATATTAATTGAAATTCCTAATTCGTTGCTAACTTTTTTTACTTGTTTTGCGGGAAAATTATCAGGATCGTATGGATTAATTTCAACTGTATCAAATCCCATATTCTTAAATTTTTCAAGAAGAGGAATATCCTTTTCTATAAAATTTTCAGTAAATAATAATGAATGAACACCAAATTTCATTTTATCCTCCCTTTTTACAAATCTATTTAGTAATTAAATATATAACTTTCCAAATAAAAATTAATGATATTTTATTAAATAACTTTTAACCAGCCTCCATCAACATAATATGTTGAACCTACACAATAACTAGCACAAGGCGAACTAAGAAAAACATAAAATTTTGCTAATTCTTCAGGGGTCGCGAATCGACCAATAGGAGCGTTATCCTTTGCGATCTGATCAAGATATTCATTAGCTGTAATATTCTTTTCTTTACTAAGCAAAGTTGCTGTTTTATGCCAATCGGGGGTTAAAATCAACCCCGGGTTGATACAATTAACCCGTATATTATATTTAATTACTTCATTTGCCAGGCATTTTGAAAACATTACCAAAGCAGCTTTGGTGGTGTTATAAATTGGCTCATAGTCAAGAGGTTGTTTTGCACAAATTGATGCGGTATTTATAATCACACCTCCTCCTCTCTTCCGCATAAAAGGAACTATGGCTCTTGATAACCTAACTGCTGCCATTACATGTAAATCCCAGTAATACTGCCATTTTTCATCCGGTGCATCTATAATCTTTTCTGCACTCCCAGTTCCAGCATTATTAATTAAGATATCTACTCCATTAAAAACTCTTTCTACCTCAGAAATTAAATGCTTTATATTTTCTATTTTAGTAACGTCTGTTTTTATACCCAAAGTTTTAACTCTGTATTTTTTTTCAATTTGTTCAGTTGCATTAATAATATATTCTTCATCTCTCGCACAAATAATAAGGTTTACACCTTCTTGTGCAAAGCATTCTGCAACAGCAAGACCTATTCCCTTGCTCCCTCCAGTTATAAGAGCAGTCTTTCCCTTGAGATTTAAATCCATAACCATATCCTCCTCCTAAAATAATTCCTACCAGGGGACGGTTCTCTGGCAGGTTTTAACTCAGCAAAGAACCGTTTAATCTTCCTTTTTACTTTATTTAACTACAATCAGGTCATAATCCTGTGTGCCTAATCCTATCTTTTCCGCATAGTTCAGACCGATCTTCCAATCAGTATCAATATGAACATGGGTGAATTTATCTTCCCCGGCTTCGCCCTTAAATCTGTAAAATACACTTTTGCACTGTTCATTGTATTCTCCTCACAGGTTAATTCTGTTACATTTTTTCTGTAAAAGCTACCTTAAGAGATTATTTCTTTCACTACATAAGGTAGAAATATTGCTTTCATTTTATGATCTTTCGTTTTTTCAATGTAAAGATTAGGCATTTAAATATAATAAAAATGAGAAATTATCAGTAATTAATCTTCAGAAATAATTTATTTGAATAAACAGACTTAATAGTCTTTTTATATTCTTTTCTCTGATATATTAAACTCATAACCGGGGTGAGTCCATAGCATAGAAGCAAATCAAATATTCTATTTACTTTATAATACTTACTTTGCTTTTATCAAATGTTACAGCTACAGCAACAATAATTAATAGTCCTAGAAAAGTTTGTTGTTGGTATACATCTACGCCTGCAAGAAGTAAACCGTTTTTAATGACGCCCATGATCAATGCACCCACAAATGTATTTAATACTCCTCCAACTCCTCCAGTTAGAGCAGTACCTCCAATAACAACTGTTGCAATAGATTGTAATACATAAATATCTCCAAGACTGGCATATCCGCTGTAAAGAGTACTAGCTAAAATAATTCCTGCAATCGCAGACCCAAAACCAGAAAATATAAAAGCAAAAATCTTTGAACGATCAACGTTTATACCCGATATCCAACTCATCTTTTCATTATTGCCAATAGCATATATTGTCCTTCCAAAATAAGTATAATTTTGTGCAACAAAATAGAGTCCAAGTATGATTAAAGCAATAAACCAGATATTTTTTATTCCAAATATTGAACCATTAACTAAATCTATATATTTAATCAGGCTATATGAAACTGATAAAGGAGCGGGAGAAAGAAGATATGAAATACTAACAAAAATCCCACCAGTACCTAATGTACATATAAAAGATGGAATGCGCAATTTAGTATAAAGTATTCCATTTAGTAATCCTGCTGCACATCCAATTATCACAGTTAAGGGGAATGATAATAAACCAAACTTTCCTAAACCAATAATATATACTATAGACACAAGCGACATAATTCCTCCTACAGAAAGATCTATGCCACCACGGAGGATAACCAAACACTGACCTGCTCCTACAGCTAAAAGTATAATAGAGGAATTCAATATCGATTTAACATTATATAATGATAGAAAATTTTTGTTTCCAATAAAAAAAACGATAACTAAAGTTAAAAGTAGGAATAGCGAGGTATATATTGCTGGTAATCCACTTAATAAATTGCCTATTTTCTTTAAGATTGATTCTATTAATAAAACTAAATTTGTCTCATTTCTTAATTTCAATATACATTTCCCCTTTCATTAATATTCTACTCAATTACCAATTAAACAATATAACTAATTATGTCCACTGGTGTTGGTTTATTATTTACAGAACAGACTAATTTTTTAGTTACGTTCCCATCTTTCATTATTATCATCCTATTACAAAGTCCAATATCTTCTTCTAACCTATCAGATAATAGTATTATAGCCATTCCCTCCAAGGCAAAGGAGCGAAGCATTTTGTAAAATTCTTCCTTTGCTCCGACATCGATCCCTCTAGTTGGATGATTAAGAATCATTATTTTTACGTTTACGGCTAACCATTTTGCCAGTACAACTTTTTGCTGATTACCTCCGCTAAGGTTTTTACAAATTGCTTTTAATGAAGGAGTTAAAATAAGACATTTTTTTACCCAATATAAAGCCTTCTCTTTTTCTGCCTGAGGATTAATTAATCCATTTCTTATAATTTTTTTTAGCATAATCAGTGTGATATTAGACATCACATCCATCTGTAGAGCAAGCCCTTCTTCCCGTCGATCTATAGGAATATAACCAATACCTGCTTTTACCGCATCTGATGGTTTATTTATTTTTACTTCTTTCCCTTCAATTGAAATAATTCCATTATCTGGCTTCATTATTCCAAAAATACATTTACATATATCTTCTTTCCCTGATCCGACTACCCCCACAAAACTAAGAATTTCTCCTTTTTTAACCGAGAAACTTATGGGCCTAAAACTGCCCTTCTTTTCCAAACCATCTACCTTTAAAATAACTTCGTCTTTCGGTTCACTTTGTTCAGATTCGTTATAATATTCCGTAGATAACCCACGTCCAATCATTAAGTTTTCTACTTGATGAATATTTGTCTCACTAACTTTCATATTCGCCGCATTCCTACCATCCTTAAGCACAACAATTCTATCAGAAAGTTCAAAAATTTCTTCTAATCTATGGGAAATAAAAATAATAGACGCTTCATTTTTTATTTCTCTTAGGATATTGAATAATTGCTTAATCTCCTTGGATGCAAGTACTGTTGTCGGTTCATCCAGAATTAGAAGGGGGTTCTCAACATGATAAATATTTGATAACCAAAGCAGACGCGCAACCTCCACCATCTGCTGATAAGCTTGAGAAAGATTATAAATATAAGTTTTGGGATCAATATTTAATCCAACTCTATTTAACTGTTTTTTAGCTTCCTCCATGACTTTAGATATAGATATTAATCCATATCGTTTAAATCTATTCTCATGACCTAAAAACAAGTTCTCCGCTACTGACAGGTTTGGAACAAGGCTTCCCTCTTGAAATACCATTCCTACGCCCATCTGGATAGCCATTTTTGAATCAGATAATTTCACATCTTTTCCATATAGCTTCATTTTCCCTTTGTCCATTTCATAAATACCAATTATTATCTTCATTAATGTTGATTTGCCGGCTCCATTTTCCCCAACAAGTCCAACAATCTCATTTTGATGAACATTAAAATTAACATTTTGAAGAGCTTTTACACCTGGAAAGCTTTTGTTAACATTTATCATTTCCAAAATAGAATTAGAATTCACTTATTTCGCCTCCATAACTCCATTAATCAACTTAACTTTATTCTTATGTTTACATTTACTAAATGAAATATATCTTTATATTGATTATTAAACATATTAAACAAATGATAAACCAAAATTACTTAATTATTCCTATCTTCTCACGATCAATCGTTATAGTAACTCCCCCGATTAATATAACTCCCATTACCGCACCTTGGATGTATGGATTAATTTGCATAAGTACCATTCCATTGTTCAGGCCGATAACTACTAAAGATCCTATGAAAGCGTTTAATGCCCCCCCTATTCCTCCAGTTATTGCTGTCCCCCCAACAATTGTGGCCGTAATTGCCGGAAAAAGAAAACCTTTGCTTAATGTTGGGTTAGCACAATTTAGTCTTGAACATAAAAAAAATGCCGCGATACCATAAAGGCATCCGGCCAGACAGAAAACACTTATTTTTGTTCTTGCTACATTAATTCCAGCTTGTTCAGCTAATGCTTCATTCCCTCCAATAGCATAAATTGATTTCCCTAGAGGCGTACGCCTTTGCATCATTAATAAAATAACACACAAAATTACAGCAATTACAGTTATATTGGGTATTCCCAGCAATCGACTTCCGTTTGCTAAATTTTGAAATCGGGAATCCAGAAAAGGAATGGTTCCACCTCTACTAATTATTACAGCTAATCCTTGGGCTACGTAGCCCATCCCTAAAGTCGCCATAAAAGAAGGAATTTTTAATTTTGTATTTATCAAGCCATTTATTATACCAACAATAGAACCTATTATCATAGCTACCGGTAAGACCCAAAATCCTATGTCGATAGCCGTTTTAGAGTTTTTTACAAGCAATCCACAAATTACAGCTATCAAAGATATGGTACCTTCAATGGATAAATCGATACCTCCCATGAGGATAGGCATAGAAACTCCTAAAGCAATTATTGCTAACACTCCTGATAAATTTAAAATAGTTAAAATGTTTCCCAATGAGAGGAAAAAACCATTTGTACCAATTGTAAAAATAATTGTTATCAAAAAAAGAGCTAATAAAGGTCCAAGCACACTATGAGATATAATAAACCGGAAACCCTTTAAAGCTCTCTCTTTTACAGATAATTTACTAGCATTTAGAAATTCCTTTTTGTTAATTACATTCATATCTCCACCAATATTATTTTAATTGAGTATTCTTTTATATTCTTCGATATTTTAAAATTATTTTAAAGAATTATCCCTGACCTTTTGGATCAGGGATAATTCTTTTTAGATAGCATACTTTAAATTTAAATGCTGTTTATTCAATACCTCTAAGCCAACGACCCCAGTAATCAGTCCAATCGAATTCAGGAGTGCCTTCCAGGTATGTTTTAATGATTTCATCTATATTGTCAGCATTAATATTAACCATTGTTGCATAAAATTGTCGTTTTTCTTTTGGAAGAGAAGATACATCAATTTTTCCTTCTTTTGCAGCAAGAGCAATTGATAAACCTATTCCACCTTGCCATTTTGGATCAGGCAAAGCGGTTGCAGCTGCTTCCCCTTTAGCAATAGCCCTTATCATCTCTTCGATACCATCTACACCACAAACTTTTACTTTCCCGGCTAATCCAGCAGCTCTCAAAGCTTCCAGTGAACCCATTGCCATATTGTCATTGGCAGCCCATACTCCGTCAACATCCGGATGGGCAACAAGCATGCTTGAAACTTTTTCAAAAGCTTTGGCTCGGTCCCAATCAGCAGCTTCATATGCAACCATTTCAACGCCAGGGTTAGCTTTAAGTGCTAAAGCAAGTCCTTCCCAGCGCTCTATGGCTGCGGCATTGGCTAACATACCTTGAACTGCAATAATTTTTCCTTTATTTGGTGTTTTAAATGTTTTGAATAGCTCCGTGGCTATATACTGTCCGGCAGAAACTCCGTCAAAAGTAATATGACTTACCCAATGAGGATAATCCCAAACTTTTAGATCATCTGGTTTATTCCAAAATGTCACAAAGTAAACACCAGCTTCTTCCAGTGCTTTGGCAATGGGAACGCAATTTGGTGATTCGTTAGGGTCAACACAAAAAACAACATTCGCCCCTGTTTTAGCAACTAAGGCCTTAATATCATTAAACTGCTTCTCACTACTTCCCTCACATGTTTGAATTACATGGGGATTCCCTACGGTTGCAGCAAACATGTCTCCGCCAGCTGCCCAATCGGCATGGTATGGATTTTCGAGAGATCTGATTGCGGTACCAAGTGAAGTCTTATCAGCTGCAAAGACTAAAGAAGATACCAAGAATAGCCCAATTAGTACTACTACACTAATATTTAAAATTCTTTTCACAGTAATAACCTCCTTAATTTTTTTACTATTAATTGCTCACTAGTAACTCTTAACTAACTCTCTTGCTTAACATGCAATCATTCAACAAGCATCATTTATTTGGTCATCTATCACCTCCTCGCTTAAGTTTAATGTTTTTACCTAAGTCTTCGGAAAAAATCTTTTTTTACCTGTTTAAAATCCGGATTTTATTAAATAACCTTTTGGTTTTCCAACGCATTTCCTCATCCACTTTTTACTATAAACTTCAACTTTAAATCTTCATTTATTAAATCCGGACACTGTTTACTGGGGCATCTTAATTAATTTTTTTAAAATATTTTACGATCTGTAATTATCTTATTTATAAGTTTGCATATATGGTTTGTATGGTATGATATCCAATATATTTAATCCTAACCAACTGGCAAACTCCATTAGTTCATTTGTTAAATCACCATAGATCATTGGATAATGATGATCTACCCGGTTAACTATTATTGTATTCATTAGATCAAGCAGAGATATTTCTCCTCCGTTTACTTTCAAATTATTTATCCAGCCACTTGACCCATAATATGTTTTTTTATCTTTCATTACATCACCGGTCATTATAAAAAGGTTATCAAAATTATTATCCATTCTAAATACGGTTATCTTCCCGGGTTTAAATGTTAAGTTTGCAATGGTACCCTTACCATTCCACTTACCATTTTCATATGAACCAATATTAAAATGTTCGTTCCAGCAGACACCATTTTTATTTGCACAACTTTTTGGTGCCACTCCACAGTGCCACATATTTATACTTACATCATCCTCATCAAGGGCAACCAAATCATTTATAGTAGCCTTCTGGTCGCTCATAGCGTTTAGCACTAACATATTTATTGCCCCCGGCACGTCGCCTTCGCAGGGAGCGACTATACCTGCTTCGTTTAACCGACTCATAGCACTACATACAGCAATACCGTAAATTTCCTGGAATTTAGGCCAACAGCTAATAGCAAGGGCATTATAATTATTTTCTTCAGCAAAATCTTTAAAAGCCAGGTAAATTCGAGATGATTTTTTTAACTCTCCCTCACTCACTCTCTCTCTATCCCAGTTTCCTTCTTTTAAAACCTGTTCTAAATTTTCATTTACTCTTTTCTCATCTAATTCCTTCGCTCTGCTGACAATATCTTCTACTGTGTGCCGACCTTGAATATAGGTGCCAAATCTCTTATCTAAATCCCGCTCATCGAAATATATATTTTCAAACCCATTAGCAATTCCACCGATTAATCCTATCCTGGACTCTCTTACTGTCTTTATACCTTTCATTGCCTTTAACATGATGCTAAATCTTTCTAGAAACAATTCCGAGTCCGGATATCCATAAAACCATTTAAAGGGAATATTGTAATCCTTAAAGTACTTTTCAATAATTGCACCATACATATTTAGGCCGCAAAATGAATTTAATTGTAAAACACCTTCTTTGGTGGGCTCAGGTACTGACCATAAACCAAGATAACTATTCACCTTTGCCAATGGTAAAATTACCCTGCCAAATCCTAGACTGGCATTAAATACCATTGTAAAGTCAACATTCTTGTCTTCAAATTGTTTTCTGGCATTTCTTCCATCTTGTTCTGATTCTAGTGGTCTACTTATAGCTACTAATTCAAAATTCATTTTATCCTTCAGTTCTTCCATAGATTTAATAATTTTTTTATAAATTCCCCGATCATCCCCGGGCATATTTGGATGAACTACCGAAGTTAACCCAACAACTACCTTAAAGTCTTTCATATATAAATCTCCCATTTTATTTTAATACCTTAATAAAATCTTTAAATCATTACCTTTTTTTAACAAGTCAATGGCATCAATAATTTTAGTAATTGGAAACTCAGCGGTGATAAAGTCTTTGTAATTAATCTTATCCTCTTTAATCCACTTAACAAGAGGTTTTTGGGCAGCAATTTCCCTTGATCTCGTAGGCCATTGATGGATTAACAGATTGAAATTATAGGGACCTGTACTTTTATTGAGGCAAATAACTGGTTTATCAATTACACCATAGACACAAATAGAACCAGCCATTTTTATTAAAGAAATTGCGGCATTAATGATATTTTCATTGCCAACAGCATCTATAACCGCATCTAGCTTATTCCCTAAATATATTGGAAGGTTCTTCAATTTAGTTTCATCGGGAGCAAAAACCTTATTTGCCCCCATCTTCAGAGCCATCTTTCTTTTTGCTTCTATAGGATCAACAACACCAATAAATTTTATTCCCAGGTTTTTTAAAAACTTTACAAAACTCAATCCTACGGGGCCAGCTCCAAAGATAAGTATATTATTCATTTCATTGTTATTTATTATATTAAAATCACTAAGGCCTGCATAGACTTCTCTCCAGGTACAAAGTAACACTGCTGATTCAATAGGAATCGATTGGTTAACTTTGCTTTGGATCTCATAAACCTCCGCCCAGCCATGTTCTTTAACATTAAACCCATCCTCAACCATTGCCCTGTGGTCAGTAGCAAGGCTATATTCTGAAAATCCACCCCACCCACTGCTATAATCAGGATCAGGAGGATTTAAAATCAATCCACCAATTATCCTATCACCCTTTTTAAAATTCCTTACCTTCTCTCCAACAGAAACCACTTTACCTGCTGATTCATGCCCCAGAATAAGCGGATATTTACTTATCCCGGGAAAATGCCCTTCAATCAATTTTCTATCTGTAGCATTACAAAGAGTAGATACTTCTGTCTTTATTTTTACCTCATATGGTTCTGGTTCTGGTTCTGGTATTTTAACTAATTCAACCTTACCAGGCCACTTAACAGCAATAGCGAACATTGAAAAATCCTCCCTTTATTATTCACCTGCATAATAAACTGTTATAATTAACCCATCTCCAAAACAATTGAGAAGTCGATCCAAATTTATATTTTTAGCAACTGTCATACAATTAGCAAGAGAGCAGTCTTGATAAATTATTGCACTTCCAGTTTTTATACAAGAATAGGGTTTCTGATATTTATTAATTCCTCATCAAGAAAAATTTAAAAAAAGCAATTCCGGTTTAAATTACATTATCTCCAGGCAAATGTAGTTATCGCTTTAAATTGATAAATAAAATCCTTCTTTATTTATATAGCTCAACTTGAACCCTTCCTTTATCTCCCCTGAAATGTGATTCAAAATAGTCCATTACTATATTTTCTTTAGTATAAGTTATGTTCTTCATTAGGTGCACTGGGACACCCTCTTTTATATTTAAAAGCTCCGAATCATACTCTGATGCTACAATGGCCTCCAAGGTAACCCTCGCTTTATAAGCAACTAAACCATGTTTTTCAGCAAGAGTTTGATAAAGTGATTTATCTGTTAAATCTTCGTTTATTAAATCAGGACATAATTTATATGGTATATGATTTGCAACATGTACAATAGGCCCATTCTCAATATATCTAACACGAAATATATATATAATTTTTTCATTTTCTTCAATATTTAACTTTTTTGCTATTGCCTTACTTGCAGGTTTAATTTCCTGTTTCAGAATCTTTGTTCTCATTGTATAGCCTTTTCCAACCATGTCATCGTAAAAGGTGGTTAACTTCTGAATAAATCCGTAATTTATCTTGGGTTTGCATACAAATGTTCCTCTTCCCTTATCCCTATAAAGCAACCCTTCTCCAACAAGCTCTTTAATTGCTTGCCTGACAGTCATTCTACTAATCTGGTATATTTCGCTTAATTTGTTTTCTGATGTAATTTTTTCCCCAATCTTTAATTCCCCAATTTCAATTTTCTCACGAATGATTTCCTTCAATTGGTAATATACGGGAATTGGAATATTTTTGTTAATTTCCTTAAAATTCATTATAGTTCCTCCGTATAGTCCTACAGTTG
>Ga0265603_1000003_pt1 | contig 18756 bp, 8 predicted proteins | sample saktaT_7_FD_197238 | JGI IMG/M metagenome (GOLD analysis project Ga0265603, IMG submission 197238) | Metatranscriptome of saline water microbial communities from Sakinaw Lake, British Columbia, Canada - sak_2013_6_6_40m (Metagenome... | ecosystem: Environmental > Aquatic > Non-marine Saline and... | reverse complement strand
CTTTGGAATAATAATATTGATCGTGACCCAACTTGAAATAGTCCATTGCTTCTTTGTAATTTTCTTGTCTTAGTTTCAACTTTCCAATTCCGTTATACGCAATTTCATAATTGCTGTTCATCGTGACGACCTGTTGCCAAACCATGGCAGCGAGTTCGAATTCTCCGTCGCTATGGTAAGCAATTGCCTGGTTGACCAAGGAACCAAATTCAGTCAATCGATAGACAACGACTGTTTTTGTTCCGCGGTCCAAAATCAAAAGATCATCGCCAAGATAATCAATGGCTACGCCTTCTGAAAATTTATCGCTTTGTGATCCGTCATCACCATTGATATACAGAAGATTGCCTTCGGAGTCATAGGTGAAAAGTCTAGATCTTTTTTGATCTAATACGGTATAGATTCCATTATGTGTAATTGCGATATCAACCAAGTTGCTTGGCCCGTCAATGACATAATTATTTCTGCCTTCAATATATTGAATATCGCCCATTGGCGGGAAGTAACCATTTCTTTTAATAACGTCGACGCCCTTGGGATTAATGAGTTGAATCGGATTTTCAGCATTGTTTTCTGATGGTTTCGATGTAGCATAAATGAAGTTGTCTTCATTTATGACGACATTCGTGTATTCCGTTGGCAAATACAACTGCATTTGAGCGAGTTGTTCTTCTGTCATCAAAGAACGTTGGAAGATTTCGATTGGTGTCAGTTTCAAAGGATTGACACCGGTGTATCGATTAAAGGTGCCATCACTGTTGATTTCGACGATGCCCTCATAAACGTTTTTCGCTACAACATACATCCGCTCTGACGAATCGACTGTAATCTTCGGTTCAAAAGAAATCTCTTCAAAAGTAACGTCTTGAACATCATCAAAAATAGCAATGACTTCAAAGTCGTGATTGAGTTTAACGATTCTCTTGTTTCCAGTATCGCAAATATAGATTCCGCTTTCAACGACTTCAATTCCGGAAGGCGTATTTAAGCTGACGCTTGTAATGCCCGTTATTCCGTTATCTGCTAGTTCCTGAGAATAGTCCGCTGAAAGTGCGAAGATTTGATGAGCTTCATCAAGCGAAAAATCGTTGTTGACGACAACGAGCTGATTTGTGGAAGAATCTACGATATAAATCATGTCTTCATACACTTTCAAATCTTCAGGAGACGAGAAAGTAACGCCCAAGGTCTGTGCGTTAAAATACTGCGCAAAGGTCATGCCTGGTGCGCTATGAATAACTTCGCCGTAGTAAGAATAATTGTAGTGCGACTGCCCAGTTGCAAAAGGCAGTGGAATAAAGGCGAAGAGGTAGAAAAACGCGATTAGTCGTGTCATAGCACCCCTCCTATTTCATACCAGAATGGCTGAATGTTTCAACAATTCTGGATTGTGATACGATAAAAAACGTAATTGGAACAATCATCATAATGAACGAAACGGCGGCAATCGTACCTGCACGTTCTATCGTTCCTTGTGCAATCTGTCTTAATGCATAAGAAAGTGGCTTCAATTCTTCACTGAAGATAAACGATCCGCCATCGGTTGTCCATAGTCTTTGGAACAACAAGATGATTAACGTAAGCCAAGCTGGTTTCACAAGTGGCATGACGATTTGGAAAAAGATTCTGTATTCGCTCGCACCGTCTATTTTCGCTGACTCAATCAGTTCATCTGGAATTTGCTGCATGAACTGTTTCATCAAATATAGACCGAGGCTCGAGGCAATCGCAGGTAAAATAATCGCAGCGGGATTGTCAATCAATCCTATTTTTGCGATGATGATATAGTTTGGAGTTGCGGTAACTTGTGGGGCAAACATCAAGGAATAAACGACCAAAGTAAAGAATATCGTTCTTCCTGGGAACTTGTATTTAGCAAGTGGAAAGGCACACATGGATGCAATCAAAACATGCCCAACCGTTCCTATAACCGTAATCAAAATTGTATTGAAGAAATAACGTGAAAACGGAATCCAGGAGTTTCCGATTAACTCTGACAAATCTCTAAAGTTGTCAAGCGTCAAGTTTCTTGGGAACAATCTTGGTGGGAACAAAAACAATTCATCCAATGGTTTAAACGCATTTGAAGCGGTCATGATGAGCGGATACGCACTGAAAATTCCGAACAATGCAAGCAACAGGAATAATGCGATGTCTCCACCGAGTGAACGATTCAACTTTCTTTTTTTCGTAAAAGATCTTTTAATGCTTTTAAATAGATTCACATTACTCACCGACCTTTCGTAAGATCGATCTGACGATCAGGTTGGTGGTAATCATAATTAAGAATAGAATGGTCGCAATTGCCGATGCATATCCCAAATCAAAACGAATGGTACCGTAGTCAATCAAATGGGTGACAATCGTATGTCCTGCATTTTCAATCGACGGGAATCCGACGAGCTGCATCGAAACTTCCGCGATGGCAAGACTTGTAGTAATCTGCATCACCGCCCCAAACAACAACTGTGGTTTCATGGAAGGAAGCGTAATATGCCAAAGTTCTTGCCAACGGTTTCTGATTCCGTCTATGGCGCCCGCCTCATAGAGATTCTTGTCAACACTTTGAAGTCCGGCAATGAAAGCAAGGAAACTAACACCAAGACTTAACCACAATTGAACAATGATGATGACCATCATCATGTACTTCGGATCTTTCAGCCATACGATTGGGTCTGTCATAAATCCAAAACGAATGAGAAGTGCATTCAAATAGCCATGAACGTCTCCAGAAAATATCAATAACCACATCAAAAATGCGTTACCAGAAATTGAAGGAGCGTAAAAAATCAAAGTCATAAACGCTCTAAGTTTTGGTCTAAGTTCATTGATTAGCCAAGCAAACACAAAGGCCATTAAATAACTGATGGGTCCTGTGACAACCGCTAAAATCAATGTGTTCTTTATTGCAACAACAAAAACCTCATCTTCTAAAATCAGCTTGAGGTAGTTATCGAGCCCGATGAACCTCGGAGGCTCCAATAAATTGAAATAGGTAAAACTGATTCCTAGGGACATAAAAACTGGAATAATCGTAAACGTGAAAAACAGCACTGCAAAAGGAGCCATCAAAATATAGTAATGCTTGCTCTTTTTGATGTTTTTCAGCAGTAATTGCATTTTGGTTTTTTTCAGCGTCGTGCTTCGAGCATTACTTTCCACGTGCCCCTCCTAATCCAATCCGAATTCACTTCTTTTTTTGGTAATCTCTTCATTAATGACTTGGACATAATCGAAAATGGTCTCTCTCGGATTTGAGTTTTCATTATAAACAAGTCTAAACGCGTTGTCCAAATATCTTCCAAGCATGTAACTGCCTGGTACTTCAGGAATTCCGCGTACCCAGTCCCATTGTTCTTCTAATGCAAGATATTCCTTGACTGTCCAGGGAAGTTGAGACATGGCTTCAACATTGGCCGTTGGATAACGAGCCGCAGCGCCTAAAATACCTTCCATTTCTCTACCGAACCGAACTTGTGTGTCTGTGGAAGTCCACCACTTCAAGTATTCCCATGAAGCTTCCTTATGCTCAGACTGTTCCATAATCATCACACCGGTTCCTGATGAAACGGTCTCTCTTCTAATTGTAGTATTGCCTTCAGTATCCGTCACAGAAGTTCCTGGAACAGGAACAAAGTCCCATTTTCCGCGAATTTCAGGAGCGAATACGCTTAGGGTGTTGTATGCGTTGTAATAAGTGATGCCGATTGGCATTTGTCCACTTCTAAAACGGTTAAGGAAGTTGGCTTGAACTGGGAAAGAGTAATCCGTATAGAAACGAGTCCAGGTTTCAAACACTTCAGGTCCTTTACCTTCATTAAATCCACATTCTTTATCCCCGTTGATATAGAACTCGCCATCATTTTGATAGAAAAGTGTCGAGAATATTGGATTCGGAGGAAGATTCATCACGCTTCCTTCCGTAATCGGAATTGGAAGATAAAATTCAAGGTTATGCTTTTGTAAATCCGGAATCAACGAAATGACGTCATCCCAGGTGTCCGGTACTTCCAAACCGAGTTCTTCAAAGATGTCGGTTCTGTAGAACATCATTAAAAAGATTTGTTGTTCCGGAAGAGCGTAGGTTCCACCCTCAAATTCGTAGGGAACCATGGCACTGTATTTGAAACGAGTTGCGACTTCATCAAAGTCTGAAAACAATGATAAATCATAAACTGCATTTCTCATTGCATAATTGACTGGGACATTATTTCCAAGTCCCATTGAAACGTCCGGACCCACTTTAGCGAGGGTTGCTGGCAAAAGTACCGATCCATTGACAAGTTTTAAGTCAACAGCGATTCCAGTTTCTGGCGTGAATGTTTCATCAATCATTCTTCTTAATACATTGGCTTGGTCTCGACCAATAGAAAGCCAAACTTCAATGGTTTCATCCGTTTCCTGGTCCGTTGTTTTTCCTAGAGATGCATAATCCGTTGTAAAGGTAGATAAAAATGCTCTGGTTGAGAACCATAGTCTTTCTATCGTTCCAGCTTTGGATTGTGGTAATTCAACATTTACGCCATGGAACATGAAGTAATCAATTTCCAAAGGCTGTGCGCTTAACAGCAAGACTAAAGTACCAAGAGATGAAATGTTTGTATTATAACTTAAAAGGTTCTTATGTATTTCACGAGGTTTGTCGATGAACTCATCCAATTGAATGATCACGGTATCCAAAATTCCCGTTTTATCACTTTTAGATCCAGAGATATCGATAATCCTTTGTCTTACAACAGATAAATTATCTCTCTCAGTTTCAATTCTTAAAACGAGATTGTCGATTCGCTCTTCAAGTTGATAATCTCTATATTGGTCCGGTTCAGGACCTGTGTAGACCAAAATCTCACGATAAAGTTTGTTTAAAGCATTAATCGAGCTTTGAACTTGTGCGATCAATGGACCGTATTCACCGAGTGAGACTTCCATCGCCAATTCATAAGTGGTTCCGGCTTCAAAGTAGAAAAGATAAGCTTCTTCCGTAGTCCCTAGCGTTTGGATTCTCCAACTGTTTGAGTAATCAAAAGTAAAGTTTCTCATTTCTTCGAAGGGGATTTCACCATTGATGTAGATGTTTCGGGCGACGGTCATTCCCGCAGCCAGTTTTTGCTTGATTCTCATGCTAATTTCATAGAGTCCTGTTTCAGGAACGGTAAAAGACCATGTGATTCGATCTCCAGAAATTCTCCAGTTTGTTCCGCCGATGGTATTCAGTTTGACAATGCTTGGGTCACTTGGAACCGTTCTTGGACTCGTTCTGTCATTGAGTGGATATAATGTTGGCGAGGTGGATGAATCAGAATTTTCAGCTTGCAAAAAGTCTAGTACGCCATCAACTTCTTCATATCCATTGGCAAGATAACTTGCCAAAACATCAGAATAACTCATCAAATCAGTCACAGACTCCAAAACGATGGTATCTATCAATAGAGGTTCTCTGACAGAATCAAGTGTGATTGTATTTTCGCCTTGCTGAAAGTAAAGTTCATAAGGTTCGTCAACATACCCGACTTCGTCTCTAAAATAAGCTGAAGTCCATGCCGGTGTTTCAACTTGGCTTGGACGAATGTCATTATTATTGACATCCTGAGTAATCTCATGCTCGCTTCCCCATATTCTGTAAAACGAAATATTTCCAGCGCCTTCAAAAGGAACAATTCCGTTAATCGAAAGAGATCTTTCAATCACAGAACTCTTTCCGGGGTAAGGATAGTAGTTAAGCAATAGATGATAAAGTCCCGATTCAGGAACATTGAATGTCCAAGTTACGGATCCTGATTCGCTCGTCAGTAAAACATTATCTTTACCTTCATAAGATGGAAGCACTTCTTCGCTTCCATCAGATGACGAAAAATCGATTGCTTCGATAACAATCGGATTGACCTGTGGACGAGTTTGCGTAACAGCATCCAAATAATCGTAATAATCTGATACACCCTCATAAGTAAGGTCAATCAGATCGCCATTTGAACTGCTGTTGAAGTTAAGATAGTCCTTGTGGTTATTCAACCACACGTTTTCAATTGTAATGAAAGCGGTGAATGTTACAACCAATGCAAGAACGATAATCAAGACTTTTTTCATCTTGTATACTCCTTTATTAGAAACCCCCTTTGTATCTCAAAAGGGGGTGTTCACAGTTCTTAGTTACCCAAATACTCTTCCAACGCAGTTTCATAAACTGGACGAATTTGATCGACAATCGTTCTGGCAGTTCCTTCACGAATTGCGGTATTGATGTTTCTGGTCCATCCGTTTTCGCTGAACGCGCTTATTCCAACGGCATTAATTAATTCCAAATAGATCTTATCGTAGATGTCAAGATAAGCTTCAATATAAAGTTCGTCATCGAACTTCGTAATTAAAGATAATTCGAAATCAGTAATTTGTTGCTCAGGCGTTTTCCAAAGTTGAATTTCATTCCAAACCTTGAATGCCAATTCTTCTTTTTCAGCACCAAGACCACTTGCCAAAGACATCAGAGCAACTGCTGAAACAGGAGAAGCATATTCGCCAGCGAAGTCATCTGCAACCGGATAAGGTACAAATCCAAGTTCAAATGGAAGTGTTCCCCAACGGCTGTCAGCATTGATAAACCATAAGTCTCCAGGATGTAAAGCAACTTTTCCCGCCATCCATTCCGGGCTTCCTGCATCGTAGGCAGGGTTCACTTCAAATACGCCTTGAGAATATAAGCTGGTCAAAAAATCATAAGTTTCCAACGCTGGATTTTGTGCAAAAGAGACTCTTCCAGTATTGAAATTGATTAAGGATCCTCCATTGAGTGGAATCATAGACTCCGCATAATACGATAGCATTCCGCCAACGGCATACATGTCTGAAGCTTGTGCTGATAACAAGGTTTGTACTTGAACAGCCCAATCCTCAAATGTCGACCAGTTCCAGTCTCCAGCAAGGTAAAGTTCAGTAGGGTTATCTACGCCTAAACTTTCAACCAAATCAGCATTATAATACAGTCCGGAAGAAACGGTGAGACGGTTGGAATCAAACCCATAGATACCACCTTGATATCCACCGATGTCATAATACTCATCGTCAATGTTCGTTCCGTGTGTAGACATATATTTGGTGACGTCAACAATTGCATCCGCTTCAGCAAGTTGTTGAATCCAGTCGCTGACATTCCAATAAATGTCCGCAAGAGGTTCTCCCGCAACGGAAGCATTGATGATTGAATTAATCCGGCTTGGGCCCCATGCAGCTTCAGCGGGGTATGAGCGATAAATCACTCTTACGTTGTAAAGCGCTTCTACAGCACGTTGCTGCGCTTGACGAGCTAACTGATCCGTTCCAGTATACTCCGCATTAAATGGGTCAATTTCATACACAGCACCATGCATGATGACGATGTCGGTAGGCTCAATATCCACACAGACTCCGCCAATGAGTTCTTGGTGGATCTCACACCCATCCATACCGTTAACGGTAATATGACGCGTAACCGAGGCTGGATTTCCATCAAGATCTTCTACAAAGTAAGTCAATGTATAGATACCGACAGCCGCAAGATTTACGGTTCCGGTAATAATGATGCTAGAAGTCAAATCTCCATCTTCAGCGTCACTTGCAGTAACACCAGCAGTTTGATCAAAAGTGCCATTAATGGTGATAGCAATGTCTGTGGCACCGGAAATCACTGGATAGTGACTCGCCGCAGTTGTGCTCGTATTGGATGAAGTTGAAGAAGTCGTCGTTGTAGAAGTGGTAACGCCATCTCCTCCGCACGCGACAAAGGATAAAGCAATCCCGACAATGAATAAGACTGATAATATTTTTTTCATTCTTTCAAGTCTCCTTTACATTGAATTTTAGGATGATTTCTGTAGATTTACCCTACGGGTACAGATTTCCTAAAGTTCGAATTTTATGATTTTATTATACTACGGAAAAGCACGATTTTTTCACAATACTTGCGGTTTTTCGAAATTGAAAAATTATTTTCAGTCTAAAACTTGCACATCCCTGATTTTGGGTTCTTTTAGGATCGCAATTTTGATGAAATTTGATGTTTTTCAATAAATTCCGTTGTGAAAGTGATGAAATAAAAAAAACCAACCCGTCGAAACGGGTTGGCCATTGAAGGAATTATTTCTTTCTTATAACGAAGAATGCAAGCATTCCTAACATACCGATTAAAACAATGCTAGCGTTTTGAGCTGCGCATCCAGTGTCAGGAGCTGGTTCAGTAGCTACATCGATCAAAGCTTGAATTTCTTCAGCTGTCAATGTTTGTGCATCAAGCATCGCTTGGATATCTTCAGTTGTAATAATCTGAGCGTCTAATAAAGCTTGGATTTCTTCAGCTGTCAATGTTTGAGCGTCAAGCATTGCTTGAATGTCTTCAGTTGTAATCAATTGAGCATCTAATAAAGCTTGAACTTCTGCTGCAGTGATGGTTTGAGCATCTAACATCGCTTGTACGTCTGCTGCTGTTAAGTAAGCAGGAGCGACAATTACGTCAAATGTAGTTACAGCACTGTTTCCAGCAACGTCTTCTACTGTGACTTCAACTGTGTAAGTTCCGACTGTCGTTAGAGACAATCCACCGTTGTCGGATACATACATTGCCAAGTCTTCAACTGGATCATTCAAATCAAATGCTGCGCAATTGCTAAGAATAGCTGTGTTGACATTTGTGAATTCTCCAACTCTAATTTGATAATGAGCATTAACTGCCATGATTTGAGGAGCTGTAACGTCATCAATTGTAAGTACATAACTAGCGTCTGTAATGATATCATAATCAAATACAGGTACTTGAGTTAAGTCAACAGAAACAGGATCTCCATAAACCAATGCTTGTGCAGTCGTGTATGCTGTACCGGTGCTAACACCAATAAGCAAAACAAATCCGTTTGGTTCTAATACTAATCCGGCTTTCCATGCATCAAACATTCCTGATGCGTTAGCTGGAGTATTTAATCCGTTTACATCAACCAAATCCCATGTACGACGGTTAATCGTTCTAATTACATTTCCGCTTCCATCAACTTCGATGATCATACCTGCACTGCCCCAGCTAAATGTTGTAGCTTGAAGTGCTGTAACATCATCGTAATAAATGATTTGTGCTGCCCAGTTCGTAGATACAAGGTTTGTAGCACCATTAAATGTAAATGATGTACCGTCTAATACGAATGTAGGATCAATTCCATCATAGTGAACATGATGCGTAAATGTTAAGTCAATGTCATAAACGCCTGGTTTTGGATTGTAAATATTGAATCCTTCAGGAGCAGTAACAATGATTGAATCTGTCTTGTCATTTCCATATCCATCGTTCGCTGTAACACCTTCAAGAAGGTCAATTGGCATAGCTTCGACAGCGTAGCGATTAGCGACTCCTACAAATACAGGAGGCATAACGCCGATGACGATATCAACCATAACTTCAGTTACATCCATTTCTGGCGTAACTACGTGATATGTAGCCAGATATCCACTTCCGAATACGGAAGAGTCGATGACAGATACGGCACCGCTTGGAATGTAAGCGTCAGTTCCTGAGTCATAAACAAAATTGATTGTTTCCAAATCAACGCCTTCTTGCGAAATTGTGACTGAGTAATCTAATTTTTCAACTTCATTGATGACATTTCCATCAACGTCAAACATATTAACCCAAGATGCAACTACATCGTTTGGCAAATCATATGTTCCATTGTAATCCACAACAACGTTGATTCCAGCTGTAACTAAGTCATCATCATGAGCTGTTAAGCCTGTGAATGCAGCGGGTTGATCCGTATATTCTAACACCATTGGATCTAGTGTTTCATCAACCATAGCCACTGGAAGTCCAGTAATGAAAGCCATTGGTTTTGTGTAAGTTGATCTGTCATAGGTTCCAAAAGAAATGACTGTCCAACCTGCAGGGATTGTTACATAGTTTGGATTTCCATCAATAATAACTGACCAGTCTTCAACTGGAGCAGTTAGAGTGTCGACGCCTTCCATTGACCATGTCAAATATCCTAGAGGTTCAATAACATATCCGTCAGCGTCAGTTGAATCTAGCGCCATTCTGATTTCGGATTGCATCGTTGATGTTGGTTTGGATTCAGCTGGAGCTGCATTGTATGCATCGATCTCAGCTTGAGTTGCCAAACGCCAATCTGTTCCAGATCCATCAAGATCATTGAAAATCCAATATAATCCGATGTGGTCTTCAAACATTTGTAAAACGCCTAATTCATCAAAATAAGCATATTTACGATGAACAACGTTTGCAGTTAAATCCGTACGAGCATTTGCTGTTGAAACAACAAACTCCTCATCGGTATTATTGATTGTAAGTGCTGCAAAGGCACTATAGGAAATTCCTGTGATTTCCAATGCACTGTAAAATCCGTCTGCATTGTCATCGTCCCAATCGCTTGTGTATCTAACTCCACCCTTAACAACGTGATATCTGTTTCCGTTGTAAGTTAGAGTCCAAAATGAATCAAGTACTCTTGTTCCAGTACATGTTCCTGTTGGCAACAAGCAGTTCTCTTGATCGTAAGGATACAGTTCAATTAAAGTATCATCTGCTTTGGCTTGCATGGTGAACCCCATAAGGGTAATAAAACCGATTAAAGCTAATGCGAAAAACTTTTTCATAGACTAATTTGTCCTCCCTATATATTTTTTTATTCATACTCTGTTATTTTACACTGTTATTGAAAACGCTGTCAATTAAGGTTTGGAAATAAACACATCAACTCCCCCTTTTTACGTGTTTTGTATAATTTTTTCATGATTGTGAGTAAAATCAATGAACCGTTCCGGGTAAGTAGGTATAAAACGTTCTGCAAGAAGTCACATCATCTTCCGTAACAGTGACTGTAAAGCTAACGGTCATAGCCCGGTCAGGCATCTTGATGATTCGTCCTGTTTGATCCAAATATTCCAAGTTGTGCGACTCAAAAACAATCGTCGCATCACTGTGTTCACTACGTACTTGATACTCAATATCTTCAAATAATTCGAATAAAGGAATTAGCCCCGCGTTTCGAAGTGATTTTGGACAGTCTTTTCCTGAAAAATCATTATGATATTTCATATGATCTCGCGGTAGATTGTATCTTACCATCAAATCAGCTGTCAGCTTCGAAGTTCTTTGCCATGTTCTGTACAAATCTCCTCCGTAATTGATTGCCATTTCGATTCCGATACCGTTCCTATTTCCTCCACCAAGATATGTTGTTCCCTGGTATGGAAGTACCGACCCATCCCCTGCGTGGAAGCCTCTTTCATCCTCAGGAAGCGATTCATAAATGTCATGATCATCCACCGTGAAGTGCCATGAAACCCAAAGCTCTGCACCAGATAAAGTTGAATTGTAAAGATAGTTTGCGTGTGACAAAGCGGTTCCACCAGTATCCGTGTTTGCCGTGTCATGAATGACGATCCAAAACAAATTGGTCGCATTGAATCCATCGACGCCTTCAGGTAGTGTAGAAAATGGTTCGCCTGGTCTGATTGCAAAAAAGACAGGAACAATTTTGGATGTATTGACTGGAATACTTCCATAATAATACCTTGAGACGCTTTCGTATCTCTTATCCACATAATTGAAACTGGTTCCGTATACTACATACTCATGAGGTGTAGAGTAATGAACCTGATTCATGGTCAATAGATCCAGTAAATTATTGGAATCGAGTGAATCATAGACTTGAACCGTAAAATCGGTTGTAATGTCAGGGTCACTAACAAGTGCTGCTGTTAATACTGCAACGCCTGAAGAGTGCGTGCTTACAACACCAGAAGAGTCAATCGTTGCGACAGCTTCGTTTGCAGAAGAGAAACTAATTGCTGAATTGGCGATTGAAATTGGAAAAGCGTTTGCTTGTATTGTAAATGAATCCCCTACCACGACATCACTTAATACATCTGTGAGTGTGAGCTCGATTCCGGGCGTTGTCGTAACAATCACTGTAACTGTCGTTGCGATACTGGAATCGACTGAAGAACGAACTGTAATCGAAGCCACTCCGCTTGAAATTGGAGTAATATCTCCATATTGTGTCACTCTAAGAACATCAGGGTTCGATGTAATCCATTTGATTTTGTTGGTGACTAAATCCAAAGGATATAGTGTGAATGTGAACGTATGCAACTCTCCAATGATGATTTCATCAATTGGATTGGTAATTTCAATAATCACAGGAACTGCTGGGTTATAATCCACTTCGCTGATGATGTCATCTGCAGAAGTATAGTAAGCTCTTAACATCAAGGGATCCACATTAACGAATTTATCATAATCCATGTCTCCTTCGCCCCAGAAATTGAGTGTAAATTCAACTTGATTATCTAAACTCATTATGACATTGTAGCCTGTTATGTCGGTGATATCGTTAAACCGTGCATAGGCTTCAATCGCTTTTTGAGATGCACCGTATTGAAGTTGAATACGAATCGCATTACTAGCTGATTCTATTGTATTTCTGACAATATTGATTTGCGTCAAAATGTCGTACTCGTTCACTGCGTTAAAATAGATGGCGTCCTGTGTTGCATGAAACGCATTTTTTTGAATCAAGAATCGTCCACTTAAAAAGTCTTCAATGACGATTGCATGACTTGCGAGCGTATCAAATACGTTGTCAGTCACTGTCATTCCTCTGACTGAAACGATGTGCATAAATGCACTTGTAGTTGTTATGTTGAGGACTTGATTGTCCACAAATGTAAAATTAATAATTTCGCCAAAGTTGATAATTTGAGAAGCGCCTGTAAATTCAAATCCGCTGATAGAGACATCATCTGCGGACACCGTAACGGAACCAATGATCGTCGAATCCGTTCCAATCAAGCTGACTTCATTTTCTTCAATGCTTAAATTCTCTGTGTAAGTACCAGCTGACACTAAAAGAGTCGCGCCAGAGGTTGCATAGTCCAAACCGTCTTGAATGGTTGAAAACAATCCATCTCCATAAGGTATATCAAACCCAAGGTATTCGATTTGACTGCCTAAGAAAGCATCTGAATCTACTAAAATAACATTGATAACTTCAATGTCAATGACATCGACAATCTCTGAATCAAATAACGAAGTCGCAATAATACTTGTCGTACCGACAGATACTCCAGTAATGACTCCTTCTTCATCCACAGAGACAACGTCCTCATTCATACTTGACCAAGTGACTTCATCATAAGCGCCATCTGGAAGAACTGAAATTTCTAATTGTGCTGAAGAAGATAGATTCATGTATGGATTCCCGACGATTTCAATCGATGCTGTATTTTCAAACACCAAGATTGTAAACTCTTCATAAACGTCAGAATCCTCTGAACTTTCAACTTTAATCGTTGCGAGTCCCGCAGAAAGCGCTGAAACAGTTCCGAATTCATCTATCTCGACAACTGAAGGATTATCCGAAGTAAACAATACTTCCGTGTTGGATGCGTAGTCAACGACGTATTCATCGCCGATAAGCATCGCTTTATCGTCTGAATTTAAGGTCAAGGTAATCAATTTATTCACAATCACCGGAACGCTGATTTCAACGGAGTCATCATAAAGAGAAGATACAATCAAATGAGCCGTTCCTTCTTTTTTAGCCGTGACGAGTCCCGTTTCACTGACTACAAAGATTTCAGTGTCATCAGATGCAAAAGACACATCGTCATTTGAGACAACAGAGACTTGAAGAATATCTCCTTCTGTCATAACGATTTCTTCGTTTTGAGAAACGAGAGTGATGTGTTTTCTGACAGTAACAACCAGTTCTTCACTCACAGATTCATCTGTAGAGGAAGTAATGAAGACACTTGCAATTCCTTCCGATACAGCTGTAATCAACCCCGAAAGGTCGACAACGAGAACATCCATGTTCGAAGATGAATACAACAATCCTTCTTCGTCATTCGTCGATACAGAAATCTGATGGTGGTCTCCTTCGACCAAGGTCAAAGTGTTTTGTTCCAAAGTAATTGTAATCTCACCGGTTGTAAGTGATGAAAGTGTCGTTGAAAGTGTTGTCGACACGGTATCATTACACGCTACAAAAGACAGAGAGAATACAAAAAGCAAAAAGATGCCGAATAGTTTCTTTGTCATAAGTTAATCCCCTTTGTTCGCTAAAATCAAATTCGCAAGCTTATTTCTAAAGAGCGGTACTTTGTTCAACTCCCTTTTGGGATGAACACCGTTGCTTAAGAGTACAAACCCGAGTTTTCTTGCTTTGTCAATCCAAATATTGCATCCGGTAAACCCTGTATGGGCTATCGTATTGATAAAATCAACATCATTTCCAGCAGTGCCTCCTGAAAGGGGTTTATCCCATCCGAGGGCTCTGACAATTCTGTTTCCGGAAACATCAGTGATGTCTTTTTGTGGTTCATATAGCAATCCGTATGTCGAGTGATTGAATAATCTTTTGTCCTCAGTAAGAATTGCATGAATGAATAATCCAATATCTTTTGGTGTACTGAATAATCCTGCATGTCCACTGACGCCTTGAAGGGCAAATGCTTTTTCATCATGAACGCGTCCTTTTAAAAATCCTTGAAAGACACCATCAATACGTTGTTCTGTTGGAGCGCATCTTTCAGAATCCGGATGGTATCCAGTGTCTTTCATTCCTAGCGGTTCAAATAATACGTTTTGAGCATACTGGTCAAGTGGTGTATGAGTGATTTTTTCAATCATCCATCCAAGAAGAATGAATCCAACATCAGAGTAAACGATTCTCTCTCCCGTGGGATATATGAGATCCATTTCGTAAATGATGTTTTCAACTTGTTCTGAATTTTTTAACTCTTTTGCATTTCTGATATCTGCTGGAAGTCCTGAGGAATGTGTCATAAGATCAAAAACTGTAATCTTTGTGTGTTTGAATCTTGGTAGAATCTTTGTAACACAAGTATCTAGTTCCATTAGATTTTGTTCAATGAGTTTCAATACGAGAGACGTCGTCGACACCACTTTTGTAAGTGAAGCAACATCATATATTTCATTTCCCACATTCGGTATTTTTTCAGGTTCTAAACTTTTAAATCCTACATACCCCGAGTCAATGATTCCATAAGAGTTAATCAACGCAAATCCGCCTCCTGGAAAATCTCCTATGTCAACACGACTTTGAAGAAAGTTTTCGATTACATGTTTCATATCTTTATCAGATACTTTTTAAGTAAAAATACAGCCGCACCAAGTAACCCAGCCGATGCAGTCGAAACCACGACAATGATTACCGTCTGAATGGTATGGTTTTCAATAATGACGCACTCGCCATCAATGAGTTCCTCTCCGTCACCGCAAACCGGTGGCAAGACAACACACTGGCCTTCGACTAAAGTTTCTCCGTCCTCGCACTCAGGTGGTAAGACAACGCACTGGCCTTCGACTAAAGTCTCTCCGTCCTCACACTCTGGCGGTAAGACAACACACTCGCCTTCGACCAAAGTTTCTCCGTCTTCACACTCGGGTGGTAAGACAACGCACTGGCCTTCGACCAAAGTTTCTCCATCCTCGCACTCAGGTGGTAAGACTACACACTGGCCTTCGACCAAGGTCTCTCCGTCTTCACAAACGGGATCTACCTGTTTTACGACAGTGCTTTCCCATGGAAACGATGGATATTGTGTCCAATAATAATCATTTAATCTAGCTAAAGCGGCGACCACTTCTGTATCATAGCTTAGAAGCGTTCTATACGAAAATAATGCGCTACCTACAATGATGTCATACTGGGAAATGTATCTTAACTGTTCCGGCAATTCATTGACATTCGTCCAAGAATCATCGTCGTAACGATAAAAACCATGTCCGATGATTAAATCGACGTTGTTTGCTTCACAGAGTGCAGCCCACCAGTCCACCAAATCCGCAAAAGGCGCTGATTGGTGATCAAATTGCCAGTATAATTGTGGAACAACGTAATCGAGCCAACCTTCTTCAATCCATTTTTTGGTATCCGCAAATTGGTCTTTGTAACTTTGGAAAGTATAAATAGAAGTATTCGAACCTTCTTCTCCTCCTGAAAGCCATATTCCAAAGGGACTGATACCAAATTTAACGAAGGTATCGTGTGCTTCATTGTAATCAACGACGATTTCGTGAATGTCTTCAATGATTGTATCAATGTTTTCTCTTCTCCAGTCCGCAAGTGATTGGCCGGGATCTTTCTTGGCATTGTATAAATCGGCATCTTCAGAATCGCTCATGCCATTGTAACTATAGAAATAATCGTCAAAATGAATACCGTCCACATCGTAGTTGGCAAGTAATTCTCTGATGACGTTTTTAATGTAAGCTTGAACTTGTAGTTCTCCTGGATTCAAAATCAATTTTCCTGCATTGTCAACTAGAACCATGTCAGGGTGAAGTTTTGCAAAGTTCATATCATCGAGCAATGCTAGTTGAGCTTCTTTTGATTGGGTACCCGTAGACACTCTGTATGGATTAAGCCAAGCATGGAATTCAATTCCTCGCTTATGACTTTCTTCAATCAAAAAGGTTAGAACATCCCATCCAGGGTCTTGACCTTCAACTCCAGTCAGATACCGAGAGAACGGTGCGTACGAAGAAGGATAAAAAGCGTCGTTCATCGGACGGACTTGGAAAAAGATCGTATTGAAGTTGTTGGCTTCAATTCGATTGAGCATTGTAATCAGTTTGCTTTTGTATTCTGCTTCATTCGTATAGAGTGGAACGTCGATATTACTGACGGTCGCAACCCAAACTGCACGAATTTCTTCTGATTTTTCAGTGTATTCTGTCGGCAAAAGTATGGGAACATTAGAATCGTAATATGTTACAATTTCACCATCTCTGATGACGTAGACATTGTGTTCGTTCGCAGGGATGTTCAATCGGATTCTCTCCGTTTGAACTTCACTTTGGTTCAATGCAGGATCAATTGCATAATATTCAACCGTATATGTCGCATTGATGACAAGTTCAAATGAAGCACTAAACGCTTTCCAAGCACTCCATATACTTCCGTTATGGACTCTATACATCACCGTATCTTCAGGACTTGATGGAGCGAGACTGACAGTCGTCGTCTCAGTGTAATAATATCCATCAAATCCACCATCAACCGTAATGATTGGATCGAGTGGTGGAGTTTCGTCAACGGTAAAAGATACCGATTGAGTGATTGCACAATCGTCATCGTTTTTATAATTTACAAGATAATCATTTTCAGTTGAAAACAGGATTGGCGTTGAATACGTCAACCAATCTCCACCGTTCACTTGGTAAAATACGACAGGGTTTTCGTGTGTAATCGAAAACGTCACCTCTTGAAAATTAGGGAATTCCCCGGTGCCTGTAAGCGAACTTGTAGGATTAGAATAACATGGAAGTGTTACTTTAACCAATAACGCGGTTTCTATAGACTCAATGCCTTCAGCAGTAATTGTTTTTGCCCTAATGTAATAATTTCCAGTGTCATCCAAAGTGATGGCCCCGGTGTAAGGAATCCATTCACCGATCGAACCATGGTTGATTGCCACCCAAATGGTTTCATTCGCCGAAATCGAAACAGTTGAATCGAGAACGTATTCGTCTCCTATCATTTCTCCCGTTACAGAGATGACTGGAACATCACTATTAACTTTGTCTATCGTTATATTTTGTCCTGCAATTAAGCTTTCTTCACCAAACGAATCGACCGCCTTAACATAGAGGGCGTAAGTGCCATCTTCCGTTAATGAAATTGGCGTCGTATATTCTGTCCAAACACCGCTGTCTATCTTGTAAAAAATCTGATCGACGGAGGTTAAGGTGATAGTGACATTACTTCGGTAGACGCTTCCGTCAAGAGATCCGTCAATTGAAATGACAGGACTTAAGACATTGCTGTCAGCCCAAATGTTTAAAGGTGTTTGGGTCCAGTAATTTGAAACGACATTGTCCATATGAGCATCTTCCAAATAGGCGGCAGAATACATCATTTCACCGACAATTTCAGGATATTGCTGATTGTAAAGAAGTTGGTCATTGATTTCGTCAATGTTCCAATTGTAGAGTTCTGCACTGGAAATGGCATGTCCGATGATTAAATCAACACCGGTACCTCTCGTAATACTCGCCCACCAGTCGACGACATCCGCATAAGGAGCTGTCGAATGGGTGAATTGCCAATAAACTTGAGGACAGATATAGTCCAGCCAGCCTTGTTCAACCCATTTGCGACTGTCTGCGTATTGGTCTAGATAGGAAGAAGTATTTGTCGGACCCGTATTGGACCCACCTTACAAAGTTTTTGAGTATCCTTCAATTCCAGAACCCCAAAGACCAAAAGGACTAATTCCGAACCGCACTGAAGTATCATTTGTTGCATTGTGTGCATCGATGGTTTCCTTGATGCCTCTGACCACGTCATTGACATTTTCTCTGCGGAAATCTTCGATGGTTTCTCCTACTTCTTTATAAGTATTGTACGTAATCGTGTCAGAACTAATTCCTGAATAAGGATAAAAATAATCATCAAAATGAATTCCATCCACATCATAAAGCGTAATCAATTCAGAAACAACATTATTAATGTAGGTTTTGACTTCCGGTTCCCCCGGATTCAAAATATAAGGATATCGATCGTTTGAATCAATATTTCCTGCGATAACCAAGTCTGGTCTCTGTCTTGCAAAATTTTCTGTGGACAGAGAACTGAGGACACTTGTTTTATCAAGCGTTGAATTCGCTACTCGATAAGGATTGAGCCAGGCATGAAATTCAATTCCATTTAAATGACATTGTTCAATCATGTATCCGAGTACATCCCATCCAGG